>LSQX01290126.1_pt1 | contig 13891 bp, 16 predicted proteins | sample 654561 | NCBI WGS metagenome assembly LSQX01 (sample SAMN04489861, study PRJNA283612) | anaerobic digester metagenome | isolation source: 4 biogas reactors fed with cattle manure at either 37C or 55C with and... | place: Denmark: Kongens Lyngby | collected 2014 | reverse complement strand
CACAACATCATAATTATGAATCGCCTGCTTTTAGAAGCACCTACAGCATAGCACTGTAGCCAGGAGGAAGCTTTTATGTACGTTTGTATTTGTAATGCGATTACCGATCGCCAGATTCAAGATAGTATTTCTGCAGGAACTGTTAGTTCGTTTAGCGATTTACAGGCAGAACTTGGTGTTGCTACTTGCTGTGGTTGCTGTGCCGATGTGGCTAGTGCTTATCTTAAAAACCCTAAGGGGCGCTCCGTAGAAGTCACTGATTTAACTAAGACAGTAGCCGCTTAGATTAAGTTAAGAAGTAGGAAATTAAAAATAGCCGAGATATAATTATCTCGGCTATTTTTTTAACTAAAGTAAAGACTTATTCGGGAGTAGTTTCGATTACAGTCTGTAAGTAGTGCTCCGCACCGAGGTCTTCAATCAATTCTAATTGAAGGTCTAGCCAATCCCAGTGATCCTCATTGTGTCCTTTTAGTTTTTCTAAAAGTGCACGAGTTACGTAGTCTTGTTTGTCCTCGGCTAATTTAATGGCTTCCATCAATACTTCATCTTTAAGCTCTTCGATTTTAATGTCGCAGCCGATGGTCTCTAGAACGCCTTCACCAATATAAAGTTTGCCAAGATCCTGTAGGTTTGGCAGCCCTTCTAATAGTAGGATACGCTCAATGATGTCATCAGCAAACTTCATATCTGCAATAGATTCTTTGTAGATATATTTGCCCAAAGCGTTAAAGCCCCAGTTTTTATGCATGCGAGCATGTAAAAAATACTGGTTAATTGAAGTCAAATAGACGCGTAGCGTTTTATTTAAAGCCTGTAATACCTGTCGATCGCCTTGCATACAAGCTCCTTATTAAATTTGGCTCTGTAAGTAATTCTGCAGACCGATAGTTTCAATTAGGCGGAGTTGCTGCTCAAGCCAGTGAGCGTGATCTTCCTCGGTGTCTTTTAACTGCTCAATCATCAATTCACGAGTAACGTAGTCTTGATGTTTTTCACAAAGAGCGATACCTTTTTTCAAGTTTGCTTGTACTTCTAATTCAAGTGCCAAGTCATTTTTCAGCATATCAACAACAGTAGAACCGATATTGACTGAAGTAGGAGCTGAAACAGGGGTACCACCTAAAATTAAAATACGACGAATAAAATCATGCGCGTGACCAGTTTCATCGTCCATCTCGTGGTCGATACGCTCGAATAGTTTGCTATAACCCCACTCGGCATACATGCGAGAGTGGATGAAGTATTGGTCACGAGCAGCAAGTTCACCTGCTAATAGTGAGTTCATGAAATCAATGATTTCTGGATGACCTTTTAAACCTTGCATAATAAATTCCTTATAAAATAACTTAGTGGATGAATTATAACAGTCAGGATTTTAAAGCAGTACCCTATATAGCCAAAATTGCACCGAGAGTAAAGTCATATAGGAATCATTTTCATTAAAAAATAATAATGATTATTGATATGAATCAATAGCTTAGTGATTATGTGTGCATACTCATGAGATTTCTGCATTGCTCAGTTCTGTTTGTTTGCTGCTTAACGCCTTGTCCTCTCAACCTATCTCGTCTAGTAAGTTGAGCCTATAACTCGATCAGCCTTTATTCGTTTTTCTTGACAACAGCAACAATCATATATTAGTATTGTCTTAATTAGTTGTTTCTTATTTGTTGTTTGTTAAAAGGTTCAGTATGGGTGAGTATAAAGAGTTAACCAAGTTTGTTTCAAGTAATTTACGTGATTTAAAGCAGGGTAACCCAGAGTTAATGAAGGGATTTGGCGCCTTATCGGCTGCCGCATCTAAAGGTGGCGTACTAGATGAGAAGACTAAGGAATTGTTAGCCTTAGGTATTGCAATTGCTGTGCGTTGCGATGATTGTATTGCTTTCCATACCCAGGCGTGTATTCGTCTGGGTATGACTAAGGAGGAGTTGGAGGAGCTCATTGGGGTAGCAGTGATGATGGGTGGCGGTCCATCTTTAATGTATGGTAGTCATGCAATTGCTGCTTTCAAAGAGTTCTCAGAGGAATAGCCTAGGACCAAACTTATATAATCTCCCTTGATGTTGTAAGTTGAAATAGCACCTTTGATGTTTGAAGGTGCTATTTCTTTTGGATTAATAAAAAGCATTCAGATAGTCAAATACACTACTCATAAGTTAAACGTTCTAAGTCAATCTATCTGTTTAACGTTAGAATAATCGTTATTATTAATAGCTGATATAGTCACTTCATGAACAACAAATAGAGGGAACCATGCCGCACTTAACGATTGAGTATTCTAAAAACCTAGAACAGAAGTTGGATGTACAGGAGCTTTGTGATGCGTTGTTAGAAGAAAGTCTGAAGCAGTTAGATGATAAGGGGAATCGTATCTTTCCAGTGGGTGGGACGCGTGTGTTTGCTTATCCTGCCGCTTACTATGCTATTGCCGATGGACAAGATACACACGGTTTTATTTATGTTAAAGCCAGAATCACTGCAGGACGGCCGCCGCAGCTAGTCAAGCAAATCGGCGATAATTTGCTAACTGTGCTGAGGCAGTTTATCAGTCCTTTATATGAGAGTGAAACGATTGGCTATACCTTGCAACTTGATGAGGGAGCCGAGGTCTACGATGCTAAAGAAGGAAATCTACGTAGTTTGTTTAGCTAACTCCATGGTGCATTGACTGGCTCCCAGCTATCCCTACTAGTTAACGTGTACGAAACTTGATTAAGCGCATGGCGTTAAGGATGACGGCCAACACACTACCTTCATGTACAAACATGCCGGAAGCTAAGTTAATAAATCCTATCATTACGCCGGCTAGTAAAAAGACTACTACTGCAAGTGCAATAAAGATATTTTGCTTCATATTAGCCATGGTAGATTTGGCTAGTGAGTAAGCATGAGCATATTGGTCTAGGCGGTCTGCCATGAGTACGACATCTGCTGTTTCCATTGATACATCCGTACCGCTAATGCCCATGGCGACACCAACGTCTGCAGTGGCAATGGCTGGGGCGTCGTTGACACCGTCACCGGTCATGCCAATGATGGCACCTTGAGCCTTGAGTCGCTTCACATGAGTCACCTTATCTTCGGGTAGTAACTCCGCATGGAATTCATCCAGACCGAGTTCATTAGCGACGGCTTCAGCGGTATGGCGGTTATCGCCGGTGAGCATAATAATGCGCTCGATCCCTTGTTCGCGTAGTTTTGCAAGCGCTTGCTTTGCTTCATCGCGAATTTGATCTGCAATTGATACGATCGCTGCTATTTCATCATTCACTGTGACAAAGATGGCGGTATTACCAGCACGTTCGCGCTGTACTGCATAGTCTTCAATTTCGTCAGGAATAATCATCCCACCATCTTGTAGCAGGGCACGATTACCTAAAATCAGCTTATGTCCCTCAATCGTAGCGGTGACACCTTTACCCTTGATCGCTTCACCAGCTTCGAGTTGATACTGATTCAGATTAATGTCTTGATTTTTGACATAGTTAATAATCGTTTTACCTAAATGGTGCTCCGAAATCATTTCAGCTCTGCCGATTAAACCGTAGAGTAAGTTGCGATCAAGTTCGGTAAATTGCTTAATTTCTGTTACTTCAGGTTTGCCTTTAGTGAGCGTACCGGTTTTATCAAAGACTAGAGTGTTAACTTTGCTTAGGTTTTCAATGACTTCACCGCCTTTAATTAAAACCCCATTTTTTGCACCATTACCGATACCGGCAACGTTAGAAACGGGGGCGCCGATAACTAAAGCACCGGGACAGGCAATCACTAGGAAGGTGATCGAGAGATGCAAATCTTTGGTGACAGCGTAAACCAATAGGGATAAAGCAGCCACTAGTGGCGTGTAGTATTGAGCAAAGCGGTCAAGAAAGCGTTCGGTCTTTGATTTGCTATCTTGTGCTTCTTCAACCAATTCGATAATCTTCGCAAATGTAGTGTCATCACCTACTTTTTCAGCGATGATTTCTAAGTAACCATCATCTGCGATGGTGCCACTATAGACATAGTCATCTACTTCTTTATCGACAGGTGTTGACTCACCGGTGACAGAGGCTTCATTAATACTAGCACTACCGCTGATGACAATTCCATCAACCGGTACCTTGCCACCAGGCAAGATGACGAGGCGGTCGCCTACCGAAATATCGTCAACACTCACTACTTGGCGACTACCATCGGGCATCATTAAATTAGCCTCTTGTGGGGCCATATCAGTTAGTTCACGGATTGAGGAGCGAGTTTTGTCTAGTGTTCTGGCTTCAAGATAGGAACCGAACAAGAATAAAAAGGTGACTACTGATGATTCAATGTACTCGCCGATATATAAAGCGCCAATGACGGCAATGGTAACCAGTAGTTCGATACTAAATGTTTTATAACGAAGTGCCTGAAAGGCCTTGATAGCAATTGGAGCCACCGCAATGAAGGTAGCAACGATCAGAGCGATGTCTCCATAAGGTTGCTGCTGCGTAAAGCGCAACAGCAAACCTAATACGATCAAAGCGGCGGCAATCCAGGTGATTCGTTTTTCTTGAGATAAAATCCATTTCAACATGTGAGATTCTCCGCGCATTGAGGTAAATTAATTTTAATTAGCTTTATTTATGACTTAAGACCTTAAAACCGAGGTTTTCGACTGTTTCCACCAGTAGTTCGGCGGAGCTTTGTGCACTATCAATTTGAGCTTTAATCTTGCTCGCATTAAAAAGTACACGGACTTCTTTCACGCCGTTGAGGCTAGAAAGTGCCGATTCAATTTTGCGGATACAGGATGGGCAGCTTAAGGTCTCGAGTTGTAAAGTAATTGTCTTCATGATTTCTCCTTAGTTAAGTTTTGTTGCTAATTACAGTATAGTGAGAGGTACTATATTAAAAATTGACCACCGTCAATTTTTATCGGTAGATTGAAAATATGAGCTTAAGAAAGGGTTTATCAGCTTGTACTAGGAGGGGTAAATATGAGTGTTTCAGTAAATGAAGGGATTGCGCTGTGTATCCATAAGGTCCCTATTTTTAATCATCTATCAGATGAGACCATGCATTTACTTAAGCAGTATGCTCGTCCGACTTCATTGCAAAAGGGTGAGTTACTGTATCGAAGCGGGGAGAAAAACACATCACTTTATATTGTTCATAAGGGACGGCTTAATATTTATCACTTAAGTCAAGATGGTAAGCAGCAGTTAATTCGTATCTTAAAACCTGGTGATTTTACCGGCGAGCTTACTTTGTTTAATCCAGAGGCAGTTCATGAGAATTTTGCCGAAGCCGTGATTGATTGTCAGATATGCGTCTTAGCTCATGAGGATGTGCGCCAGTTGTTGGAAAGTTATCCTGCTATTTCGATTAAGTTACTCGAAGAACTGTCACGTCGACTATCAGCAACTCAATATCAGGTATCAAATATGGCAGCGGTTTCGATTACGCAACGCATCGTGATGTACCTAGAGGGTTTGTATGAGGCGCAGAGTGAAGGCGATACACCAAAAAATAGCGTTGTTGTCTTACCCATGTCGCGTCGCGAACTTGCTTCCTATCTAGGTACGTCACCGGAGTCAGTCTCTAGAAAATTTACTCAGTTAGAGCAGGCGAGACTGATAGAACAGCGTTCCCCCAGAAAAATTCGTATCCCAGAGATGAAGGCTTTATTGGCCTATCTAGATGATTAGTCTCGGCTGGTGATGCTTGGTGCCGTTGCCTTTTATTGAGGTTTAAAAACGATGATGAAAAAAATAGCTCAACCATTAATAATCAGTGTGTTGTTACTTGCTATGGCTTATAGCTTCTGGTTTAGCCAACCTTGGTTGCAGCTCTGTTATGGTCTCGCCTTGTTTTTATTTGGTATGCAATGCATCAAAGAGGGATTGCAAAATAGCGTGGGCGGCACGTTGGAGCGTCTCCTATCACATAGCACCTCGACATCCTATAAGAGTTTTGGTTTTGGTATATTAGCGACTTTTTTTCTGCAATCGAGTACTTTGGTTGTGTTGCTGAGTATTGCCTTTTTAAGTACCGGCATGATTAATCTTGCGGGCGGGATTGCTGTAATTCTTGGCACTAACCTTGGAGCCACTAGTGGTATCTGGATGCTGGCCTTACTTGGTCGCACCATCAGTTTGAGTGCAGTTGCTATGCCCATGTTAGTTTTTGGGATTTTCTTGAGCTTTTTGAAAGAAAAACATTTCTTTATTGGTCGTGTATTGGTTGGTATTGCCCTGATATTTATCGGTATTGATGCGATTAAGGGCGGTTTTGATGAGGTTGATGACGAGCTTAGTTTTTTAGCCATGCAAGTGACGGGTGTTGCTGAGATTGTTGTGTTTAGCCTAGCTGGGTTATTGGTTACTATGGCTTTGCAATCTTCGCATGCTACCTTGATTTTGACTTTAGCTTTGTTGTCAGCGGGGCAAATTGATTTGACACAGGGCTTTGCTATTGCCCTTGGTTCAAACGTTGGGAGTAGCGTAACAACCGCCTTTGTTGGTGTGTTGGGTAGTGATCGTAGTGGTCAACGCTTGGCCTTAGCGCACCTGCTGTTTAATATCATAGTCGCTATTGTAGTCTTGATATTATGGGTTCCATTAAATCGTTTGGTCTTATTTATTGGCGCTGAAGCCGAACTGAATCAATTGCTACAGTTAGCTTTGTTCCACACCATGATTAACCTGATGGGGGCGGTGATTTTCTGGCCAGTTCAAGGGCGCTTTAAGGATTTTTTATATCGCATATTACCCGATAAAAAGGAAGTCAGTCTGATTGAAGATAGTGAAAAAACAGCGGGTGCTATTTACCTCAATCAGAACTTGTTACGTTCGGGGGATACGGCTTTCCGAGCCGTTTTTAAAGAGTTACAGCACTTTAGTGCTTTATCGCTAGAGGTCTTATGTCATGTGCTTTTTATTGAGCCTGAAAAACTCTACCGATCTAATCAGCCTGATGCGAAGTGTGCAATTGAGAGTGACTTACCGACACCACCCTTGGAATTAAATGCTCAGCAACTCTATGAGGCGCAGATTAAGCCGGTTTATGGTGATATTCTGGATTTTATGAGTAAGATGGAAATTGATAGTGATGAGCACCAACAGCAATTGATTGAGGCTAATATCGCTGTTTTACGTTTAGTGGAAATTATTAAAAATGCAAAGCATATACAGAAGAATATGCATACTTACCTACAATTACCAGAGTCTGCTCCACATCAGGATTATGTCAATCTAAGAGAGTACTTATTTAAAATATTATGCTTGGCCTATCAAATTATTGATAGTAATTATGGTTCAAAACGATGGAAAAGGAGCATGGCTAATCTGGAGCAGCATTTAACTGCTTTGTATAATTTTCGTGTGCGTCTGATGCAAAAGCTGCGTGATGGTGATTTAGATGGTTGGCAGGCTTCATCGCTCATGAATGACTGTAACTATGCTCGCGATATTGGTCACGGTTTAATTGAAATTTTAGCGATGCCAAGTATGGAATTACTGACTACTAAGGAAGAGATAAGTGAGGTTCTAGCAATAAGCCAAGACCAGAAGTAGGCCTTGGCGGGTAGTAGATTATTGCTTTTTTAGAGTGTAATTTAGATTACTAACGATGGCATCACCGCTTTCCATCTGTCTAGCCTCAAGGTAGTTCTCACCAACAAAGAAGAATCGCTGCTCGGCTTGATCATCAAGACGGATGAGAGAGGGGTTATCAGACTGAAATTCAAAATGACCACTATGCGTGAATTGCTTGATGCCGGGACGGTTAGTCAGATACTCTTCTTCTAAAATATAGCGTTTATCAGCTTGTAGAGTTAACTTGGTGCGGATGCCTTCGCAGTCAGCACAAGGGAAAACACCTTCATAACTACCAGCCCAGTCTAGGGAATTTTCTGCCGTATGATGATCGGCGATGAGAAGCTGTGGTTTTTCTTCATGCGCACAACCAATCAGAATGGCGGATGTACATAAGAGAGTTAACGTGATTTTTTTCATAGCTTACCTTGTCAATATCTGGTCATTTAAAGTGAATACAATGCGATGAGGTACCTTGGGAAATTATCAGAGCAATACAACATCTACTGACTAAGTGATTGATTTAATCACCCAATACTCAAGTATTAGTATAAAGGATGGAACAGCGTTCACATTTTTAAGAGGTCAAAATGAAACGATTAACTCATTTTTTAGTCCTTGCTGTGATGTTCCTATCCAGCCAGCTTTGTACAGCAGCCGCTAGTGCAGTTGAACCAGTTCAGGGTACTGAGTTATTAACATATGAACTAACGATTTTACATATCAATGATCATCACTCGCATCTTGACGATTTTCGAGGTACCTTGCTGTTGCCTACAAAAAAGGATGGACCGCGTGAAGCCATTAGTATGAGCATGGGTGGTTTTCCCAGAGTGACTGCTATGATTAAGCAATTAGCAGCACAACATAATCATGTCCTAAAGCTTCACGCTGGTGATGCAACGACAGGGACTATTTACCATAGTTTATTGACTGGTCAGGCTGATGCGGCCTTGATGAATACGGTTTGTTTTGATGCAATGGTATTAGGCAATCATGAGTTTGACTTAGGTGACTCGGCACTATTTAATTTTAAAGAAATGCTTTGGCATAAGGCCGTCTGTAAGACTCCTTTGCTATCAGCTAATTTACAGCCAGGTCTTGAGTCACCCCTTGCTGGTAGGGTGATTGACACCTCGCTCGTGATTGAGCGAGGAGGGGAGTTGATAGGGATTGTCGGGGTGAGTGCTGCTGAAAAGACTCAAGGCTCCTCACGCCCTGATCCTCAAACGACCTTTTCTGATGAGTTAAGCTCTGCTCAGGCTGAAGTTGATCGACTACAAAAGCAGGGGATTAATAAAATCATTGTGCTCGCTCATTTGGGTTATGAACAAGAGAGACAATTAGCACAGCAATTATCCGGTGTGGATGTGGTTGTAGGTGGTGATTCACATACCTTGTTGGGTAGTGAGGATTTGATTCAGTATGGCCTACAGCCGCAAGGACCTTATCCTACTCGCTTACGTAATGCGGATGGTAAAGCGGTTTGTGTGGTACAAGCTTGGCAATATAGTTTGGTAGTTGGCGAGTTGCAGCTCAGTTTTGATGAAAAGGGTGATTTGCTTCAATGCAGCGGACATCCACATCTTTTAATTGGGGATGATTTTAGCCGTGAAGAGCCTGCACTGACAGAAGCTGAGCAGAATGCAATCATAAGTCACTTGGCACAGCAAGATGAAATTAGCATCATTGCACCATCGACAGAGGCTGAAGCCATATTAGCGCCTTATCGTCACCAGGTTAATGAGTTTTCCAATAAAGTAATAGGTCATGTGAGTGAGGATTTGTGCAATAGGCGTTTCCCTGGCAGGCAAGGGGCAAGTCAGTCGACATTAGCAGCTTGTGGGATTAATCAGTATCCGAATCCGAGTGGAGGAGATATTCAGCAGTTAGTAGCTCATGCTTTTCTGATGCAAGCTAAGGACTTTGGTGGTGCAGATATCTCAATTCAAAATGGCGGTAGTGTGAGAATCGATATTGCTGCAGGGCCGATTACTGTAGGTGATATTTATACTTTATTACCATTCCGGAACACAATGGTTAGGCTGACGCTAACAGCTAAAGAAATTAAGCAAGTACTCGAGGAAGCGATTGATTCTGTGTTGGCTGGTAATACAGGTTCATACCCTTATGCCGCTGCTTTACGTTGGCAACTTGATCTTGAAGCCACAAAAAATCAGCGTTTATCGGAGATTCAATTTAAAGAGGATTCAGGAGAGTGGGTTCAACTGGATCCTGAGCGAAGTTATCAGATCATAACGAGTGATTTTCTGGCAGATGGTAAGGACGGCTATACAAGCTTCTCCGCAGTTCATGGTGAACGTCGAGAGGATATGTATTTACCCTATGCTGAGAGTTTCTTACGCTTTGTTGAGTCGACGGAGACTATAAGCAGGTTACCACTAGCAGAATACAGTACTCAAAAAGTGTTTGGACTACCTGATTGATGGGCCTGAGTTAGCGACAGTAATCAGGAACCTGTTCCGATATAGAGAAAAACAATCAAGTTATTGATATTGATTTTCATTTGTAAAGCATGTAAGATATATCTTTCGATATCTTATCGAGCTTTAGTTGATTCCATTAGTTGGGGTTTTTGATGACAAAATCATTATCAAATTTTGTATTTGATGAGCTGACTCAGGCTTCAGGTGAGCAAACTACTCGTCGTGAGCGGATTTTTGAGGCGGGCCAGATTAAGTGGCTCGTCCTTTATTTGATCGAGCAAGCGCCAAAGTATGCTTATGAAGTAATAAAGCAGATTGGTGAGATTGTCGGTGGCGGTTATAGTCCAAGCACGGGCACGATTTATCCGGCTCTAGCTTACTTGGAAGAGATGCAGTATATCGTGACTGAAGCGGATGGTAGCGACCGCAAACAGTATCTAATTACTGCTGCTGGTAGCGCACAATTAGTCAAAGAGCAAGAAACAATACAGTCTTTATTAGAGCGTTTTGAAGTAAAGCGCGAACTACATAACAACAAGCAATTGATCGATGCTTGTCGTGCCATGGAAAACCTCAAAACAGCACTCAAGATGAAGTTACATCAGCAAAAGCCTGACGCAGATCTAGTGCGTAAGATTGCCGCGACTATTGATGAGGCTGCGGTAAAAATAACCCAACTTTAAGGCAGAAACCACCATGAAAGGACATGAATATCACGTTAGCGTGAAGCATCTTAGGGATGCACAGGGGCAGCCCTCGACACATACCGAAGCTATTGAATTTAAGGCGATTAACCATGATGACTTTTTTGTTAATCTGGCTCACCTGAGAAAAGCCAATTTGCTTGATGAGGAATCATTGAAGCAATTAGTAGTGGGTATGAAGCTGTTTGGTGAGGTGATTATGCATAATCGTGACGTTCCCTTATTCAAAGAGTTTTTCCCTGATTTTGTTAAATTTGTACACGCATTAAAAGCAACGATTCCTACTGAAGAAAAATGAGTAAACAAAAATCAAATAAACGCCACACCCACTTTTTCTTTGGCTTGATTCCTAAACTACCCGGTAAAACAATTAATTGGTTGATGCCGTTGATATTGTCTGGCATGATGAGTGGAACTATTTCTGGTTTTAATACCGTGATGAATTTAGGTTTCGCTGAGGATGTTTTTTATAAATGGCTAAAAGCATGGTCAGTTTCTTGGGCTATTGCCTTTCCTTTAATTCTGATTTTTGCACCATTAACTCGTCGTTTCGTGATGTTGATTATTAATACTCAACCAGTACAGACTTCACAAGAAAAGAAATAAGTAAGAACACGAGCTATTAAACTCCGTTATCATGATTTAAATATAAAAAACTAGGTGGAGATATTATGGAGTTAATAGACTTTGAAGACTTTAAAAAAGTCGAATTACGTGTTGGTAAAATTATCAAGTGTGAAGAGTTTCTCAAGGCTAAAAGTCCTGCTTATATTTTGCATATAGACTTTGGTGAAGTTCTAGGTATTAAAAAAAGTAGCGCGCAAATAACGACGCATTACAGCATGGAAGAGCTGGTAGGCAAATATATTGTCGCTGTCGTAAATTTTCCGAAAAAACAAATAGCTAATATCCAATCAGAATGTCTAGTAACTGGATTTCACGATGAAGCAGGGGACGTATTTCTTTGCGTTCCTGATGGTGAGGTACCATTCGGGACAAAATTATTATAAATTATTTTATCTGTTAATTTCTTTATTAATCTGATGTATATCAAGGGTTTAGGGTTGTTTTTCTTTGTTTTTTCTGACGTTTTTTATAGAAGAAAGGCAATTTTTTCATCTAGGATTTGCTGATTAGCTCAAATTTTGTTATATTCATATACTAGTACTGGTTAGTACTATGTACTAGTTTCTTTGTCACAAGAGCTTGTGACTATCATTTGAGGATGTTTTTAAAGTGCAATATAAAGGCTTTTATAGCTGCACCTTAAAGAGTAATCCTATCTGAATCTTCAACTAATCTTTAAGAAAAATATACGCAGTTACGCATATCGTAGTTGCGCATAAAAAATTGGATGGTGTCTTATTTTGTCTAAAACTAGAATTGCTATATTAGGTGCTGGCCCAAGCGGTCTAGCACAGTTGCGTGCTTTTGAAGCATTGCGTAAAGCCGGTGTCACTGATTTACCGGAAATTGTCTGCTATGAAAAACAAAATGATATTGGCGGAATGTGGAACTATACATGGCGTACAGGCCTTGATAAAAATGGTGAACCTGTACACGGTAGTATGTACCGTTATTTATGGTCTAACGGCCCTAAAGAGTGCCTAGAGTTCGCCGATTACAGTTTTGATCAACACTTTGACCAAGCGATTCCTTCTTATCCTCCGCGTGAGGTTCTTAAGGACTACATTATGGGTCGTCTTGATAAGCGTGCGATTTTCAACTATATCCGTTTTGAATGTCCTGTACGTTGGGTCACCTTTGATGATGAAACCCAGATGTTTACCGTGACTGTCATGAATCACAAAACCGGTGAACAAGAAACGGAAGAGTTTGATTATGTGATTGTTGCTACTGGGCATTTCTCTACTCCGAATATGCCGTATTACGAAGGTCTGGATTTGTTCCCTGGCCGCGTCTTGCATGCTCACGACTTCCGTGATGCACTAGAGTTTGAAGGGCAAGATGTCTTGCTAGTGGGTGGTAGCTACTCCGCAGAAGATATTGGTTCTCAGTGTTATAAATATGGTGCGAAGTCTGTCACCATCAGTCGTCGTAGCGGTTCTTACGATTATAACTGGCCTGAAGGTATACACGAAAAAACTGGCCTAGAGCGTATCGAGGGTAATGTCGTTCATTTTACTGATGGTACTAGTCAGGCTTTTGATGCCATTATCATGTGTACAGGCTATATTTTCCACTTCTCATTCTTACCTGATGAGCTGCGTCTGGAAACGCATAATTGCCTGTATCCCGATAATCTCTACAAAGGCATTATTTTCCAAAATAATCCTAAATTAATTTATTTAGGTATGCAGGACCAGTGGTTTACCTTCAACATGTTTGATGCGCAAGCATGGTGTGCGCGTGATGTCATCATGGGTAAAATTCAGCTACCTGATGAAGCTACCCGCCGCAAAGATATGGACTCATGGTTAGCACGTCATGAAAAAATAGAGACGGATGAGGAGTCAATTGACTTCCAAGCCAGCTATATTAAGGACCTCTTAGAAGCGACTGATTATCCGAGCTTCCCAGTACAAGAGCAAGCCGAGTTATTTAAGCAATGGCTTAAAGATAAGCAGGCCGATATTATGGGCTTTAGAAATAAAACCTATCAGTCTACCGTGACCGGTACCATGGCTGCTCAGTTGCCTAGACCTTGGCTAGAAATTAAAGACGACACGCTTGAAGGCTTTATGTCGTTGAAGTTCAAAAAAGTGAGTTAATTATCTGATTACTTTTGCAGCGTTTTAATGCGTTGCAGTAAGTGGATGAAAGATATTCCGGAGTTGGTGTTGTTGCACTAGCTTCGGATTTTTTTTACCTAACGAAAGCTCGCGCCACCATCTGCTTCTAACACTAAACCAGTCAAATAGGATGCCCGTGGAGAAGCAAGAAAAGTAATAATATCAGCGATTTCTTCAGGCTCAGCTGGTCGACCGAAGGGCAAATGTGCTAACAGCTCATGCCACCGTTCTGGATCACCAAATTTTGCTTCAGCACGAGAACGGTATAAATTGAGTAGACGAGCGGTTTTAGTCGGTCCAGGATTCAGACCCAATACACGCACACCGTGATTACTACTATAGGCACCAACCGCTTTGGTAAATGCTATAAGAGCAGCGTTGCCACTTGAGCCCGTTACATAGTCATAACGCGGATTACTGCCAGC
>LSQX01401638.1_pt1 | contig 13892 bp, 7 predicted proteins | sample 654561 | NCBI WGS metagenome assembly LSQX01 (sample SAMN04489861, study PRJNA283612) | anaerobic digester metagenome | isolation source: 4 biogas reactors fed with cattle manure at either 37C or 55C with and... | place: Denmark: Kongens Lyngby | collected 2014 | reverse complement strand
GTCTCTAGGCGTCGCCACCGTCCTGCACGGCGGGCGGCTCGGGCACGTCGGTCTGACCGTCGTGCTCGGGCTCCTCGCCCGAGCCGTTCGCGGCAGCCACCTTGCCCATGAAATCGGGCAGGTCGAGCCCAGCCAGCCTGGCCAGCTCGTGCATCGGCGGGAGGACGCCCATAAAGCGGCGGCCCAGCCCCGAAAGGCCATCGCCGTTGCCACTGTCCCACACCACGACCTTCTCCAGAGGCAGGCTCCGGATGGCCTCGGCCTGAACGCCGGCGACCTCGATCAGCTTCTCGATAATGAGGAACGAAGCCGCGGCCTCGGCGGCGCCGTTCGTCGCCTTGACCAGCTCCTCGTACCCCTGCGCCTTGGCGCGCAGGATCGCCTGAGTGCCCTGAGCCTCGGCCTCCATGCGGGCCAGGATGGCCTTGGCCTCGCCCTGAGCAATCACAGTGCGCTGCTCGCGCTCGGCCTCGGCGCTGATGACCACCTGCTCGCGACTGGCCTCGGCCGGCACTACCACTTCGGCCTGCAAGCGAGCCTGCTCGCGCTCGGCGCGCGCCAACTCGCCGTCCCGCTGGGCGTTCTCTTCGGCCACGCGAATGTGACCGTCGGCGATGCGGGCGGCCTCCTCGGCGCGCCTGCGAGCCTCCTCCTGAGCCACGCGCATCGTGGCCGTGTAGGAAGCCTTTTGCCCCTCGGCACCCGATTCTGCCTCGACGGCCTCGGCATCGAACCCGGCCATGACCCGACGGCGGTCGCGTTCCGCTTCCTTCTCGCCGATCTCGGCGGCGGCCTCGGCGGCTGCAACGGCAGTACGCCGGTCACGCTGCCGCTGGGCAACACCGGTCTGACCGTGCTTTTCCTGCTCGGCGACGTCGACGAGGGCCTGGTTCACGGCCTCGGCGGCGGCCTTGCGGCCGATGGCCTGGATGTAGCCGCTCTCGTCGTCGATGTCGCGGATGTTGACGTTGATCACCTCGAGGCCGATCTTTTCCAGCTCACCGGAGAGGGCCTCGTTAACGTAGCCCATAAAGGCCTGCCGGTCGCGGTTGATCTCCTCGATAGCCATCGTGGCGAGAACCGCGCGCATCTGGCCCAGGATGATGTCCTGCGCCTGAGTGCGGATCTCCTCGGCGCTGAGGCCCAGGAGGCGCACCGCCGCGTTGGCCATCAGGCCCGGCTCGGTGGAGATGGCCGCCGTCACCGTGGTGGGCACCGACACGCGGATGTTCTCCCGCGACAGGGCGTTATCCAGATCGATCGGTACCACGAACGGCTCCAGGTTCAGGTACGCGTAATCCTGGATGAGGGGCCAGACGAACGCGGCGCCGCCGTGGATCGTCTTGGCCGCGCCCTTGCCCGTGCGCCCATAGACCACCAGGATGCGGTTGGACGGGCAGCGGCGATAGCGGCCGATCACGGTAAGAAAGGTGCCCAAGATGATGAGCGCCAAGATGAAACCCAAAATAATGACTTCAGGGCCCATGCCATACTCCTTTGCTGGTAGGCTGTAGTTGTAGCCTGCTACTAGTCGACCTCTTCCACCTCGAGCACCGACCCCTCTACGCGCAGGACGCGCACCGGCGTCCCCGGCCTGATGACGCTGCCCGTCGCCGAGCGGGCTCGGAGATACGACACCCGCTCACCGACCACCACGCGAACCTGGCCCGTCCCCTCGGGCGGCACCGTCACGTAGACGGTGGCCGGCTCCCCTACCGCGCGCCGCACGTCCATGGTGCCTTCCTCCGAGAGGCGCGGCAGCGCCCAGAAGAACGCGGCCACGGCGACCATCCCGGCGAGGCCCCATAGGGCGGCCAGCAGGAACGCCCGAAAGTACGAGATGTCGGCCCCGAGGTACAGCGCAGAGGCCCAGGAAAAGAGCGTCAGAAAGGCGAGCGCCGAGCGGAGGGACAGCAGGCGGAAGGTAAAAACACCCGATGAATCGTCTGCGAGATCCCCATCTCCGTCCAGGTCGCCATCGGCGTCGGCGAAATCGCCGTCTCCGAGGTCGCCGTCGCCGTCCAGGTCCGGACCTCCCTCACCGACAAAGCCGGTGAACGAAGCGACGAACTGCCAGGCGAACAACGTGGTGAAAAATACTACGAGAACCCAAAACAGTTGGTTCAACGGGGTCAACCCGGACCACCAAGTAATCATGTCGCCCTCCTTCTGGAGCCCGGTGTACCTCCATTATACCATGTTGCGCTCGCTGGGGCCAGCAACGCGACAAAGACAATTCGACACGCACGATCCCCACCCGAAACGACCGCACGAATTCCCCGGCCACAAGTCACAAGCGCCGCTAGAAGGGGCGTGCCGCATCGCGATGGAATCAGTAGTAGGTAAAGTTCTCCCCGGTACCCAGCACCGTTGCACCCCCCACCGACACGTCGGACGGATTGCGAAAGATGTAGGCGGCGCGTTCGGTGGAGAACAGCAGGTCGGACACGCCGTTGCCGGTCATATCGCCCACCGCGACGCTCGCGCCGGCCTCCAGGTCGACGGTGCCGTCGGGCAGGCGCAGGTCGAACGTCGCCAAACGACGACCGCTGCAGTCGAACAGCCCCTGGGGCCGGCCGATGGCCAGCGCATCGACGCCCCGCCCGCCCCAGTCGATCAGGTGGTGGCTGCGGCTGTACACGGTGGTCATCTCGGACACCTTACGTCCCTCGTCGTCGAACACCCACACGGGGCTCTCGGCCCAGGGCACATGGTCGATATCCACCGCGATCTGCATGCCCTCGACCCCCGGGCAAAAGCGGCCGATGTTCATCGACTCGAAATGGTGTCCAGACACCTCCCAGATGATCCGCCCCGCGCCGTCGATCATGGCCAGGTTGTTCGCGCCGCAGAGGGTCAGCGCCAGGCGCCAGTCCTCCGGCCGCTCGCCGGCCCGCACCACCCGCATGGCATCCAGGTGCCCCCGGTTGGGGTCCGCCGCCCGCGACTCGTACACCCAGCGCACAGAACCGTCGGGGTGCAGGAGCGCATAGCCGGCCATCACCTCATCGCGACCGTCACCGTCGATGTCGATGGGCTGCGCCTGGTGGGCCGTCCGGTACCCGCCGGGCAGGTGCACGTGCCAGAGGAGGTCGCCCGAGTAGGCATAGGCCCACACGTCCGTGTAGCGGGTCTTGACCAGGACGTCGGCCTGGGGGGCGCCGGAGAGCCGGGCAAAGGCCACGCAGTCGCTGGCGCCCTGGGGGATCGGGAGGCGGCGGCGCTCGGCACCGGTGGCGCCATCCAGGTGCACGATCTCCCCGTCGGCGGCCACGATCACCTCGTTCCGGCCGTCGCCGTCCCAGTCATAGATCTGGCAGGCCACGTCGTGGTGCAGCGTCTTCCGGCCCACGGTGGGATCGCCCCAGCGCCAGAGGACCGTGCCGTCGAGCTTCTGCGCCACCGCCGTGGTGGTATGGTGGACGTCGTTCTCGTTATAGTTCTGGGCGCTGACGATCTCGATTTCGCCATCGCCATCTACGTCTCCGGCGACCACCCAGCGCCCGCCGTACTCCTCGTCCAACACCACACGGCGCCAGGGCTGCAGCACCGGGGCCCCGCTGCGGGCGATCTCCTCGGGCTCTCCCAGAACCGGCTTGTGATCCGACATGTCTCCTCCTGTACTCACTATCGATCCGTAACCGCACGCTATACGTCTCTCCGGGCGCCCTCGATGTGCGCCTGGATTAGCCCCAGCAGGTGGGCCTCGATCCCCTCGGTACCCGGGTCGCCGTGCAGGTTGCAGCGCTCGTGGGGATCCTGGGCCAGGTTGCAGAGATCCACGTCGCCGGGCTCGGGGTCCAGGCAGCACGACAGCCGCCAGTCGCCTTCGCGCACCATCACCAGCCGATCGTCAGGGCGCATGTCAAAGGAGCCCAGGGTGAACTCGCTGAAGACCGGCCGGGGATCGGGCTCCTCGCCCGCCGTCAGCGACTGCGCCAGGCTGACCCCGTCGCAGGGCGGCACGGGCAACCCGGTCACCTCCAGGAGCGTCGGGAGCAACGACAGCGACTCTACCGGCGTCTCGAACGCACGCCCGGCGGGAACGGCCGAGGGGTACCAGAAGAGGAGCGGCACCTGCACCACCGGCATGTAAAAGGTCTGCTTTTGCACCAATCCATAGTCGCCCAGATGCGTGCCGTGGTCGGAGGCCAGCGCCACGATGGTGTTCTCCAGGAGGCCGCGGGAGCGCATCCAGTCCAGCAGGCCGCCCAAGAGGCTGTCGAGGTAGGCCACCTCGCCATAGTAGTAGCGGCGCATGGCCGAGATCTGCTCCGGCGTCAGCCGCGAGGACGACGCTGCCCGGGCCAGCCACTCGCCCACCCACTCCGGGCAGCCGGCTGGCAGGTCCTCCGCCTCGGCTGGCAGGCGGATGGCCTCCTCGGCGACCGCCGTATCGAACGGCGCCGGCGGCACCACCGGGGTGTGCGGCCCGTTGAACGACAGGCGCAGGAGAAATGGCCGATCGGCGGGCAGAGCCTCGAGCCACCCCTGCGCCGCGCGCACGACGCCAGCCTCGGCGGTGTGCTCGGCGGGCTCGGGGTAGCGGCCCCCAAAGATCCAAGGGTACGGCTCCGGCGGGTACTGGACCACGCCGTGGGCCGCCGCGTCGTATTGCTCGGCATAGTGGTAATAGTGCACGGCGTCGGAGAGGACGCGCTGCTCCTCGAGGGCAAATGCCGGGCGAAGCGTGTGGAAATCCTGTTTTCCGAACGACGCCGAGGCGTAGCCCGCCTCGATCAAGGGCGCCGTGAGGTGGGGCAGGTCCAGATGGTGCCGATGCCGGTTCCACCAGATGCCGGTTCGGGATGGGTACTGCCCGGTAAAGAGGGAGAGGCGCGCCGGCACGCACACGGGGGCCGGCGTCACCGCGTGGCGGTAGATGGCGCCCTCTCGCGCCAGGCGGTCCAGGTTCGGCGTGGCCGCCCACGGGCTGCCATAGCAGCCCAGGGAATCGGTGCGCTGCTCGTCGGTCATCAACCACAGGACGTTGGGGCGGCTATCGGCCACGGTCAGTCTCCTCGGGAGTCGGGGCGGAATGGGCGGCGCCAGTATAGCACACCCGGGCGCCCGGCGCCTCCCCGCGGGTCCCCCGGGCACACAGTCACCCAGGTCTCACCTTCTACATCGAGCCGACCTGGTCTTTTATGGGCTGCGGTGGTCTGGCCACCGCTTTGCGCCCTTTATAGCCGCTCGGTCGTCCGGTGACGTGCCAGTCGTTGGTCTCGGTCTATCAGGAGTCAGGCCCACTCCTACTCCGACAAATGCCCTGCCTCCAGCGGGGAAAGCGGTGGCCAGACCACCGCAGCCCATAGAAGAGGCCGACCGTGTTGGGATGGAGAGGAGGGTTGTCTTGCTGTGTGATAGGGGAGGCGGTGCCGGTGGAGAGGTGACCTTGACAGTCCTCCGGGCCGCACGTACACTCGACGCACGAAACCGAACGGGGGTACGCTTGCACGGTAGCAGAAAACAGGAACACATCGATATCTGCCTGCGGGAGGACGTCCGCTCGGCCACGACGACGGGGCTGGAAGCCTACCGCCTGATCCACCAGCCCCTGCCAGAGATGGCCCTGGCCGACGTGGACGCTTCGACGCGCTTCCTCGGGCACCCGTTGCAGGCGCCCCTGCTCCTCTCGGCGATGACTGGCGGGGTCGAAGAGGCGCGGCACATCAACCGCCGCCTCGCCACCGCGGCCCAGGCGCTGGGGTTGGCTATGGGCCTGGGCTCTCAACGCGCCGGCCTCGAGGACCCCGCCCTGATGGCCACCTATCAGGTGCGCGACATCGCCCCCGACATCCTCCTGCTGGCCAACCTCGGCGCGGTGCAGCTGAACTATGGCTATGGCCTCGACCAGTGCCGTCGGGCCGTGGAATCGGTCGGGGCCGATGCGCTGGTGTTGCACCTGAATCCCCTCCACGAGGCGGTGCAGCCGGGCGGCAACACGAACTTTGGCGGGCTGCTGGCCAAGATCGAGGCGCTCTGCCGCGATCTCGGGGCGCCCGTGATCGTCAAGGAGGTCGGCTGGGGGCTCTCGGCCGAGGCGGCCCTGGCCCTGCAGGGGGTCGGCGTCGCAGCCCTGGACGTGGCCGGCGCCGGCGGCACGTCGTGGAGCGAGGTGGAGCGCTACCGGAGCGTCTCGGAGGCCGACGCCGAGGTGGCCCGCGCCTTTTGCGGGTGGGGCACCCCCACCGCCGAGGCCCTCGTCGGCGCGCGGCGCGCCTGCCCCGATACGCCGCTCATCGCCTCCGGCGGGATCACCAACGGCGTCCAGGCGGCCCTCTGCCTGGCCCTTGGCGCCGACCTGGTGGGCCTGGCCCAAGCCGTATTGCCGGCGGCGGCCGAGTCAGAGGAGGCAGTCGTCGAGCGCACCCGCACCGTGGTGCGCCAGCTGCGCACGGCCATGTTCTGTACGGGCGCCCGCACACTCGCGGCGCTCGATGCCACCCGCGTCTACCCGAGGAGCCAAACAATCCCATGAGCCTGGACCCGCAGCCGTACCTGGACGCCATCGAGAGCCACCTGCAGCGCCTCCTCACGCCCCCCGAGAACGCGTCCAGCGACATGTACGGCATGATGCGCTACCACATGGGCTGGGCCGACGAGGCGCTGCGGCCTCTGGAGGCGCCCCGCGGCAAGCGGCTTCGCCCGCTCCTGTGCTTGCTGGCCTGCGAGGCGGCCGGCGGCGACTGGCGCTCCGCCGTGCCCGCCGCCTGCGCCATCGAACTGGTGCACAACTTTTCCCTGCTCCACGACGACATCGAGGACAACTCGACCACCCGGCGCCACCGCCCCACCGCCTGGACGCTGTGGGGGGTCCCCCAGGCGCTGAACACCGGTGACGCCATGTGGGCCGTCTCCCACCTGGCCAACCACGAGCTGACTGCCTTGGGCCACCCGCCCGAGCGGGTGCTGGCGGCCATCCGCCGGCTCGACGAGGCCTGCCTGCGCCTCTGCTCGGGCCAATACCTGGACCTACGGTTCGAGCAGATGGACGTCGTATCGGTGGCCGAGTACGAGGAGATGATCTCGGGCAAGACGGCGGCGCTCCTTTCGGCGGCGGTGGCCATCGGCGCGCTCCTGGGCGGCGCCGAGGAGGGCGTGGTCGAAGAGTGGGCGGCCTACGGCCACCTCCTCGGCATCAGCTTTCAGGTGGTTGACGACATCCTGGGCATCTGGGGAGACGCCGAGGAGACGGGCAAGTCTGCAGCGAGCGACATCGTCACCCGCAAAAAGACGCTGCCCGTGTTGTACGCCCTGGACTGGGAGCGCGAGCAGGGCTTGAGCGACCTGGCCGACCTCTATGCTCGCCCGACGATCGAAAAAGCCGACGTCGCCCAGGCGTTGGCCCTGTTGGAGCGCGCCGGGGCTCGCAAGTACGCCCAGCGCTGGGCCGATGATCGCCAGGAACAAGGGCTCGCCCACCTCCGGGACGCCGGCGGGCAGCCTGACGTGACGGCGGCGCTCGCCGTGCTCACCCTCACCCTCCTCTACCGCTTGTCCTGACCGCGATCGGCGCCGTACAGGGCAGTCAGGTAGCGCCCTGCTGAGGAGTGCGCGGCGCACCCGCACGGGGAACTATTTGGCGCGCGTCCTCGTCTATTGGGCATACCCGATTCCCACAGCAGATGCAGGAGGCAGTCGTGCAGCGTCCCGGGCCAGCGCGCCCCTGGGGCCGTCTGGTAGCGGCCGTCGTGGCCTGCTGCCTGGTGGCCGTCGGTGCCGCCTGGGCCATCATCGGGCCCCTGCCCTCGATCGATAGCCGCCAGGAGCCACCCGCTCCCTCCACCCTAGTGTTCGACCGGGAGGGCCGGCTCCTGTACGAGGCGGTAGATCCCAACGCCGGCGCCCACCGCCCGGTGCCCCTGGAAGAGATCCCCCTGGCCCTCCGCCAGGCCATCGTGGCCACCGAAGACGCCTCGTTCTACACGAACCCCGGCATCGACGCCCGGGGCATCCTGCGCGCCATGGTCATCAACATTCAGAGCGGCGAGATCCGCTCCGGCGGCAGCACCATCACCCAGCAGCTGGCCCGCAACCTGATCCTCGACGAGGAGGAGCGCACCACCCGCTCGTGGCGCCGCAAGATCCGCGAGGCGATCCTGGCCTGGCGCCTGACCCGCGCCCTGAGCAAGGACGATATCCTAGCCCTGTACCTGAACGAGACCGACTTTGGCAACATGGCCTTTGGGGTGGAGGCGGCGGCCCGGATCTACTTTGGCAAGCCGGTCTCCCAGCTGAACCTGGCCGAGTGTGCACTCCTGGCCGGACTGCCGCAGTCGCCGGCCCTGTACAGCCCCTTTACCCACCTCGAGGCGGCCAAGGAGCGCCAACGCGTGGTGCTGGGCCTCATGGCAGAGGAGGGCTACATCAGCCAGGAGCGGGCCGACCAGGCCCACCGGGAGACCCTGGGGCTGGCCGGGAAAGCGTTCCCCATCGAGGCGCCCCACGCCACGATGCTGGCCCTGGAGCAGGCCGGCGCCCTCCTGGAAGAGGGCGCCCTGCAGCGCGGGGGCCTGCGCCTCTACACCACCATCGACCTGCCGCTGCAGCGTGCGGCCGAGGCCCACGTCCGCCGGCACCTGGCCGCCCTGAACGAGGCGGGAGCGGAGGGACCCGGCCACGGCGTCCGCAACGCCGGAGTCGTGGCGCTGGAGCCCGACTCGGGCGCCGTGCGGGTGATGGTGGGCAGCCCGGACTATTTCGACGCGCGGATCGACGGGGCGGTGAACGCGGCAGTGGCGTTGCGCCAGCCCGGCTCGGCCATCAAGCCGTTGACGTATGCGGCGGCGTTCGAGCGGGGCTATGCCCCGGCCAGCATGTTCTCCGACGTGCCCACGTCGTTCACCACCCACGAGGGCCAGCCCTACACCCCGGCGAACTATGACCGGCGCTTTCGCGGGCCGGTTTCGCTGCGCACGGCGCTCGCTTCGTCGTATAATGTGGTGGCGGTGCAGTTGCTGGACCGCATCGGCGTGCCAGCCTTGGCCGAGATGGCGCAGCGGCTGGGGATCACCACGTTCGCCGGCGCCGACCGCTACGGCCTGGCCCTCACCCTGGGGGGCAGCGAGGTGCGGCTCCTGGAACTCACCGCCGCCTATGGCGCGTTCGCCAACGGCGGGCTCCGCGTGTCGCCGTACCTCATCGAGCGGATCGAGACCCGCGATGGCCAGGTGCTCTACGAGGCCCCGCGGCGGGCGGGGGAGCGCGTCCTGGACGAGCGAGTGGCCTACCTCGTCACCGACGTGCTGGCCGATCGCCAGGCCCGGACGCCGGCCTTTGGCGGGCAGAGCCCGCTGCAGACCACCTACGGCGCCGCCGTCAAGACGGGCACCACCACCGAGTGGCGGGACAACTGGACAGTCGGCTATACCCGGGATATGGTGGTAGGCGCCTGGGTGGGCAACGCCGACAACGCATCCATGGAGCGCGTCTCTGGGGTGTCGGGCGCTGCGCCCATCTGGCAGGCGACGATGAACACGGCGATGGAAGCGCTGCGCCCCGGGCGGCCGCGGCCGTTCATGCGGCCCGAGGGGCTCGTCGAGGTGACGGTGTGCGCCGAGTCGGGGCGGCTGCCGGGCCCGGCCTGTAACCACCGCCGGAGCGAGTGGTTCCTCCCGGGCACCGAGCCCCAGGAGACCTGCACCATGCACCGCCTGGTGGAGATCGACACCGCCACCGGGCGCTTGGCCGGCCCCGACACGCCGGAGGAGCGCCGCCTCACCCGGCGCGTCACGTACTGGCCGCCGGAGGCGCTCCTGTGGGCCCAGGAGAACGGCCTACCAATGCCCCCGGAGCGAGCGGTCGTTGCGCAGGGGCAGTCGCAGCCGGAGAAGCCGGGCCCCACAGAGGTGGACGATGGCCTGATGGCGCCCGGCGGCGGCCCATGGTTCGCCGCGCCGGCGCCGGGATCCACCTATTGCCTGGCAGCCGACATCTCGGACCGATACCAGCAACTGGAGATCGTGGCCGTGGGTGCTCCCAACGGCGCGCCCGAGGTCACCCTCCTGGTGGACGATGAGCCCTGGCTGACGTGGTCGCAGGCGCCCTACCGCACCTACTGGCCGCTGTCGGAGGGGGAGCACACGCTGCGGCTGGTGGGCGCCGACGCCGCAGGGCGGCCGGTGGAGGGCGCCATGCTGCGCTTCCGCGTGCTGGGCGACTGCCGCCAGCGCCCGGACGCTTATGCCCAGCGATGAACACGTAGTCCCACGCGCGCTGCGCGCGATGGTCGTTTCGGTGGCCGCGTTCTGCACGAAAGGATGGAGCCATGAAAAGCCGCATGCACCGACTCCTGTCCATTGCCGTCGTCGTATCCATGCTGCTGTCCATCGCGGGCTGCGGCGGGGGCCAGGCCACCATCACGCCGGTGCCCACCATGAGCCAGGCGCAGGCCACACCGCGCCCCACGACGGCACCCGCGCCGACCGAGGGCCCCACCACGGAGCCGCCTGCCCCACAGCCCCCCAGGCTGACGGGCACCATGCCGGCCCGGGGCGAGGAGCAGCGCGTGGACGAGCCGCTGGTGCTGTACTTTGACCAGCCGATGGATCAGGCCAGCGTTGAGGGCGCCTTTCGCATCGAGCCCCAAGTGCCGGGGCGCCTGGAATGGCAGGACCCCACGACGCTGGTGTTCGTGCCCGAGGAGCCCTTGGCCCGGGGCGCCGCATACCGGGTCCAGCTCGAGGAGGACGTCGCCAGCGCCGAGGGCCTCTCGCCAGAGGACCCGCTGACCTTCCAGTTCAGCACCGTCGGCACCTTGGAGGTCACCGACGTGGTCCCGCGGCCCGATAGCATCGACGTGGCCACCGACACGGTGGTCCGGGTGGTGTTCAATCGGCCCGTGGTGCCGCTCACCGCGGTGCGCGAGCAGGGCGACCTGCCCGACCCCCTGGTCTTTGAGCCGCCCGTCGAGGGCGATGGGGAGTGGACGAACACCTCGATCTATTCCTTCCAGCCGTCCGAGCCCCTGATTCCCGGCATCGAGTACACCGTCACCCTGCCGGCGGGTCTCGAGGACACCACCGGCGGCGTCTTGGTCGAGGATTATGTCTGGTCGTTTGCCACGGAGCTGCCGCGCGTCGTCGAGGTGATCCCGGCGAATGAGGCGCGCCACGTCCCCCAGGACGCCGACGTGCGGGTCGTGTTCAGCCAGGCGATGGATCGCTCGGCCACAGAGGACCACGTGCGCCTCTACGACGCGGTCGGCGAGGCGGTGTCCGGCGCCTTGACATGGGACGAGAACACGCTGATCTTCCAGCCCCTGGAGCCGCTGGCCAAGGGGGTGACCTATCGCCTGGAGGTGACGGCCGGGGCGCCGGCGGCCAGCGGCGAGGCCGCGCTGCCCGACGACCTGCAGACCCATTTTCGCGTCGTCGCCGAGCCCCAGGTGCTGGGGTTCAGCCCCCAGGGCCGCGCCGTGGATCCCGGTCAGGGCCTGGAGATCACCTTCTCCGCGCCGATCGACACGGAGACCTTGGTCGACAACCTCACCATCACGCCCGAGGCCGAGTTCCAGGCCTACTGGCGCGAGGACGACACCATCGTCTACGTGTCCACGTACCTGGAGCCCTCCACCGAGTACACGGTGACCCTCTCCACCGGCATCCTGGGCCAGAACGGCGACCCGCTGGTCGAGGAGGTCATGTATAGCTTTACGACCCGCGAGTTCTCGCCATCTTTCTACCTCGATCTGCCCGATCAGGTGGCCTCCTACAACGACTATGCGCCGGCGGCCGTGCTCATCCGGGCGATGAACGTGGAGCAACTGAACCTGGCGCTCTACACCATATCGCCCGAGGATTTCATGGCCCTCACCGGGCAGGATTCCTGGCAACGGTGGCAGTCGTACGCACCGGGCAACAACCAACTCTTGCACCGCTGGACGGCGGAGCCGGACGCCGAACGGAACGTCGAGGCGCGCGTCGTCGAGGACCTGACCTACGAGGACGGCGAGCCCCTCGATGCCGGCCTCTACTATCTGCGCGTATCCTCCCCGCAGGTCACCTATCAGCAGAACCACCTGATGGTGGTCACCGGGCGGAACGTGGCGATCAAGAGCGTCGTCGGCGAGACGCTGGCCTGGGTCACCGACCTCCAGAGCGGCCAGCCCGTCGAGGATGCCCCGCTCATGATCTACGGCGGCACGGGCGGCCTCCTGGCCGAGGCCACCACCGACGCCGAGGGAATCGCCGAGGTCGAACACGCCGGGCAGGAGCCCTGGGAGTCGCTCTACGTCCTCACTCGTGAGGGCGACGCCCTCACGGTGCACATGAAGAACTGGGGCCGGGGCATCCAGCCGTGGGACTATGACCTCTCGTATGATCCCTATCCCCTGGAGTACCGGGCGATGCTGTACACCGATCGCCAGATCTACCGCCCGGGCCAGACCGTTTACTTGCGCGGGATCCTGCGGCAGGATCGCGATGGCGACTATAGCCTGCCGGGCAGCGAGCCCGGGACCGTCGCCGTGCGGCTGATCGACGTCGAGGGGCGAGAGATCTATACGGCGGACCTGCCGGTCAGCGAGATGGGCACGGTGCACGGCGAGTTCCTGCTGGATGCAGAGGCTGCGCTGGGGTACTATCGCCTGCTGGCCGAGTTCGACGAGTTCATGTTCGCCACCGAGTTCAGCGTCGCCGAGTACCGCCGGCCGGAGTTCGAGGTTACCGTGGCGGCCGACGCCCCAGAGTACGTCCAGGGGGATACGATCGCGGTCGACGCGCAGGCCTCCTACTATTTCGGCGGGCCGGTAGCCAACGCCGAGGTGCGTTGGTCGGTGGTACAGTCGCCGTACTATTTCGACCGCTGGGAGGGTACGGGTAACTACTCTTTTGCTGATTTCGACTATGAATCGCGCTGGTTCACCTCGGGGAGCGGGCTGGTGACCGAGGGGCGCGGCGAGACCGACGCCCAGGGCGCGTTCTCCTTTGAGGTGCCCGCGGACCTGGGAGACGAGACCCAGAGCCAGGTGTACGCCATCGAGGTGGCGGTGACCGACCTGAACAACCAGGAGGTCAGCGCTCGCGCCTCGGCCATCATCCACAAGGGCGAGTTCTACATCGGCGTGCAGCCCCTCTCGTACGTGGGCACCGCCGGGCAGCCGCAGGATGTGGCCATCATCACCGTGGACACCCAGGGGGTGACGGTCACCGAGCAGTCGCTCACCGCCACGCTGCTGCAGCGCGAGTGGCTCAGCGTCCGGGAGGAGGCCGACGACGGCCGCTTTTACTGGACGAACACCATCCGCGAGACCGCCGTGGCCACCGAGACGGTGACCACCGACGAGGAAGGCTACGCCCAGGTCACCTTTACCCCGGAGGAGGGCGGCTCTTACCGCGTCCTCGTCACGGGGCTCGACGAGCGCGAGAACGAGGTGCGCTCCTCCGGCTACCTGTGGGTGAGCGGCCGGGAGTATGTGAACTGGGGCCGCGAGAACGTCGATGCCATCGAGCTCATCGCCGATCAGGACCTGTACCGCCCCGGCGAGACGGCCACCGTCCTCATCCCCTCCCCCTACGAGGGCGAGGTGGTGGCGCTCCTGACCATCGAGCGCGGCCGGGTGATCGAGCGCCAGGTGATGACGCTGACCTCCAACTCGGAGCAGGTGGAGATACCGATCATCGCCGACTATGCCCCGAACGTGTACGTCTCGGTGACCATCGTCCAGGGGATGGGCGAGGATCATCCGACTCCGAGCATCAAGGTGGGGTACGTGGCGCTGCCCGTTTCTACCGAGCAGCAGGAACTGACCATCACCATCACGCCGGACCAGTCGGAACCCTACCGTCCGCGGCAGGAGGCCACCTTCCACGTCCTGGCCCAGAACTATGAGGGCGAGGGGGTGGAGGCCGAGATGTCACTCAAGCTGGTGGACCGCGCCGTCGAGGCGC
>LSQX01133784.1_pt2 | contig 13893 bp, 11 predicted proteins | sample 654561 | NCBI WGS metagenome assembly LSQX01 (sample SAMN04489861, study PRJNA283612) | anaerobic digester metagenome | isolation source: 4 biogas reactors fed with cattle manure at either 37C or 55C with and... | place: Denmark: Kongens Lyngby | collected 2014 | reverse complement strand
AGTGTCGAAGACACTTTTTTAAAAAATTTTATCGTTTCACTTTTAACTGGTTGTATATTTCAGCTATGTTCGATCATGTTGTAATATATCTATGCACTTTTGTATTCTGTCATCAATTATATGAATGGCATGTAATATCTGCCTTATTGAATCATTAGATTTTTTTATATCATAATAATCTGCATTTCTATCAAGCATTTTTTTAATTATTTTTATTTCAGCCTTTAGGACATTAGCCAAACTACTTTCCATTTTTAAAGTACTGTGTATGATTTTTCTGGCAATAATTTTATCATCATCAGTATTAATTTTCATACATTATCACCTCATCTATTTTATGTAAGGCCTTGTTATCAGCAAGGCCTTGATTTTTGACTAGCAATCGTCTTTCTTCTTCCTCTTTGTGTCTAATAATTCAAGAATATTCTCAAATTTGAATTCTAAAAGCATTTCTTTTTTAATTACATCTCTTAGTACTCGTTCAACACTTTTATCAATACACAGTAAATCGTCAATTTTATTACAGCTAGGAGCTTTAACAACATCTTGTATTTTTTCGGCTTCTGCATTCATAATATGAGCTAAACTGATTTCTTCAAGAGCAATAGAAGAAAGTAACAAAAGGATTGTTTCTTCAAAGTCTAATTCAATCTTAGGCTTAATATCAGGAATATTTGGCATACCCATTCATAATCACCTCCTTCATTAATATAGTATGTCGAATATTGTAGAATGTGATAAATTTATGGTGAAAACACAAGACACTAATTAAGGTAACAGGTAGAGTACCTGGTAGCAAATATAGAATTGTTTGCTATTGATAAACTCGGATACCGATGGTATACTTCCATTCAGCAGCGATTTATGGTACATGGTACAGGTGGAAATGTTACCTGGTACCGAAAAGGAAGAAATTATGAAGCAGGCATTGAAATACTTATTTGGTGTAAGGATTCCCCATGCTCTAGGTGCGATACCAGAGCCTAGAAACAAGGTTATGAGACTTTTTACATATGAGGGGATACTTATTACGCTTATTAATAATTTGGTTGGTAGCCATAACAATCTTTATGCCGCTAGGCTAGGGGCAGGAGATTATGAGTTAGGGCTTGTTACCATGCTTCCACAGTTGGTGGGCATGGCTGTTCTGATACCCGGTGGTATACTTACAGATATTATGAGAAATAAAAGGAATATGGTTACATCGGCTTTATTTGCTGTAGCCTGTGTCTATGTGCTGATAGGATTTGTTCCGGCATTGGGTTCTTATAAGCTGGGAGGCTTTTTAGCCTTGCTGGCCTTATCATCAGCACCGATGACCATATATAATGTATCCTGGCAGGCCTATTTTTCGGATGTGGTCCACCCTAATGGAAGAAATAGAATTCTGGCTGTTCGCTCCAGCCTGTCTTTTTTAATGGGAATTACAATTACTTTGACTGGTGGTGCCTTACTTTCATCAGCTTCTACCAATGCAGAAAAGATTAGATTACATCAGATATTCCTATGGGTTGCAGCGGCTTTATTACTAATTCAGGTTTATGTATTAAAGAAAATTCCCGCACAGACAGATGGGGAAAGAAAAACTTTTAGCTTAGTCGAGCTTAAAAAAGCATTTGTGGATCTGATGCACAATCGAAGATTTTTAGGCTTTGTAGCTGTTGCCATTTTCTTTTATTTGACATGGCATATAGATTGGACATTATACTTTATTGGGCAGACTCAGTATCTTGGTATGAATGAGGCTTGGCTAAGCTATGTGAATATCGCAAATGCTATTATTCAATTTTTAACCATGGGTATATGGAGTAAAATTAATTCACGACATGGAGTGAGATTTGCTATAATATTTGGAAGTCTTGGCTTAGCATTTTGTCCTATAGGTATGATTCTTTCAACAAGTATTCAGACGGGTAATGCAAGGCTTGTATTCCTGATTGTTAACACGATATTCAATATTACTTTGGCAACAACTACACTTAATATCCTTCAGTGCTTGCTTCAGGTTATACCGGATAGCAACAAGACTCTAAATATATCTATATATACTGCACTTGTTATGCTGTCTAATGGCATTATGCCATTTGTTGGAGTCTCTATCTATCAAATGATGGGGGCTGATCTTAGGGCATTGCATACAATTTTTTGGGTAATATTTGTCTTTCGTTTAATTGCCACAGGCTTATGGGCCTTAAGATGGTGGGTACTAAGAAGAGAAAATTAGGACTTTACAGATCTATCACAATATTAGAATACTTGATTTGATATTTATAAACCTGCATGATATGATATAAGCGATTAGATTAAAAGCGAGGGATATAATGAAAGAACAAAAAATAACGATACCCAGATATTTGAAGATTGCGGTACATCTTTCATCTAGGATTGCATCGGGCGAGATTGTTGAAGGTCAAAAATTAAAAGGTAGATCCTTGCTTTCAACAGAATATAATGTATCTCCTGAGACTATTCGCAGATCAATGTCCATTCTAGAAGATAAAGAGGTAGTGAAGGTTGTTCCTGGCCGTGGTATTATTGTTCAATCCCGTAAGAATGCCATTCAGTTTCTTAATAGCTTTGAGGAAGGTAAGACATTAAAAGACTTAAAGCATCTTCTATCAAAGAAATTTTCCGAGAAAAAAAAGCTTGACAGTGAAATTAATGAAATAGTAGACAATATAGTCTCCCTTTCTTTTGAAAAAAGATCGGATTTAATAAAACCGATTGAAATCCTTATACCCAGCAATTCATTCGTAATCGGAAAAAGTATCGGTGAGCTTCAGGTTTGGCATAATACCGGAGCAACTATTATTGGAATTATAAAGGAGAATGATGTTATAATTTCTCCGGGTCCCTATTATGAGTTTTCTGGAAATGAGCGAGTTCTTTTTGTAGGAGATGCCAGTGTGGTATTGCGCTTTACTGATTTTTTTAGTAGAGAAAAATAGCAAGACTTTATTACAAGTAACTAAATATTACAGTCCATATAAGTAAAAAACTACTCTCTGTCAAAAAGACTGGGAGTTGACTGCTTATAGGGCTGTTTTTTTTATTATATTAATGAAAGAGTAAGGTGTTTTTATTAGTAAAATTAAATTATGGATTTGACAAATCATATAATAGCCTGTATAATGCCCAAGTGACAACTTATAAAATATACGAGGTTGTCTGTTAAATAATGGGAGGTTTCTATGATAGAATTTAAAAATGTAACTAAAAAATATGATAATGATACCATTCTGGATGATATAAGCTTTACTGTGCAGGATGGAGAGTTTGTTGTATTTATTGGAGAAAGCGGTTGTGGTAAGACCACCACATTAAGAATGATTAACCGACTGATAAAGCCTAATAAAGGTAATATATATATTAATGGCAAAGACATTGCAGATGAAGATCCTGTTAAGCTAAGACGTTCTATAGGGTACGTTATTCAACAGATAGGACTCTTTCCTAATATGACCATTGCCCAGAACATATCCGTTGTTCCTAAGCTATTAAAATATTCAAAGGAAAAATGCGACGAGATTGTACATGATCTTTTAGAAATGGTTAATCTACCATTTGATGAATATGCTCATAAATATCCTTCAGAGCTTTCAGGAGGACAGCAGCAAAGAATTGGCGTGCTAAGAGCACTGGCTGCTTCACCACCTATTGTATTGATGGATGAGCCCTTTGGAGCCCTGGATCCTATTACTAGGGCTAGCTTGCAGGAGGATATGAAAACACTTCAAAAGAAACTAAAGAAAACTATTATATTCGTTACCCATGATATGGACGAAGCACTTTATCTAGCAGATCGCATTGTATTTATGGACGGTGGGGAAATTGTGCAGATGGCTGAACCAGATGAGATGCTTGCTAATCCTGCTAATAATCTTGTTAAGAGCTTTCTTGGGGAAAGAGTTAATAATGGACATCACTTGGAGCTGAAGGTAAAAGACATCATGAGGACTAAGGTAGTTGCGGTTAGAAAGAGCAGATCTGTTGCCCAATGTATTAAGATAATGGCTAATCGAAGCATTGATAGCCTAATCATAAAGAATGAGGATGAGACCTACTTGGGAATGGTTGCTATAAGTGATTGTTTAACTGCACCGAAAAACCAGTCTATTGAAAGCCTGGTTAATAGAGATTGCCCCATAGTGTGTAAGGAAGATGATGCAAAGACCTGTTACGATAAGCTAGTCGAATCTAAGCAGAAATACTGTGTTGTACTTGATGAGGAAAGAAAGACAGTAGGTATAGTGACTTGGGCTACCGTTGCTAGAGCTATAGCTGGCGCTGTGTGGGGAGGGGATGAATAATGGCTGCTTGGTTTGACCTATATGGTGCAAAGTTGGTTAAAGCAACATTTGTACATCTTGGCTATGTGCTACTCTGCGTGTTTATTGCCTATATAATTGCCTTGTTTCTTGGAATTTGTTTATCAAGGGTACCTAAGTTTGCAAATATTATTTTGCTTATTATTTCAATCTTTCAGACTGTGCCTGGTATCGTATTTGTAGGAATTCTCTTTATCTATCTAGGCATGAAGCCTATTACTATTATCGTAGCTCTATCTGTATATGCGATTTTTCCTATTTTAAAGAATACGTTTATAGGCTTAATAGAGGTACCAGACCAGTATGTCGATGCTGCAAAAGGTTGTGGGATGTCAAAAATCCAAAGATTATTGAAGGTTGAGCTACCATTAGCTATGCCTACTATAATCGGTGGACTACGCATTTCAACTGTTTATACGGTTTCTTGGGCTGTTCTCTCGACCATGATAGGGTTAGGAGGCCTGGGTGAATTTATCTATATAGGTGTTAACACCAATAATAATACCCTGATTATTGCAGGTGCTATTCCTGCTGCAATTATGGCTATTGTACTTAGTATGCTGATAGATCGGCTTCAGTCTTATGTAAGCAGGGTAAGCTATGGAAGGAAGGGAAATGCATGACTTTAAATATGGTAGTAGAACATCTCATGATTGTATGTGTGGCTGTTATTTTTACAGTTTTACTTGGCCTACCTCTAGGGATACTTGCATATATCAATAAAAAAGCAGGCAAGGTTATTCTGTGGATGGTTGACATACTTCAGACAATTCCGGCCCTAGCACTGCTTGGAGTGATTATGATTGTATTTGGAGCAGGTAAGACGACGGTTATAATCGGCTTGGTATTATATTCACTGCTTCCGATTGTGCATAATACATATCTTGGACTAACAGAAGTAGGTCCAGCTATTAAGGATGCGGCAATTGGCATGGGCATGTCAAAGTTGCAGAGACTTATTATGGTTGAGCTACCTTTGGCATTTCCGGTGATTTTTACCGGGATAAGGATTGCAGCAGTAACATCTATCGGTGTTGCAGTATTTGGTTCATTTGTCGGAGGAGGAGGACTGGGTTCTATACTATACAGAGGAATCCATATACAGAACATGAGACTTATTCTTTCTGGTACTTTGGCTCTTATGGTTATGGCAGTTGTTTTTGATTTTGGAATGTCATGGATTGAAAAGAAAATGAAGACCGGAATGGGATATAAGAATTAAGGAGGAAAGTTTTGAAGAAAGTAGTAAAGAAAATATTTACATTATTGTTTGTATTTACAATGGTGTTTGTGATGACGGCATGTAAGCCTAAGGATGAAGCCACCATTCTCATATATGACGGACAGTATGCAGAAATGAGGATTATACACCAGATGGTTAAACTTCTGGTAGAGGATAAAACCGATATAAAGGTGACAATAGGGGAAGAGATGACTCCTGTTAATACCTACAACGAGCTTACCAAAGAAAGAGGTGACCTATTTAATAGCTATGACGGTACACTACTTACCACATTCCTAAAGCAGGATGTGTCCGATGTGCCTGAGGGAATGACCCTATATGATTATGCAAATGAACAGGCTATGGAAAAGGATGGTACCCGTCTGCTTGCCCAGCTTGGAACAGACAATACTTATGCAATTGGTGTTACTAAAGAGGTGGCAGAGGAGTATGGTGTCACTACGGTTAGTGATTTGGTACCTATAGCAGGAGAGCTTATATTTGGAGCAGAGCACGAGTTTTTTAGTGAAGAGGGCAGTATGAAATTTAATCCTTTTGCCGAATTTTACGGTCTTGACTTTAGAGAGGTTAAGCCTGTTGACATTGGATTAAAATATTCAGCTGTCGAAAATGGTATGCTTGATGTGACTATTGTTTATACTACCGATGGGCTCAATAAGAAAGCAGGGCTTATTGTTTTAGAAGATGATAGGGAATACTTTCCCGATTATAATGGAGCTTTATTAGTAAGAGATAATCTCTTTGAGGAGCTTGCTGATGTAGAACCTAATCTTGAAGCAATATTAAACGAATTAGGTGGTACCATGAACAATGCCATGATGACTGAGATGACTTATGAAGTTGATGTTAATGGAAAGACACCAAAAGAGGTTGCCGAGAACTTCCTTAAGGAAGTAGGATTGATTGGTTAATCTTTATGATCATAGATTTTAAGCAGATTTGAATAAGAGAGTGTTCTCAAAGCATTGCTTTTGCTTTTGAAGACACTCTTTTTTATTGACATCAGACTTTCAATAAAGAACTTGCAGAGGATGCATATGGAATGATATGTTATTTCGAAAGTGTCTTGATAAATGGTCAACTTATGATAAAATAATAATACATACTTTTGTTGCTCTATCATATTGCTAAATGTTTTTGTTTTTGAGAGGATGATTTTTATGAAGAAATTAAATAAATATATATTATCGATTTTCTTATTGGCATTTGCTTTACTCCTTATATGGAGTCCGAAAGAGGCATATGCAATTGATCAGGAAGAGGACACTATAGTTAACGGTGTGTTTATAGATACCGTAGATATCAGTGGTATGACAGTCAAGGAAGCGCAAGCCGCAGTAAAGAATCATATTGAAGGGCTTCGTAGCAAGAGCTTTGCTGTCATAGTAGGTGATAATACTATTATTACTACCATGGGTGAGCTTGGTTACATATATGAGCCTAATCCTAACGATCATATTAGGCATGCCATAGGTCTTGGAAAGGCCGGAAATCTTATTAAGAGGTATAAGGACAATAAAGATATTGAACATGGTAAAAAGGTATATCCTCTTACATATTCTTATGATGAAGGTAAGCTTAGGCAGATAATTGAGGAAGGCGCCGAAAGATATAAGGTATCGCCTAAAAATGCTACCTTCACTAGAAAGAATGATAAATTTCACTTTACGGATCATGTACTAGGTAGCAGGATGGAGGTAGATTCTACATATATAGCCATCAAGGAGAAGTTGGATGACTGGAATAGGATGGATTTTGTCGTACATGCTACTATGGTTGATGTTGAGCCTCAGTTTACTAAGGAGTCTTTGGAAAAGAGCACCTCAATTCTAGGTGAGTTTACTACTGAATATAAAAGCTCCAGTGAGGATAGAGCAGCCAATCTGGCTAATGGCGCAAGACTTATAAATAATGCAGTGCTATACCCTGGAGATGTATTCTCTAGTTATACCTATTTACTTCCTTTCTCTTTAGACAATGGTTATTATATGGCCGGTTCCTATAATGCAGGAAGAATCGAACAGACCATTGGCGGTGGAGCCTGTCAGGTAACCACTACACTATATAATGCAGTTCTGTTCGCAGAGCTTGATGTTGTTGAGAGGTCTGCTCATTCCATGACAGTTTCCTATGTGGATTTGGCATTTGATGCTGCAATTGCAGAGGGCTCTAAGAATTTTAGGTTTAGTAACAATACAGACATGCCTATATTAATAGAGGCATTTAGTGATGACAGGAAGATTACATTTAGAATCTGGGGTAATGAAACCAGAGATACTGAGAACAGAATAGTCAAATATGAGAATAAGGTTATTAGTGAAACAGCACCTTCGCAGGCTGAGAAGGTAACCAAGGACCCAACAAGACCTACTTCATATAGGAAGGTTACTCAAAGTGCAAAGCGGGGATATTCAGCTGAGCTCTACAAAGTAGTTTATGAAAATGGAGTTGAAGTCAGCAGAGAGCTTATTAATAAGAGCAACTATAAAGCAGAACCTGCTCATGTTACTATTGGTTCTAAAAAGAATTAGCCTCATAATGAGGGCGGCCATCTTCTACGGGTGGTAGCCCTCTAATAAATTTTAAAAACAAGAGTTAGATTAATAGACTTAAGCACATAGGAGCGAATGCATGTTTACTAAGAAGAATTTGATAAGGCTTATAGTACCCTTGATAATTGAGCAGATTTTAATTGTTACCGTTGGTATGGCTGATGGTATTATGGTTGCCCGTGTCGGAGAGGCGGCAGTATCCGGTGTATCTATTGTGGACAGTATAAATGTTCTACTGATAGGGCTTTTTACTGCCATGGCAACTGGTGGCGCAGTGGTAGCCTCCCAGTTACTAGGTCAGAAGAATGAAAAGAAAGCATCTCTTGCCGGAGAGCAGTTAATCATTTCAACACTTGCTTTAGCAATTATCGTAATGATTATTACCCTAATAGGTCGAAATATGATATTGAATTTATTATTTAAGGGAGTAGAGCCGGATGTTATGATGAATGCCAGAATATATTTTTTCTATTCGGCTTTGTCATATCCATTTCTGGCTGTTTATAATGCTAGTGCAGCCTTATTCCGCTCCATGGGTAATTCTAAGATATCCATGAAGATATCTGTTGTGGCAAATATTATTAATATTGTCAGCAATGCCATTCTTATCTTCGGATTTAATATGGGTGTAGCTGGTGCCGCAATAGCAACATTAGTATCCAGAATATTTTCATCTTTTATGTTGTTAATTTTATTAAGGAATAAGGAGCTTCCGATTAACATCGATAATATGCTTAAGATAAGACCTGATATGGTCATGATAAAGCGAATATTAAGAATCGGCATACCAAATGGTATGGAAAATAGTGTATTCCAAGTAGGAAAGATAGCTGTACAGGGTATAGTAGCAGGGCTCGGCACTGCTTCAATTACCGCAAATGCAATTGCAGGAAATATCGGAGGCTTTGGTGTATTGCCGGGCTCAGCTATTGGATTAGCATTAATTACAGTAGTTGGTCAATCTATCGGGGCAGGAGATTACGAAGGCGTAAGAAGATATACAGGAAAGCTACTTAAGGCAACTCATATTATTATGGCAGGCATTAATATCATAATAATATTTTTAATTCCTTCAATTCTTAAAATATATCATGTAAGTGATTTAACCGCAGAATTAGCATCCACACTTATGCTTTATCATTGTATTCTGGCTACAGTATTCTGGCCACCATCATTTGCTCTTCCCAATGCACTTCGTGCCGCAGGTGATGTTAAGTTTACTATGTGGGTATCCATGATTTCCATGTGGGTATGGAGAATAGGCTTTAGCTATATTCTAGCAATAGTGTTTGAAATCGGAGTATTTGGTGTCTGGATAGCAATGACTGTCGATTGGGTATTTCGTGCTTCATGCTTTGTATATCGCTTCATCAAGGAAAAGTATAGAACTCATTCAGCTATATAGAGATAATGACACAGAACTGCCAAATTTTACAATTAAAATGTATATAAGTAAGCTAATAAATACTTGTTTTTAGCCGATATAATTCATAGGATTTAAAAAAATAGCAGTTTATAGGGAGGTAAAACCTCCGTTGTATGTTGACTGAAGATAAAGGTTTTATAGGGAGGTAAAACCTCCGTTGTATGCTGACTGAAGATAAAGGTTTTATAGGAGGTAAAACCTCCGTTATATGTTGACTGAAGATAAAGGTTTTATAGGAGGTTTACAGATGAGAAAGGCGATGAGAATAGGTGTATCCTTAGTTATATGTATTTTAATAACTACCGTTATATATTTATCATCCAATAATATAGCTTTGGCATCCGAGGTCATAAGACCAGATGAATATTATTTCGTATTTAATGGACAGCAAAAGAAGGCTGGCACTGAATATGAGATAAAGAGTGAAAATGTCTTGTTAAATATTACAGCTGGAACATGGGAGCCTGAGACCAAAGTACAATGGGTGTCATCAGAACCGGGTGTTGTATCTCTAGAATCAACTACATATGGATCTTCTTTTGTTAATTTGGCACGGAAAGGCCCTGGTTACTCAACAATAACAGCGGTTGTAACACAAGGAACCAACACTTATTCCCTAAGCTGTTTGGTAAAGGTTAATCTGGAGTTTGACTATCAAAGGACAGGTATGACTCTTGCAACCACTACTAAGGAAAGAATTCTTGTTATTAATGAGATAGATGGTAGTGAAAAACAGATATATTTAAAATATGTTAATTATATATCGGAAGAAGAAGCAGAACCAGTAACCGGGGGAGCTATATCCGCATCTGCTGTTGTTTGGGAGAGCGACAATGAAAGTGTAGCAACAGTAGATGAGACAGGAAAGGTTATAGCTGTCGGAAGCGGTAGTGCTAAGATAACCGTTACCACCAATACAATGTCATCACAGGATAGGTCCTTGTCTATATCTATGCTGGTTGTTGTCGCACCTAAATTTACCCTAACCTTTGATGATGTTAATAATAATCATATAGTGGCTCACTCAGGAAATGACAGGAATAATTTTACCCCTGTGACTGGTGTACCCTCTAATTTTATACTTGAATCAAATGCTAGCTATGGGGTAAATTTAAAATGGGAGATATATGATGTCAGCACAAAAGCAAAACCCACTAAAGATAAAATGACTTATACAATAAGTGAAAATAGTGGAAATGTTACCTTTAGCAGAGTAAAGGCAGGAACATATGAGATATATGCTTATGCCAATGAAGCTTATAGCTTTAATACCAACGCACCCTATGCCTATATGAGGATAATAGTACCGATATATCTAGGGGACGAGAACATAATCATGAATGTTGGTGATACATATAACATAGTAGAGAATTCTAACATCCCTAATTTCGGCATTTTTGAATTTAACTATGGTGAACAGGGGGCTGGTGGCCGAAATATTGCCCAGGTGAATCAAACCACAGGTGTTATTACAGCCAGAAGAAAGGGTAAAGTTGAAATAAATCTTATCTACAAGACCTCATCGGGTTTATATGATAACTCGGTTGTGGTAGGTGAGAAGACTATAAATGTTACTGTTATTGATGGCATTTCTTTAAGCGCTACAGAGGCCATGCTTTATACCTCTGGAACCTTACTTTTGCAGGCCATGGTTACAGATCCGGCAGAGCCGATAATTTGGAGTAGCGATGCACCGAATATAGCAACAGTAGAGAATGGGCTTGTAACAGCCATAAGGCCAGGAATCGCGATTATTACTGCCATGCAGAACATACAAGGGGTGGTAAAGCGAGCCACCTGTGTGATAACCGTACAGCAATCGGTAACTAGCATTACTATAGATCCACCTGTACTTAATCTGGCTATCGGCGAGTATCAGACGCTTCATGCCAATATAACCCCTAAGTTGGCTGGAATAAGGCTAAACTGGAAGACGTCTGATGAAAAGGTTGTTAAGATTATTGAAGCTAATCCCTTAACCTTGACGGTGCAGGGTGTCGCGGGAGGAAATGCGGTAATATCTGCAATAAATGAGGATAACATTGTAGTGGGTTATAGTCATGTAACTATTAGACAGCCTGTTACAAGAATAGCCTTATCCGATACAAATGTATTTATTAATATAGATGCAAAGAGTATTCAGCTTAGAGCTATAGTCTATCCTGAAAATGCATTAAATAAAAATATAGTATGGACGTCATCGAATACGCAGATTGCCAGAGTTAACGAAAATGGACTCGTATCACTGGTTAAGCCAGGCGAAGTATCCATAATTGCCAGGTCTGCAGATAATCCGGCAGTTATGGAATTATGTAATATAACAATTGAGGTACCAGTATCAACTGTAGCTTTAGACGAGAGAGAAGTTATCATGTACGTTGGGCAATCACAAAGGCTTACTTATTCTGTACTGCCTATAAATGCCAGTAAGACTGCAGTTACTTGGACCTCTACCAAACCCAATATAGCGACGGTTGATGCGGCTGGAAGAGTTACGGCAAAATCGGTAGGATCAACAGTAATCATGCTAAAGACCTTGGACGGTGGTCATACCGCTTATTGTACAGTGACTGTTAGGCAGATTGCTGAGGGTATAAAATTCGATAGCCCTGACCTAGAGCTTATGACAGGACAGGTCCATGAGATGGAATATACATTAATACCTACCAATGCTACCGATGCAGAATTAGTATGGGAAGCCAGTGACACTAGAATAGTAGTTGTAGATGATTCAGGAAAAGTGACTGCTAAGGGACCTGGAATAGCATTTATAATCGCTAGGACCCAAGCTGGTGGAATGTCATATATTAAGGTGACTGTAAAAGAGCCTGTAAGCGGACTGCTTCTTAATTTTTCAGAGAAGACAATCTACGTTAGAGAGAGCTTTGATCTTAAGGCATCAGTATCTCCCAGCGGGGCTTCTAATCTTGGAGTGGAATGGAAGAGCTCAAATAATGATGTGGCCACCGTTACGGATACCGGTGAGGTTGTAGGTATATCGGCTGGGATGGCAATAATAACAGCCACCACAAAGGACGGAGGAAAAACAGCCAACTGTGTGGTTACAGTGAAAGAACGAGTTACATCGATGCTAGTCCTTCCAACTATGTTCAGAGTTGGAATTAATAAATCTTTGACAGTAGAGGTTTATATTAATAAAGACGAATTGTTATCGAATCAGGATATTAGATGGGTATCCAGCAATTCAGATATTGCATCAGTCAATAAGAATGGCAAGGTTACAGGACATAAATTAGGATTTGCCACTATTACCGGTTATGCACAAGATGGTAGTGGAGCTCAAGCCAGCAGTGAAGTTGAAGTAGTAGTATCAGCGACTAGAGTAACGGCGGACAAAACTTTTATTAATATGCTTGTCGGAGAAACCGTACATGTTAATGTAAAGATAGAGCCAAGCAATGTTACCTATAAGAAACCTAGGTGGGAGTTTTTAACCGATGGTGATGATATAGTCGCAGTAGATGAAGATGGGTATATAACAGGACTTAAGGAGGGAACAGTTACATTAGTTGCCAGAGCTGCTGATGATTCTGGAAAGGGTGCGACTCTATATATTACTGTGAATAAGAGAGTGCCTGCAACATCAGTTATATTATCCGATAAGAAGCTAGTTATGATACAGGGCGAGCAAAGAGATATTAGGCCAGTACTAAACCCTATCGGTTCGACTGATGGATTGACCTGGAGCTCAGATAATAATGCTGTAGCAAGTGTTAATAAAACCAGCGGAAGAGTAAAGGCAAATGCTACAGGAACAGCATATATCACTGCTATGACAGATTCAGGTAAGACAGCCTCAACAGAGATTACCGTAATTGGCCTTAATGTAACTAAGCTGGAATTAGAGCAGTATAGTAGATATACCTTGCAGGTAGAAGGAGCCACATCAAGAGTAACCTGGGATGTAGCAAATCCAGAGATAGCAGAGGTTAGAAACGGTATGATTATTACAAAGGCAAGAGGTAGCACAACAATAACTGCTACCGTAAACGGAAGAAAACTGACCTGTAAGCTAACTGTTACAAAGATAAAATAGACAGAAGCTGTTGAAAACTTTACTAAGGACACACAGGTATTAGCCAACACATTTTTGTGTTTACACACTCGTACCTGTATGTCCTTAATTGTTTTCAACAGCCTTTTTACATTGAATCATTTTTTACCTGATAATGTTTTCATTTTTTGTGCCTAGTACCGTTAGTGATAATTTGTAGAATGAGGGAAATTTCTTGGTGAAATATACAAAAATATTTCCTTATTCCAATAGATAATTGAAAATTCAGAGCACTTATGATAAAATGCATTCAGAACATACGTTTAAGA
>LSQX01277279.1_pt2 | contig 13894 bp, 13 predicted proteins | sample 654561 | NCBI WGS metagenome assembly LSQX01 (sample SAMN04489861, study PRJNA283612) | anaerobic digester metagenome | isolation source: 4 biogas reactors fed with cattle manure at either 37C or 55C with and... | place: Denmark: Kongens Lyngby | collected 2014 | reverse complement strand
CTGTAAGCAGGATATGGGCTTCCTGCGCCAGGGATTGCGCGATGCTCACTCGTTGCAACTCTCAAGCAGAAAGTTCGGTGTCCATCCGCTCGGCGAGGTGGGTGGCATCCATCGCTGCTAGCGCACGTTCCACAGCCTCCGCATCCTGTGGACGATCGGGCTGCAGGTGCCCGAGATAGGGCGTGCGCCCCATGGCCACATGCTCCCGGGCCGTGAAGGCAAACACTGGCATACCCGGCGCCGGCACTACGGCGAGCAGGCGAGCGATTTCCCGCCGCCGGTACTCGCCCAGCCTGCGTCCGTAGAGTCGCGCCTCTCCCCCACTCAGGGGCAGGGTCCCGCTCATGGCACGCAGCAAGGTGCTCTTGCCCGCCCCGTTGNNCGATCGCGCGCCAGGTCCACGCCGAACACCGACACGTCGCCGGAGGTCTTGTTCACCAGCGAGGAGATGATGCCGATCAGGGTGCTCTTGCCCGCCCCGTTGGGGCCAATCACGCCCAGGAACTCTCCGGGCTCGATGCGCAGGTCCACGCCGCTTAGCGCCGGCTGGCGGTCATACGCGCATATCGCGTGGCGTAGCTCCAGCGCCGCTTCACCCGGTTTCGGCATGACTTCCTCCTGGCGGGCAGCAGCCCAGCGCCTTCTGCAGAGCTTCCAGCCCGTCGAAGAGCCGTGGGCCAGGGATGGTCAGCACGTCGTCCTCAATCCGCACCACCCGTCCCGTACGGACCGCGCTCAGACGTGCCCAGGCAGGGTCCTTGCGCAGCACGGCCAGCGTCTCCGCTGGTGTCTGGCCTCCGGGTACCACGCCCATGCCGCCGGCGAACACGATGACCTCCGGGTCGCTCGCTACCACCAGCTCACGTGTTACAGTGGGCCAAGGCTGGTGCGGCGATATGCCTTTCATCAACGTCACCGCGTTCAGCCCACCCGCGGTGGCAATCAGGTCATGGGCATAGCCACCGACCCCGCCCACAAACAAACCGTCCCAGGTGATGATCAGCAGCACACGTGGGCTGTGGCTGCCAGCCTGAGCCGCGGCCCGCACCCGGTCTAGCCGCGCACGCAGGCCGGATACCAGCTTCCGTGCCTGCTCCTGCCGCCCGCTGAGCTGGCCGACATCCTCGACAAGCTCCAGGACTTCTTCCACGGATTGCGGGTCGAAGGCCGCCACCGGACAGGCGAGTTCCTGCAGGCGGGTGATGAGCTGCTTGTCCAGTCCGCGAGCCACCAGGATCAGGTCCGGCTGCAGGGCCAGAATCTTCTCCAGGTCGGGATTGATGATGCCTCCGACTTTCGTCTTGGCAGCGGCCGCGGGGGGATAACGGGTATACTCATCCACGCCCACCAGCTGGTCGGCAGCGCCCACCGCGCAGACGGTCTCAGCGAGATTCGGTGAGAGGGTTATGATCCTGTTCGCAGGCCGGGCCAGTGTGATCTCGCGGCCCAACGCGTCAGTGAAACTCAGAGGAAAGGCAGAGGCAGGGGGCCCGGGCGCGGTGGCCCGGGGTCCGGGCGGGGGCATAACGCGCGGACTCCACATTAGCACCGCTCCTGCCAGCAGGAGCAGAGCCAGGATCACACCGATTATGAACTGCATGCGTCGCACCGCGACCCCCTGCCTCAAATCTCGGTCAGGCGTCCGGATGGTACGCCGAATCGTCCGCGGAAAGATCGGCGAGCAGCGGATCGTTCGGACTGACGTTGAACTTCGTGGCTATCGCCTTGGCGTGTCCATCAGTGTAACAGATGTTGGCGCTGCCGTTGTGACGGAAATGCACGTTGGGCCCAGTGCCCCAGGCCGCCCGCATGGGATCGTTGGGGGCGCGGAGGATGTTGTTCTGGATCAACTCACTGGTCCAGCTTGACCAGGCGGCGCTGTCTGCCAGCAGGACCGTTTCGGCCGGATGGTTGATGCGGTCGAGCATGCAGGTGGGTGGGGTATAAGCGCCCCCCGCATCCTTACCCATTCCCGCCAGATAGGCGTTGTAGGCATAGCCCGAGCTGGGACGCCCGAAGGCGTTCGCGCCAATCAGCGACGGGCAAACCGCCAGTTGCTCGTTCTGGGTGTAGGGGCCGATGAACCCCAGCTTCCAGGTGGCCGGGTACACGGAGTAATCCACGAAGAAGTCCCAGGCCCATTCCTGATCCCAGGCCGCGCCCGTGTAGTAGTCCCCGGGCGGTAGCATGTCGTCGTAGTCGTGGGCGTACATCAGCATAGCCAGGCCAAGCTGCTTGACATTGGCCAGGCAGCTAGTTTGCGTCGCCTTCTCCCGGGCCCGGGCGAAGACCGGGAACAGGATAGCGGCCAGAATCGCGATTATCGCGATCACCACCAACAGCTCAATGAGGGTGAAGCCCCGGCGTGAGTTGTACGAGCGAGAATACATTTCCTGCCTCCTGTAAGATTAGTCTGCGGTTCGCCGGCGCGGAACACAAAAAACCGCCGCTTCGAGGGGAAGCAGCGGTCTTTTAACAGAGACAGCCCCATCCTTCGCCCATCGAAAGGATCAAGGCACACCTGCGCAGCAGTCTCCTGACTTGCGGGTCATCCTACTCTCCGCGCCTTCCCCCGGAGGGTGGCCTGATGCGGATTTCGTCGCCGCTCACAGTTGCGGGGCAGTGACGGATTCTCACCGTCTTCCTTGGCGCGTTAGACTCTCGCGCCCTGCGCAAGCGAACCGTATTCAGTTGTGTGCGAGTACCGTACCAGATTTCTTCCGGCAGGTCAAGACCCAATTTTCGCAGGGTATTACCTCTGCGGCGGCGAATTAAGCAGTAGCGCTCAATCCACGACAAGGAGGAGTGGCTATGTACCGAATGCTCCTGGCCGTCTGTCTCGCGCTGGCGTGTGTGGCTGCCTCTGCTCTTGATCTACCGATTCCGGTACCCAAGCCCCCGATTCCGAAACCGACCATCCAGGTGCCCATTCCCGGGCTAGACCGCCTGCGGAGCGAGGGTCCCTGGATTACCACCAGTCTGGCTGATGTGCTGACTGAGGTGCCCTTCCTCGACCACTATGACCCGCGGGTTCTGACCCCGCTGGGCGAGATGCCCTGCAGTCCAACCGGAGAGTTCCTGCTGGCGCCCGGCGCCTATGACTTCTTCTGCCAGAGTTACTGCCTGCATGCCGGTGCGTATGCTCCCGGCGCACACGGCAACGGGTATGTTCTCGCGCCGCTCAAGGGTCCCGGGGCCCAGATTCTGGATAACCTGCTGCAGAACTCCGTGGCCCATCCCGAGATCCCCCAGCAGGAGGTGCAGTTGCTGATCTGGGCTTTGTTGGCTCGCACTCCGGTAGATAAGATGGCCCCCTCGCTGCAGGAAGCCGCCCAGGCCCTGCTAAGCAGAGAGGACCTGCGTCAACTTCAGCGCGGCGCCGCCGCCATTATCCCGACCGACCTCGTCAACGTGTCTTTCGCCGATCTTCCTGAGCCCGTGCAGCGGGCACTGGAGATCGAGAATGACCTGCGCACGATGTTTACCAACAAGATCACCGACTACACGGAAATCGCGGGGGTCGCAGTTCAGACCGGCGACCCTCCCCCCTCCAAGGAGGACCGTGAGATCCCTGAGGCGCGCTGGTCCTTTGACCCCGCAGGCTATTTTGTGGCCTACGTGCCGGTGAGCTACCCGGAGACCGCACTGCAGGTGTCGCAACCCGGCGGGCTAATCGTTGAGCGCGACCAACTCGGACGCCTCACGTCCATTACCGGGCCGCGCGGCGAGAGGATTACTACCGAGTACGCCGGAGGGATTTCGACCACAGTACCCGGCGACGACGGAGTACAGATCTGCCCTTTCCGCGCCATCCATCTCTCGGCTACGGATCGCCTGCATCCCGCTGGGGTTAGTACTTTCGACGCCGCAAACACGGGTTACACGCTTCTGGGCCTGCCCTCAGGTAGGGGCACGCCTGTGCTCAGCAGCGCCGCAGTCAACCTACCCGACCGCTACGCCTGGGCCGTAGCCCACCGCGCGGAGGTGGAGCAGCTCCTCAAGACGGCGGCCGCCTCAGCCCCCGCGCAAGTTCCCGAACCCGTGCATAAGGCCACGCTGGGACAGTTGTCGGACCTGGGCAACTATGCCCAAGCCCTGTGGCAAGTACTCTCCGCTGCCGCGGAAGAGAACGACCAGGTTGATCTTCTGCTGGCCAATCCTGCCTACGAGGCCTGGCAAGCCTTGCTGATTCAATACGCGCAAGGAGAGATCGAGGCCGCCGCTCCCGGCGAGGGGCTGCGCAGTTCCGCGCCGACCTCCCCCTTCAGACTCTGCCTCGGCTTCTTCGGAAACGGCATGCCAGGCGCGATTTCCACGGTACCGATGGCGGTGTACGGTAGACGCGAGCTGCGCCCCTACCGCCCCTCCAGGGGTGTCGCGACGCCGGGGAGTACCGGGCGCCAGCGACTCTCCCCCTCAGGCCGTGGGCTTCCATGGTTCAAGCCTCGACCCCGTCCCAAACGCAACGAATCCACTCCCAATCATCAGGAGAATCATGCCAGCAAGGAGGTCCTGGAACGCAGCAAGAAGGCGATGGACATGTTCTCCAAGTTCACAAGCTTCTGTGACCTGCTCACCGGCGGGCCGGCGATGTGGATCGCAGGTCAGATCGGGGGAGTGGCCGACCCGCGGGGCCATCTGCTGGGCGGGATCACCGACGGCATCTTCTCGATGGCCGGGGACATCAGCCAGGCTCTCGGGGGTGACCCGCCGCGTCCGGACTTCGACCAGGTGGCGACGCCGCAGCCCGTTGTCTACGAGCCCTTGCCCGAGGGAGCCGGCTTGCCGCCCGAGAAGCTTCAGGCCTACAACTCGATGCTCGCGGCGAGTACGGACCTGTGGAGCAAGCTGCGAGCCGCGCAAATCACGCGCGATCGACTGGGTGGCGCATACCTGGCAAACGACGAACCCGGGATCGAACGCCAGGCTGCGGCGCTCATTAACCTGAAGCGCCAGGTCGGGCAAGCCATGCTCGTGCTGGCAGATCGGATGGAGGCCCTGATTGCGCTCACGCCGGAGGAGACCTTCGCGCAGATGATCGTCTCGGCGGAGGAGCTCCAAGTCCGGCAAGACGCCCTCCGTCAGGCTGGGATGCCGACCTGGCGGGTAGAGTCCGCACAGCTTCTCGGGCTGTCGGAGGCGGAGTTGGCAACGCTCCGGGAACGTGGCCTGGCCCTCACCGCTGGTCAATTTGAGGGGACGTATCTGGAAGCCGCGCAGGGATTCATCGCCTCACTACGTGAGTGTGGGCTGATGTGGTCCACCCTGCCTACGGCGGAGGGGGGCTAGCCGCGCAACTTCTCTCTACTCGACGGCCTCCAGGACCACGACCGTGGGTTCGGCAGGCAAGGTATGTGGGCTGACCTCCCACACCGGTCCCCCCACCCGCACGACACGGGTAAGCCCCTCGGTAAAGGCCTCTACGGGGGCGAGCCGGTACTGGGGAGGAAACTTCAGGCGCGGCGTGAGATAGTGCATGGGGATGGTAACACGAGCCTGAAGCTGGGTCATGACCCGTCGTGCGGTGGGCGGGTCAACCGTGAAGTGCCCGCCGGTCGGGATGAAGAGCACATCGGGCGATCCGACTAGCTCTGCCTGCTCGGGCGTCAGCAGGTGTCCCAGGTCCCCCAGGTGGCAGAAGCGCAACCCGTCAGTCTCCCAGACGAAGAGGTTAATGTCACCGCGCTCGCGCCCCTCCAGAGGGTCGTGCTTGGCCGGGATGGCCACAAAGCTCACCCCCTGGACGACGCCGCTGGTCCGCAGCACCAGGGGCTGACCCGACAGTCCCTCCACGGAGTTGTGGTCGCTGTGCTCGTGAGTGACCAGCACCACCTCTACCTCATCCGTGATGGGCTCATATTTGAAGGCGCCTCTGAGGCCGCCAGGCAGATAGGGGTCCACCAGAATCCGGGGCCCGTCGAGACTGGTGATAGCGAAGCAGGCATGTCCCCAGTACTTGATAGTAGCCATTCACAATCCTCCCTCACGACTGTCCTGGCCTCTCTGACGTTGTGCCGCGGACCTTTGTTTATCTGAGCCTAGCCTGCGAGCTTTTCCCACTCCGCCACGGTCCGCGCTACATGCTCAGCTGAGGCGTGCAAGGCCGCGCTCTCTTCCTCGGTCAGATAGATCTCGACGATCTCCTCTACCCCACCACTCCCCAGCCGACAAGGCACACCCAGGAATACGTCTCGCAGACCGTATTCTCCCTCCAGGCGTACCGAGCAGGGGATAATTCGGTGCTGGTCACACGCGATGGCCGCCACCATGTCCGCCACCGCTGCGGCCGGCGCATAGAAGGCGCTGCCCGTCTTGAGGTAGCCAACAATCTCCGCGCCGCCCTGACGAGTCCGCTCCACGATGGCCTCAATTCTCTCGGGTGGCAGTAGCTCGTTGAGTGGCACACCGTTGACCGCCGTCAGGCGCGGGAGGGGCACCATGCTGTCCCCATGCCCGCCCAGTACCATAGCCTCGATCTCATAGGGGGCGCAGCCCACCTCCCAGGCGATGAAAGTCTGATAGCGCGCGGTGTCCAGCGCGCCCGCCATCCCCATGACGCGCTCCCGTGGCGCCTGCAGGACCTGCGCGGCCAGGTGGGTGGTTACGTCCAGGGGGTTGGAGACCATGATCACCATGGCCTCCGGGGCGACCGCCTTAAGGTTCTCGCAGACCTCAGTGACGATACCGCCGTTGATCTTCAGCAAGTCGTCTCGAGACATGCCAGGCTTGCGCGCTACCCCCGCGGTAATGACGACCACGTCCGAGCCCTGGGCGCCCTCGTAGCTCACGCCGCCTTCGATGGTCCGGGCATGTCGTGCCAGCGGTGCAGCCTGGGCAAGGTCCAGGGCTTTGCCCTGCGCCAGGCCCTCCACCACGTCGACCAGATACACATCCGCAAGATTGCCCTCCACCAGCCGCTGGGCGCAGGTAGCCCCCACATTTCCGGCACCAACCACAGTGACTTTCATCAGTAACCTCCCACTCTGAATTCCGTGCTCCCAACCGTCGCCTAATCTGCTATAATCGCTCCGATGTCGCCACCGCAGATGCTCCTCCAAGTCGCTCTGGTCGCCGCCGAAGGCCTGCTCCTGTTCGTGCTCTCCCGCGCCCTATTCGGGTGGGTACTTCAGGCCTTTGCCAGCCGCAACTCACGCCGCCGCGGGGGATGGCTCTTGCAGCTCATCCGTCTCCCTGGAAACCTCGTGCACGAGCTGAGCCATGCCCTGGCCTTCCTGGTAACCGGCTACACCGTCAAACGCGTGGTGCCCTGTCTGTGGGATCGATCCGGAGCCGGGGTCTGCCAGCCGGGCCGTCCCTGGTCGCCGATCGCGGTCCCCTGGCTGGCTACGGGACTGGCCGCCCTGGCTCCGCTCTTCACCGGGGCTGTCGCGCTGTACGCCGTGGCCCACCTGCTGGACGTACCGCTGGAAGCACATTTGTCGTTGCGCGAGCCCGGCCGTTCGGTTCTGCATAGCATCTACGGCAGCCTGCTGCTGCTGGATTACAGCTCCTGGCGCACGTGGCTGTTCCTGTACCTGGCTTTCACTATCGGCGCGGAACTGGCGCCCAGCCGCACGGACCTGGCGCTGGGCATTCCGGCGCTGCTGGCACTGGGCCTGGCCACCACGCTGTTCTTGCTGGCCACCTACCAACTCGATCCCGAGGCCCCCTTCCGGGTCGTGGTCCTGACCAATGCCTACCAGGGGCTTACGGCTCTGGCCCGGCTGCTGGGAATCGCCCTGGTGACCACGGGACTGGTCACGGCGCTAACCTTCCTGCCCGCGGCCTTAATCCGCGCCGCGCGCGGCTAGCGGTCGGCACAGGCCTGCTGACCCCCACCTCGAACAACACCCCGTCGTCAGGCCTGCAGAGCCCGGACAATCGCGTCCGCGACCTCGCTCGTGCCCACCGCAGTGGGATCCTCCCGCTGAGGCTTCATGTCGTAAGTGACGTCCCGACCCTCGCGGATCACCGCCGCCACCGCGTTCTCGAGCTTGCGTGCCGCCTTGTCTTCACCCAAATGGTCCAGCATGAGCATGCCCGACAGGATGGTGGCGATGGGGTTGACCTTGTTCTGCCCGGCGTACTTGGGGGCCGAGCCGTGGGTAGGCTCGAAAACTGCCAGGCCCTCGCCAAGATTGGCTCCCGGCGCCACCCCCAGGCCCCCGACCAGACCACAGGCCAGGTCGCTCAGGATATCGCCATATAGATTGGGCAGCACCAGCACATCATATAGCTCCGGCTTCTGCACTAGCTGCATGCACATGTTGTCCACGATGCGGTCCTCAAACTCGATATTAGCATAGTTCTTGGCGACCGCTCGTGCCACCTCCAGGAACAGCCCGTCGGTGAACTTCATGATGTTGGCCTTATGGACCGCCGTCACTTTGCGCCGCCCATGCGCCACCGCGTACTCAAAGGCAAAGCGCACGATCCGCTCGGTGGCGAACTCGGAAATCGGCTTGAGGCTCAGCGAGGATCCCGGCCAGACCCGCTTGCCGCCCAGCCTCTCGATGATCTCCGTAACCTCCGCACATTCCGGGGTGCCGCGCTCGAACTCAATACCCGCATAGAGGTCCTCGGTATTCTCACGCACGATAACCAGGTCCACATTGTCATAGTGGCTACGGACCCCCGGATAATACTTGCAGGGACGCAGGCAGGCGTACAGATCCAGCTCCTTGCGCAGGGCGACATTGACACTGCGGAAGCCGCTGCCCACCGGTGTGGTGATCGGCCCCTTGATGGCGACACGGTTGCGGCGAATGGACTCCAGCACTTCCGGAGGCAAGGGCGTGCCTTTCTCCTCCATGACGTCGAGACCGGCATGCTGCTCCTCCCATTCAATCTCAACTCCGGTGGCCTCGACGCAGCGGCGCATGGCCCAGGCCACTTCCGGCCCGGTCCCATCGCCGGGGATGAAGGTAACTCGATGCATTCAGAATCACTCCTCGAGATAGTTGACAGGTCCCCACTTGCGGTCTAAAGTGGAGCGTGATCTCAGCGCCAGGGCAGCCCTCTGGCAATTGACTGTTGACGATCGCCGACCTTGCGATGAGGTAGGATTTTGGACTCACAACCACCAGCCACAGCCAGGCCCGGCACAGATACAACAACAGAGCATAACCGCAGCTTCTGGGCCCGCCACCGCGTCACCCTACACACGAGCGCCTATATCCTGTCCCTGCTCGTGGCGGCGCCTCGCTGGCCCTACCTCCTGGCCGGCGTTCCGCTGGTGTTAGTCGGGTTGGCCATTCGCACGTGGGCTTCAGGCTATCTCCTCAAGGACCGGACCCTCTGCACCGCCGGGCCTTACGCCTACACCCGCAATCCGCTGTATGCGGGCAGTGTGTTTGTCCTCGTTGGACTCTGTGTGATCGCCAACAGTTTCCCGCTCACCGTGGTGGCCGTTGCCGCCCTGATTATCGTCTATCCGTTGACCGTGCGCTACGAGGAAACCGTGCTCACCCAGGAGTTTGGTGACGACTATGTGGAGTACTGCCGTCGAACGCCCCGCCTGATTCCCTGGCGCGGCCGCTGCATGCCTGGTGACAGCACCCGCTTCACCCGGCAACGCGCCGCGGAGAACAATGCCGGGGAATTCGCCGGCTGGGTGGCCCTCCTGATTGTTCTGCTCGTCCTCAAGGCCTTCGCCGGCGCTCACTGGGGCTTCTGGCCCTACGGGCCCACCGGCGAACCTCCGCTGACTTACGGCCTGTGGTGGCGAGGGTTCTAGAGTGGAGTGATGACAAGTCACCTTTACTTCAGGGCCTCGGTAAGCCTCCTCACACCCTCCTGCAGCTTCTCCATAGAGGTAGCGAAGCTGATGCGCAGATAGCCCTCGGTGCCGAAGGCAGAGCCCGGGACAGTGCTGATGTGCGCCGTATCGAGCAGGTACTCACAGAGCTCGAGGGAGCCGCCGATCACTTCGCCATCTAGCTTGCGGCCCAGGTGTGCGGTGATATCCGGATACACATAGAAAGCCCCACCAGGAGTATTACACGTCACACCCGGGATTTCGTTCAGCGCAGGGACGAGATAGTCACGCCGCCGCTCAAACTCCGCCCGCATCTCCTCTACCGACTCCTGCGGTCCGCTGAGCGCCTCCAACGCGGCGTACTGGGCGGGCGTGCAGGGATTGGAGGTCTCTTGACTCTGGATGTCTCCGGCCCGCTTGGCGATCTCCGGCGGCGCGATGAGCCACCCGATCCGCCAGCCGGTCATGGCGTAGGTCTTGGCCACGCCATCGGCCAGGATGGTGCGCGCCTGTGCGTCCGCACCCAGTTGCGCCGGGCTCAGGTGTTCTCGCCCGTCAAAGAGGATGTGCTTGTAGATCTCGTCAGAGATGATCAGCAAGTTCCGCTCCTCCGCCAGGTCCACCAGCCCCCGCAACGTGGCGCGAGTGAAGATGGCCCCTGCCGGATTGGAGGGGCTATTGATCAGGATGGCGATGGTCCGGTCGGTGACTGCGGCACGCACCCCCTCCAGATCCGGCTGGAAGTCACTCTCGGCACCGGTGGCGATGACTACTACCCGGCCTCCGCAGAGTTCAATCTGGGGTGGATAGCTTACCCAGTAGGGCGCAAAGACGATGACCTCATCGCCCGGATCCACGAGGCTCTGCCAGATGTTCATTAGCGCGTGCTTGCCACCGTTGCAGACGCAGACCTGCGCGGGGTCGTACTGCAACCCCAGATCCCGCTCGGTCGCTGCCACAATGGCCTGCTTGAGCTGAGGAATGCCGGAGGCAGGCGTATACTTGGTCTGTCCGGCATGAATCGCTGTGCAGGCCGCCTCCACCACGTTCGGTGGTGTCGGGAAGTCTGGCTCACCTACGGCGAAGGAGATAATGTCCACTCCTTCGGCTGCCAGTGCCTTGGCCCGGCTATCCATGGCCAGCGTCGGCGAGGGAGTAAGCTCCCGCGCGCGTTGAGATATTTTCATACCTGTACCTCCACCAAGCGAGTTATCGGTCACCACATTGCGGGCTAGACTCTCTGAGGCGGCGGCAACTGCCAGTGCAGCCGCTCCAATTCGTAGCGGGCCTCCGGGAAGTGCCGCTGCAATTTCAGCGCCCGTCTCAGTTCATTCTCCGCCAGAATGAGTCGGCCCTGCCTGGCATGCACGGCCCCTGCATGGTAGAGAAGGACTGCGTCCGGGGGGCGCATCAGCCGCACCGCCTGCTCCACATGGAAGGCGGCCTCGTCGTAGCGTGCCAGCCGGTAGTACGCCCAGGCCACGCTGTCGGCGATGGCCGGGCTACCCCAACGCAGCCGGAGGGCCGCCCGGGTAAGCTCAAGAGCCCGCGTCAGGTGCACGCCGGCGTCGGCATAAACGTAACCCACGTTGTTTAGAGTCCAGGCCAGGCTCTCATCGTCAATCTGGCCTACCGCACGCAGCGATCGTTGATCGGCAAGATAGCTCTCCAATAAACGCGTCCCCTCCGCCTCCCGTCCGGTATACAGGCATGCCATCCCCTTCTCGTAGAGGCTCACCGCCCCCGCCCGGGACTCGTACTCCTCCAGTGTCTGCAGACCCTGCTCCCAGGCTCCCGTTCGCAGGAACACCGCCGCCGCGGTCCTGATCACGGGCAAGCTGTCAGGCGTCAGTTGCAGCGCCCGCTCCGCTAGCTTGTGGGCCCGCTGAAAGTCGCCCCCGGCCGCGACCTGTGCCTTGGCCTGACCGATCTGCGCCTGAGCGACGTAGTCCTCGCGCAGCCGGTCAAGCTGGGGCGCGAGACCGCAACCGGCGCTCGTCAGGAGCGCCAGCGGGAGCAGGACCAAAGCTGTCCGGGAGCTAGTCCAACGGCCGAAAAGCCGCCACATAGTAGTAAGACACTCCAATGAACAAGGCCTCCTCGGCCAAAGCGGGCGAGGAATAGATACCGTAGACCGTCGAGTGCTTCCACAGCACCTCACCGGTCTGGCAGTCAAAGGCATACAGAGAGCCGTCCTTGGAGCCCAGATAGGCAACCGGCCCGGCCACCGCGGCGGAGGCCAGCACCTCGTCCCCGGTCCGGGTCTGCCAGCAGCGCTCCCCGGTCAGTTGCTTCAGTGCGTGCACCTTCCCCGTGCCGGAGCCCAGGAGAAGCATGTCGCCAACGATGGCGGGGAAGCCCCGAATGCGCCCGCCCAAGTCGGCGATCCAGGCCATCTCGCCATCCTCCAGATCCAGCGCGTAAAGGTCCCCGTCCTCGGAGCCGCACCACATGAGATGCTCGCCAATGGTTGGGGAGGCCGCGATCGGTCCTCCGGTGGAGGTGCGCCAGATCTGCTCGCCGCTCTCGGCATCGAGAGCATACAAATGCGCGTCCCAGGAACCGAAATACAGGCGGCCCTTAGCGTATGCCGGGGCCGAGAGAATCTCGCCTTCCGTGGCGAAACGCCACCGCATCTTCCCTGTGTGGACTTCCACCGCGGTCAGATTTCCGGCCACATCCCCTACCACCACCAGATCACCCGCGATGGTACAGGGCGAACGTACCGGCCCCGGCAGCAGCAGTCGCCACTGCTCACGTCCGCGTAGCGCCTCCAGGCTGTAAAGATGTTTGTCGGTGGAGCCAAAGAGCACGCTATCATCGGCCAGCGCGGCGGTGCCTTCTATCCGTGCTCCGGTATGAAAGGTCCAGCGGACCTCGCCCCGCGCGCTGTCCACCGCATAGAAGATTCCGTCGCGGCTGCCCACATAAACTGTCGCCTTTCCCACCACCGGCGAGGCCACTACCGGTCCGTTGGTACGCACGGCCCAAACCTGCCGCAGGCCCGGGCCCAGCGCGGTGGGTGAATAACTCTCGTGGCGCGCGTTACCGCCGAAGGAGGGCCACTGGCTAGCTCCGGCTACTGCCCTCAGCCCCGCCGCCTCAACCGCGGCCAGACGGGACTCGAGGAGTTCCCGCACCGCCGGCTCGGCAGCCTGGTCATAGGCTTCCCGTAGCACCCGCGTTGCTTCGTCGTAATGTCGCGCCTGTATCTCCGCCTGGCTCAAGGCGTAGGCTAGCTTCAGGTGCTTCGGGTGCTGCTCCACGGCGCGCTTGAGCTGAGCCAGGCCGCGCTCGGTGTGCGACAGCCGTCCTAGCACCTCCGCATAGGCCCAGGGGACCTCATTGCCAATCACCCGCCGCAGCAGATGGCGCGTCAGCCTGCCCGGCCCCAGCGAGTGGAGTGTTTCCGCCGCCACTGCCGCGAATTCGGGGTCTTCATCGGTCAGGGCCTCAGTGATCTTCGCCGCGTGCCGCCGCAATCCTAGACGCCCTATGGCCGTCGCTGCCAGCCGCTTGTGCTCAGGCCGCTCTGACTTCAGCAAAGCCACGATCTCCCGTTCGAGGCCGCGCAAGGCGCGGGCAACGTTTGCGCGCACTTCCTCTACCTCGTCTTCCAGCCCCTCGGCGAGTGCGGGCAAGAAGCTGCCCGGCAGGTCCGCTGGCAAGTGCTGTGCCGCCGCCGCGCGGATCTCCGCCCGTTCGTCCTGCAGGAGAGAGAGCAAGGTCCGATTTCTTCCCCCCCCCAGCTCGTTGAGCCGTCCGAACCAGTACTCCACCCCCACTCCGGTCACCGCGGCACTCTTCAGAATGAGCTCCAATTCACCTGCGGAGATGCTCAGCTCCCGTGCGTACTCGGTGAGCGTACGCATGATGCTTACGTCAATTAGTAGGCCAAACTTCTCGTAGTTGGTGTATTCCCGCGTCAGCAAGTCCTGAACGTCTCGCCGCTGACTGCCTTCCTCACCCAGCCAGTCCTTGATCTCCTCGGCCAGGTACTCATGCACCAACTCATAGCTGCGAGCATGCTCTTCCTCATTCATGCGCACCAGGCGGTGATCCACCAGGTGGGCCAGTACCCGCTCCACGGTTTCGCGCTCTGGAGCCACCTCCTGAACGATCCGGTCCAGCATGCGC
>LSQX01094973.1_pt1 | contig 13897 bp, 12 predicted proteins | sample 654561 | NCBI WGS metagenome assembly LSQX01 (sample SAMN04489861, study PRJNA283612) | anaerobic digester metagenome | isolation source: 4 biogas reactors fed with cattle manure at either 37C or 55C with and... | place: Denmark: Kongens Lyngby | collected 2014 | reverse complement strand
GCCTTGCCCGGCCGCACCACAAAATAATTTATATTTCCTTTTGAAATCTATTGGACGGTTAATTTTCAGAAAAAAGGATTTATGTATCAGGATTAAATGCTCATAGTTTCCCCATTTATTTCAACTTTCCATTGTTCAATATCTACGTTTAACTCGCCTGATATTACTTTATCCAAGTGCCACCACCAATGCGTATAAGGCTTTTCACTACTTCCCCAACGATATATTGGTTTTAAATAATTATAAAATTCCTCCGCCCTTAATAAAAGCTTTTTATCATATTCTTTCAATATAGCTTTATCCTCATCATCCAAAGAATAGAATATATCTGTCAAATAACTCCTACACGCAAATGTATCAATATATTCAAATGGACTAACATCTAGAACTTGACTAACATCATAACCATAATCTTTAATTTTCATTTTGTTATCAATCATTATTTATACACATCTCCAATCTTTCCAATAAATTCAACTTTTAAATGTTCATTCAGGTAATCCGAATATGTCATTGTATCTGGTGGAAAAGTTGTCTCCATAATACCATTTTCACCAACCATTACAATCCAATCCCCATCCCCAAATATATAATATTTTTGATCAAATTCTTCTTGATAATATTCATAAATGCAACTGTCCGGATTACTACAAACCTCTATTATTTTGTTATTATAGTCAATAACCGTCCAATTGGAAGGGACTTGATCCCTCTGGATTCTTTTTTTAAGATGTCGTTCTAATGCTTCCTGTGATTTCCATTCTGGTCCTTCTTCCAAAATTTTCTTTATTATTCTATGTACATTCCGTAAACTCTCATCTCCCGCAGCTTCATCTTTACTCAGTATAGTTCCATATTCAGTAAAGGGTGCACATACCATTTTTGAATCCGAATTACTTGTTATGCTTTTTGTTGTCATCAGATCGACAGTATTCTGTTTTTGTTCAACGATTATCTTATTTTTCGTTTCTTCTTCCAACTCAGGTAGAGGAGTTGAATTTGCATTGTAAGTTGCGGATGGCGCTTCACATAAAACTTCAATTTCTTGTCCGTACAGCGGCTTTATATGAATGGTAAAAGTACCTACACCTTCGTCGCTGGAATAACTTTCAGTATATTTTACCACAAATGCCTTCGAAAGTATAACCTTTCTTAACAATTTTTCTGATTTATAATGTTCTATAGTTATTTCTTTATAACAGTCAGGATTGGTTGCTGGAAGTAATGCCCATTCATATAGTGCTATAGTTCTCTCTTCAGTGTCAATATATCCTGTTATTTTTACTAAATTTTTATTATTACATCTAGAAGTAAATATGTAATCATTTGGAGTAGAAACATTATACTGAACATTTTCAATACATTTCTCTAGAATGGTATTTCCCCACAGTGACTTTGTATGACATTCCCTGCTTTTCCTCTCCCTTCTTTCTATATTATTTATGCATATTTTATCAAAAATTTTCTATATAGGGAATACAATCTCATATTAACTTTTATAAGATAAAAAAATTATTTTAAAAAAGTGGTAAGGAAGCAGTGGAAATTTACCGATATAGTAAAAAATGCAATTAAACAAAATATTTCCGTAAAAGTCTTACCATAATTAACTTAATTAAAAAATATTATGGGAAAGACAAAGGGAGGTTGAGTATAATGGACAAAAATATCCAGGTTGTAAAACACATTTTCCCACTGCTTCAGACAATGGAAAAAGGAATTAATCATATACAAAAGAGATTGTCCGAACTTCGTTATGAAGAAGCCAGGACGGTTTTAGAAGATACAATGCATGGAATTATATGTATTGAAAAGGCAATTAAAAACATGCAGGAAATGCTACCAGACAGTCAGATAGACGTTCTTACAGCTAAAATTAAAGACTGTATGAGCAAAGTAGTGGAGAATTATGAAAGTGAAGTTGCTTCAAATTTAGAAGAACATATACAAAATGAGATGCTTCCCATATTTTCAGACTGGAAAGCTGAGGTTGAAAGATCTTTATCTATTTTCAATGTAAGTACAGATATTTTAAGCAACTAATTTTGAGTAATTGATTTTGATTAATTAATTTTAAATGATTAATTTCAATAAGTAAAAAAACCCGTAAATAAAAACCCCCGTAAATAAAAACCTCGGTAAAGACTTAACAAAAACCCAATAATAATTTGACACTTTAAGGGAGTTTTTATATTAAATAAGAACTCTCTTATTTTTTTAAAACAAATTAAAATTTTTTTAATAAAAACTGCCGTATACCTTGAAATAAAGCACTGAAATTAATTGTAAACTATGTGTAGTGAAATTCCGATAATAGATATGAAGGAAATATCACGGAGGGATTTTTTATGAGAATTGATAGCATGGATGCTTCTTTAATGCAATTAAAAAACACACAAAATACAGTTCAAAATACCCTTGGTGTAAAGAAAACCAGTTTAGAAAATAATAATGTACAAAAAGTCACAAAAGATGAGGGCCAAAATTATTCTGACGTTACAGCTAAGGAAATCATTGATGCTATTGAAAAGGCAAACAAGGCGATTATAGGAGCTCGAACCCAGTTGGAATTTTCAATACATGAGGGAACAAAGGAAATATTAGTTAAGGTTATTAATACAGAAACAAAAGAAGTTATAAGGGAAATTCCTTCTGAAAAAATTTTAGACATGGTAGCAAAAATGTGGGAATTAGCCGGCATATTGGTGGACGAGAGGAGGTAGAACTATGTCTTTATATGGTATGTACAACACGGAATACAGCAGATTGAGATTTTCAGGTCTTGTATCAGGAGTAGATACAGGATATATGATAGAACAATTAATGTACATTGAAAAAATGAAAGTGGACAAAGTCGAGCAGGACAAGCAGATTTTAGAGTGGAAAAGGGATATGTACAGGGATGTTACAAATAAGCTGAGAGCCTTTTCTGACAAATACTTTAACCTTTTAAAACCTGAAACAAATTTCAGGTCTTTATCTGCATTTAATTTATTTAATATAAGTTCAAGCAATGAAAAAGCGGTAACAGCTGTTGCAGGTTCGGCGGCAGAAAGCAAAGTTTACACCATACAGGTTCATTCCCTGGCTTCAGGTGCAAAAATTGAAGGCACATCAAATATTACCAGAAACATAATTGCAAGTGAAGCTGTAGAGGATTTTCAGCTTGTCGGAAGAAAAATAAATGTTACTTTAGACGGTGTTACCAAAACAATTGAATTAAAGGATTATAGCGATATTGATCATATGATTGAAGATATAAACGCCTCACTGTCTAAAGCTTTTGGCGCAGGTAAGGTGAAAGTTAGCAATTTTGACGGAAGAGTGGAGTTTAATGTGCTTTTAAACGGCAGTACTTTAATGCTGGCAGATGGAACCTCATTTTCCGGTGACCTTAAGAAATTAGGTTTTATGCCGGAGGATAATACCAGCAACAGGATATCCTTAGCATCCGGTCTTGAGAGCATTAAAGATAATTTTAAAAACACTTTGGCTATAGATAATCCGGAGGAAAATGTTGTATTTACAATAAATGATGTAGTTATTGATGTGGGCAAAAGTTACAAAAACGCAACATTAAGGGATGTTATGAACGCAATAAATAACAGTGATGCCGGTGTAAGAATCCAGTATGATTCTTTAAATGACAAATTTACTTTAACATCCACTGTTGAAGGTGCTGCGTCATCCATTACATTTGTGGATACCCATGAAGAAAACGGGCTTTTAAAGGCATTAGGAATTGTTGACGGGACCTATACCCAGGGAACAGATGCAGAGTTTACGTTAAACGGCGTTGAAGGAATGAAAAGAAGCAGTAACCAGTTTACCATTGACGGGGTAAGGTTTTCCCTAAATGAAATTTCAGAAGAGGAAGTAACAATTGAAATTAAAAATGATATAGATGCTGTTGTTGAAAATATTAAAGGTTTGGTTGAGGACTATAACAAGATTTTAGATGAAATAAACGGATTGATTCATCAAAAGAAGAACAGGGATTATAGACCCCTTACAAAGGAACAAAAGGATGCTATGTCAGAAAAAGAAATTGAATTGTGGGAAGAAAAAGCCAAAGAGGGTCTATTAAGTAACGACAATATACTATTTAATATATTAAATGAAATGAGAAAAGCTTTGTTTGATAAAGTGGAAGGAGTATCTATAAGTGTTTTTGATATAGGCATATCAACAGGTGCTTATTATGAAAGGGGTAAACTTACCCTTGATGAAGCTAAGTTAAAATCAGCACTTATGAATAATTTTGATGAAGTGGTTAAACTTTTCACGACTAAACCTGAAGATTCTGGAGTAAATACCGTTAATGACAGGGAGAAAGTTGTCCAAAACTACAATCAAAGCGGTATAACTCAGAGAATATATGATATTTTGCAAAAGAACATAAGAACTACCAGGGATTCAAGCGGCAAAAAAGGTATATTACTTGAAAAGGCAGGTATAGTAGGAGATGCATCAGAGTTTAATAATCTAATTGTAGATGAAATAAAAGCAAAGGATTCCATGATCCAAAAGATGCTTGAAATTATGTATCAGAAGGAGGAGGCTTATTATAGAAAATTTACGGCTATGGAAAAAATGCTGAGCCAGATGGAAAGTCAGTCTGTATGGCTTATGCAGCAGCTTGGTTTAGGATAACGGCAGGGCATCAGGATAACGACCTTAGTATAACGGCTGGGTATCAGTGGACAATTATGTATTAATATAGCAGCTGGGTTTGTAAATATTTTTATAATGGAAACTTGGAGGGGTAATAAAATGATAAGTAATAACCCGTATGGACAGTATAAAGAAAACACAGTGTATACAGCAAGTAGTGAAGAACTGACTCTTATGTTGTACAATGGGCTTGTAAAATTTTTAATGCAGGCACAGATAGCTTTAAATGAGAATAATATTGAAAAATCAAATACAGCAATAATAAAAGCCCAGAATATCGTTGCAGAGTTTAGAGGAACTTTGGACATGAATTATGAGATAGCAGAGCAATTGGATTTACTGTATGATTATATGTACAGGCAGCTTTTAGAGGCAAATATAAAGAAGGATGTTTCAATTGTTGAAGAAGTTTTAGTGATGGCAAAAGAGCTTAGAAATACATGGGAGCAGGCTATGAAAATTGCAAGACAAAAAAATAAAACCGCCAAAAGCGGCTAAATAGGAGAGGCATACAATGGAAAACCAACAAACTGAAAATTACATTGAAAGACTTATAGAAATTTCAGTGGAAAAACAAAAAAAGCTTGAAGATATACTCACCTTAACCAGAGCCCAGGCAAAAGCAATAGAGGAAGAAGGCATAGAGAGTCTTGGGAAATTATTGGATGATAAGCAGAAAATAATTGATGAAATAAATAAAAACGACGAAGAGTTTTATGCATATTATGAAAAAATTAAAGAAAAGTACGGGGTCAAAAGTTTGGAAAACCTGGAAACACTAAATACAAAAAACACCAGGGAACTTCAGGAAGTGATAAGTAGTATAAAAAAGACCCTTCAAGAAATAAGTAGGTTAGAAAAGGAAAACAATAAAAAAGTAAAGGAAACACTAGAGGATTTAAGTAGCAAGATAAGGAAAATAAATCAAGGGAAGAAAGCCAGCAACGTCTATAGCAGAGATTCAGAAACTAACGCAGTATCATATTTTATTGATCAGAAGAAGTAGATGAAAAGTCTGCTTCTTCTGATTCTTTTTTGAATGTTATGATTTATAAGATGATTTATCAAAACATTATGATTTTCTGAATTTTATGAAATTTCCGAATCTACTAAAGTTTATGAGTTCTCAGCATCTTCAATATCTTCCCCTTTAATACTGTTATTTATAAAATCTAGTACTTTTTTTATGTATTCATCAGGGTATTCTTTATAAGTCTTGATATGGCTTGCCCCGGACGTTTCCCAAAGTTCCACGTTATCACCTGAAGCTTCTTTTAGAATATAGCTGTGCTTTACGGGAATTAATTCGTCGTCTGTGCTGTGAATAAGCAGCACAGGTCTTGGATAAATTTTGCCTATTTCATTTACAGGGCTTACATCCTTAGTATCCACACCCGTTAGAAGTTTCATAGTAAATAGTGTGGTTTTGTTAAAAAAAGAAGGTAAATTACTCCATACGCTAAGGTTTTCATCCAGGTACGAAGTAAGATCAGAAAATGGACTGTCTGCTATTACTGCATCCACGTCCTGGCTTTCAGCAGCTGCCAGAATAGCAGTTGAGGCTCCCATGGAAAAACCTAAAAGCACTATTTCATCAGAACCTCTTTTTTTAGCATATTCAATGGCACCAAGTAAATCGGATTTTTCAAAATAGCCTACAGATGTAACATCTCCTTCGGATTCCCCGGAGTTTCTGAAATCAAAGGTCATAAGATTATACCCTTCATTTAGAAAACTTTTTATAAGTCCAATTGTATCTTCTCCAAAGGGAAGTCTGTTGGAACCGTAGCCGTGGGCCAGGATAATTGTTTTATTGCTTTCGGGAGAGCTGAAAAACCAACCTTTTAAAGTAACTTCATTATTTATATCCCTAAAAGATATGCTGTCATATTCAGGAACAATATTCGCTGAAAAAACAGGTAATTCCGACCTTTCAGGCTTTGTTAAAGTCATTGCTGTTTTTATGGAAATAATGGATATAATTAAAGCGGTTAAGGTTATTAACAATATCACCACTAAAATCAATTTTTTGGGCACCTGTCTTTTACGTTGTGTGTAACTTATTCCAGAAATCCTCACAAAAACATCCCCAATCTTAATGTATTTAAATTATTTAAAACTGTTTAATCCATTTAAAGCTATTTAAACTATTCAATAGCTGATTTTTATCTGAAAATAAAAATAATTATATACTTTATTATATTTTCTTTTTGGTAAATAGTAAAGCTTTGTTTGATTTTTTTTGTATAATTAATTTTTATATAATTAACTATAGCTTAATGATTATAGCATTAACTATAGTTTAGTGATGATAGTTTAATAATTGCAGTTAAATAATGATTTTCACTTAAGTTGACTTTATTATAAATATAAACTATATTATTTATAAATATCAAAACTTTTTTAAAACTCATTTACTTAGGAGTTGGTGGTTATTTTAAAAGAATTTTTTAGTCAGAGTACTTATGCAATGGTAATTCTTCCCCTGTTCATTTTTGTAGCAAGAGTTTTGGACGTTTCCATGGCAACAATAAGGATTATTTTTGTTTCAAGGGGAAAAAAATTTCTTGCACCTATCTTAGGTTTTTTTGAAGCTTTAATTTGGATTATTGTTATTGGCCAGGTGATGCAGAATTTAGGAAGTATTTTTTCGTATATAGCATATGCAGGCGGTTTTGCAACGGGAACTTTGGTGGGGATGATTATTGAGGAAAAGCTTGCAATAGGAGTGGTGGTAGTCCGGATTATAGTTATGAAGGATCAATGCCAGATACAAAGACGCTTATCTGAAGCGGGATTCGGGGTTACCACTGTTGATGCCCAGGGAAAGACTGGGGCAGTAAAAATAATATACTCTATTATGAAGCGTAAGGAACTGGACGATGCTATTGATATAATAGAAAGCTGTGACTCAAAGGTATTTTACTCCATTGAGGATGCTAAAAAAGTAAACTTAGGTGTGTTTAGGACTAAAGAGGCAATACCCTACAATTTGAAGAACAAATTTGGAATTGACAGGTTTCACAGAAGAATTGGGAAGAAATAAAAGCAGGCTGTATCAAATGCAAAACGGGAAGTGGTTTAGAAGTGGGTAAGGATATTTTGCCAAAGGCATGGGAAAGTGTGCTGGAATCAGCAACTTTTATACCTGTAATAGTAAAATCTATTAAAAGATTCCATGATACCAGCTGGCACATGGAGCCTAATATTCATGAGTTTTTTGAGATGGTTTATGTTAAAAAAGGGAATGCTGTATTTGAAATTTCAGGAACTTCTGTTGAAATAGGACCTAACAACATCATTATAATAAAGCCAAGGCAGTATCATAAATTTGAAGTAAAGTCCCAGGCAGGCTGTGAATTTATCGTTTTAAATTTCGGGTTTGAAAATAAATTTGACAATCAGTTTGCGGAAGTTTCATTGGAAGATTTTCTAAACTTTGTAAACAAAAAAGAATGGGGACGTTTTATATCTTTAAAAGTCAGCCACAAAAATGAAATAATCAATTTGCTAAACAGAATACTAAAAGAGAGGGAAAATCCTGAAATTGGAAGTGAATTTTTAAATTATCTTCTTGTTTTAGAGCTTTTCGTATTAATATCCAGGGCATTAAAAATGGAGTGGGAAAACAGTATAAAAAATAAAAGTCCCAAATTAAAAGAGCTTATACAGGCAGCTGTTAATTATATAAATAATAATTACGAAAGGGATATTTCCCTAACGGATATTTCTAAGTATGTATTTTTAAGCACAAGCTATTTTACCAGGGCGTTTAAGGAAGAAATGGGGGTAAGCCCTATAAACTATCTTTTAAATGTCAGGGTTGAAAGAGCAAAGGAATTATTAAGGGAAACAGATGCTAAAATAAGTGATATTGCTCTAAGTGTAGGTTTTTCTAATCAGCAGAGATTTAATGATATATTCAAAAAATATACCCAAAAAACCCCCCTTCAGTATAGGAAGAGCTTTTGTTGATAACTAAAATTTTTTCATGTCCAATACTTTTATTTTTATAAATTTTAATGATTTTCTTCTTATCTATTTTTAAAAGTTTAATTTTTTTCTTTTTGGCTTATAAAAAGTGTAATTTTTGAGGCTGTAAAAAAATATATAAAAGCTTCTTATTTTTTTATCTTTTATGTTACAATTGTGTTTGGCAGTGTTTGCATAAAATAAGCAAATATACATTAAGTAAAAACTTTGAAATTCTAAATTATGTCAAATACTGCAGGAAGAGCATAGCTTTATGTTAAAAAAACAGTATTTTTAGGGGAGGTTAATTTATGAAGGGATTAAAAGGACTAATATCCTACACACTCATTATCTGCATTTTATTGACAGCAACATTATCTTCCATGGGAATGACAGAAGAAGAAACTTTTCCAGACATCAAAGACCATTGGTGTAGAGAAACCATTGAAAAGTTTGTAGAAAACAACTGGGTTGTTGGTTATGACGATGGCTTATTTAGACCGGACAGACTTGTAACCAGGGCTGAATTTACGGCTATGGTTGTGAACATCTTTAAAGAAGAAAAACAGGTGGAAGAAAACAGTTTTACAGATGTAAGTAAAAGTGACTGGTTTTATAATGCAGTATCTTATGCAGCAAGTGAAGGTTTAATATCAGGATATGAAGATGGAACCTTTAAACCAATGGCGAATATGCAAAGACAAGATGCAGCTGTGCTTGCATCAAAGCTTTTTGAAGTAGATTTTTTTGAAGGTGCAGAGGATGTAAAATTTGAGGATGAAGATACATTTCCTGAGTACTCACGTCAGAGTATAAAAAATCTTGCATCTCATGGAATAGTGCAAGGTTATCCTGATGGGACTTTCAGACCTTTTAATTTAATAACGAGAGCAGAAGCAGTTCAAATGTTAAATGTTGTACTTAAGTATATTGAGTTGCCGGAAGAGACGCCACCTTTAGCTCCACCTGAAACACCGGAGCCAACAGAAGAGCCAACGCCAACACCAACACCACGCGTTAGAAGGGATACACCAAGAAGAACCTCTACGCCAACTTTGTTGCCGGTAGTGTCTCGTACATATACTACAACTGAGGACTTTGAAGAAGGAGAGATTTACAATCTAAGCACTGAAATTGAGGATAGGCTGATACTTAAAAAGCAGGAAATAGAAACTATTAAAAGAGAATACAGAACTACACAAATGACATATGGAAGAGATGGAGAACCTATACATATTGAAGTTACTCAAAAAGTAAACAAATCTGTATTGATGCCAGGGGAAGATGCAGTTGAGATCACATTTAACCTTTTTGGACATGGGAAGCCTGATATGCCAGAGAAGACTCCTATTGATCTTATACTTGTACTTGACCGTTCCAGCAGTATGTCAGGAAGTAAGTGGACTGCTACTTTAGAAGCTTGCCGCAACATACTTAATTTTGTGAGAAAAGAAGACAGAGTTGCAATAGTTACTTTTGATGGTAGTGCATACCTTAATAATAGCTTAGAAAGTGATTTAGATGTACTACTAAATGTAATAGACAATTTAAGCGGTCCCGGTGGGTCAACGAATATTGGTAGTGGTTTGGCAAAAGCAATAGAGACTTTTAACAATGAAAGTACGGATGGAAGAGATAAGGCCATTATATTATTGTCCGATGGTAATGCAAGCAGAAACCCTGCAGTAGCACAAGCAGAAATTGCTAAAGAAAAAAATATAATAATACATTCAGTAGGACTTGGTTCAGGGGCTAATGAAGCACTTTTAAAAGAACTTGCAAATATTACAAGCGGAATATACAGGTTCAGCCCTTCATCAGAAGAATTGGGTGAGATGATGGAGTATATGGCACAGCAGGTATTTGATACGTCCGGAAGAAATGTTGTTTTGAAGACGACGGTGTTAAAAGATAATGTAATAGATTTAGAAGTGTTGCCTGAACCTGCAAATATAGTTGAAAATGAAGATGGAAGTTATACATATGAATGGAAGTATGACAGGATAAAAATGCAAGAAGAAGAGGATATGTTGCTGTCAGTCTATTTTGAAAACCTTGAACATGGCAAAAAAATCATTCTAAAAGATACATCACTTGAGTACATTGATAGAAACAACAATACAATTGTTATAGATATAGACGATTTATCACTTCCGGTTAGTGAATATGTATCATATGGAACATGGAGCGTTGTATTTGACAGTAAAAGATCAAACACTCAGTGGGGAAGCATCTATTGGAATGACAAAGTATATAGCGATGACAAAGTAAGCGTAACGGTATCAACCAGCAATGACGGGAAAAATTATTCTAAGCCTTTAAGTGTATCAAATTATAGTACATTTAATATTAAAGACGGAAGATATATAAAGATTTTAGTTGAGCTTGAAATATCAAGTGAGGGTTTCAGTCCTGAGTTATTAGATCTTACAATAGGTTCAAAAGGTTTTAAATTACCAGCACCAGGAACAGAGCCAGAGCCAGCACCGGAACCAACATCGGAACCGACAGAAGAGCTAGAACCAACGCCTGAACCAACACCAGAGCCAACACCAGAACCTACTCCGGATCCGGATTATGAAAAACAATAATTGAACTTGCAACAAACGCAACTGTTTTAAATACCGGAACTACAGTAACAATAAAGGTTACAGCCATAGATAATGTAGGTGTGGAACACATTAGTGCTGAATTTAATAATCAACCTGTTGAATTGGATGAAACAGGTATTGGTACTTTTGTCGCTGATACTGCAGGCATGTTTGAGGTTGTGGCAAAAGCATACGATGCTGCAGGAAATGAAGGATATGCAAGTAAAGAATTATTTGTAAAAGAAGAAGGAGATAAAGTGCCTCCTGAAGCTTTTATAGAAAGTCCTTTGGAGTATACAAAGATACATGAGCCTGTAGAAATTATAGGCACCGCTTACGATGAAAACCTTGTAAAATACATTCTTGAATATTCCCAGTCAGGTAAAGACCGGTATATAAAGTTTGCAGAAGGCACAAAAAGTGTTAAGAATGATGTACTTGGTATTTTTGATCCAACAATGATGAGAAACGGGCAATATGACATTAGATTATCTGTATATGATTCAGGCGGCTATGTATCTGTTTATAATGTTTCGTATATAGTTGAGGGAGAAATGAAAGTTGGAAACTTTACAATAAGTTTTGAAGACTTAACAGTTCCAATGGCAGGATTGCCTATATCAATTGCAAGAAATTATGACAGCCGGAATAAATCCAAAGGTGATTTTGGTATTGGCTGGTCATTAGAATATAAGTATGTACGTATTGAGCAAAACATGAAACCCGGGGAGAACTGGAGACATGAAGAAAGTGGGGGAGTATTCAGCAGGGTTTACAATTTGTATGAGATAAAACCCCATAATATAACTGTAACTTATCCTGACGGAAAAGTTGATGAATTTAGAGTAGCTGTTTCACCAAGTATGCAGCCGTTTGCTCCCATACAAGAAGTAAGTGTATCATTTGTTGCAAAAAAAGGCACATTTTCAAAACTTGAGGCTTTAGATGAAGATAAAGTTGCTTATGTAGTGGGTAATGAATTAAGAAATTTTGACATGGAGTGTTATAACCCTCAAAGATATAAACTTACTACACGGGAGGGTACTGTTTTAATATTAAATATGAACAGTGGTCTGGAAAGTGTTACAGATATTAACGGTAACACCATTACATATACAAAAGACGGAATTACACACTCAGGAGGCAAAAGTGTAACTTTTGAAAGGGACAGCGAAGGAAGGATAACCAAAATAACAGAACCTATGGGTAACAGTATAAATTATGAATATGATTATTACGGAGATTTAGTAAAAGTAACGGATCAGGAAGGCCATGTTACAAGATTTACGTATAATTCAAACCATGGTTTGATAGATATTATTGATCCAAGAGGAGTTAAAGCAGTACGGAATGAATATGATGACGATGGAAGAATTATTGCACATATTGACGCTGAGGGCAACAGGATAGAATATTCCAGAGACATAGGTGCAAGGCAGGAAATAGTAACGGATAGAATGGGTAATGTAACTGTATTTTCATATGATGAAAAGGGGAATATATTAAAGAAAGTTGATGCAATGGGAAACACCACATCTTACACATATGATGAGAATGGTAATATGCTGACAGAAACTGAGCCTCTTGGAAATACTATTACATATACATATGATGAAAATAATAATGTGACTTCTTTCACTGATGCAATGGGAAATAAGACTGAATATACTTATAATGCCAAAGGTCAGGTGCTTACAGAAACAGATCCAATGGGAAATACCAAAATAAATGAATACGATTCAAAAGGCAATTTGATAAAAGTAACGAATCCTTTAGGAAATACAACATTTTTTGAATATGATTCAAAAGGGAATTTGACTAAAATGACAGACTCTAAAGGAAATACCACAAGCCATACTTATGATTCCTATGGAAATGTAATCCGAAAAATAAGTGCAGACGGAACTGAAACAGTTTATACTTATGATTCTGCAGGAAAATGTCTGACAGAAACCATAAAGATAGGAGAAGAAGAAATAACACAACATATGAGTATGACAAAAAAGGACGCCTTACAAAAAAAAATTTACTTACGATAAAGAGGGCAACAGACTAACTTACACTGACAGGGCCGGAAATGTTACCAAATACTTTTACGACAAACTTGGAAGATTGGTTAAAAAGGTTAATCCTGACGGCAGTTTTACAGAGACGGAATACGATGTCAATGGACGTAAAATCAAAGAAATTGATGCGCTTGGAAATGTTACAACCTATGAATATGATAAAGCAGGTAACAATATTTCCGTTACGGATGCATTAGGAAATACTACTTTTTACGAGTACGACGGCAATGGAAATATAACCAAAATAATTGATGCAAGAGGAAATGAAATAAATTATGAGTATGATGAAACGGGAGCAAGGACAAAGAGTATTAATGCAGAAGGAAATACTCCTTTAGGTCAAAGGGCAACAGTAACAGACAATAGGGGAACTACAAAATTTGAATATGATGTTATGGGAAGACTTATAAAAGAAACCGGTCCCGATGGAATAAGCATTGAATATACTTACGATGCAGCAGGAAACAAAACCGGTGTCAAAGTTCCGTCCGGGACAACAACCTATACTTATGATAAGTTAAATAGGCTTTCTACAGTGACGGATCCTGACGGGGGAGTGACAACATACATATATGATGAAGTGGGCAACAGAAC
>LSQX01382042.1_pt1 | contig 13898 bp, 11 predicted proteins | sample 654561 | NCBI WGS metagenome assembly LSQX01 (sample SAMN04489861, study PRJNA283612) | anaerobic digester metagenome | isolation source: 4 biogas reactors fed with cattle manure at either 37C or 55C with and... | place: Denmark: Kongens Lyngby | collected 2014 | reverse complement strand
ATTTAATCTTTTTATATATAGAAAAATCATAATCATACTCAAAAAAAATCCAAGCATTTACCCTTTTGTGATTTGGATATTCTATAAAAATATCTATTTCTGATTGTTTTAATAGATTTAAAACCTTTTCTAAATCTTCTTTATTTATACTAAACATAATAAAATTATATTTAGTATATAGGCTCTCTTCATAAATAAGTTTATGATATCCCAAAAGATGTGATTTAATCTCTTCTTGGGAGTATTTTTTTGTACTATTTTTTAAAAAAAGAGTATAAAATATCTCTATTTTTTCTTGAGTAGAAAAGCTCTGAGATAATCTAAACTCTATATCTCTTATCTCCTCTTCTAGCCTCTTTTTTTCCTGATAAAGTAGCTCTAATCTTGTTTTTAACTCACTACTCATCACTAAAATTCTACCTTTGATAAATCTTTAAAAACTCTTCAACAACTTTAAATGAACCAAAAACCAATATCTCTTTTTCTTTTGGTAAAGAGGAAAAAATCTCATATTTGATATCAAGCTCTTTTAGTGTTTGTTGTAGCACTTCTAAACTCAAAGCTCTAACATCATCTATCGGTATAATAAGAACATATTCAATAATAGGCTTTAAAGTCTTTAATACAGTTTTATAATCTTTGTCTTTTAAAGTATTATAGAGTAATATTACCTTTTGATTAGCAAACTCTTTAGCTAAAACCTTGGCTCCTAGAGGATTATGTCCTACATCTATAGTGATATTTGCTGCTATTTTTTGACATCTTCCTACTATAATAATATCTTTAAAGATCTCCAAATCTATCTCTATATCCATATACTCCAAAGCTGCTAAAACCGTTTGAAGGTTGGTATTTAAAAACTCTTGAGTAAATATAGTATAATTTTTTCTTGCTATAGGAAAATCATCAATCTTAAAAAACTTTTGATTTTTATTTTCTACTACACTCTTTGCTATATCATATACTTCATCGTGTATTTGCTTAGCTACTATTAAAGCTTTATCAACACTATTTACCTTTGTAGTAACTATACTTTCTATACTACTACCCAAAAACTCCATATGATCATAATCTATTGTTGTAAGAAGTGAAAGATCTGCTTTTATAACATTTGTCGCATCATATTCTCCACCAAGTCCAGCTTCAAGTACTAAAAAATCTTTTTCATCACTAAGCAAGAGTGCTAACAGTGTAGTATATTCAAAATATGAAAGATTATCTATAAGCTTATTAGGCAAAATCTCTAAGAGCTTTTGATGAGCCTCTTGCAAAACTTCATTACTACTATCTTTTCCATCTATCCAGATTCGCTCACGAAATTCCATAATATGAGGTGAGCTATAGTGTAATACCTTTTTGCCTAGTTTTTGTAAATAAGTAGCTAGTATTCTACCTGTACTTCCTTTGCCATTTGTGCCTATTAGATGTATTACATATTTTGGCTTTGCAAAGGGCTTTAAGTATTGCCAAGCTTCAAATACAGTATCAATATTAATTTTATTAAAATATAGTGTTTTTTCTTCTAAAAACTTATATATATCTATCTCTTTTTTCACTTTTTAAAACTCTGTACTGCTATTTTTCCCAAAATATCTTCCAATGCCTTTGATGTTGCTTGTTTTATGGCATTGAATCTTTCAGTATCACTTATAGTTGAAACACTTCCAACACTAAAATCATACTCTCCATTACTACTTACTCTTCGTTGTGTTTGTTCATTTTGATATATTAACTCAACACTTACCTTAGCTCTATATGTTTTTACATAACCTTGTGTATCATACTCTACCACCTTAAAATATGGTGTTCCAATAGAGACTGTTACTATAGTATCAGCTAAATTTTTATTATCTGTTAGTTCCAAATCAAGATTTGAAATCAATATCCGTGCAACATTATCTTGTAAAATAACACTATTTTGTGGATTTTCTAAAGATGTAATACTAGTTAAATATACTAAACCATAAATTTGCTCTTTTGTATAGTGTGTTACAGGTTTATAACCACACCCCACCAAAAAAAACAAAATTATTAGTATTAGAGATTTTTTCATACTATTTAACTACTATATTAATAAGTCTATTTGGTACTAAGATCTCTTTTACTATCTCTTTACCATCTATCCATTTTGCACACTCTTTTTTGGCAAACTCTAAAGTCTCATCTTTTGAAAGAGTCTTATCTATTTGAAGTTCAGCTCTTTTTTTGCCATTGATTGTAACAGCATAATTAACCATCTCTTCATCAAAAACCTCTTCTTTTATCTCTAAAATCTCTTTAAAGTTACTAAGATTATAAAGCCTTTGAGATATATCATTACAAACATGAGGTATAATAGGCTCTAGGATATTTGTTAAGATATAATAAGCCTCACTCCAAACTTTATCATTTTTTTGATCATTTAATGCATTCATAGCTTCCATAGTTGCAGCTATTAGGGTGTTGTATGTAAAAGTTTTTGTATATACTTCATTTGATTTTTTTAACGCCTCATATACTTTTTTTCTTGCAAACTTCTCTTCTTTTGAAAGTGTAGTATGATCTAAATCTTTAAACTCTTCAAATTCAAAACCAAAAGATTTATCATAAAATCTTCTTATAAACTTAAAAGCTCCCTCTACTGCACTATCATTCCACTCTAGCTCTTTGGTTGGAGGAGCAGCAAAAAGTATAAAAAGTCTAGCAGTATCAGCCCCATACTCCCCTATAATAGCATCTGGATCTACAACATTGCCCTTACTTTTGCTCATCTTTGCACCATCTTTTAAAACCATACCTTGAGTAAGTAGGTTTTTAAAAGGTTCACTACTAGTTGTATATCCTAAATCTCTTAGTGCTTTTGTAAAAAACCTAGCATAAAGTAGATGAAGTATAGCATGTTCTATACCACCTATATAGTGATCAACGTCCATCCAATATTTACTATCATTTTTATCTATTCCAACATTTTGCCATTTTTTATAATCTGTTGCATATCTTAAAAAATACCAGCTTGATTGGACAAATGTATCCATGGTATCTGTTTCTCTTAGAGCATCTTTGCCACATTGTGGACATTTGCAATGTTTCCAAGAAGGATGTGATTCAAGTGGATTTCCCTCACCTGTAATATCTACATCATCAGGTAGTGCAATAGGTAGATTTTCTATCTTTTCTGGTACAAGTCCACAATCACTACAATGTACAAAAGGTATAGGTGCTCCCCAATATCTTTGTCTGCTTATTCCCCAATCTCTAAGTTTAAAGTTTATAGTTCTTTTTCCAAGACTATTTTTTTCAAAATACTCTATAATAGCTTCTCTAGCTTCACTACTTTTTAGTGAGCTAAACTCTCCACTATCGACTAAAACTCCATCATCAGTAAAACACTCTTCGCTATTTTCTTCACTAGCTACTACTTTTTTGATAGGAAGAGTATATTTTTGAGCAAACTCATAATCTCTTTCATCATGAGCTGGTACTGACATAACAGCACCACTTCCATAACTACCAAGTACAAAGTTTGCTGCATATACAGGAATCTCTTCTTGTGTTAGAGGGTGAATAACAGTTATATCTATATTAATACCCTCCTTTTCTTCACTAATTCTTTGCTTTTCTGGAGTATTTAACATAGTTTTTAATCTAACTAAATTATCTTCATCTAATAAAGAGTTTTCTACTATATATTTTACTATCTCATGATCAGGAGCTATTGCACTATAACTTACACCATATATAGTATCAGCTCTAGTTGTAAAGACTTTAAAACTTTGGAATTTATTATTTAGTTTCTCTTTTGAGCTTTGAGTTAGTTCAAATGTAAACTCCAAACCACTACTTTTGCCTATCCAGTTTTCTTGCATAGTAAGTACTTGCGATGGCCATCCCTCTTTTAGATCTTCTAAAGACTCTAACAGTTCATTTGCATATTTAGTAATAGCTAAATAATACCCTGGCATCTCTTTTTGAACTACTTTTGTACCACATCTCCAGCAACACTCATCTTCTACTTGCTCATTTGCCAAAACAGTCAAATCATGAGGACACCAATTTACAGTTGTTAGTTTTCTATATAAAATACCTGCTTCATAAAGCTTAATAATAAACTCTTGTTCCCATTTGGTATAAAGCTCATCACTTGTAGCAAAAGTTTGGTTTTTACTAAAAGAAAGTCCCAAAGACTTTAACTCTTTTTGCATATATGCTATATTTTCATAAGTCCATTTTTTAGGGTGTAGTTTTAAGTTAATCGCAGCATTTTCTGCTGGCATTCCAAAACTATCCCATCCTATAGGATGAAGTACATTATACCCCGCTTTTCTATAATATCTTGCTATAGCATCCCCTATAGTATAGTTTCTAACATGTCCCATATGTATCCTACCACTTGGATATGGAAACATACTTAAAATATATTTTTTCTTTTTATCTTGTTCAAAACTTGGCTCAAAAGAGGAGTTTTTATCCCAATACTCTTGCCAAGTTTTTTCTATAATTTGAGGGTTATATTGCATTTACTACTCCAAAACTTATTAATATTCATCTTTATCATGTGTTTTTGCACTCTCTACCAAAGTAAGTGCAACTGAAAACAGATTTGCAGCAATTGCCCCAATTGCTAATGCTATAGCCAAAGAGAGATGATCTGTTGATGTCATCACTACAAAAGCAGGGATCAAATGCAAATCAGCTACTAGCGAACTTGCTAAAAGTTCTGCTGATAATAGATTTTTAACCCCTATTTTTAAAATAGTAGATATTACATTTACTCCAGCAGCTATAAACAATAAAATCACATCTGGCTCATACAAAAACCCCGCAGTTGTTGTCAAAGACATCAATGAAAAAAATACAAAAATCACCTTACCCCAGTCCATTTTCTCTCCTTAAATCAGACTACACCTTTTTCATACATAGCTCTTATTCTATCTTTTTCTTTTTGTCTTTTGATTTTTTCTACCTCTTTTTGTTTGTAATTTACTATACTAAATCTTAAAACTGGTAAAAGTGATGAAGCTACAAAAATAGAGCTATATGTTCCAACGACTATTCCAACAAATAGTGTAAAAGAAAAACCACTAATTATCTCACTTCCAAAGAAATACAAACACATAACAACAAGCAAAGTTGTAAAAGATGTTAAAGTTGTTCTTGATAGTGTAGCACTCACAGAATCATTAATAACCTCATCAAGATCTGTAGTTGATAAAACTGGTATTTTTTCTCTAATTCTATCAAATACAATAATAGTATCATTGATAGAGTATCCCAAAATAGTAAGAAGTGCTGCTAAAATATCTAGATTTACCTCTATACTAAAAAGTGATATGGCTCCTAAAGCTATGATAATATCATGAGCTGAAGAGACTACAGCTGCAACAGCAAACTTCCACTCAAATCTAAATCCAACATAAGCTAATATCATCGCTAAAGCTAAACATAAAGCAATAATCCCTTTTTCTCTAAGCTCACTTCCAGCTTTTGGTCCTACCATATCTACTCTTCTTAGCTCAAACTCACCTGTTGAACCTAATATTTGAGTTACTTGCTCTCCTATATCAGCACCCATTTCGCTAGTACTATTTGTTATTTTAATAATAACCTCTTCTTTTGTTCCAAACTCTGTAACAACACCATTTTTAAACGCCTCATGCTTTGATAACTCTTCTCTTATCTGATCTATAGGAGCTGTTTTAGTGTATTTTACTTGGATAATAGATCCACCCACAAAATCAATACCAAAGTTTAATCCTTTTGTAGCCAAAAGCCCTAATGAAGCTAGTACAAAAACTAAAGAGATTCCAAGGAATTGGAATCTATATTTCATAAGATTATATACTCTATTTTCTTTAAAAAATTCCATCTATTTATCCTTTGATTCCAAACCATTTTTTGTTGTTTTTATCTCTTGCTATCTTTTGCATTAAAGCTATATAAACACCATGAGTTCCCAAAATTGCTGTTAGCATAGATGCTAATATACCTATACTCATAGTTATAGCAAATCCTTTTATTGGACCTGTTCCATATGCATAAAGTATCAAAGCAGCTAAAAGCGTAGTGATATTTGAGTCCAAAATAGCTCTCATAGCATTTTTATATCCCTCTTCTATGGATTTGGCTACTGATTTGCCCTCTTTTAGAAACTCTCTTATTCTTTCGTTGATAATAACATTGGCATCAACAGCCATACCAATAGTAAGTACTATTCCAGCCATCCCTGGTAAAGTCAAAGTTGCTCCAAAAAATGCCATAACAGCAATAATAATAAATATATTAGATATAAGTGCTAGATTTGCTATAATACCTGCTATTCCATAATATAGTATCATAAATCCCGTAACAGTAACAAAACCACCAACCAAAGCTATCGTAGATGTTCTTATACTATCAGCTCCCAAACTTGGTCCAACTGATCTTTTTTCTACCATCTCAACTGAAGCTGGTAAAGCCCCACTTCTAAGAGCAATAGCTACATTTCCTGCTTCCATAACTGTAAAGTTTCCACTTATTTGTCCACTTCCACCGCCTATTCTTTCTCTTATAACTGGAGCAGAATATACCTCTCCATCAAGAACGATAGCAAGTCTTGTACCTATGCTATTTGTAGTAAAATCAGCAAATATCTTTGCTCCAGCACTACTTAGTGTAAAGCTAATAATAGGTTGATTTGATTGATCAAAAGCTACTCTTGCATCTACTACATCAGATCCTGTTAAAATAGGAAGTTCTTTTAGTAGATATTTAATATTTTTATCTTTTGCATCTGGCTTTATAACATCACCATAATCTCTAGCACTTTTATCGTTTAGTGTATATACTTGCTCTTGTCTTGACTCATCTACTACCATAAGTTCCAAATTTGCTGGTTTTGCTATCAAATCTCTTGCATGTTTTTCATCTTCAGCTGTTTTAATACCAGGGAGTTCTACTACTATATCGCTCTCACCTTGTCTTGTAACAGAAGGTTCAGCAAGTCCAAACTGATCAAGTCTATTTCTCATAGTCTCAACTGCTTGAGATACCGCCATATCTTTAACTAAGATTATCTCTTGTTCACTTAGCCTTAAAGTATAGTTTAGATTGCTATCTTTATCAAAAACTAAACCTTGTATTGCTTTTAACTCTTTTTCAAGATGCTCTATCTCATCGTGATCTAATAAAACAAATTTTATCTCATCTTCATCAAATCTAAGATCTTCTAGTAACACTCCCTCTTTTTGAGCAAAATACTTTAAGCTTGTTGATATTGATTTTATTTTACTCAGTACTGCTTCTTCAGTTTTTACTCCAAGTCTCATATGCAAACCACCTTGTAAATCAAGCCCTAAAGAGACTTTTTGCCCTGATTGTGTTTGCAAAATAGATGGTAGTGTAAAAACTAAACCAAAAACACTACACAATAAAAATATTACCACTCTATAATTTAAAAACTTCACAGTTATCCTTTGTCAAAGTAAGCTATAGCTTACTTTGTTTCTTCATTTAGTAGTCTTACTACATACTCTTTTACTAGTTTTACCTCTACATTATCACTAAGTTTTATTCTAAAAAACTCATCTTCTACTTTAACAACTTCAGCTATTAAGCCACCACTTGTTACAATTTTATCGCCTTTTTTAAGATCCTCTATCATCTGCTTGTGTTTTTTTGCACTTTGTTGCTGTGGTCTGATGATAAGAAAATAAAAAATTGCAAATAATACAATTAGAGGTAACAATGAACCCAATAAATCTCCGCCCATTTAATATCCTTTTTTTAAAAAATTTGAACTATTTTAGCAAAACAAACATAATAAAAGGCTTTTTAGCTGCATTTGCTTGTAGTATATTTATATATTTGGATTTTTTCAATATAAATAGCTCTATTTTAAATACATTTTTTGCACTATTTGGGCTATATATGGCTATAAAACTAGATAAAAAATCACTTTTTTTTATGGGTTTTTTTATAGGTGTTTTTTGGTTTTGGTGGATTGGACTTAGCTTTAGATTTTATGATTTATCATATCTTATACCTTTAGTTATACTCTTTTTTGGACTTTTTTATGGAGTATTGTTTTTTATTACAAGCTATTTTGATAGGTTTTATGCTAGATTTATAGCATTGTTTTTGCTCTCAAGCTTTGAACCTTTTGGATTTAATTGGTTTAAGCTAGAGATCATATTTATCAATAGCTATATAAATAGCTCTAAAATATCACTTTTTTTAGTACTTGCTCTTTTTACACTTTTATTGGCTTTAAGAAAAAAGATAGGCTTTTTTAAGCTATCTCCTTTACTTTTAATATTTCTTTTGATATTTAACTATCCAAAAGAGCCAAAAACTCTAGCAAATATCAATGTCAAACTAACATCTATGAATATACCTCAAGATCTTAAATGGCAACAACTCTATAAAAATACCCTAATAGAAGAAAATCTAAAAGAGATCTCAAATGCCATAGATGAAGGATATGATCTAGTAGTTTTACCTGAAGCTACCTTTGCTTTAGCACTAAATAAAAGCCCTATTCTTCTAGATAAGCTACAAACTCTTAGTCAAGATATTGATATTATAGCTGGAGGTATATTTTATGATGGAGAAAACTACAATAACTCTACTTACTATTTTTCAAAGCGTGATATGCAAATAGCAAATAAAATGGTACTTGTTCCTTTTGGAGAGGCTTCACCCTTGCCACCAAAGATGGCTCAATGGATAAATGATATTTTTTATGATGGTGCAAAAGACTTTATAGCTGCTTCATCTCCTAGTGATTTTGAAATCAAAGGATATAAGTTTAGAAATGCCATCTGCTATGAAGCTACAAGTAAAGAGCTTTTTATGGATAATCCAGATTATATGATAGCTATATCAAATAATGCTTGGTTTACTCCTAGTATAGAACCAACTTTGCAAAAACTTCTTATGAAACACTATGCCAAAAAGCACAATACCCTCATCTATAGTGTAACAAATGGATCACAAAGTATGATTATAACTCCATATTAAACTCTATTCTTAAAAATAAAATTAACAAAGTTTGTGATACAATTAAACTATGAAAAACATTTTTGCATTTTTAAAAAATATAAAACAAACAAAAGAAAAACTTGATCTTTTAATAGTTAGTGATGAAAAAGAGGCTCTTAAAGCCAAAGATATAGCAAAATATTTTGCTTATAAGCCTTTTTTATTGCCTGATTTTAGGGCAAATTATGGTGATGATCTATTATCTTTTAAAGAAGAGCTTAGCTCAATAAGTAAAGAGCTATTACTTTATCATAGATATCAAAAATCAAACAAGCTTCTTATCTCTCCAGCTAGAACTATAACTCACCTTCTACCTAAAAAAGAGTGTTTTGATAGCTTTGATATAGCTTTTGCAGATAAAATAGATATCAAAGAGCTTAAATCAAAGCTTTTTAATTGGGGATATTATTTTGTTGATATAGTTACTAGTAGTGGTGAGGTCTCTATAAGAGGTGATATTATTGATATTGCAATAGATGATGAAAAAGGCTATAGAATATCACTTTTTGATGATGAGTGTGAGGGGATAAGAGAGTTTTTACTTGAGGATCAAAGATCATCAAAAGATGAGCTTGAAAAAATTACTATTTTTCCATCATTTTTAGCACTAAAACAGAGTGATTTTGATAAAATCTCTCAAAAAATAGAAGAAGATTCCTCAAATATCTTTATCAAAGATATTCACTCTTTAGGATTTTGGCATCTTGATGAGCTTGGAGACTTCTATACCAAAAACCTTATCTCAGCTATAAGTCAAGAAGCCTATGATGAGCTTGATGAAATCTATATTTTTGAAGATAAAAGAGTTCCAAAAGATGAGATGGAGTCTATCTTTATAATACCAGATGATTCATCATATAAAGAAGTAAAACCTATAAATTTAAAAGAGTTTTTAAGCTTCCATACTGAAAAAAAGATAACTATCATCTCTAGCTCTGAAGCAAAAATAAAGTCTTATGATTTAGATTTAACAAACAAAGATATAAACTATATATTTGATGATATGATTATTAACCTTGCCTCAAAAGAAGAGGTGATTTTATCTTTAAACCTAGCACACAAAAAGAAAAAACCAAAAAGAGCAAGACTTGTAATAGATGAGCTACAAATTGGGGATTTTGTAGTACATGAAACCCATGGAATAGGTAAGTTTATAGCTGTTGAGCCTGTAAAAGTCCTAGGTGCAACAAAAGAGTTTGTAGTACTAAGCTATCTTGGTGATGATAGGCTTTTAATACCTGTTGAAAATCTAGAAAGTATAGATAGGTTTGTAGCTGATAGTGGTAGTGTAGCTATTTTGGATAAGCTAGGCAAAGGTAGCTTTGCTAAAATCAAAGATAAAGTAAGAGATAAACTCTTTGCTATAGCAAAAGATATTATTGATTTAGCAGCAGCTAGGGAGCTTCAAGAGGGTATTAAGCTTCAAATACCATCTCAAATCCTATCTACTTTTCAAAATAGTGCTGGATTTGAGTATACAAGTGATCAAAAAAGATCTATAACTGAGCTTATTGATGATCTAAAAAACGGACTTGTTATGGATAGGCTTCTTAGCGGTGATGTAGGCTTTGGAAAGACTGAAGTTGCTATCAATGCCATCTATACAGCAGCTTACAATGGATATCAAGCACTTTTTATTTGCCCTACTTCTTTACTAGCAAACCAGCACTATATATCTATTAAAAATAGACTAAAACCTTTTGGTATAGATGTAGCCAAACTTGATGGTAAAACCACCACAAAAGAAAAAAACCTTATTTTACAAAGACTAAATAATCAAGAGCTTTTAGTAGTAGTTGGAACTCACTCACTACTTAATATAACTGCACCAAAACTTGCACTTATTATCATTGATGAAGAGCATAAATTTGGTGTAAAACAAAAAGAAAAGCTAAAAACTCTAACAAATAATGTTCATCTTTACTCTATGAGTGCCACACCAATTCCACGAACTCTAAACCTAGCCCTATCAAAGATCAAAGGTATGAGTAGCCTAACAACTCCACCAAAAGATAGAATAGGTACAAGAAGCTTTGTAAAAGAATATGATGATAAGCTAATAAAAGAGATAATCTTACGAGAAAAAAGACGAGGTGGGCAGCTTTTTTATATCTATAACAATATAGCTACTATAGAAGATAAAAAATATGAACTTTCAAAAATAGTTCCAAACCTAAGTATAGATATTATACACTCAAAAGTCTCTTCTAAAGATGCCCAGCATTTGCTAGAGAGCTTCTCTGATGGTAAAATAGATATACTTTTAGCTACTTCTATAGTAGAATCAGGACTTCACTTACCAAATGCAAACTCTATCATTATAGATGGTGCAGATAGATTTGGTATAGCAGATCTTCATCAGCTTCGTGGAAGAGTAGGACGAGGAGATAAAGAGGGATTTTGCTACTTTTTAGTTGAAGATAAAAACAAAATAACATCTGATGCTATCAAGCGACTTGTTGCACTAGAGTCTAACTCCTATCTTGGAAGTGGTACAGCACTAGCTTTTCATGATCTTGAAATCAGAGGTGGCGGTAATATCATAGGTGAAGCCCAAAGTGGACAGATCAAACAAGTAGGATATGCTCTATATATCAAAATGCTTGAAGATGCTATTATGAGCTTAAGTGGTGAATCAAAAGAGCAAGAAAAGCATATAGATATCAAACTTGCTATTAGTGCTTATATTAGTAGTGAGTTTATAGCTGAGGATAGGTTAAGGTTAGAGCTTTATAGAAGACTTAGTAAATGTAAAACAAAAGAAGAACTTTATGAGATAGAAAATGAGATAGAAGATAGATTTGGTAAACCTGATCTTTATACAAAACAATTTTTAGAACTTATTTTAATCAAAATAACAGCCATAGCAAAAAACATCAAAACTATAAGTAGTTATGAGCAAAATATCACATTTATCTATCAAGATGATAAAAAAGAGTCTATCAAATCCCATAGCAAAGATGATGATGACATCATAAATACAACTCTAAAGTACCTAAGATCTTAGCAAAATCTTAAAGGTACAAAGATGATATAATTTAACTATTTTTAAAGCTAGGATTTAGTTTACGCAACATTGCATCAGCTAGGATATTACCAAGTAGGGTTAAAAAAGCCCCTATTATCAAAATACCCATAATCACAGGATAATCCCTACTCATAGCACTTTGAAAAAAGAGCAGCCCCATACCATCTATAGCAAAAATAGTCTCTAATATCACACTTCCACCAATCACCCCAGGTAAAGAAAGCCCAAGAAGTGTAATAACAGGTGGATAGAGATTTGGCAAGATATAGTATCTAAAAAGTTTATATCCTTTTATCCCTCTACTTGAAGCAAAAAATATATAATCACTTCTTAGAATTTCTAAAGTAAGAGATCTAATATATAAAGCTAAACTTCCAACCCCACCAAAAACTATAATAGATATAGGAAGTATCAAATGCCAAGCTACATCTACATAATATTCAAAGCCATCATTTATCCCACCAGAGCTTACTCCAGAAATAGGAACAATCTCTAGCCAAAGTCCAAAGATCAAAATAGCCAAAATAGCTAGATAAAATGACGGCATAGAAAAACTAAGTAATGAAAACTGTTTAATAGTTCTATCTATTAAACTATCTTTATTTAAAGCTGCTTTTATCCCTAGAAAAAGTGAAATTAAAAATATAAAAAACATACTAATTAAGTTAATGGTCAAAGTTATAGGAAGTTTACTTAAGATCATATCTTTTACATATTCACCACTACTAAAGCTCACTCCAAAATCAAGCACAGCTATAGAGCTAATCCAAGAAAAAAACTGTACATACAAAGGCTTGTCAAGTCCATATATTGCTTTTAGATTTTCTATAATCTCTGGAGTTATATTTGGGTTTAGTTCACCACTAGCAAAAAACGAGTTAGGAGAGAGCTGAATAACACCAAAAGAGATCAAACTTATAAGAAGTAGCATCAAAGCTATATAAGCGATTTTCTTTAGTAGTGTATTCACCTCTTTTCCTTTATTTTTTATTCACCTTTTATAGTGTTTCCTCTAAAGGACATTATACCATAATCAAAGTTTATTACCTTTTCAAATCCAAAATCATACATAATTTGTTGGCAATATTTACTTCTACTTCCACTATAGCAGTAGATAATAATAGTTTTATCTTTTTTATCATCAAGTTCAGAGATTTTATTATAAAAGCTTGATGTAGGAATAAGATAATCTGTTCCTTCTATCCTTCTGCTTTTCCACTCCATCCACTCTCTAACATCAAGTAAAACAAAGTCTATTAAACCATCATTTCTAGCTTGTAAAAGTGCTTGAAGTTCATCATTGTTGATATCAGATTTATTTAAAATATGGTCACATTCACATGCTTTTAGACATCTTGAGTGAGTATGAGCAGCTACTTTTGTGCTTTTTTCTAGAGTTATTTTTTCTATATATTCAGGTGTACAAAAGATAGTACAATGACATGTACCATTGTTTGGAATCTCATTTTTAAGTGCTGGTTCACATGGACAGATTCTATTGTCTGCACTTTCTTGCTCTTCTTTGGTTTTACCTATTACCATAAAGCAAGGACAAAATCTTTTGCCATACATCATCTTGTTTCTAGTAAGTCCTTGCTGGATTGATTCGTTTATTACAATATCTGGATTATAAACAAGATTATGTTGCTCACAAACTTTATCTGTAAAGATTTTTGTGTTTTCTAATTCAGCTTGAAACTCTCTTGAATTGATATCTATTTTAGTCATATTCTTCCTCTAATTATTTATATTTTAAAATAAAAGTAAGATTATACCTAAAATTTGCCAAAAATCAAAACTATTTTATAAAAATACTATCTGCTAGGAGAAAACTCCTATAACAGATAGTTTTAGTTAGCAAGTGCTGCTTCAG
>LSQX01356219.1_pt2 | contig 13900 bp, 13 predicted proteins | sample 654561 | NCBI WGS metagenome assembly LSQX01 (sample SAMN04489861, study PRJNA283612) | anaerobic digester metagenome | isolation source: 4 biogas reactors fed with cattle manure at either 37C or 55C with and... | place: Denmark: Kongens Lyngby | collected 2014 | reverse complement strand
ACGGTCGAGGTGGAGCAGTTCTGCTCGTGGTCGGCGTGCAGGATGAGGAGCTTGTCCAGGGCCTTGACCATGACCGGGTCGATCTCGTACTGCTCGGTCGGGTAGCCGAACATCATGCGCAGGAAGTTCTCGCGCGCGTTGAGGGAGTTGTCCGGGTACATGTACGGGGCACCCTTGGATGCGCGGTACGCGTAGGCGGCCAGCATCGGGACCTTGGCCATGAGGCGGACGGTCGCCTTGTGCTGGTGGGCCTCGTTCAGCGGGTCCAGCTCGTCCTGGTAGTAGGTCGAGAGGATGTTGACGGAGGAGGCCAGGACGGACATCGGGTGGGCGTCACGCGGGAACACGTTGAACTGGGACTTGAAGTCCTCGTCCAGCAGGGTGTGGTGACGGATCTCGTCGGAGAACTGGTGGAGCTCCTCGACGGTCGGCAGCTCGCCGTTGATCAGGAGGTAGGAGACCTCGTTGAAGGTGGCGTTCTCTGCCAGGTCGGCGATGTCGTAGCCGCGGTGGCGCAGGATGCCGTTCTCGCCGTCGATGTAGGTGATGGCAGACTCGCAGGAGCCGGTGGAGACGTAGCCCGGGTCGAAGGTGACCAGGCCGGTGTCGGCAAGCATCTTGCCGAGGACGACACCATCGTTGCCCTCGGTGGCCTTGATGATGTCCATCTCGAACTCGCCGCCGGGGTAGTTGAGTACGGCCTTATCCATGTTGTCAGTAGCCACTGTGTACCTTTCAGACTTCGTTGTCGACCTGCCCCGGGAGGGGGTCAGCCGTCGTGAGGAACTTCGATGAGTGTGACGCCCACCGTAACTCCGACATGGCGGTGAGCCATGTATCAGCTTAGGGGACGCTATCACTATGGTGTGGACGGTTTTCCAGTCTACTTCCCCCCACTGCTCTGAGTGGGGCTCTCCAGACCGGTCCGTGCCTGTGCAGTTGTGCTGCCACCGCACGGTGTTTGCGCTGCTCCCTTGGGGGGAGGGCCGCCGTCCATGAGGTGGAACAGGGCACAGTTTAGCAAATGATGTGATGGAGGCAACAGATTTCAGAAAAGCAGGTCACCCCCATTGAATTTGCGAGGATAAGCCCCTTTGCCTACCCCAGCAACTACCCCCGTTGTCGGTGTCAACCCTAACACCCGGGTTCCGGTCAACGGGTGGGAGGGGAGATACTAAGGTTGTTCTCGATTGGACAGCACTTCACCGACCACGAAAGGGACGTCATCTCCATGACCGAGTTCCCCACCCTCCCCGCAGATCTCCTCCCGGCAGACGGTCGTTTCGGCTGCGGCCCCTCCAAGGTCCGCCCGGAGCAGATCCAGGCCATCGTCGACGGCGGCCGCGACATCATCGGCACCTCGCACCGCCAGCCGGCCGTGAAGAATGTCGTCGGTTCGGTCCGTGAGGGCCTCTCCGACCTGTTCTCCCTGCCGGAGGGCTACGAGATCATCCTGTCCCTCGGTGGCGCCACCGCATTCTGGGACGCCGCCACCTTCGGCCTCATCGAGAAGAAGTCCGGTCACCTGTCCTACGGTGAGTTCTCCTCCAAGTTCGCCAAGGCCTCCCAGCAGGCACCGTGGCTGGATGAGCCGACCATCATCGAGGCCCCGGCCGGCGACGCCCCGGAGCCGCAGGCCATGGAGGGCACCGACGTCATCGGCTGGGCCCACAACGAGACCTCCACCGGCGCCATGGTGCCGATCGTCCGCCCGGAGGGCTCCGACGGCTCCCTCATCGTCATCGACGCCACCTCCGGCGCCGGCGGCCTCCCGGTGAACATCGCCGACACCGACGTCTACTACTTCTCCCCGCAGAAGTGCTTCGCCTCCGACGGTGGCCTGTGGCTCGCCGCCATGTCCCCGGCCGCCATGGAGCGCATCGCGAAGATCAAGGACTCCGGCCGCCACATCCCGGCGTTCCTGGACCTGCAGACCGCCGTCGAGAACTCCCTGAAGAACCAGACCTACAACACCCCGGCCGTGGGCACCCTGCTCATGCTGGACAACCAGGTCAAGTGGATGAACGAGAACGGTGGCCTGGACGGCATGGTCGCCCGCACCACCGCCTCCTCCGACGCCCTGTACAACTGGGCAGAGGCCCGCGAGGAGACCACCCCGTACGTCACCGACAAGGCGAAGCGCTCCCTCGTCGTCGGCACCATCGACTTCGACGACTCCGTCGACGCGGCGGTCGTCGCCAAGGTCCTGCGTGCCAACGGCATCCTCGACGTCGAGCCCTACCGCAAGCTGGGCCGCAACCAGCTGCGCATCGGCATGTTCCCGGCGATCGACTCCCAGGACATCGTGACCCTCACCAAGGCGATCGACCACGTCCTCGACTCGGGCGTCGCCGCCAAGTAGTCGCCAGGTAGTCGCGGGCACCCGCACACCACCCAACATGCGTCGGACCTCACACGGTCCGGCGCATGTCTGCGTTAGGGTGGTATTCATCACGAGAGAAGGAGAACGCATGCGCGAGTTGTTCCTCGTCCCTGAAGAGTCCTCGGCCACTTCCCTGGTGTTCCGGACCGAGGACGGCGGACAGTTCTTCCTCGACGTCACCTCACTGGACGTGGCCTCCACCCGTGCGCTCCTGCTTGCCGACGTCCCGGAGGACCCCTCCCCCACGGAGTCCGGCACCGCCGCCGTCACCGCCGTCGATGACGTCACCCCCGCGGAGGAGTCCGCACCGGAGCCCGCGGAGACGCAGGAGGCCGCCCGCGAACGGGTCCTGCCCGCCCCCGACCCGCTGCTCACCGCCCCGCTGACCATGCGGCCGCGTGAGATCCAGGGCCGCATCCGGGCGGGTGCCTCCGTCGACGAGCTCGCCGAGGAGATGGGGGTCGCCCCGTCCCGGGTCGAGCCCTTCGCCCACCCCGTGCTCCTGGAACGCGCCCGCATGACCGAGCTGGCCAAGCAGGCCCACCCGGTCCGGGAGAACGGCCCCGCCAAGCTCACCCTGTGGGAGGTGCTCGCCGCCGCTTTCGCCGCCCGCGGGAACTCGGTCTCGGACACCACGTGGGACGCCTTCCGCGAGGAGGACGGCACCTGGGTGGCGCGCGTCAGCTGGACCGCCGGCCTCTCCGAGAACGAGGCCGAGTGGGCGATCCACGGCTACTCCTCCCCGCAGCCGACGGCGGAGGCCCGCAACCCGGTCGCCGCGGACCTCACCGACCCCGACTTCGTCCAGCCGGTGCGCACCCTCACCTCGGTGGGCCGGGGCTCCCGCTACGACGACACCCCCGAGGACAGCTTCGACGACGAGGACACCGGCACCCCCGCCGGGGGCTCCGGGATCGAGGCGGTGCCCGACGAGATCGAGGGCGAGGAGGTCGACCGGGCCCCGGAGGAGAGGACGCCGACGAGGCGGCGTCGGAAAGCGGTGACACCGCACTGGGAGGACGTGCTGCTGGGCGTGCGGACCAACACGAAGCGCCCGCGGAACTAAGGGGCGCGCGTGGAGACTGTTGTCACCCTGTGGTTCGTCACCGCGGCCGACCCCGCACGCATCATCGCCGCAGAGCCCCGGGCGGACCGGGGCTTCGGACGCAAGTACCTCGCGCAGCTCAACCCCGCGTGGCCGATCACCCCGATCGGGGAGTTCCCGCTCAACCGCTCCGCCCACGCCTCCGCCGGCGAGTACTACGTCGCCGGTTTCCCCGGGGTGACGATCGTGCAGACGATCCTCACGGACACCCCGGCGCTCTCCGAGGTCAGCCCCCGGCTGCTCGACTCCGTCCCCGCGGCCGAGGTCTACGCCTTCGCGGTGAACGAGGAGACCGGCTACGGCGGCATCGCCCACTGGCGGGGCGGGGTGCTCAAGCGCTCGCTGTGCGCCGAACGTTCCCGCACCTACGAGGACGTCGGCCTGCCGGTCCCCTTCGAGGCCCCCTTCTGGGCCGGTGAGCGGGCCGAGGCGATCGGCGGCATCTCCCTGCCCTTCGAGCCCGTCGACCTGGTCGCCGCGGCACAGCAGGCCTGGCTCGGGGTGGACGTCTCCCCCGAGGGGCCGGACATCCACATCGTCGCCTACGCCGTGGACGGGCGCCCCGCACCGCGTGCGGTGGACGGCCCCCGCCGCCAGCGCGAGCGCGACGCCCGGCGGGAGCCGGTGTCACTGGCCAGCGGCTACGACGACTACGAGACCCCGACCGAGGAGCCGGAGGTCACCCACTGGGCCGACCGCTCCCTGGCGACCCTCCGCCGCGCCGCCGGGACGGCGGGACGACGGCTCAACGCCGCCCGACGGTGGGCGCAGGAGAGGATCCGGCACTCCGACCGCGACTAGGGCGTGCCTGACAGATGTGTGAGTCAGGCCACCATCGCAGCGCACATCACGCCGGTCCGGAACATGACGGCGAGTGTGTCGTAGTGAGTGGCTGGGGCAGTGACGTCACTGGCCTCCGCGGGGCACGAGCAGAGTGACCGTCGTGTCGGAGCCGTAGTGAAAGACCATGCCCTCCAGCAGGTCCGGGCGCAGCGATTCGTCGAGATCGGCCACCTTTCCCTCGCGGGTGTAGAAGCCCGCATTCTTCTGCGAAGCCAGCAGCACAGAACCGTCCGCTGACACGGCCTTGACCGTGTCGATCGACAGCGTCTTTCCCCAGGGCACGATCCTCGTCCGGTTGTTCCACTTCCAGTCGGAGAACGGGCGACCGTCAGCGGTGACCGAACTCACCCAACCATCCTGACCGAGATCGGAGGAGGGGAAACGGATGCCGGCCTCGGCTCCCGGGATGCGCGGGACATGGGGGTCGACGAGGTCGGAGACCCGCTCGCCGTCGTAGTTGAACAGCTCGGTGTGCAACTCCCCGCGGGACAGGCCCGCGGGACGCAGGTAGTACCCGTCGCTCAGGAGAACAACCACCTTGTGCACGAGGTCGCGGACATCGACGGTCTGCTCACCGGTCCGGGCGTCCAGGGCGGTGACCCGACTGGACAACTCCGTACACACGACCCGGTCGCTGACGACCTCGCAGTAGGAGGGGGTGAGGTCCGCATCCGCGATGCGCGCCTGCCAGTCGATGTGACCGTTCTCCCGCAGGGACAGCATCGTGGGCCCCTCAGCATCCGTGGCCGAGACGATGATCGCATCCTCGAACTCCCCGAGGACCTCGAGATTGCGGATCATCACCGGGCCGGCGTAGAGGGGCGTCCCAGCACCCGTCGCAATGTCCCGGCCGGTGATGGTGCTGAAGACACCCTCGTGCGAGATCTGGGTGTCGACGCAGTAGACCGTCCCGGAGGCGACCGGGAAAATGGAGCAGTCGACGCCCTCGACAGACCAGCGGGCCTCACCGGAGCGGATGTCGCGGCTCTCCAGGCGCTTCTCGTTGACGTCGTACAACGCCACCGCCTCCCGGTCCCGGGAGAAGCCGAGTGGCCTGGAGGGTAGGTCGAGCGTGTCGAAACCCTCAGCGTATCCGGGGTGCAACCAGGCGCGCTGATCCCCTACCGGGTGGTAGGCCAACTGGTCGTAGTCGATCTCGGCCCGCTTCCACGAGATCGCGAGCACCACCACCGGGATGAGGATCACCACCGCCAGCAATCCGAGAACCACCCAGAGAACACGCTTCATGTCTGCCTCCTGTTACGGACAGATTAGGTCTCAGGGGACGTTTCCGCAGGTTTACCCGATGTCAGTGTCGATATCGCGGGATACCCGGGAGCAGAAGCTGGTCGCTCAACGGGGTTGCGGGGGGTTGCGTCGTGTCGCTCCCCGCTTCTACTCCTCCTCGAACTCGCCCGCTCGAAAGGGGTGCCTTCCGGCTGAATTCGGGCAGGGCGATCAAGCCAGCGAACGGGTCGAGCGGTCCCGCTCGTAGAACGCGATCGCGGCGCACGTGGCCAGGTTGAGTGAGTCCGTGCCCGGCGCCATGGGGATCCGGGCGCGGACGTCGGTGGCCCTCATCGCGTGCTCGGTCAGCCCCGGTCCCTCGGCGCCGACGAGCAGCGCCACCTTCTCCCGCCCCTCCAGCGCGTCCGCGAGGTGCTCGGCGGCGGGGTCGGGGGTGAGGGAGACGAGGTGGAAGCCGGCGTCGGAGAGCTGCTGCAGGGAACGCTGCCAGGTGGTGTACGTGCCCTCCAGGTGGGCGTAGGGCAGGCGCAGCACGTGCCCCATCGACACGCGGACGACGCGGCGGTAGAGCGGGTCGCCGCAGCCGTTGCCGAAGAGCACGGCGTCGACGCCCATCCCCGCGGCGTTGCGGAACATGGCGCCGATGTTCTCGTGGTCGCCCACCCCCTCGAGGACGACGACGGTGCGTGCGGTGGCCAGGATCTCCGCGAGCGGGGTCTCCGGGGCGCGGTCCGCGACGGCCAGCAGCCCGCGGTGCATGTCGAAGCCGGCGACCGCGGCGAGCGTCTCCCGGCTCACCTCGTAGCGGGGGATGTCCTCGGGCACGCCCTCCGCCTCGAGGGCGTCGAGCTTCGGGCCGAAGCCCACGATGCAGCGCACCGGGAAACGCGACTCCAGCAGACGTCCCACCACCAGCGGGCCCTCGGCGATGACGAGGCGGCGGTCGGCGGCGTCGGAACGGTTGAGGTCCCGGACGTCGTCGAGGCGGGGGTCGGCGGGGTCGTCGATACGCAGTCGCATCAGCCCAGATTAACCCAGGGCCGCGAGGATCGGGTCCATGCCGAAGTAGACGACGAACAGCGCGGAGACGAGCCACATGATCCAGTGGACCTCCTTCGCCTTGCCCGCCGCGACGGCCATGAGGGAGAAGGCGATGAAGCCGACGCCGATGCCGTTGGCGATGGAGTAGGTGAACGGCATGACCACGATGGTGAGGAACGCCGGCAGGGCGACGTGGAACTGGGTCCACTCGATGTCGACGATCTGGGCGATCATGAGCGCACCGACGATGACCAGCACCGGGGCGGCGGCCTCGATGGGGACGACCTCGTAGAGCGGGGTGAGGAACATGGCCAGCAGGAAGAGCACGCCGGTGACGATGTTCGCCAGGCCGGTGCGGGCACCGTCGCCGACGCCCGCGGCGGAGTCCGCGTAGACGGTGGCCGAGGACGAGGAGGTCGCGCCACCGACGATGGCGCCGAAGCCCTCGACGACCAGGGCCTTCTTCATGTCGGGCAGGACGCCGGTCTCGTCGACCAGACCGCCCTGCTTGCCGAGGGCGGTCATGGTGCCCATGGCGTCGAAGAAGTTGGCCAGGACCAGGGTGAACACCAGCAGGGAGGCGGCGAGGACGCCGACGCGGGTGAAGGCGCCGACCATGTCGACGGCACCGACCAGGGAGAGGTCCGGCAGGCCGCCGAAGCCCTCGGGCAGGACGGGCACGGCCAGGGACCAGCCGGTTGGGTTGGGCTGGCCGTCGACGAAGGAGGGGCCGGAGTGCGAGACCGCCTCGACGATCATGGCGATGATCGTGGTGGCCAGGATGCCGATGAACAGGCCGCCGCGCACGCCGCGGACCACGAGGAAACCACAGATGATGAGGCCGAGGACGAAGGTGACGGTCGGCCAGGAGGCGATGGAGCCGTCGATGCCAAGGCCGACGGGCACGGTGGTGCCGGCGGCGTCGGGGATGCGGCGGACGAAGCCGGCGTCGACAAGGCCGATCATGGCGATGAACATGCCGATGCCCACGCCCATCGCGGCCTTCATGGACGACGGGATGGCGCGGAACACCGCCGAGCGGAAGCCGGAGACGGCGAGCAGGACGATGATGATGCCGTCGATGACGACCAGGCCCATCGCCTCGGGCCAGGTCAGCCCCTCACCGGCGACCATGGTCACGGCGACGAGGGTGTTGAGGCCCAGGCCGGCGGCGATGCCGAAGGGGTAGCGGGCGATGAGGCCGAAGGCGATGGTCATCACGCCGGCGGTCAGGGCCGTGACGGCCGCGACCTGCGGGACGCCGAGGACGGTGCCGTTGACGTCGGCGGTGGTGCCGATGATCAGGGGATTGAGGATGATGATGTAGGCCATCGCGAAGAACGTGACCACGCCGGCACGGATCTCCGCGCCGATCGAGGAGCCGCGCTCCGAGATGCTGAAGTAACGGTCGAGGGCTCCCCCCGACTGCGGAGGTACGGAAGATGGCGCGTCAGACGACACGGACTGCGGCACGGATGTGCTCATGCGCGGTTCCCCTGTTCATGATCAGGTTGTGGGTACGTCGCTAATTTCTCACCCCGGCCTCATTTGCACAAAACTTAGGTAGATTCAGGTGCGCACCTGAGCCAAGGAGATGCCCTGTGTTGTACACCTCGACCTTCATGATGCGCGACGGCCGTGTCGCCAATCTTGATGCTCACCTCGACCGGCTCCGTGAGGAGGCGTCCTACAACCCGGACGCGGTCGAGCAGGTCCGCGCCCGGCTGCGCGAGGCCGGTCCCGGTGTCTACCGCCCCCTCATCCGCGTCGGCCGCACAACCATCGACGTGGAGCTCTACCCCTCCATGCAGGTCAGCGACGAGGCCGTCGTCGACGCCCAGGGCATCCTCGACCAGCGGCGACGTCCCACCCGCAAGGGCCCGGACTTCGGCTGGCAGGCCCGTCAGCTCAACATGCTGCGCCACTCCGGCTCCGACTCGGGACTGCTCATCGACGAGCAGGGCATGGTCATCCAGGGGATCTTCTCGGCCGTGCTGTTCCTCAGGGAAGGCACAGCCAACGTCTCCGCGCACCCGCGGGCGGCGGCGTCCATCACCCTCGACGCCGCCCTCGAGATGCTCACAGAGGCCGGCGTCCGTGTCGTTGAACACCCTGAGGGGTTCACCATGTCACAGCTGAGAACCAATGAGACCTGGCTGCTCAGCTCCGTCGACGGGATCCGCAAGGTCACCGGCTGGCTCGAGTACGGCTCCGTGCTGCCCCCGCATAACCCGCACCCCCCCCGTATGGGGGCACCCACGCACCGGGAGCTCAACGAGCGGATGTGGGAGCTGGCCCAGGAGGTCTAGAAGATCGGGGACTCGTCGTCGAAGGCGTCGGGTGCCTCCTCTATGAGGGTGTCCGGCGGGGTGTCCGAGTGGGCGCCGCAGCCGTAGGTGGCGTGCACGACGTGACCGTCCGCGGAGTACTCGTTGACGCACGCGCCGAAGTTCTCGCCGAGGGTGTCCCCCACCGGCACGAAGAAGGCGCAGGTCCGGCAGTTCAGGGTGGCCTTCTCGGCGAACTCGCTCGTCGGGCCGTAGTCGCCGGTGCGCCAGCGCTGCTTCGCGTCCTCCAGACCCTTGCGGGAGAGGACGGTGCGTCCGTCCTCGGTCTCGGCGAGGCGTTCGTCGCCCGGCTCCGGGGGCATGAGGTCGCCGGGGCCCAGGTCACCGGGCCGGATGCGGTCCGCCCACGGCACCCACTCGGGGGCCTGCAGGGCCTCGCCGGTGGGGGCCGGCACGAGGGCCAGTTCGTTGACGGTGACGTGGCGAGAGCCGGAGGCGCACGCGAGGACCGCGTTCCACTCCCAGCCGCTGTAGCCGGGGACGTCGGCGGCGAAACGGTGCGTCGCGACGTTGCGGGTCAGCCCCTGGACACCGATGTGTTCCCCGACGGGTCCGTCCCCCAGCTCCTCCAGAGCGGTGCGGGCGAGGTCGACGGCGTGGGCGTCGAGAAGCGGACTCTTGCGACGGCGATCAGTTGAAGTGGACACACCCCTCATTATGGGCCATGTGCGGCATGATGAGGGGCATGGCTCTCCTCCTCCCCTTCCGAGTCGCCGCCGGACTGCTCCTCGCACTGTCCGGTTTCGGCGCCAGTTCCTGTGCCCCCGGCACCCCCGGCTCCCCCGACGGGGCGTCGGCGACGGTCGAACGGCTGGTGCCACAGATCGTGGCCACCCACCCCTTCGACGCCACCAGCTTCACGCAGGGCCTCGAGGTGGAGGAGGAGGGCACGCTGCTGGTCGGCACCGGCCAGCGCGGCGAGTCCCGAATCTACCGCACCACGCTCGAGGGTGAGGAACTGGCGTCCGCCGACCTCGACCCCGCCTGGTTCGGCGAGGGGATCACCCGCCACGGGGACCATGTGTGGCAGCTGACGTGGCGGGCCGGGGTCGCCGTCAAGCGCGACGCCGCCACCCTCGAGGAGATCGGCCGGGTGACGTACCCCGGCGAGGGCTGGGGCCTGTGCTCCACCGGCGAGGAGCTCATCATGTCGGACGGGACCGCGCAGCTGCGCCGCCTCGACCCCGACACCTTCGCCGAGCGGGGACGCATCGACGTCACCCTCGACGGGGCCGCCCGGACGGCGCTCAACGAGCTCGAGTGCGTCGGCGACGACGTCTACGCCAACGTCTTCCTCAGCACCGACATCCTGCGTATCGACGTCGCCGGGGACGCCCCCGGCACCGTCACCGCCGTCATCGACGGCGGGGTCCTGCCCAACAACGCGGTCCCCGACCCGGATCACGTGCTCAACGGCATCGCGCACCTGCCGGGGACGGATCGTCTCCTGCTCACCGGCAAGCGTTGGCCCGACCTCTACGAGGTCGAGCTCGTGCCCGCTGAGTAGGATGTGGAGCCATGACCACCCCGAAGAAGGCGCGTCAGAAGTCGCTGCTGCAGTTCCTCACCCTCCTCATCGCCGTGGTGATCATTGTCGTCGCGGCAGTGCTCGCCCAGAACTGGTGGAACAACCGGCCGGGGCCGGAACCGCAGGACGTGACCGTCACGGCGACGGTCGGTGGGACGCAGATCGAGGTCGCCCCCTATCTCGTGTGTGAGCCGGGCCTGGAGTGCCCGGAGGGTGAGGTGCCGAACCTGCCGATGGGGCCGGACGACACCCTGGTCCTGGACATCCCCGAGCCGATCCACGACCACGACTGGCAGCTGCTCATGATCTACGACGATCCAGCGGTCAACGACCAGCAGTTCCACGGTGCCTACGACACCGACTCGGTGGAGATCCCCGGCTCGGTCGATCCGGTCAACGAGGGCGATCCCCGTCCCCGCCTGATGGTGGTGGAGATCTCCTCCGCCATGATCGGCCATGACGCCGACGGCGAGGAGACCCCCTACGCCACCGTGTGGTCCCTGAGCACCATGGACGGTGAGCGCGAGCTCCGGGCCCCCGAGGACCCCGCAACCCCCTAGATGTCCCCCTCTGATTCCCCTGCCCCACGGCCCCTGTGGCCGTGGGGTTCTTCTCTTATGCGTCCAGTTCCTTGGCGACGGCGCGCAGGATCTCCGCGACCTGACGCGCCACCTGGCGGTCCGGGTAGCGGCCGGCGGCCAGTCCCGGCTGGACCTGGGACTCGAGGACGGTCGTGAGGTCCTGGATCATGCTGCCCAGTTCCTCCGGCTTGCGGCGGTTGACGGGGCGGCGACGCGAGGTGTCGAGCACCTTGACGCGCAGCGCCTGGGGGCCGCGACGGCCGGCGGCGAAATCGAACTCGATGCGCTGGCCGGGATGGAGCTCGTCCACGCCCTCGGGGAGCACCTGCTTACCCACGTAGACGTCCTCGCTCCCCGGGTTGGAGACGAAACCGAAGCCCTTATCGGCGTCGTACCACTTCACCTTGCCGATCGGCACAGTGTTCACCTTTCCTTCCTGTTGATCGTGTGTTTTCCACGGTCGATCGTGAAGGAATCAGTATACTCCCGCCCGATCGTGTGACGATATTTCGTTCTCGGAGACGACTTCGTTACACAGGGGCACCCGACTCCCCGACTCGTTGACACGACCACCCTGTGTGACGTGAATCACATTAGGGGGCCAAACCTTGTGACCAGCGGCTTTGGCGGCTTCTCGGGCCATCCCCCGCCTCCCCGCCACCAAAACGAGAGATGTACGTGACTAAACCGTTATAAACCGTTATCGTATCCCGCAGGCACAGCGCAGAACCGTTCCCGCCACCCACGCCGAACCCTGTCCAGGAGGCGGACGACTGCGCGGCATGTGCATCCGAAACGTGAATACCCATGTGGACAGGGGCGGGGAAACCACCGCGGATCAACCCCGATCCGCACCGGTCGGCCGTTCCTCCGGAACAGTCTTCCTCGGGGTGAAGCCTCCACAGAGGCCGGGCACAGTGATCCTCCGCCCGAACCCGACAGCTCACCTCGCAGGCGATGACATGAGAGGAACACAGAAAAAACCATGGCACGTCACTTCCGCAAGTCCGTCACCGCAGCCAAGTTCACCGCCACCGCCGCCGCCTTCGGCACCGCCGCCGCCCTCCTGGCCCCGGCCGCCGCCGCTGCCCCGGACTCCGACTGGGACCGCCTCGCGCAGTGCGAGTCCGGCGGCAACTGGGCCATCAACACCGGCAACGGCTACCAGGGTGGCCTGCAGTTCTCCCCGTCCACCTGGGCCGCCTACGGTGGCACCCAGTTCGCGCCGACCGCCAACCTGGCCACCCGCGAGCAGCAGATCGCCATCGCCGAGAAGACCCTCGCCGGCCAGGGCTGGGGCGCCTGGCCCGCCTGCTCCCGCAAGCTGGGCCTGAACTCCGCCCCGACCCCGCGCAACCTCTCCGCTCCGGCCCCGTCCGCAGCCCCGGCCGCCACCCCGGCTGCCGCCCAGTACGTCGCGCCGGTCGCCGCCCAGGCTGAGGCCGCCAAGGCCCTGCCGGCCGAGGTCGCCGCCCTCCTGCCGGCCGGTTCCTCCGAGACCGTCACCCCGGACGTCTACGAGCTCATCCGCGAGCAGGCCCTCCAGTACGGCATCACCCTGCCGCGCTAGGCTCCCGCCGCTTGCCGACGCCCCGGGCGTCACCCCACAGCCCCCGCCTCCCCCGGAGGACGGGGGCTGCGTGCTTTCGCCTGCAGCCCCGGCAGCCCCGGCAACGACGACACAACGACGGAGCCCCCGCGTGCCGCACCGGAGAACCGGTGGGCACGCGGGGGCTCCGCGGCGTCTTGGAAAGGGTCCGTACTACCTACTTGTTGATGCGGGTGTACGGGTGGACGTACGCGATTTCTTCCGCAGGCAGCGGCAGAACCAGGTCGTCACCGTAGGGGCTGGACGCACCAGCCAGGGTGGAGGTAATTTCGGTCACCACGTGGCCGTCGGTACGCGGGATGTGCTTCGGCCAGCCCGGATCGACGTAGCCCTTCTTCTCAACGTTAGCCATGCCCCATATTGTTGCAAACCTGGACCGGAAAAGTAACTTGAACTGCAACTAAAATCGGCGGCACCATGTCTGCCACCCCCGAAACCCCTGATTTCCGCACCTGGTTGTCGTCTCTGGATGACCACGAGCTGGCGAATCTGCTGCGTGCGCGCCCAGATGTCGTCCTCCCGCTACCCCCGGGAATCACCCCCCTGGCCGCCCGACTGCAGCTGCGGGCGTCGGTGGGAAGGGCGGCACGCAGCCTCACGGCCCTCGAACTGGCCACCCTGGAGGCCGCCGCCAACCTGGGCGGCGAGCTCCGGCCGGTGAGCGCCACCGACGTCGTCAACGAGGTTCCGGCGGACCCCGCCCTCGTGGAGGCGGCGATCACCCGCCTGCGGGGACTCGCTCTGCTCTACGGGGACGAGACGGCCCTGCGGGTGGCCGGTGAGGTGATGGCCTCCCTGCCCGCCGACTGGCAGCTTCTCGACGACACCCCGGCCACCCTCACCCCCACCACCATCGAGGGGCTGTCGGAGAAGCAGCGCGCCATCATGAACACCCTCTCCCACTCGGGCGGCGTCGGCCGCACGAAGCACGCCGACCCGGACGCCGACCCGACGCACCCGATCCCGCAGCTGATCAACGCGGGGCTGCTCATCCGGGTCGACGCGGCCACGGTCCGACTCCCCCGGCGCGTCCGGGCGGCGCTGCGGGGGCGGGACATCGTCCGCCGCCCGTTGACCCCCTCGCCGCGGGTCCTCGGTGAGCTGCTCGCCGACGACCGGGCCTGCACCCGCGCCGACCACGTCGGGGCCGGCGCCGGCCTGGAGGTCGCGCGGCATCTGCGCCGCCTCATCGAGCTGCTCGGCGCGGAACCGGC
>LSQX01323058.1_pt2 | contig 13902 bp, 9 predicted proteins | sample 654561 | NCBI WGS metagenome assembly LSQX01 (sample SAMN04489861, study PRJNA283612) | anaerobic digester metagenome | isolation source: 4 biogas reactors fed with cattle manure at either 37C or 55C with and... | place: Denmark: Kongens Lyngby | collected 2014 | reverse complement strand
TCTTTTGCAGTTCAGACGCATCACGGCCACGGTGACTGATCATCGGGGTTGCCATCTGGTCAAGAATATCCTGCCGGACTTCAACAGGTCCAGGCAAAAACAGGTGTTTATGCATGTTCATTTTCCAGTCCTTATTTCAGTTTAGGATTCTTCAATCGGGCAGCACAGGAATATCAAGCACATCGCCGACTTTTATCACCGCATTTTTGATTTCTCCATCGACAATATCATAATCAATGTCGTTGGCGTCAAGAATCAGCTGCATGTATTCGGTCGGACCTGTACCATAGTACTTAACCGCGATGCCCCAGGGTGTATCTCCTGACACAACCGTATGACGGGCGAGTACTTCGCCGGATGGCTGAGAGGATTCTGTAGTCGTCGTCCCGGTTGTTGTCTCGCTGCCTGTCGTCGTCGTTCCGGTCGGCTCAGTCGTCGTCTGTCCGGTACTTTCCGTGGTTTCCGTCGTTGTGCTGCTCGTAGTCGTCTGCTGCGTATCATCGCCTTTGAACAACATGTTGTAAATCAGAATGATGCAGGCGATACAGATCGCGGCAATGATCACATAAAAGGCAATCCGTCTGCCACGTCCATACGTATCTATTTCATCACCGAACAGATCTTCATCGCCGGGTTCGTCTTCGATCGGCTCAATTGGTTCATACCGCGGCGGCGCATACGCAGAAGAAGCCTTAGGCTGCGAGTACATCAGATCTGGCATTGATTCATCATCAACAGCCGGCTCTTCCGGAGCAGACCAGTCATTCGTCCGCTGCTTGCTGCGGGGTAAAAGCGGTTCCGTGCGCGGGGTGGCCGCGGCGGCAAAACCACCCAGCGATGCGGCTGTCTCGCCGTGGTTTCGTGTCAGACCCAGACGTGCGGTTCGATCAACACTGGCAATATTCTCAACAAAACCAATCATAAACTGCATCGGCGTCCCCGGCAGTTTAGCCGCTGCTGCTGTCATGATCATACCGGCCGCATCAGCCTGGTCCTCCGCTTCGTACAGCATGCGAAGGACATCGCGCTGACCCAGTGCTTCCATGACATCTTTATTACAGACAATCAGACAGTCATCAAGCTGAAGCTGTGCAATATTGGAATAGCGAACCGTACCGGCAACACCCGCACAGTATACATCGAGACCTTGAACCGGTTTACCGGCATAGTCGATCGCTTCCATCGGATAATCATCAGCTGTCAGAGGATAAAGGACATCTCCGCGGTACAGGTAAGCACAGCCGCCTCCCATCGTGACTGCAGCCATTTCAGAGTCGCGAACCAGTATGCCGCCGAAATATGGCTGCCTCATCCCGTCATGCTTGAGGGCAATTCGACCGACGACTGAGATGGCGCACTCCGCCAGATCATTAATCTCAGCGTCGATATTATGGCCTGGCTGTTTAACAGCGGTCATGATCTGATCCAGATGTTTACGAACCTGTGCAGTCGATGCATCATCCGGCACTCCGCCAGACATACGGGCAAAAACGGAGTAAAAGAAACCTCGGTCTTCCCGATCCAGAGTAATATCAGCTGCCCGGTGCTCACGGCGCCCGGACAGACGTCCGTCCAGATAAAATCCATCTGTAGCACCTGTGGTCGGATAATAGCGGGCCGTTATGGTCGTCGCAATCCGCGTCACAGCAGGCTTTGGTTGTTTGGGCATGAAGAACCTCCTATTGAATGATCCGCTCAAAACGCCTGTTTCGAGACGTCATGGGCAGTTTCGTGAGGGGTATCCGTTCGTGACGGATCAAGATATCAATACACGAAACATATTATATCATAGTCATCAGGAAACAAAATGACAGATTCTTATCATTTTCATCTATTGAACGACACCTGCGGGCGAAGCCTGAGGACAATTCTTGTCTCAGGGATACGTTTTGTGTATGATGGTGATCGAGGATGATATGTATGATGACAGCTGCCAGACGATCTGTCTGCAGATTATTGAACGTTACGGCCTGTCTGCTGATCGGAATCGTGATCAGCTTTCTTTCGTTTGCCTCTGTTGCCGCTGGAACGGTTGATGCCACTTTTTCAACACCGGTACGTCTATCTGCCGGGAAAATGCACAGTGCGCTCATTTTACAGGACGGTTCTCTCTATACCTGGGGAGATAATGCATACGGCCAGCTTGGACTGAGTGAAACAGAATATTCCGATCTGCCGCAAAAGGTGATCTGGCCTGAACGGATTGTTGATGTCAGTCTTGGAGCTGACCACACACTCTTTCTGACCGAAAGCGGTGACGTCTACGCCATGGGCAGAAACAGTTTCGGTCAACTGGGAAACGGATCAACGCTGCATTCTGAGAAACCAGTTCAGGTTACCGGCCTGCCTGCCATTCAGTCAATCGCCAGCGGCTTATGGCATTCGCTGGCGCTCGGAGAAGACGGCAGTGTTTGGGGTTGGGGAGACAACACATCGTCACAGATTGGCGAGCCGCGAGGTGAAGCCATCGAGGACGCGTCTGGCAATATCGTTGGATACCGGCAGACAAAACCGGTTCAGATCATTATGGAGCAAATATCAGCTATCGCTGCCGGCGGAGCGTTTTCGCTTGCCATTGATTCTGCAGGAAACCTGCTGGCCTGGGGTGATAACGCGCGCGGCCAACTGGGTGATGGCACCCAGCAGACACGTACAACACCGACCGCAGTGACCGGTTTAAATAAGGTTCGATCTGTTTCAGCCGGTTATCAGCATGTTCTTGCGGTTGTTGATGATACAGGCATTGATCGTCTATATACCTGGGGGGATAACAATTCCGGGCAGCTCGGAACCGGCGGACAAATAGCCGGAGATTCCTACCAGCCGCTGCCACGGATGGTCAGTCTACTGGATCGTGACGGAAACGCATTTGCACAGATCATCCAAATTCATGCCGGTTATGCTCACTCAATTGCAGTAATCGGCCATGCAGGCGATTCATTGACGCCAGAACGCCAGAGTCTGCTGGTCTGGGGCGATAATGAATATGGGCAGCTTGCTCTCGGGCATACAAATGCACAGACACAACCCCAGCTCTTAGCCGGCCGGTTCAATGGGTTCTCTGGATCAGATTTCCTGCCATTCGAAGCGGTTGCAGCCGGCGGATCGCACACCTTGGTTTTCAGCAGCAAAGGCTTGATGGCTGCTGCAGGTCTTGGTTCTCGTGGACAGCTGGGCACGCGTTCCATCGTCAGCCGGCTGTCACTGACACATGTTCCGGTGCCGGATCTGATTCGCCCCGGCTGGCGAACAGGCGATCAATTATCGGTCAGCCGGGAAAACGGTATGCTGACTGTACGCTGGCCACAGGCTCAGGACAACATCGGTGTAGCCGGTTATCGACTCACGCTACAGGCATCCGATGGCACTGGCACCGCGATTGACGTCGGACTCGGTCAGGAGTGGCAATTTCCGGACACAGATGATTCGGAAGCATATTCGATAAGCGTTTTTGTTTTTGATTCAGCCAGTCAGGATCTACCGTCAGAACAACTGAGTTCTCTGGCCGGTTTTTTACCACCGCTTGACATGCCACACGGTAAAGAAGCAGATTTCTTCACCGATTCTGCAAAATCCAATCACCTGATTCTGCTAGAGAGCCATCACTGGCGGCCATCTAAGTCAGGTGTTTTACAACCGCTGGAAGTTCCGTGGGATGTTTCAGCCGTTTATGGCGCGGACGTCCTGCCAAAAGCACCGGATTTCAGACCACTGATCTTTGTTCTGATACTGACGGCAGGCATGCTGATCTTGAGTATCCTTGCCGGCATCAAAGCTAAACGAATGAAAGCAGTGGCAAATCAAGCTGTCAAACCGCCGGCCGTTGATATCAAGCGCATTCAATGATCAGAACGGCGGATCATCTCCGGGAGCAGCACGCTTGATGACAATATGTTCTCCATCACGTGAATATCGTTCATGAGCTGTCTTGTCTGGCTGCTCAGCGGAGTTGTGCTTTCAGGACTGATGCCATAGCAGGTAAATTGATCCTTAAGCGGTTTCTCTTGCCAAATGTTTTGAAGCTGCTGGATATAGGTGTCAGTCAGACCAAGTGCGACCGCATAAGGGAACAGCATCCGTTGGCGATCGTCATCCGGATAGGGTATGACTTGTTTCAGTCGTCGCAGATAGCGAACCAGCGCGCGCGCCTCCATCAGGCGTTCCCTGCCACGGTTGGTAAGCCGGCGAATGGTCAGGCTGTAAAGCAGCAACCCGGCTGTCACAATTAACAGCAGCCAGACGGTCGGTGATTTCAGCAAGACAAACAGCACAACGGCCAGCAGCCCATATCCAGCTGCTGTTATGAAAGCCGCTAACTGCCCTTTATGGGTTCGTTCAGGATCGATCAATTCATGTCTGCCTAATTCAAGACTGAGCAGACGCTGCAGTTCCCCATAGCGCCGCCGAAATGTATGCGCTGTTTCGCTGTGACGCGCATAGCCGCGAACATCTGCGAGAGCAAGCGCGTTGCCGGACGCCAGTTCGTCAAAAAACCAGTGGTAAAGAAATGTCTCACTCTCAGAAAGTGTTCCCAGAAGATCATTAGCCTTTTCTGTTTGCGAAAAGACGGTTCCATCCAATTCCAATATTCCCAGATCAACAAAAGTCATCAACATTCCCAGAATGATCTGGGACGTTTGTCTTTTTCGCAGCAGAAGGGTCAGTAGAAAAGGCGGACACGCGTGAGGTGCTTCTCGTAAATATTTTTCTTTATCCGGCCAGTATCCTTCACGATCAAAAAACCAGTACAAAAGGAATGTAATGACTGCAGCAAGGCCAATCAGGATGAAGACGACGCTAAAAACCATCGATTTCAGGAGATTCCGTCGCTTCATCTGCTCATCTGCCCGCAACACACCGGATTTAAGCTGTTCCGACGATTTCATATCGGATGCTGGCGGAGCCATTGGAAAGGCACCTGTCGGCATTATCAGCGACAGCTGCAGCTCATGAGATGCCGGCAGCGGCTCTGCTTTCAGATAGAGGCTGTTGTCGTCTGTTTCAATCGCCATAAATGATGTCAAGCTGGACGCGAGAAACCAGGATTTATCTGCTGCATACGGAATTGAACAGGAAACACGAACCGTAGCAGATCCAATTGGTTCGATCAAATCCCTGATCTCAAAAAAGCGTTGCTGATAAAACGATGCGTCCAGATGATTCTGAACCGCAGCATCAATTGTATAACTGACCTGAATCAGTCGCTTAGTGTCGCTTTTCAAAAAGAGATGCATGTCAATAGATGTTAGTCTCTTGTCCAGATTCGCCTGATACGTCATCGCTTTCGCCTGATCGGTACTCAGGTCTGTCGGCATCAGCTCAATCATTCGCCTGTTCTCTGCTTCTGCATCGGAGTCGGAGACAGCAATTTTGTTAATGGTCATCTTCTGATCTTGCGCCATCTGCCGATCAAGCGAAAAATTTCGAACATCTGACAGCGTTTCCAGACAAATCTCTTCGGTTACAACAGCTTGCCCTTTTTCGTTCAAAACAACCGCCACAGTATGTTCAATCACCCGAAACGGACCGCTTGTCGCAGAAACAAAATCAACAGGCATGCCAAAGCAAGCGAGCGTAAGCAGAACACAGATTATTGGGCGTATCGCTTTCAAAATCATTAACAACCTCAGCTGATCGTTGGAAAATCCGGTGCTGTGTACAGATTATATCACAGATGTCCTTTAGTCCGTTCTTTAACCTTGTTTACAGGCAGCCGTCATTTATGTGACAGGTTCCGATCAGTTTTCATATCTGGCTGACCCGCTCCGAATAACGTAAAACACCATTGGTGACAAGGAATCAGCACATCATTCCATGTCACTGTAACAGCCTTACTTCTGCGAAATCCATACTCTGAAAAGACCTGCGACTTCAGGATATCGCTGTCTGCCAGGTGAGCATAATAACCGCCTGTATGACGACAGGCGTTTGACAACAGTTCGGGCATGATTGATTCACAACCTGGCGCACAAAAAGCATCAACACATGCATCACCCGTTCCAGTGATCATCAGACTTGCGACAGCGCACAGCATTCCTTTTTCATTATAACCGCAAAAGACCGAACCGCCGTTTTCAATCAGCACTGCATATCTCGGATATAACCCCATGCAGGAGCGCTGTGTCAATACAGCAGTGGAAATAATCCCTGCATTTGCGTCCATCAGGTTGTCTCGACCATGCTGCAGGATGAGCGGGATCAATTGAATTCGCATCGCGGCTGTAGCTGGCTTTATTTTGATGTTGTCAGGTGTGTAGTATTCGCGGAAAAAGGGCAACAGCGAATCATCCCTGCTGCGATACATGATGTGACTACCGCTGGCAAAAGCAAAGCCAAATTGGCGATACAGATGTGAAGCAACAGGATTATCGGTGCCCAAAAAGAGGACTTCTCCGCAGCATTGGTCAAAATAGGTTAACGCATTACTCAAAAGCACTTTGCCAATACCGTATCCACGGTTCTGCCCAGATACACAAAAACCTGACAGTGCACCTATTTTCGACATCTGCTTTGGTATCGTCAGAAGAAGCATGCCGATTAACGCACCATCTTTCTGTGCCCAGAAAAGATGGTCCTGATTGTCGGCCGCGTCGCAGCCAGCCAGCTGCTGACGCTCGATCGAGGCCTCAGCTTCACCGAATGTTGCAGCGATCAGGTCAATCGCTTGCCTGAAGATGTCCTGCTTTAATGGTACGGTTGCCGAATAATACTGAATCATGATCAAAGAGGCGCACCGCAGACACGCCCTTGCTCCCTCTCTATTCTTGAACCCGAAGTGCTCATTGTATGGTTATCTGCATGTGACTGCTTTACGTTTATTCTACACCTATTCAGGTGTGGTGAGTAAAGAAAAACCACCAGCTGATTATCAATCAAGTGGTGGTCGTCTATCTGGTGGAGAATATCGGGCTCGAACCGACGACCTCTTACATGCGAAGCAAGCGCTCTCCCAGACTGAGCTAATTCCCCAAGGTACCAGATCATTATAGGAACGCACCGGCGAACTGTCAAGCATCCTGAATCTGTTTGAACATCGTTGATCATCGAATTTGGAGTCCCGTGCCAGCACCTTCTGTTTTCAGGCTGCGACAGATATCTTTTGCTGAGCTTTGGCTTGCCGTTGCCTCTATTCGGCGTTAGAATAGACGGGATCAGATGATCGCAGAAAGGTCAACAGAACCATGATGCCCGAATGCAAAAAAAGAATGGATTGCCATGCGCATGTTTTTCCTGCAAAGGTTGCGATCAATGCGGTCGATTCAATTGGATCCTTCTACCAGTTGCCCATGGCCGGCAGCGGAACCATTCACGATCTGTCTGCTCTGCACCAGCAGGCTGGTATCACACATCGGGTCATATCATCAACGGCAACCCGTCCGGAACAGGTTGCTGTTATCAATCGATTCATGCTTCACTGCGCACAGAAAAACAGCACAACCATTTCACTGGGCACTTTACACCCGTCCCAGTCTGACGAAGATATCGTCCGGACGTTGGATGAAATCACAGCATCCGGACTGCGGGGTGTCAAACTGCATCCCGATTTTCAGCGATTCCCGGCTGATGGTCCGTTTGCCGTTAAAGCGGTCCGCTTAATGGCTGATCGTCGGCTGGTTCTACTGATCCATGCCGGAGATCCGCGCCAGCGTTTTTCCAATCCTGAACAAATCGGACGCCTTGCCGCCGCCTGTCCTGACACAAAAATTATCGCGGCTCATTTAGGTGGCTGGGGACACTGGAAAGATGCCGCACAGGTTCTGGCCAAATGGCAGAATGTGTTTGTAGACACGAGCAGTTCCCTGCCGTTTATAACGCAGGAGGAAGCCATTCAATGTATTCGGACATTCGGGGCACATCGCGTATTATTCGGGACTGATTATCCGATGTGGCGGCCAGCAGATGAATATACACGGTTGATGACACTTCCTCTAACCGTTAAAGAACAAGAGATGATTCTCTGGGAAAATGGGAGCCGTTTATTTCATGTCTTCTGAATCAGGCTGTTTCGTTTTCTCCGGTACCGGCTGTCGATTCATATTTCTCGATCTCAATCCGTTCCAGTGAAACAAAGTCGATTTTCCCGACTTTGGTTTTTGGCAGGCTGTTCCTGAATTCGATCTCTTTCGGTACCGCGTACTGAATCAGCGATGCTTCACAACGTTCAATGATCTGACTGCGAAGCGTATCCAGATCAGTTATTTCATCATCCGGAACAATAAACACCTTTACAACCTGCATTTTATATGGATGTGGTATACCGATGGCACAGACGAGTCGAACGCCCGGGATGGCAGAAATAATATCTTCTATCTGGGACGGAAAGACCGGTATTCCTGAGACTTTGATGATTCGTTTGATACGCTGCTTGAAATGGAAGAAACCATCTTCATCCATGAAGCCGAAATCACCTGTGTGAACCCAGCTTAAGCCATCTACATGTTGCTTGATTGTCTCAGCCGTTGCCTCCGGATCGTTCAGGTAACCCAGCATCACCGTCGGACCCTGTATGCAGAATTCACCATCCTGCCCAACGGCGACCTCGTTCGTGGTGCCCGGTTCAACAACTTTCATCTGAATATCCGCCAACGGCAGTCCGATGGTATTTTCACGTGCGTCCAGCATCGGGTTGACCGCGCAAACCGTTACGGTTTCTGTGAGCCCATATCCTTCACGCAGCTGTACATCACCATTATGATTTCGAACAAAGGATTCAAAGCGCTCTTTCAGACTGCCTGGCAGAGAATCGCCTCCGCAGAACACCGCTTTCAAACAAGACAGATCTGCCTTCTGCAATTTTTTGCTTTTCAAAATTCCCTCATAGAGTGTTGGAACTGCCGCTATGAAAGACGGCTTTTCGCGAACAATAATATCAGCCAGTATTTCAGGAGCAAACTGCGGCACCAGAATGCAGCGCATCCCGTTAAGCAGCATTGTATGCATGCCCATACAAAGTCCAAATCCGTGAAACAGCGGCAGTATCGCGACCATGGCCAGCCCTTTCGGTTCAAACCGGTCATCAACCGGATAACCGATAATCTGTGGTCCCTGAACAGCCAGCACATTAAAATTGTTTGAAGATAGTTTGATTGTTTTTGGCGATCCGGTCGTGCCTCCGCTATGCAGATAAACGGCACAGTCATTCGGCTCGATCAGCCGGACGTATCCACCGGATGATTCCACCTGATTCATAAAGGGCTGCCACTTCAAATAAAAGTCATGTTTCGGCACTGATTTGATCTTGCGCCCCTTCGTCAGAAAAAAGCCTACTTTGAGGCTGGTATTCAGATAATCCATGATGGAACAGACGATTGTCTGCCTGATCCGCGATTTTTCGAGCATTTCAATATGTTTACTCAACATCGCATCTAAAATGATCAAATAATCACTTTCCGTTACACGGATATAATGAGACAATTCCTCCGCAGGTGTCAGCGGATGAACCATGTTGCATATACCGCCCAGACGATTGACAGCATAAAAAAAGATGACAGCATGGGGTGTATTGGGCAGACAAATCGTCGCAACCATCCCTTTTGAAAAACCCAATTCCCGCAGCGATGCTGCTGCCTGATCAATTTGCGTCAGCAGCTCATCGTACCGCATGTCCTGTCCCATAAAGGTCAGTGCCGGATAATCAGGGAACCGCCTTGCTGTCCGGGCAATCGCTTCGTATAATGTCAGTTCCGGATAATCAAGATGGTCTTTGAACCACGGGTCATAATGGTCTTTCCACGGCTGCTGCACTGTTGTGCACCTCCATTTTTATTTTGCCATTCAAAATATTATTCGGCCTTTATTTTATCCTATCTTGCTGTGAATCACAATGCAAACAACTGAATTTGATCAGAATCCCTAAATGAAACCCGTTTATCTTGTGCTATACTGATCACGAAGATTTGTTTCTTTTGGGGAGAATATCAATGGGTAAAACAAAATCAAAGTATGTTTGCCAGGAATGCGGTCATGAAGCACAGGGATGGCTGGGCCGCTGCCCTGGATGCGGTACCTGGAACAGTCTTATCGAAGAAAAAAGTTCATCCGGTTCTGCCCAATCGAATCGCGGGCTTTGGTTTGGTTCTGATGCCGCGGCAAAACAAAATCGAATCGTCCCGTTGGCTGAAATTTCACTGGAAGATAAACCACGCTTGAACACAGGATTGGCTGAACTGGATCGCGTTCTGGGCGGCGGATTCGTTCCCGGATCGCTGGTGTTGATCGGCGGTGATCCCGGCATTGGCAAGTCCACATTACTATTGCAGGCTCTGGCAGCCATGAGCAGACAGAGGAAACTGCTGTATGTATCTGGAGAGGAATCACCTCGCCAGATTCGCCTGCGTGCAACGCGATTGCAGGTCGACCAGGAACCTATTGAGGTACTCGCTGCAACCGATTTCTCGACCATCACTGAAACACTCATCGCGCAGAAGCCTGAACTGGCTGTCATTGATTCGATTCAAACGGTTTATGTTGAGGAACTGACCTCTGCTCCGGGCAGCGTCAGCCAGATTCGCGAAGCGGCCGCCGGTCTTCTCAGACTGGCCAAAACATTGGATATTGTGATTGTACTGGTTGGTCACGTGACAAAAGAGGGTTCCATTGCCGGCCCGCGGGTGCTGGAGCATATGGTGGATACGGTTCTCTATTTTGAGGGGGACCATCAGTTAACGTATCGCATGCTCCGGGCTGTCAAAAATAGATTTGGTGCGACGGATGAGCTTGGTTTGTTTGAGATGACGGATAAAGGTCTTCTGGAAGTCAGCAATGCTTCAATGGCCATGCTGAACGGTCGGCCGCTGCACGTGCCCGGATCCGCAATCACCTGCTGCATTGAGGGAACGCGGCCAATGCTCATTGAAATTCAGGCGCTGGTTCAGGCAACCGTTTACGGTTCACCACAGCGCATGACACAGGGTCTTGATCGCAATCGCGTCACGATGTTGCTGGCTGTTCTGGAAAAACACCTTCGTCTTGGAACCGGTCAGATGGATACCTATGTCAACGTCGTCGGCGGTCTGCGCATTTCGGAACCGTCCGTTGATCTGGCTATTGTTGCAGCGATCGTTTCGAGTTTTCAGAATAAGGCAATCCGGACCAGCTGTCTGACTTTTGGCGAAGTCGGATTAACCGGGGAAATCCGGGCTGTATCACAGCCGGATCGCCGTGTTCAGGAAGCAGTACGGCAGGGTTTTAAAAATTTTATTCTGCCGGGAAGCTGCCGCAAAGCCATGCTTTCGTTAAAGTTACACGAGTCAGTCAATCTGTATTATGTCGATCGAATTGGTGAAGTGATGGATATTCTTCTTGATGAGGAGCTGTCGCAATGAATGAACCTGTTGGCACGGTTTTGAGCAGCCGACGTGCGTATGCCATTGTGGTAGCTGCCGGAGCCGGCAGACGCATGGCCATGACAACCAATAAACCGTTTCTTGATTTGGCTGGCATACCGGTCATTATCCGGACGTTGTCGGCTTTTGAATCAGCTGATTCTGTCTCCGGCGTTATTCTGGTCGCATCTCCATCAGAATGCGATTCAATGAAGCAACTGGTTGCTGGCAGTTCGCTAACCGGAATCCTGGCTGTTGTTCCGGGAGGCACCACCCGTCAACAATCTGTTTATCACGGGCTGACCGCTTTATCTCAGAACACCGTTCTTCATCCTGATACACCTGTGATTGTACATGACGGAGCTCGATGTCTGGTTTCGGGTGAAACCATCAACCGCGTCGTCGAGGGCATCATCAAGTATGGTGCATGCGGGGCAGCTGTTCCGGCTAAGGATACGGTCAAGCTTGTTTCACCATCCGGGAATGTGCTACAGACACCCGAACGATCCGGTGTCTGGCTGATGCAAACGCCCCAGGGTGCGATCTGGAGGCATCTCTGGTCAGCTTATGAACAGGCTGAATCAGAAAATTGGCAGACAACGGACGATCTATCTGTTCTCGAGCAGGCGGGTATCGGCACATCCGTTGTGATGGGTGATTACAGGAATTTTAAATTAACGACCCGGGAAGATCTGTCCTATGCCATCTGGCTCATGGGTCAGTCAAACGATTAAGCGCCTCTTTTCCGGACGCTGACCAGACAGAAAACTTGAATACCTTCACCACAACCAAACGCTGTCAGCCCTTCGCCACTTGTTGCCGTCAATCCGATGCTTGCCTCCGGCAGCCCGGTCCATTCAGATAAGCGGCTGCGGATCGCAGCAAAATGTATGCTCAGATGCGGCTTCTTTGCTTCAATCGCGACAGAGAGATGAATGAGCTCCGCTTCCTGGTCAGCCAGATCCTGTAATGCCTCATTCAGGTAGAAGCGGCTATCGGTAATCTTATCATCAAAACACAAGGAATCAGCCCGGGCTCCTAATATGTTTATTGTGGTTATTCCAGACAAGGCATTGGTCAAGGCATGCAGAACAACATCTGCATCGCTGTTACCGGCCAAAGGTCTTTCGCCGTTCAAACTGACGCCGCCCAATATAAGCGGGCGATCCGGATTATTGTCCAGCTCATCGTCGGTGACAAATCGGTGGCTGTCCTGCCCGACTGCGCTGAAATAGACCCAGTCTGACTTCGTTTCTTTTTCCGACATGTTCCCACATCTCCTTGCTTCAGACAACAGGCACAATTTACGATTGCTGTTGTTTACCGGCACGAATATCAACGCGCCTGATTTTTCCGCTGATCGTCTTTGGTAGTTCAGCAACAAAATCAATCACTCTGGGATACTTGTAGGGTGCTGTGTGTGTTTTCACATAGTCCTGGAGTTCTTTTTTTAATGCTTCTGTGGGAGACCAGCCCTTTCCCAGAACCACTGTCGCTTTGACAAGCTGCCCGCGGATCGGATCGGGTTCTCCTGTTATGGCACACTCCAGAACCGCCTGATGTTCCATCAAAACGCTCTCAACTTCAAAAGGCCCGATACGATATCCGGAGCTTTTGATAATATCGTCAGAACGTCCGACAAACCAGAGATAGCCGTCTTCATCCTGCCAGGCAAGATCTCCGGTGTGGTAGATGCCATCATGCCAGACCTGTTGTGTCAGTTCAGAGTCTTTGTGGTAGCCGCAGAACATTCCCGGTATTCTGCGATCACCAGTCACAACACAGATTTCACCAGACTGGCCCGGTTGTACCGGTTCGCTGTTTTCGTCCAGCAATCGGATATCATACATAGCTGAAGGCTTACCCATCGAACCAGGTTTTGTCGCCATCCAATAATTCGTCACAACAGCCAGTGTCATTTCTGTCTGACCGTAACCTTCCTTAAGCTCCAAACCGGTTGCTGCCAGAAAACGTTCATAAACCTCCGGATTAAGTGCCTCACCGGCAATGGTGCAATGCTGCAATTTAGACAAATCATATTTTTTCAGATCTTCACGAATTAAAAACCGATAGATCGTGGGCGGTGCGCAGAACGTCGTCACACAGTCGTCTTGTATTCGTTTCAACAAGGTGTGCGGATCAAACCGGTCGTAGTCGTAGACATAAATACCGGCTTCCATCAGCCATTGCCCATACAGCTTGCCCCAAACGGATTTAGCCCAGCCGGTTTCTGAGACTGTCAGGTGAAGTCCGTCAGGATCTACACGATGCCAATAGCGTGCAGTCGGCAGGTGGCCGATCGGATATGTGAAATCATGTGTCACCATCTTCGGCAGACCGGTTGTACCCGATGTGAAATACAGCAGCATCATGTCGTCCTTTTGCGGTATCTGGTCTCCTGCCGGTTTGCGGAACGGTTTGGCCTCGGCTAATCCCCGGTCAAAATGCGCCCAGCCGTCTCTGTTTTCCCTGACCATTATCTTGATGAGGGTCTGGCCGGATTCCCGTTCCGCCTGTTCAATATTCTGGCTCACATCACCATCCGGCGTGCAGACAACAGCATTGATGTCAGCAGCTT
>LSQX01174266.1_pt1 | contig 13902 bp, 8 predicted proteins | sample 654561 | NCBI WGS metagenome assembly LSQX01 (sample SAMN04489861, study PRJNA283612) | anaerobic digester metagenome | isolation source: 4 biogas reactors fed with cattle manure at either 37C or 55C with and... | place: Denmark: Kongens Lyngby | collected 2014 | reverse complement strand
CTTTGCTCTTGAAGGATAATCCTACCGTTTTCGCGAAAGCCAAATAAGACAAAAGGACGAGGATTTGTAAATTCTGGTTGGGGCACCTACCCCCTAGGGGGTAGGGGATACCCCCCTGGGTTGTACCGTAAGTGGTCAACTTTTCGAGTCCCGATCCGGTCAACTTTTCGGTTACCGAAAACAGGTTTGATTGTTTTTTTCCCGCTGTAGACAGGGTAGACCAAGCTTTTAATCTCATCATTGGTCATCGCTGATGCCTGTCCATAACTTAGGCCGATCTTTCGGCATCGTCTTTGGATTTCACCAACAGTTGATTTGGAACAGCCGACACTTGCCGCTATTTTACGTTGGCTATGTCCTGCCTCGGTTAATCTTAGTATTTCAAGGATTGTCACTACTTCTTCACACCTCACTGTTTCACCCCGCAATATTCTGGTATTGCAGGAAGTTTCACTCACGAGGTGGAAGAATCCTTTTACTGGCCGGATGTAACCGGATTTACTGGCCGGGTGTCACCGGAATCGCTGGCCGGGTGTCACCGGAATCGCTGGCCGGGTGTGGCCGGATTAAGTGGCCAGGTCAGACCGGAATACGCATTTACTACCGAGGCATATGATCTGTTGAGGAAAGACAACAACCTTATAAGGGAATTGGCCGGTCTTATATTAAATCAATACTTCCCTGGAACACTTCACGAGGATATTTTGGCCCAGGTTGGGCTGGACCTGGAAAGCGGCGTTAAAGCAATACGAAGTCCAGGCTTTCGGAATAGAGTCCTTCAGGCCTATGAATATCAATGCGCGGTCTGTGGCTTTAATGTTAGACTGGGAGACACCCTGGTGGCCGTGGAAGCAGCCCATATAAAATGGCACCAGTACGGGGGACCGGATAACGAAGAAAACGGAATCGCCCTCTGTTCCATGCACCACAAGCTTTTTGATAAAGGCGTATTTACTCTCGACAAATCCCTTATTTTCTGGGTGGCAGAGGAAGCGCATGGCACCTCTGGTTTTGACGAATGGCTTATGCGCTACCATGGCCGGCCTATCCGTCGTCCCCAAAGCACGGAATACTATCCCAATGAAAACTATATTAATTGGCACGTACGTGAAGTATTCCGTGGCCCTTTCCGGCATACCCCAGATTAATAAATTGCTTTTACGGTGAATAATAACATTAATCACTATTGAATGAAAATTATGTTATAAGGTATAATACTTGACAAAAGAAATAATATTGAATCTGAATCTGTAAAGATATTAGTTTGGGTCGTACCGCAAAATGCACTATCCCAGTTAACCCCTTTGTCAAGCTCTGCAATGACGAAGGCATCTAGAAGGATGAAGGTAAAGAATATAGTACCTATTTGGAAGAGGGCGAATAGCTTACCAAAGGTTAACAAACACGCTGGTCAGGGATTTAATTTGCGAAATAATAGGAGTACTGAAAAAGGAGGTGTTGGAAAATGCCTCTATTTCACCGGGACGGAAATTCCTTGGTACTGATTAAACAAAAAAAGTTTGCCAATGAAAAAGAGTTGCAGCAGTTAGTTGAGCAAAATTTAAAGATTATTTTCAACTGCCGATTTGTAGCTTCGGAGTTTTATACAGGCCAGTTACATTCTGGTCGTATTGATACTCTTGCATTATCTGAGGACAATAACCCCGTAATAATTGAATACAAGGCTATTGAATCTTCGGAGTTGATTAATCAAAGCCTTTATTATTTATCCTGGATTAAGGACCATAAAGGGGATTTTCAGGTAGCTTGTAACCAAAGCTTGGGGGATGTAGAAGTTGACTGGAATGATGTTCGTGTTATATGTATCGCCCCTGGGTATAAAAAATATGACTTGCATGCCGTCCAGGTAATGGGTGCAAATATTGAGCTCTGGGAATACCGCATTTATGAAGACGGATCATTCGTTTTAGAGGAAGTATTAAAAAGAAGCTCTATTAAAAATATAGAGGGGTTAAGCGCTGGGAAAAAAGCTGCTGAGACTAGAAAGACTGGTGTATATACTGTCGAAGAACATTTTAATAAAACAAATGATAAAATGAAAATGCTACTCCAGGAGTTGAGGGAATTCATTTTAGATATTGATGAGACAATTGAGGAAGCTCCAAAGAAGCTATATATAGCGTATAAATTTACACAAAACTTTGTTTGTGTAGAGGTCAAAAAGGATAAAATTGTTCTTTTTTTAAAGATAAACCCTGATGAGATAGATAAGATGCCTGCGAAAGCAAGGGATGTTAGAGGTATTGGTCATTTTGGAACGGGTGATTTTGAATATACTTTAGATTCCAGGGAAGGTTTTGAAGAGGCACAGTATCTTATCATGAGATCTTTTCAGAATATTGGGGGGTAATGTAAGGCACCAATGGAAAAGAATGACCCCATTGATTACCCTTAAGTATGAAGGAGCGAAGCGTTTAACTCAATTGCTGAGACATATAAAAAAACCACGTTCCTCAGCATTGTTTGAATTATTGGGCAAAAGAGTAAGCCTAAACAAATGTACCGATTCGTCTTTTCAAAAACTTCGAGAAACTTTACAGCTTTGCTTTGGACAATAGTTTTTTATGTTAAACAATCACGTTTCATACCGATTAATTTTATATTATGGTGACTATATAACAGGGGGCCATACCCTTGATATGTTAGAGAAGCTGTTTCATGGCCCCGGTTAGCAACTGAGCTGCCTATTCTCCTATTTTGTTATCTTCATAATAATATGGCTGTTGCCCTGAGTCTGGCTTTTTAGCATGTATGTTTCAGCAGGATAAACGATAAATTAATGGAAACTATAAATAAATGATACCAAAGTTTTGGGAGAGGCCATGGACAGTCTTGACCAGAAAGCATTAGAACATTTTACAGGGCGAGTTGTTCCCAAAAGCCTGGTTAACAGCCTTAAGGGTCAAATAAACGTTCCTACTTACGTTTTGGAATACCTGCTGGGCAAATACTGTTCTTCCAACGATGAAGAAGTCATTGAAGCGGGGCTGCAGGAAGTAAAGCGGATACTTGAAAATCATTACGTGCGCCCAGACCAGGCTGAGTTGCTTAAGGCCCAAGTTCGCGAGAAAGGGCATCACCAGGTCATTGACAAAATAAAGGTCAGGCTTGTCGAATCTGAGGATAAATTTTGGGCCAGTTTGGTAAACCTGCAGATAGACTATGTGCATATTTCAGAAGAGTTAGTAAATCGTTACGAACGCCTTTTAGCCGGTGGTGTATGGGCTATCACCGAACTAAGATACGACGTTGAGAGGTTCCACCGGGGCAGCCTGCGCCCCTTTGTTATAGAAAACATCAGGCCGATTCAGCTGGCTGTCGGTGGTATCCTAGAGGAAATAAGAGAAAAGAGGCCTCATTTTTCCCGCCAAGAGTGGATAGAATTGCTGCTTCGCAGCACGGGGATTGAACCGGGCACCCTCTCTGAACGTCTAAAACTGCTTTATCTTTGCCGCTTGCTCCCTTTGGTGGAAGCAAATTTCAACTTAGTTGAACTGGGTCCACGCGGCACTGGCAAGAGCTATGTTTATCGCGAGATTTCTCCGTATGCCATTTTAGTGTCAGGCGGTGAAGTTACCGTCCCCAGCCTGTTTATTGCTCATGTGGGGAAGGGGAAAATCGGCCTGGTTGGCTTGTGGGATGTAGTTGCCTTTGATGAAGTGGCCGGATTGACCAGGTTGGCTAATCCCCAATCTATTAACCTGCTTAAGGATTACATGGAGTCAGGCAGTTTCAGCCGCGGGAGAGAAGAGATCACCGCCTTGGCCTCCCTGATTTTTATTGGAAATATTAACGTGGATATCGAAACTGCGCTACGTACCAGCCACCTTTTTACTCCTTTTCCCCAGGAAATGCAGGACCTTGCCTTTTTAGATCGTTTCCATCTTTATCTTCCTGGATGGGAAATGCCAAAGATGCAGAGTAGCTTGCTCACCACTCATTTCGGCATTGTGGTGGACTACCTGGCAGAAGCTTTCCGGGAGAGCCGCAAGTTGAGTTATGGCAACGCCCTGGACCAGTACTTTCAATTAGGGGATTCCCTCAATCGCCGTGATGAAAAGGCTGTCCGAAAAACTGTATCCGGACTGATTAAGCTCATCCATCCAGATGGCGAATATACGAAAGAAGAATTAGCGGAATACCTTGATCTGGCCCTGGAGATGCGCCGCCGGGTAAAGGAGCAGCTGCGCAGGATGGGCGGTGTGGAATACTGGAACACCAATCTGTCCTTCATAGATAAAGAGACAGGCAGTGAAAAGACTACTTTGCTTCCGGAGCAGGGAGAAGGGGCCATGATCACTGCCGAGCCTCTGCTCCCGGGTATTACCTATACCATCGGGCTGGACTTGGAGACTGGCCGCAATGCGCTCTTTCGCGTTGAGGTAGCCATGATGCGTGGTTCGGGTAGATACAGCACTACCGGTGTTGTGGGGCGGGGCATGCGGGAAGCGGTAAGAACTGCTTTTGATTATCTGCGCAGCAACATCGGGCATTTCACCATAGATAAGTCTTTGAAGGATTACGATGCCCATTTCCAGGTTGTAAACCTGATGCAGGCCAAGGATGGCAGCCAGACGGCGGCAGCTTTCTTTGTGGCTTTGTTTTCTGCCCTGGTAGATATACCGGCACGTAGCGCCACAGTGATCTTAGGTGAAATCACCATACAGGGGGGCGTTTTACCGGTACAGGGGTTTGGCGAATGCATTCAACTGGCACGTGAAAACGGCGCCCGCTATATTTTAGTGCCCACGGCCAACGTGCGCGATCTAGCCGGGGTGCCTTCTGAGCTATTAAGCGGCCTAGAAGTGGCCTTTTATGCAGACCCGCGGGACTGTCTCTTGAAAGCATTGACCAACTTTCAAGACCGAAACTAATTTTGCTTGAAGGAGAACGATATGACTCCAGAAATGCCAACAGCTAAGTTTAAGTGCAATCTTCATCGCACCGGTGTTTTTTTACCCGAGACCATTCGCCTGTTGATAATATATCCAGCAGTGGGAAGCTACGAAAAGCTGCGGGAGAAAGTTATAAAAGAAAACATTTTGGCAAAAATGTCTTCCCAGACAACAATTGGTATGCTTAGGGCATTCCGCCAGCGATTTTTTAAGACTTTGGCCTTACTCCCCCCGGTGGATCTATTAGCAAAAGCCATAAATTCGGCCCTGCCGGAGATAGCCCAGAAGCAAATCTTATTTCCCTACTACCTGCTAAGCGACTCCCTGGTGGAAAATGTCTACCGGAATCTGGTTCTTACTCGACTGGATGAAGGGATCTTAACTTTCTCTAGGGATGACGTCGTAGACTACCTTGAACATTTAAGCTTTGAACATCCCGAATTAAAAGGTTGGGCCAGATACACCCGGATGCGTTGGGCCAGAGGAATGCTCTCTTTACTTCGCAACTTTGACTTGCTAGAAAAAGCACCATCAACAAGGCTAATAAAGCTTTACTTGCGCCGGGAAACATTTGCTTTCTACTGGCTATGGTTGCGTCAAAATAACTACTCCGTAAAAGAAGCAACTGAACATGAACTGTGGTCCCTTTTACAGGTCTCCACTCCAAGAATCAAAGAACTGCTTTTTGAAGGGCAAAAAGAAGGCTGGTGGAACTACCTGGAATCAGGCCAGATTAGTGAGTTTAACCCAGTTTATGCTTCGGTAGAGGAGTGGCTGCAGCATGTCTTCGGATAGCGATAAACTAGAAATAATTTATGAGCGCCTTACTGGCGTATTCCAAAATACTTATCGTCCCTTGGACGGGATTCCCTTTTTCCGCTTTGTTTATCCACCCGAAGAAGAAAAGCTGGCACTGACCGAATTCCGTTTGCTGGTCCAGAGGCTTGCTGTAAATGGCTATCCTTCGGTAACGGTATCTCTGTTTGACATATTTAAAGCTGCTCTGTGTAATCTGTTTAACTCGACCGAAGAAGAATTACTGCCCAAGCTAAAGGAATACGAACAGGATCGTTCTCGGGAGGAGTTGCTGAGTGCCTTTTCTGAATACCTTCCAGAAGAGATAGTTAAAGAACTGCTGGCAGTATTTTCCCGCCACCCCGTACCTTCATGTATGGTTCTAACCAGGGCTGGGGCGCTGTTTCCTTTTGTCAGAGTATCTTCTATTTTCTCCCGCTTGGAAGGGAAAACCGTCCATATCATTGTGGTCCTCTACCCCGGCGATCAGGAGGGGGCCATGCTTCGGGAACGTTCTTTTGACCTTGCGGCCGGTTATTATCGCGGTGAAGTATTGTACTGGAGGTGATCCCAAGGGATGACCCAAATAAGAACTCTTTTTGAACGCGACCCTGACCGGGAAGTTATTGGGGTAGTAAAAATTAATGACCATGATCCGCAACGTGTATGGGTCGAAATGGATGAATACGTCGCCACGGAGGAGGTTCGCACATATTTTCGTGATTTCCTGGATCGTTATCTTGAAAGCAGGCGCGGGGTTAGCGAAGATGTATGTATCTGGATATCCGGCTTCTTCGGTTCAGGGAAAAGCCACTTTCTAAAAGTGCTGGGCTACCTTTTAGATAATACTTCTTTAAGCGTGCCCTCAGGCTCCGAAATACCTTCAACCGAGTTTCTCTGTTCAAGGTTAGGCTTTCCCCAGTTGGCCCCTTTGTTAAGTCGCGAGCTAAACAGTAAAGTTATCTATATTAACTTACTGGACCAGGATGCCCAGGCCCAGATTAGGCCTACCATCAGCCGTCGTATCTACCGAGAACTATTAACCTATAAAGGTCTTTCTACCCAATTTTGGGTGGCTGCTTGGGAAGAAGAGCTGCAAAGTTTGGGCAAATGGCACGAGTTTTTACAGTGGGTGCAAGCTTGTTACAGCCGCAACTGGCCGGAAGAACAGCGTCTTAATGCGGATACTATTCTCACCCGGGCGTTGATAAAGTTTTTCCCTGACCGCTATCCCGATGAAGCTGCCGCCAGGCGGGCTATAGATGACAGCAAGGAGCGGTTCCAAGAAATTCACCCTAGTGAAATAGCCCAGCTTTTATGCCGTGAAGCGAAATCCATCGATCCGCAGAAAGGCCGCCTGGTGGTGCTACTGGATGAAGTGGGCTTATACATCGGGGACAGTATTGATCGGCTGACCGATCTGAATAGCCTTGCCGAACAGGTAGCAGCCAGGAGCAGGGGCAAAGTATGGTTGATCACTACCGCTCAAGAAGCCTTGGCCGAACTGGTGCCCCGTCTTACTGCCGATCGAGAAATTCTGGGGTGGCTTCAGGACCGCTTTCGGATGCGCTTTCAACTAACACCCGCCAACATTGAAAAGGTAGTAGCTGAAAGACTGTTGAAAAAGAAACCTAATGGCGCAACCGCTTTGGCCCAGCTTTTTGACCAGGCGGCAGGCGCTCTGACAGCTGCGGCTACCCTGCAGGGAATATCCACGGGAAGGCTATCCACTCATATCGGCAAAGAGAGTTTCGTCTCTTTTTACCCTTTGCTGCCGCACTATATCCTACTCTTGCAGGAAGCTTTTAGCACTCTGCGCCAGCGTGGCGTTAGTAATGAAGAAGCCAAGCGTCGCCTTGCCGGCCGGGAACGGTCCATGCTGCAAACAATTCATGCTGTGCTGCGCGGTGAAGGTGCTCTACAACCTTTTGCAGACAGTTCCGTTGGTGACTTAATTACTTTTGACCTGCTTTATGATGCCATTACCACCGAGTTAGGTATTATCCAATCCGATCATCATAATGCTATTACCCGGCGGGTGGCCGAAGTAGAGGTAGATGACGGGCTTTCTGGTATGCAAGTAGCTAAGGCACTTTTTTTGCTCCAGCAGGTCGGGGAATGGTTACCTTGCAGCCTGGAGAATATTGCCGCCATACTTTGCTCCAGCGTTAATATTGACGTTCATGCCCATCGTGAATCGGTCAAACATTCCCTCGATGCTTTAATTGAAGCAGGCTGGGTTATCGAAGAAAATAACATTTACCGATTCCTTTCGCCTTCCGAGCATGACTTTGAGCAGGAAGTGCGCGCCAACCTGCCCACGGCCCCGGAAAAGAAACAAGAGATCATCGACATACTCAAGCAGAAGTTTCAAAACTTTCGCTATGAGCATGGTTCCAATTCCCGGACTCCTCTTGATGTTAAAAAAGAGGTCGATCTGCAGCAGGTCAGCGAAGCGGGCGATTTAAGCGTCTGCCTCTACTCGCCCCTGGCCGGAAAAGAGAAAGATGAGGTCATCACGGAAAGTTTAAACAATACCGATACTGTCTTCTGGCTAGCCCAAGATAATCCGGAAATCGAAAGCATTTTGAGCCGCGCTCTCTCCATTAAAAAAGCATGGCAGCAGTGGCAGGGCAGAACATTTTCGCCTGAACAGGACCAATATCGAAACAAGCTGCGCGGGGAGATGGAAGACATTTTGGGGGTTGCTTTGCCGCAGCTGTTGGAAAGAGCTTTCCTTAATGGTGTCATAATTATCGCCGGCGTAGAGTACCGGCCAGAAAGCTCTACCCTGGCAGCGGCCCTTCAGAGCGCGCTTCGCCAGGTTGCCGGTAACATATTTACCGAGTTTATCGATGTCCGGGTAGAAAGAGACGAAGACTGCGCCAAGATTTTAAGATGGCGTCCCGGTGCTTCTCTCACTTCCGCTTATTACCAGCTTGATCTCATCGGCGCCAGCGGAGTAAATACCAGTTGCCAGGCGGTCTCTCTGCTGCGCAGTGAGCTTCTCCGCAGGCAGCAAACGGGGCTGGAACGAACTGGCAGCGCATTAGTGGAGCATTTCCGAAAAAAACCTTACGGGTGGGGCCACCAGTTGGTTCGCTTGATTGCCGCCTGCCTTTTCAAGAACGGTGATATTAGCATTGAACTGGTCAATCGGGAGCTTAATGATGTAAACGATCCCCAGGTCAAAGAAATATTTGCCGGCTTACGCCAGTTCAGGCCGGTCCGGCTGAAGGTTTTGCCCTCCGTAGATTGGCGCCGGGCCAGGGAGCTTTTGGTCGAGTTTGCCGGCAGCGCAGCCAGCAATACCTTTGAGGAGGTCAGTGAAGAAGTGGGTCGCCTGGCGGAAAGTTGGTCCCGGGAGGCCGGGCGGCTATCCACCCGCACCCGGGACTTGAGTATGCCTGGGGAACTAAGTGAAAGCTGTAGAAAAGTTTCCGAGGCGCTCGCCGCTGTATCTGGCCGAAATGAACCCAATGCCCGGCTGCGTGAATTCTTGGATAAAGAAGATCTTCTCAGGCAGCATGTTCCTACATTTAACAAGGTGCTCCAGTTTGAAACACAGTTTGGCCGTTACCGCCGGATTTCTAAGTTCATTCATGAAGCAGGCGGTTGGGCGCGGAGCTTAAGCGACCACATGAAAGAACGCTGGCAGATCTTAACAGATGGTCTCAACTCAGCAGACCTTATGGACCGCTTCGGTGACCTGGAGGCTGCTTATCAAATCTTAATCAGGGCTTACCAGGAGAGCTATATGCGCCGGCACCAGGAGTTATCCGGCAAAGTAGAGGAAGCAGAGAATCAGTTAAAAGAGCACCCCTTGATGCAGGGAGATGATGCAGCCAGCCGGCAACTGCTTTTATCCTTACTGGAGCTTGCCTGCGGGGAAGAAGCTCTCCGTGAAGAAAACTTAAGATGCCCGCAATGCCGCAAGAGCTATTTTGAGCTGGACCCTGCACTGGTGGAGAGTATAAGGCTAAACATCGAGAGGGAACTTGACCGCCAACTGGTAGTTGATGGTGACGGTGCTCCAGAAGAGAGGATCGAGCCCCTGGTGCTTCGTCAAACCCTGGCTTCTACTGAAGCCGTTGAGACCATCCTCCAGGAGCTCAAAAACTACGTGCGCCGCAGTATCAGCAGTAGGTGCCGGGTACGGGTTGAGGTTAAAGCAACCCCAGAGGAGGAGTAGTCGGTGAATCGAGAAGAACGTAACCATATCCGGCGGCTAGTTCTTTTCTGCCGGAACCGGCTGGAAAGAGAGTACGATGAGCTCTTGCGCTTACACGGTATCTTCCCGGATCATCGGCTCCCTGTGGGAAAAATCCCCTGCGAGCGGGCGGCCATTCGGGAAAAACTGGACCAAGCCCTCGAGCGGGAAAACCCGCACTCTTTCGAGGAAGCGCGGAGACGCTGGATTCTTCATGCCGGCTTTACTTATCTTAACCGTCTCTTGGCCTTGCGGGTAGCCGAAGTAAACGGCTTAATTAAAGAAACCATTGCCACCCGCCCAGCTTACGGCAACCGCTCGCTGCGGGAACGTGACCTGGCCGATGTTGACCCGGCACTGGCCATGGATCCAGAAAAACTTTCCTCGCAGGCCTTGTCTGAAGCCTTCTCCGAGCTTGACATCCCGCTGCTATTTCAACCCGAAGGCGGTCCATATAGCCTGCTTCAGCCCCGTTTGACCGCTTACCGCGAGCTGAGGGAGGCGATCCAGGGGCTTCCAGAGGAGATCTGGCGTCAATTTGAAAGCCTGGGCTGGGCTTACCAGTATTTCAACGACGAGACCAGGCGCGAGATCCGCCAGCGTCTTCGCCGCAACCCTGTGCCCGATGACATTCCTCCCCTAAACCAGTTTTATACCGTAGAGTGGATTGTTAAATTTTTAGTCCATAATACTGTCGGCCGTTACTGGTTGCAGGCCAACCCCGACTCTGCGCTAAAAGAAAAGCTGGATTACCTGGTCCCTGAAGAACCCCCTTCCGCTCCAACTGATCCTGGAAAAATTGATATCAAAACCTTAAAGGTGCTTGACCCTGCCTGCGGCAGCGGGCATTTTCTCCTGCAAACCTTTGATCTGCTCTTTGAGATGTGGCGGGAAGCAGAACCCGGCCTGCCGGCCTGGCAGATTCCGGCCCAGATCTTGGAACACAATCTTTTCGGGGTTGACATTGACCTGCGCGCCTGCCAGATTGCCGCTTTGTCTTTATACCTAAAGGCGCGGACAGTATATGAACAGTATAAAGTTGCAGGGGCCGCCTTTTCTCCCGCCAGGCTGAATATTGTTTGTGCGGATATACGTTTTATCGACGGTAACCGGCGTCAGGAATTTATGAAATGGTTTACTACACCGCTCAAGGAAGTTATCCAGAATATAATTTATGCCGCAGAAAACGGGTATACTGTCGGTTCTTTGCTCAAAGTGCGGCAGCCGTTGGAAGAGGTCTTGCGTAAATGCGCTACGGCGCAAGGTGAAAATGTGCAGATGCAGATCCTTCCCGATACAGAACCAGTGCAACAAAGACTTCGCTTCTCTCCCGGTAAGGGTTCAACGTTAGAGGCGATTTTGCATAGAATTAAGGGTTACATCCGCTCGGCCTCTGAAACAAGCGATATGGGCACAATGTTTTTCGGCTTTGATGCGGAAAGGGCGGTTCACCTAATCGATGTCCTAAGCGAGCAGTACGATATCGTCTTGATGAATCCCCCTTATGGTGCCATGCCCGCTGCTTGCAAGGAGTACGCCCGCAAAGAATATCGCCGCACTCACAGCGACTTTTACGCTGCGTTCATTGAGCAGGCTGTTAACTTAACCAAGCCCGGCGGTTACATCGGCGCCCTGACCGGCCGGACCTTTATGTTCCTTAAATCGTTTCAGCAGCTGCGCGAGAAGATCCTGCGCGATGAGTCCACCCCCAAGGTTGTTTTGGACCTGGGTTTTAACGTGCTGGACGGCGCCACCGCTCGCTGGGCTGCGTTCACCCTAAAAAAAGAAACAGTACCAGATTGGCAAAACCAGCCGGTCATTTTCTTTCGCTTAACCCCCTGGCAGTGGGATGAAAAACGGATCAAGTTTGAAGAAGCACTGGCCGAGTTAAAGCTTTCCGCAGATGTTCGCAGCGGAGAAGATGGTTTATAATGCTAACAGTAGGTAGAAATGTTTTTATATTGAAAAACATGCGTCTGAGTAGGAATGATTGCGGTAGGGGAGGAGGGTTGAGATGTCAGGCGATAGAGTAGTGTTCACCGCCACTCTCGGCGAGTTGGCGGAGGTGCCCGGCTCTCCTTATGCCTACTGGGCGCCGCCTTCTTTGCGTAAGCTTTTTCAAAAATATCCTCCCCTTGACCGGGATGTGGCCGGGATGCCGGAAAAAGAGAAAATTGCCGATGCCAAAGAAGGTCTTGGAACACGTGAGAATAACAGGTTTCTACGTTTTTGGTGGGAAGTTACTATTGAAGATATAGTAATTGGTAAAGATAATATTAAAAGTAAATGTTGGTTACCGTTTGCAAAAGGAGGAAAAGCATTTTTTCATGATGTAGTTTTTGTTGTTAATTGGGGAAATAATGGACAAGAGATAAAAAACTTTGAGCGCTCGTTAGTTTCCAATGAATCATATTATTTTAAAAAAGGCGCTACATGGCAATGCATAGTCTCAGGATGGAAACTAAACTTTTCTTTGTTACCAGAAGGAATAATTTTTGGTGATCGGGCTCGTTCTTTATTTGTTCATGATGAAGAGCTATTATTCCATATAATTGCAGTGGGAAATTCAAAGCTTTTTGCCAGTTTGTTTAAATTAATTGATCCATTATCTCATGATCGTTCTGTCGGTAGTATGTCGAAGTTGCCAATTTCAATTAATACTAGTAAGCCTATTATTACTAATAGTATAGAAGCAAACAATCTTCTGTTAGAGTGGGAAACAGGAAATGAGACATCTACCGTCTTTATCTTTCCTTGGGTTATTCAAATATGGCGCGGTTTTAGTCTTAACAATAAGCCGTTAACTAAACATCCTTTATTTCAAGATTTCACTTGGAGCGATTGGCCCGCGGCAAAAGAGGCCAGGGGAGAGGGGCCGGGTCCGTGGGAAGGTCCTGTCAGTTTGCGAGCCATGGCTGAAGAAGCGGTGCGCCGTGAAACCATCCTCAGAAGACGCCTTGATGAAATCCAAAGCCAGATCGATGACGAGGTCTACCGTCTCTATGAAATCAGCGCCGAGGACCGCCGGTTAATCGAAGCGGAGCTGGCAGAAACTGCTACAGCAGATGAAGCTGAAAAACAAGAAGATTTGGATGGGAACAGCGGAGAAAGCACGGAAGCCGCCAACTTAATTACGCTCAGCGTGACGGAACACATCCTTCGCCTGCTGCACTACGCCGCTCACCAGGTCTTGAAAAGCGATAGCGAGGGCATTGTCCCCCTTTACCGCCTTTACTTTTCCGATGGCAGCTATAAAGAAGGCCTTGTTGAACAGGTGCGGCAGTTTTTGGCCCATGAATTTGGCCAGGAGCACCTTGCCGCCTTGGAAGAAGAAATCAATTCAGTGCTTGGGAAAAGCCTCGCTGATTGGCTGGCTGAAGACTTATTTTCCTATCACCTCTCACTTTACCGCTTAAGGCCGGTGATTTGGCTGATAACCAGCCAAAACTTTAGCCAGGGTTCAAGGCCGCGAGGCTATAACCGGCAAGGGGCATTCAACTGCTTTTTTTACTGGCATAGGTTAACCAGCGACACTTTATACCGGATTCAGCATATCTACCTGCGTCCTCTGCTTGAGGCGGCCAGGCGGGAGAAGGAGAGGCTTCAACTGGAGGTTGCCCAGGCGAAGGATCTGCCCGTTCGTCAGCGCAGGCTAAAGGAACAAGAATACCAAGCTGCCCTGGATCGCCTCGAGGAGCTTGCCGGTTTTGACCAGGCACTAGAAAGCCTCCTTCGGCCCCAGGATACATTCTTGGCGGTGGCAAGCCGCAGCGATTGGGTGAAGGAAAAGGTTAAGGAGATATCTGACCAGGGCTATCGGCCCAACTTGGATTACGGCGTCCGGGTCAACCTGGAGCCGCTCAAGCAGTATAACCTGTTGCCGCGAGAAGCTTCCCGGGTGAGAGGCTAGGGGGGACAAGCGTGATTGCAGAGCTGATTAAAATCAAGCTAAGGCCTTATCAAAACAAGCCTATCATTGTC
>LSQX01225574.1_pt1 | contig 13903 bp, 13 predicted proteins | sample 654561 | NCBI WGS metagenome assembly LSQX01 (sample SAMN04489861, study PRJNA283612) | anaerobic digester metagenome | isolation source: 4 biogas reactors fed with cattle manure at either 37C or 55C with and... | place: Denmark: Kongens Lyngby | collected 2014 | reverse complement strand
TCTCCCGCTGAGCTATCCGCCCGCTCGCTATCCGTACTCCATCAGCGACAACGCTAGCTATTATAACGATTTTTCAAAACATGTCAACACTAACTTAAGATATTTTCTAAACTCATACTGCTTTTACAAAGAACTGAATATATCGTTTTTAATCTACTACTGTCTGTTTTTCATACATCATTTCTGCCATTTGTGGTATTGTAACTAGTTTTACTGGAATAGTCTCTCTGATCTCATTTAATTTTTCAAGAAAAGTTATTGTTTCAGGGCGAAAATGACAAATTACAACAGCATTGCCATTTTTTAAAGCTTTATTCACAACTTTTTTAAATTCTAATTCTATATACTTCTCATCGCTTCTGTTATCAAGGAATCCTCTGTTGATAAAAGTTCTTATCTTGGCTTCTTTTGCAATATCATAGCCCACACTTTTTGCAGATGTTCTGCTGTCAACAAAAATTTTATTCCTAATTTTGATTTCGTCAATTACTGGCTGTATGATTTTTTTGTCTGAGGTAGCAAGAGAACCTCTATGATTATTTAAGCCCACTGCATCAGGCAAAATCGAGAATGCTTTTGCGATTTCTATCCTTATGTCAGCACTGCTCATTCCCTTTCCTATAGCATTGACTCCTGGAATTTTATCAATTTCAGCCTGCATTGGAAAATGAATAATGTATGGAACGTTATGTTCCGATGCGATATCAGCAAACTCTCTTGTATGCCTCTCATAAGGCATAATAGCCCACGTTAAGGGTATATCAAGTTCAGCTACTCTCTTTGCAAGGTCCAACCTATAGCCGCCATCATCTACAATGATAGCAAGCATAGCATTTTTATTAGAATCATCAATCTTAGCAAAGTTAAAAGAAATCGGCAGTTCATTCTGTGAAGTTTCCTGCTCTTGCTTTCGTTGCTCTTTCTCTTTTATTTTCTCTTCTATCGTCTGCTTCATTAATTTATCGCGCATAATATATTGGTCATCTTTTTCTTTGTTTCTACTCTTTGGACTGAAAGGATAAGTCTCTTGCTGCTTGCCTACCGGAGTTGATACTATATGCAAAGTGTCGCTCATAATAAAATAGTAGACATTTGGTTTGAACCTATGTAGTACAAAAAAAACAAGGACCATAGCACACACGAAGAGTACTATGATCCTGATTATTAACATTAGAAAGCTATTATCGTTATCGCGGCGACGCCTGTTCATTTATTTCAAACCTTATTTTCCGCTAATTTTTGTTTTTAGCACAGAGAGAGCTTTTTGTAGCTGTACATCTTCTTTCTTCTCTTTCTTTGGCTCTCCTGCTACTTTTATATCAGGCTGAAGTCCTTTGTGGTCAATAACAACGCCTGAAGGCGTGTGATATCTTGCAATAGTAATGTATATCCCTGACTTGTCGGGCAGATTAAATAAAGATTGGACAGAACCCTTGCCAAAAGTCTTTGTTCCTACGATTGTTCCTCGTTTATGATCCTTTATCGTACCTGCGAGTATTTCCGCTGCACTTGCACTTCCTTCGTTAACTAAAACAACAAGAGGAAGTTTGGTCGCCTTGCCTGTTTCAGCATACATTGTCTCATTGGCTTTTTCAAAACGCCCTTTCATTCCTACAACAGCGCCGCCATCCTGGAACTGTGACGCAACATTAACACAGGTGTCAAGAAGCCCGCCCGGATTATTACGAAGATCAAGCAATATCCCTTTTGCTTTTTTAGAATTGGCAAACTTTATTGCCTCTTCCATTTCTTTATTTGTCTTCAGATTAAACTGATTCAGCTTTATATAAGCAACGTCCCCTATCATTTCAGAACGGACAGTTTTTATCTTGATTATTTCTCTGATTATGGTAAATGGAATCAGATTTTCTTTGCCTTTTCTTCTTACCCAAATCTTTACAGCTTTGCCTGCAGGTCCTCTCAATAGTTTAACGACTTCATCGCTAGGCAAACCATAAACACTTTTTTCATCTACTTTTATTATTTCGTCGAGCGGTTTTACTCCCACCTTATCAGCTGGAGTATTTTCGATTGGTGCAATAACAACGGTATGACCATCTCTAGTAGTTATATATATTCCAAGACCACCATATTCGCCTTCCATCTCAACTTGCTCATCTTCTAATGCCTTTGGGTCAACAAAACGAGTAAATGGATCGCCGACAGATGCAACTATGCCCTTTACAGCACCGTAATACATTTTGTCATTGTCGATTGTACCGGCTTTATCTCCATCAACCTGATATGTTTCTAGTGCTATTTTTACCTGTTTAATAATAGCAAGCTGTTGAGAAGTAAAAGGAAGACCTATGCCCCAATCAGCACTTACAGCTTGCGGAATAATATATAAAGATACTGAGAGTAAAATTCCTACTACAATTCCTATCGATATATCTCTTATTTTTTTCCCCATCTTCATCACTAACCTTTCCAATTCTTTCTTTATCTAAGATAACGCATAGGATCAACTGCGTTACCATTTAACCTAACTTCGAAATGAAGATGATTTCCTGTTGTGACACCCGTAGATCCAACTCGACCAATTACAGCCCCTCTTGAAACCTTTGCATCTTCTTGACACTCTATAGCTGAAAGATGTGCGTAAACAGTTGTGAGATTAGCTCCATGGTCTAGAATTATTACTTGGCCGTAACCTCGCATCCAACCGGTGTATAGGACTTCTCCACTGTCAGCTGCAATGACAGGACTGCCTTGTGGTGCAGTTATATCAAGACCAGTATGGTGAATCTTGGTTTTAAAAACTGGATGTATTCTTGTACCATATGTGCTCGTTATAGCCCCTTGTGTAGGCATAGCTAAACGACCACCTCTATAATATACTACTTCTTTTTTATCTGGGAATTTTTTCTTGTTTAGTGCAATCTTTTCTGCCATCAATCTTTTAACTGTGGCTTGTAATTCCTTTGATGCTTTTAACAACTCTTGCTGTTCTGCCATAAAAAGTGTTTTATCTTTGCGCACTTTTGAAAGAAGAACGTTGCGTTCACTAGCAGCGCTGTTTAACTCTTTTCTTTTTGTAGTTAAAACCTTTCTTTGTACTTCATATTTTCCTTGTTCTTCTCTAAGTTTGGCCTTTGTTTCGGCTAATCGTTTTTTTTCTTCAGAAAGCTCATTGATCATCTGTTTATCTTTGTCCGCTATCTTACCAAGTAGATATGAGGTGTTCAATGCATCCTCTGCGCCTTGTGATGATAAAAGCAAATTGAATTCAGTTATTCCTCCATATTTATACATGCTTACAAGTCTTTCTGACAAGAGACCCTGAATGTATTTAATTTTACTGTCAGCTTTTCCTATATCATCTGTTAGCTTTGTAATGTTATTGCTAAGTCTTTTAACGCTAAGATTTACTACATTAACTTTTTGCTGTGTAAGGGTGATTTGCTGACTGAGTCCCTGTATCTGTTTTGTGACACTTTTTTCTTTAGCTTGTGTATCTGATAGTTTTTTTCTAGTGCTTGATATCTGTCTCTGTATTTTTTGATATTCCATTTCTTGTTGTTTTATTTTTTCGTCTAAATCACTGGCATTTGAAGCATACGAAACTACGACTGTAAAAAATATTACAGCCGAAATTATCAATAATGTCGATATTTTATTGGCTACACAAGATAATCGTTTAATCATATTTTCCTCAAATTTTTGCATATTTCGTTCTTATAATGGCCTAGACGCCTTGCTGATAAAACCTTGTGAGGCAAGCATGCCAGAGAGCAAGCTAATTAGACTCCCACATGATATAAGCATGAAAGCAAGTTTTGCAATAAGCGTTGGTGATTCAATAAATGGTAAGAAGGGAAGCATGTCTTTTAATCCTTCAATTACTGAATAATAAGTTGCGCCTATAAGTAACGAAGCTATTACTGCTCCAGAAAAACCTAGCAGAATGCTCTGTATTATAAATGGCATCATGACATAAGTCGGAGTAGCTCCAACCTTAAGCATAACCGCTATTTCAGCCTCACGTGAGTATACGGATATTCTTATTGTGTTAAACAGAACTACAGCACTTGCAGCGATAGCAACAAGCAGCATCATCCAAGAGAATTTTTCTACAAAACCAGACACTCTTGTCAACTTTTCTGCAACTCGTCCTGCATAGACAATATCGTCAACTTCAGGAACTGCCATAAGCATCCTCGCCGTATCTGAAACCTGTGCAGCTTTTTTTACTTTTACTTCAATACTTGAAGGTAAAGGATTATCTCCTAAAAGCGTCACAGCTTTTGCCTGATTACCCACTCTCGAACGAAGTTTTTCAAGAGCCATTTCTTTGGTTATTATCTTAACATCACTAACCTCAGGCATGGCTTTTATCTGTTTTGCTACATCCTCAATTTTTGCTTTAGGAACAACATAAGCAGTTATTGTTAGCTGATTCTCCATCATAACAACTATGTTCTTAATATTAAGTACAAAGAGAGTACTTACTCCCACAACAAAAAACACAGCCATTGCTGTAAAGACAGTCAGAAAGCTCATCCCTAAATGCCTAACTATAAGACGAAATCCATCTCTAAGTATATATTTAAAGTGCGACACAGGCTTCATAGCCTCCTTGCTTTTCATCACGAACAATTCTTCCCTTGTGTATCTCTATTACTCTATGACGATATGTATTAACTAAATAATCATTATGCGTTGCCATTAAAACTGTGGTTCCCGCTGCATTTATGCTTAAGAGCAGTTGCATTATTTCATCTGCCGTACAATTATCCAGATTACCAGTCGGTTCATCTGCAATCAATAATGAAGGAACATTTATAATAGCACGAGCTATTACAAGTCGCTGTTGTTCTCCTCCAGAAAGCTGAGGCGGATACTGATTTCGCCTACGCCAAATGCCAACTGTTTTAAGAACATCATTAACTCTGTTTGAAATTTCCTTTGGATTACAACCCATTACTTCAAGAACAAATGCTACATTTTCAAAAGCTGTTAAATTCGGTAAAAGCATAAAATCCTGAAAAACAACACCTATATCTCTTCTAAAAAGTGAAAGTTTATGGTTGCTTATTTTGCGCAACACATTACCGTCAACACTAATGTGTCCCCGGGTGGGAAGAACTCCGCGCAAAATACATCTCATAAGTGTGGTTTTACCCGATCCAGTTTCGCCTATTAAATAAACGAATTCACCTTTGTCAACTTGAAGATATATATCTTCAAGAGCTACTATGTCCGGTTCAAAAATTTTTGTAACACCAGAAAATTGTATCTCCATTATTCCAAATTACCTCCTGCGAAGTGCCCAGACTTCAGCTGCAGCGTTTACTATTTCTCTGCACGTCAAGCCATAATATTCTCTTAACTCATCAGGATGACCGCTGTTTACAAATTGATCTTCAACAGCAACAAAACGCACCGGAACGGGGTATGTTCTACAAAGACATTCTGATACTGCTCCACATAATCCACCTATTGAGTTGTGTTCTTCTGCTACTACACAACAACCCGTTTTTCTAACTGAAGATAGCAATTGTTGTTCTAGAAATGGCTTTATGCAGTAGCAATCAATAATTTCCGCACTTATGCCCTGTTTTTCAAGGTTATCTACAGCTAGCAAAGCTTGAGTAACCATCGTACCATATGTATAAATAGTAACATCTGTTCCAGATTTTATTATACGCGCGCCACTTGGATTAGATAGTTCAAATGGCTTATTTTCAAACAATGGTAATCGTGTTGAGTTAAGACGTATATAAGAAGGTCTTGTCGAAACCGAAGAGGCTTTAACTACATCAATGAGCGTATTTTCATCAGACGGAACATAGACATTCATGTTAGGTAGTGATCTCATAAGCGCAATATCTTGCAAAATATTGTATGAAACTCCGTTTTGCCCCTCTGAAAGTCCTCCTTCAGAAACAACAAGAGAAACTGAAAGAGATGGAAATGCTAATGAGTCCCGAATCTGTTTATAAGAAGAAACAAAAGTAGACACAGAATCAGAGATGACCCAAGGATGCTTTCCCGACATAGCAAGCCCTGCAGCATTGGCAACAAGATTAAAATCTCCGGCTGTAGGAGTAAAAATCTTTTCAGGAGGCAGAGACTTCAACAAAACAGAGCTACTTAACTTCTCTGTTGTTAAAAGAATAAAATCATTATGTTTAATTGCATACTTTGAAATATAGTCGCAAAAAAAATCCCATGTACTACTGTCTTTTTTATTTTTCATTTTTGTTTTCCTCCAACTCTTCAAGAGCTAAGGCTATGTCTTGTAATCGTTTTATTCTGGGTTTTGTAGACTTTAAACTTTCAATAAATGTGTAATCATTATTTGGATTAATTTCAACAAAAATTGCCTTTGGTTTATTGTTTTCATAATCCAATAAACTAAATACACATTCTAAATTTACAAAGCTATTTCCATTAACAGAGTCTACAGTCCATCCCAAGTCTGAAAACTTGTTTTGATGTTTTGATGTCATTTTCTTATCGACAAAACCTTCTCTGTTTTTTACATTGATAATCAATAGAACAAGATTGGAGAGGTGTGCTTTCCCTGTACGGCATACTTCTTCAAAAAAACTATTTGAAAAATCCTTATTATCGCAAAAACAAAAAACTCTTGGTCTTTGCGGAATTGAAAGCAAAACCTGGGCTACAGGAGATGCCAGAGACAGCTCCAAGGCACTGCAAAGACATGGTGAATCTATTCCTGCAGTGCGATTAGGATCTGGCAGAGCTTGAAGCATAGCACCTAAACGCCGGTAATGCCAAAGTTCTTCTCTGTCAAAGTAGCCTCTGTTTGCAAGAACTGAATACAATGCAGGCACTGCTTTCTCTATTCCCATAAACAGACGGTCTCTATCATTACGACCATGGGCATTAGGAAGCACAACCAATTCTTCCCAATATAAATACACAAGGATATCTGCTATTGAAAGCGAAAGTTCTAAAGGACCGGACCCTGCAATTCCAACCATTCTAATAATATCTTTCCGTACTTCTGCAACTATGGAGGTAAGTTTGTTTTCTATTTCTTTTTCCATTATTACTCTCCCAAAACTTTTTTTAAAGCAAAGCTGAATGAATCCCTAATCACAAGTATTTTTTTTATAATATAATCATTATTTATAGCTTTTGAAAAATCCAATTCCTGAGCCATCTCTGGTATTGACCACTCTAAACAAAGTGATGTCACTTTAGGGTCATAGCTTGCCCCAGACACCGACAATCCTGCAAGGCGCGACAGCAACAGAAAATGATACCTCATTCCTATTGCGAATTCTGAATCAGAAACTAAATCCTCAAAATCACTCAGTTTTCTAAGAAGTACGACTTGAGAAGGACTTAAGCAACCTTTGTCAACATAGTTCTGTATTAGTTTAAGGTCACCGTCTGAGAACGCAACAGCAATAATGTCGATATCTTTTTCTGTAGCAAAACGAGTGGCGATTGCAATAACTTTATCGGAAAGCTCTTTATATCCCTGTCGTACATTTATAAGCATTTTCGTACCTTTATTAGCGCACTTTCTAACACTTAATGCCGTAACGTAATCCGAAGTATTTACCCCACTAAGGCCCCATTCTTTCAAAATATTAAGAGAGCGTGCGTCACGTACTCCACGATACAAACACGCAGAAAGTGCGTTTTTTGTCATCCACTTACTAAAGGAAGATTTTAAAGGACCTATCGACTGTCCAACCATCCATGGACGTGTGCCAAATAATACCGCGAGACGTACAATTAACCAATAATAAAAACATGAACGCAAACTAGTTGTATCTTGAAAAAGTCCTCCTCCTCCAAGTAAAAGGGTTTTAGACTTTTTCATAGCACGTATAACTTCGAAGATATTAGCTCTGTTATAAGTTTTAAATCCTAATGTATTTGTGACTACAGATTTATTTGAAGATAAAACTGCTACGTTATGAAGTTTTATTCCATTCTCAAGCAATAATTCCAATATTGAAGCGAGCAACAGCTCATCTCCAAGATTTCCAAAACCATAATATCCACATATAAGTATATCTTTATTTCTGTTCAATCAAACAACGCTCCTCAGTTTTTTTAAAAAGAGGAACAATTATAAAATGAACAAAAAGAACCAGACACAGACCAATTAAAAGCCCAAGCCACCAACCATTAAAAACTCGAATAAGACTTATTTTAATAAATGTATGGAAATGACAAAAAGTATTAACTGCAGAACAGAAAGCTAATGATGTCGCAACACGGACAACCTCACGATATCTTAAAGCAAGTCCATTTCTTACAAGATACCAATAAAGGACAAGAGCAGGATATCCAATCATAAACTCCTTTGTTCGTGGTCTGATAAGTAAGACCTTCTCAATAAAATTACGAAAAGCAACTTCTAAAGCGGGCACATTTGAAACATTGTCACTACGTAGAGCAATAATGAGCAGACCTAGCATCATAACTCCCATCAAGACAAGCTCTCCCCATATTGCTGGCCGCTCAAGAACTTCTGACAAAGATTCTGGATGTATTCTAAGTTTAAAATCATGTAATATTAAAAAAACAGGAGGGAGAAGAAGAGTAAGTTTTACTCCGGAAAAGGGCGTGAGTCTAAGCGCAGCAGACATGGTGCCATAAAAAGACGCTATCGAAAGCCCTCCTACGACGACAACAAACAATCCCATAAGAGCTCCAAGCCACCTTTTTTTGAATAATTCTAAAGCTAAAATGGTAGCTTCAGTTGCAACAAGAGCGCCACAAAATCCACCAAGAATCTTAGCTACTATTGACAGCTTAAACAACATTCCACTTAAGAACACTGCAGACAAAACAAGTGCTATCAGTTCAAAGACAGAAACAAAGTCATTGTTTTTTCCTGTAAATCTAATAAAATATGACCAGCCACAGAATACAAAAACGATTGCACAAGCAACTGCTCCTGCAACAGGCGCTGGCCAATATGGCAAAGGTGACGGCCAACCAAGTTGATATCCCTTTTCTGTCAATATTGTTCTCATCACAGACATATCACGAAGCAATGAATCGTATCTATTGCCCATCTGAAGATCATATGGTCGCAAAATGATTAAACGGACAGATCGCTCATGAACTGCCCTCACATATCTGTCCCATATCTCGGTCTGTGATAATCTTTTGGAAATAATTTCTTCTTTAGTCAAACTGTGTAAAGGTAGAATATCTTGTTTCATTTTGACTGCTAACTGTCCAACACCAATCTGTTTGACAAATTCAACTTGAGACAAAGTTAAACCGTTTTTCTTTATAACATCTACGATAGGAGCAAGATCAGGATAGCCGGCCATTATAAAACCCGATGGAAGAATGTTTTTTATTTGAGGATATTCTGAAATCAGATACTCTAAAGCAGTTGCAACCTCTTTACCGGAAGACAGATTACACGGACCAGGCCTGAACAAAGCTACAATGCTATTACTTTTACAAAAATTCAATCCCTCAAAATCAGGAATAAATGATGAAGACCTAAACTCTTCAAGAGTCCCCGGCAACAGCATAACAATTTTCCCATCGCGCTCATATATAACAGTTGAAGGTATTTTTATCTTTATATATTCAGAAAGCATCTTGGAATAGCTATATGATTGTTCAATAATGACAGTTGCTCTGCTTGGAATGACGTCTTTGTTATTTATTCCAAGATCTTTTGCGGAACCATACTGCAGGTGCAGAGGCTCTTGAAAGATTAACTCTTCACCAGAATATTCCGAAATAGTAATACCTGCCATTCCTTCTTTGTTAAGCTTGCTCCATACTTCTTGTGCACTTTTATTTTCCTGTGTGGCAAGAGAGATAACGTCTTTATACTCTGACACAAAGGCTACGGTATTATTGTTCTTTTCGGCAGTGTATCTCGGAACAACGCCTATTAAAGCAAAAATCAAAGCTACTATAAGTGCAATGAATAATATGTTTCCACGCTTCAGAATTTTCATTATTTAGCCCTCCACTGTTCAGAAAGTGACCAACCAAGTTTTGCAAACATAGTGCTTAGCAGTTGCAGTGGCAGTCCTACTACATTGAAATAGCAACCATTAATCTTTTCAACAAGTAAAACACCCTTGTTCTGAATAGCATAAGCTCCTGCTTTATCCGCATACTCACTTTGGTCAATATACGCATCTATTTCATTCAAAGTCATTTTTCTAAAAGTTACTAGAGTTTTTTCTGCTGCGACAAGTTTCCTGCCATCCGGAGAATAAAGCGCCACTGCTGTTATAACAACATGTGTTCTTCCCTGAAGAGTATTTAGCATTTTTTTAGCTTCAACAATATCTTTGGGCTTTCCAAAAATATTTTCGTCGATTGTTACAACTGTATCAGCGCCAATAACCCAGTTATTGAGATTTCGTTTATAAACATCCTTTGCTTTTTCTTTCGCTAGACGCAAAACCATCTCTTCAGGCTTTTCGCCTTGTATGGTTTTTTCAATTATCTCTGACGGTACTACAATAAAGTCCCAGTCTAGCGAATTAAGTAGTTCGCGTCGTCTAGGACTAATAGATGCGAGAATTATCGGCATTTTTTAACGTATAGCCCAAATTCCAATAATACCACCTATCACTGTTCCTAAATTTAATTTAACTGCAAACAGAAACCCTATTTTAATCATTAATAAGTCAATTTTATTTATATCTATTACAAAATCTACTATATTTGTAAATAGCGGTGCAGTTGAAGAGTACTGCTGTAAAAAAATTCCCACCCAAGTTCCAAGAACAAGACAAAGAAAAATAATTAAACAGCGTAATGTTGTGGACCTGACTAATGCCATTTATTACACCCCCAAATAAGTTACAAACACAACATAAAAACCTACAACAAGACAGTATATTCCAAATATCCACCATTTTGAGGAAAGGACAATTTTTTTCAAAATAATAAGAGAAATTATACCACTAAAGAAAGCGACAAATGCTCCCAAGTACCATTGTGCTGGCAATGCTGTGATAAAATTATTCCATCCGCCAAGTTCAAAGCTTTGCAGTAATGTTGCACCAAATATTGCAGGAATAGAAAGAATAAAAGAGAATCTAAAGGCTTCCTCTTTGCTCAATCCGATGCTAAGTCCGGATATAATCGTCATGCATGAACGAGAAATCCCAGGTAAAACAGCTATAGCCTGTGCAATTCCAACAAAAAATCCGTCTGACGTTCGCACTCGTCCAAAACCAATTTTTATAAAACGGCTCATTAGCAATACTGTGCCGGTAACTATAAGTCCAAGAGCAACCATAAGAGAATTCTGGCTTACTACTTCTGCAAAGTTTTTCAATGATATTCCTATAATGCCTGTAACTAACGTTCCTAAAATAACAGCCCAACCAAATGACCAACCATCACTTCTTCTAGAATCAGCCGACAAAAAGCCACGAGACCAGCCAGTCAGCAAATCAAGAATATCTGAAAAAAAGAAAATTATCGTTGCCATCGCTGTTGAAATATGAAGGACAAGGTCATACGAAAGTGGTGGCATTTCTATACCCAGAAAAATTTTTGCTAACGCTAAATGTCCTGAACTACTGACAGGCAAGAACTCTGTTACTCCCTGTATAAATCCCAATAAAATAACATTAAAATTCATTCGTATCACCTCTTTGTTTTTTTAGATCCGCATGGCTGTTATGTATACGTTCTATATCAAAGACAACCATTGCTAAATTGTGTGCATGATCTCCAATACGTTCAAGATTGCTTAGTATTTCTATAAATGAAATTCCTCCTCCTGGCGAGCACGTACCTCCTGTCAATCTCTCTATATGAGTTGTTCTTAATTTTTTCTCCATTGCGTCTATTTCATCTTCTAATACCATAACCTCTTTTGCTATTTCCGGGTCTTCTTTTCTCAATGCATCAACACTTTTAGAGACTGCCGATATTACGATTTCAAACATCATACGGCACTCAAACTCTGCAGTACTCGAAAAAGTCAGTTTTTCTGCATCCAAATATTGATACACCTCTACAAGGTTGGTTACATGGTCGCCCATACGTTCAATATCACCGACGCCTCCTGTGCAAGAATTAAGCAAGAATGATAAGTCCGAAGAAAGTACTGTCTGACCTAATTTTATTGTGTAGTTTATTATATCGCGAGTAAGTTCATTAACATTACTTTCTCTTCTCAATATTTTTTTTATTAGTTTTTCATTACCTGTAAGAATGAGCTGCTCAGACATTTCAAGCATTTCGAGTGCTATCCCGCCAAGCCTCACCATTTCCATACGCACAGCGTCGACTGCTGCTGCAGGAGAAACTGAAAGCAAAGTTGGGTTAAGATACTTTGGCCCAACAGGCTCTGCTTCAGTATCATCAGATATTATTTTTTTAATTAAAAAGGCATACTGTTTCACAAACGGGAGAAACATAAGAGCAATCACTATGTTGAAAATAGTGTGGGCATTCGCTACTTGTCTTGAAATATCAGAAGATGTTAAAAGTATTAGCTTAGTATATAAAGGTAGAATTGCAAAAATAACAGCCGTTCCAATTATTTTTATAAGAACATGTGAAAGTGCCGCCTGTTTAGCAGAGTGATTTGCGCCAAACGAGGCTATGACAGCTGTTATTGTTGTTCCTATATTGTCACCTAATATAATTGCAATGGCGGTTTCTAGAGGTATTACACCTTGAATAGCTATTGCCATGGTAAGGCCTACTGTGGCGGAACTAGATTGGACAAAAAGTGTTATTACAAGTCCTGATAAAAACGCGAGAAAAATATTAGTACCAAATAAAGTTATCAAATCAGGGCGCGATTTGATAAAGGCCATTGGTTCTTGCATCAATTCCATTCCAATGAAAAGAAGGCCGAAGCCAACTAAACAAACACCTATATATTTATTTCTTTTTTTCTTACTTAATATACAAAATGCAGCCCCAACAACTGCACAAAGATATGCGAAATTTGTAATTTTAAAAGCAATAAGCTGTGCTGTTACTGTAGTGCCTATATTTGCACCAAGAATTACACCAATTGCCTGTACTAGAGTCATAAATCCAGCGTCAACAAAACTAACAACCATAACTGTTGTTGCACTACTACTTTGTATAATACTTGTAACAAGTGTTCCTACAAGCAACCCTTTAATAGGCGTCCCCGTCAGAGAACCGATTAGTTTCCTGAGTCTATCTCCGGCAATGGTTTGTAAGGCCTCGCCCATTATTATTATTCCATAGACAAGAATGCCTATACCAGCAAAAACCTGAAGAATCGAACCTGCGGACATCAACATCTCTCCTTAAAAACTAAAACAGCAAAAATATTATATTAAGTTTTTTTCACGCGGCCTATATCAAAAACGACCATAGCAAGATTGTACGTATGGTCACCAATACGTTCAAGATTACTCAATATATCTATAAAAACTACACCGCTGCCAGCATTACAATTACCCGCATTTAGGCGCGTAATATGCTTTGCACGCAGAGTTTTTTCCATGACATCAATTCTTGCCTCTAAATCCAAAACATTCCGAGCAAGCTCTACATTTTCTTCTTCCAAAGCTTTTATGACACACATAAGAGACGAAATAACCAAATCGAACATCTCCTTGCACTCAATCATTGCACTTGGAGAGAATCTTAGTGTGTTCTCCTGAAGATACTGGAACATCTCAACTAGATTTATTGAGTGATCTCCGATACGCTCAATATCACCAACTCCGCTTGTGCAGGAATTAAGTAATAACGACAAATCCGGAGACAACCCGCTTTGACCGACGTCTGTCGCATAAAAAACAATGTCTCGTGTCAATTCATTGACAGTGCGCTCCATATAATAAATATTTTCTATTAGTTTGGCATTGTTTTCTATAAACATTTTGCGACAGTCTTCTACCATTGTTCTCGCAATTTCAGCAACTCGTATCATCTCTTTACGAACCGCGTCGACTGCTGCTGCAGGAGAAAC
>LSQX01100510.1_pt1 | contig 13903 bp, 11 predicted proteins | sample 654561 | NCBI WGS metagenome assembly LSQX01 (sample SAMN04489861, study PRJNA283612) | anaerobic digester metagenome | isolation source: 4 biogas reactors fed with cattle manure at either 37C or 55C with and... | place: Denmark: Kongens Lyngby | collected 2014 | reverse complement strand
GAAGTGCCGTCTCACCTCGAGTCGGCACTTTTTTTGTAAAAAACAATACGCGAACATTTTGAATAATCAGACTTTAGCGATCGATCTCATGAACTTTCGATGCAGATGAAATAGGAATTCGTTGATAAGCACTGAAAAGAAGATGCCGGTTTGATGAAAAGGGGGGAAAATGAAAGACATTCGTGTTGCCCTGTGGGGCTTTGGCGCTATGGGGAGCGGGATTGGGGACATGATCGCATCCAAGGATGGTCTTCGCTTGTCGGGCGTCTGTGATGTGAGCGAACAACTTGTCGGAAAAGATGTTTATCGGTATCTGGGGGTCGAACGAGGTGATCACGAACCTCTGATCATCACCGATCAGATAGAAGACGTGGTTTGCAAAGATTGTTGCGACGTTGTGATTCTTTCAACCGATTCTTTCGTCTCCGATCAGTTTGACAAAATCATGTTCTGTCTTGACCGCGGCGTTCCGGTCATTTCGACGGCGGAAGAGATGGCTTGGCCGTGGGCACAACATCCTGATCTTGCCCATCGGATTGATGACAAAGCAAAAGCACGCGGTGTTGCGGTGCTCGGTACAGGCATTAATCCCGGCTTTGTTCTCGATTATCTGATTCTTGCCCTGACCGGTACTTGCCGTGATGTAAGATCGATCGAGGCGCGACGCGTGAATGATTTGTCGCCTTTTGGTCGTGCTGTGATGGAAGAGCAGGGCGTCGGGCTCACGAAAAGCGTTTTTCAAGAGAAAATGGCTCGCGGTGAGCTCGCAGGACATGTCGGTTTCCCCGAATCTATAGGGATGATCGCTTCCGGTATGGGTGTTCAAATCGACGACATCGAACAGACCCGAGAGGCAATTTATACTTCAGTAGAACGAGCGGCACCGCACGGTGAAGCGAAGGCCGGAGAAGTTGCCGGCATTCGTCAACAGGCGATTGGGTACACGGCAGACGGTCGTACTTTCATTCATCTCGATCATCCTCAGCAGATTTTGCCGGAAAAAGAAGGCGAAAAAACAGGCGATTATTTGACGATTCACGCGGATGGTTATGATCTTAATGTGTCCATCGTGCCGGAAATTCCCGGAGGTGTCGGCACGATCGCGATGGTGGTCAACATGATTCCGCACGTCCTCAAAGCAAAGCCCGGTTTGCGGTCTATGCTTGATCTGCCCGTACCTCGAGCGATTCTGGGTAGTTACGCGGATGAGCTCACGCGCGATGAAAAGAAGAGGAGAAATGAAGGCGACGAAGTGATCGTTTCGGAAGTGATCATGCCTTCAGGAAAGCGTGCTCCTCAAGTGCCGGATGATACGAAGAGTGTTCCGCTGATCGCGTTCACGAAGGGCAAACTGTTAGAAGATTATGCGGAAGTGGGCGACGAGGTAAGAGTTAAAACGTTAGCTGGCCGCACGATCCGCGGGACGCTGACTGCGCGTCCGATCGCTCCTCAATATGATTATGGCAATGTCTCGCCGGAACTGCAGGCGGTGCACCAACAGGTGCGCGAGATCCTGTTCGGAGGTGAGAAACATGACTGATCATACCTACGAAGCCGTCATGTCGCGAAAGAACGACATCATGCAATCATCACTTAAGCTGGATTTTTCAAAGTACGAACGAGGCGGCGTAGAATTTGACTATGACGACATGATGCGCGATGTCGGTTTATCCATCGAAGAGGTGATTTCGATAGAGCGTGGTCTCGGTGTCGGCGACACGCCTCTTCTTGAACTTCGTAACATCACCGCTCTGGCGAGAAAACTTGCAAAACCGGGATTTGGTGCCAGCATACTTGTTAAAGATGAAGCCTGTAATCCATCAGGCAGTTTCAAAGCGCGTCGCGCGGCGCTGTCATGCTACGACGCAAAACGGAAGAACTATAAAGGTGTCATTGCCGCAACATCAGGTAATTATGGAGCAGCCGTTGCGAGTATGGCCTCACGCCTCGGATTGAAGTGTATTGTCATTCAGGAGTGTTATGACAGCCGTTTTGTCGGGCAGCCTGAAATTCTTGAAAAACAGCGAAAATGCGAAGCGTTTGGTGCTGAAGTAATACAGCTCACCGTTGGCCCGGAGCTCTTTTACTATACGCTCCGTCTCTTAGAAGAAACAGGCTTCTACAATGCGTCGCTGTACACGCCGTCAGCCATCACGGGTATCGAAACACTGGGTTATGAGTTGGCCTTGCAGTGCAAAGAACGTTATGGGCGTGCACCGGACTGGGTTCTTGCAACGCATGCCGGAGGCGGAAATCTGACCGGAACAGCCCGGGGCATCATGAAGGCAGGATGTGAGGACGTCAATATAGCAGCGGTAAGTGTTGACTTGTCCGGGCTTTCGATGGCGTCGGACGGCGATTTTAACAGAAAATCATTTACGACCGGGCACACCGGGTTCGGCATTCCGTTCGCGACACTGCCTGATCGAAGTGACGTGCCTCGTAATGCCGCGCGCGCGTTGCGCTATATGGATCGCTACTTGCTCGTTAAGCAGGGCGAAGTCTTTTACACGACAGAGATGCTCGCTTCGTTAGAGGGTCTTGAACGCGGTCCGGCGGGGAACACATCACTTGCCGGCGCATTTGCCTTGGCTCGCGAACTTCCCGAAGAGGCTATGATCGTCGTTCAGGAGACGGAATATACGGGAGCCGGCAAACATCCGATGCCGCAACTTACCTTTGCAAAACGAAACGGCATTGACGTGATCGTCGGAGATCCGGAAAATGAAGTGCCGGGAAAATCGATCGTCATTCCTTAGCATCCGAGCTTGTTTCGCGTTCGCGATGTCAATCTGACGCGTCTTCGCCGTTCCGCACTGCNNGCGCAATATCGCAGGCGACCGCCGCGCGTTCTCAAATGACGAAATCGCCTACATGGCCGCCGAGGTCAATCTTAGCATCAAAGAAACAGAAGCGCTTCTGGAAACGCTCCGATAGCCCATAAGGCGGCGCCTTAATATGCGTGTTAACTTAATATGCGAGTTAATCAGCAATTGAAATAAAGAGGCGAGAAGATTCTCGACATGAGTACGATCCGAAGCCTGTTAAACATCAATAATCATTAATAAAAGTGGAGACGATCTGCATGAATGCGACCTTTGAACAAATGTCATCCTTTGAACAGCGGCGCCTACACCTCGCCCCGTTGTCGGACGAGGCGCTTTTTCAATATTTTTGGCAGCTTGCAGAAAAGATCGTCGACCCCCTAATTGAGCTCGGACGTCACTATACGACGCCGTCCATCGAGCGCAGCGTACTGCTCAGAATGGGATTTTCGAGCAGCGAGGCTAAAGAGATCGTCGACCAAATCATGGCGTGTGATCTAATGTCGCATGGTGCAGGTCATGTCGTATGGAAGTTGGCTTGCGCGAAAAAAATAATTCTACAAGATGCAGGAGATGCGCTTGCCAGAGGCGAATTTATAAATGACGTGATCACTTTGATGGGTATGAGGGAAAAGGACATGCCTACCGTGTCGCCTGTGGAGACAAGCCTCACACGTCAAAAACCGGTTAAGCCGGCAAGGGAAACGAATATTACTCTAAACCCCGACGAGCGCCTCGATATCCGCACTATATTAAACGGTCTTTCAGATTATCAATCACCGCGCCGCCCATGGCATTGGCGTAAAGGTCAGGGTACGCTGCGCCGGATCGGAGATTTTGAATACCGCGAAACATCGGAGTCACTGCAACAATCCGTGCCGCTTCCGGGAAGTCGCGGTTTCGGATCGATTGATCCGCAGCCCGATTGCGTAATCACGACTGAGATTGCGTCGGGTCGCTTCGAGGACGATATCCGACGGATGCGTATGGCAGCTTGGAACGGAGCCGATCACATCATGGTTATCCGCACGGCAGGTCAGTCTCATATCGATTCACTCATCGAAGGCACGACACAAGGGATCGGAGGCATTCCCGTGACACGGAAACAGTGCCGTGCGACGAGGCGCGCGCTCGATCTCATAGAAGATGAAGTAGGTCGACCGATCAATTATCACTCGTACGTGTCAGGGGTGGCCGGACCTGAAATCGCAGTCATGTTTTATGAGGAAGGCGTCTCCGGAGTCCATCAGGATCCGCAGTATAACGTGCTTTATCGCAACATCAACATGAAGCGCAGTTTTGTAGACGCGTGCGAGAGCAAAGCCATCATCGCTGCGGGCGAGATGCTTCAGATTGACGGCGCGCACAATGCGAATGCCACAGCTATGGACGCATGGAAAGTCATGCCTGAGCTTATGGTCCAACACGCTATCAACACGATGTTTTCAGTAAAATGCGGGATCAAAAAAGAGAACATCGCGCTTTCCAGTGTGCCGCCTACGGCGCCGCCGGCTCCTTGTATGCGACTGGATTTGCCTTACGCCGTGGCGCTTCGCGACCTGTTTCGTGAGTACAAAATTCGAGCACAGCAGAATACGAAATACATGGAATCGGAGACGCGTGAAGCGACTGTGACTCACACGCTGAATATGATGATTTCCAGACTGACATCAGCCGATATTCAGTCGACCATTACCCCGGACGAGGGGCGCAACGTACCGTGGCATTACTTCAATATCAATGCTGTCAATACGGCGCGACAGGCGCTTAACGGCATGGACGGCCTTAGAGAAATGGTCGATGTGAAACGCGACGGTCCATTAGGGCAGCAAGCGCGCGAACTCAAAGAACGCGCCATCCTCTTTATGGAAGAAATGATCGATGTCGGCGGTTATTTCAATGCCGTAGAACAGGGATTTTTCGTAGACAGCGGTTTCTATCCGGATCGCAAGGGCGACGGCATCAGCCGAGATCCTGAAGGAGGCGTCGGCAGCGGGACGTTGTACCGCCGCGCAGACGATTATTTTGCGCCGGTGTCCGTGCATTTTGGCGTCAATCATGTGCCTTCTGCCTTTCGTTGCGCGTCAGACGCCATCGGAGGTGATACGTTCGAGGATCCTTCAAAAATTGTGTTCATCGATGAGCTCGATCCGGAAGATAATGTGAACCGCCGTATCGAAGAAAAGCAGAAGTATTTCGATCACCCGAACCTCATTCGTCCCGAAGTCGAATTTTTGTCGGACGGCGTCATCGTTTTGACGGTGTTTTTCCCTTGCGATCTTCGCCATGCGGAAGCGGCCGCATTAGCGCTTGGGGAAAAGCTGAACCTTGTCGATTGTGAAATAATCCATAGTCAAGTCATACATCCTTCAGAAGGAACGTACATCGAGATGAAGGGGATGGTCGACTTTGATATCGACCTCAGCAATCTCGATATACCCGACATGCCGGATACACTTACGGAACAGGAGATTCGCGAGGAGATTCATGCGCACCCGATGACGGTGGTAGCCGCGACGATCGGCGAGGATGAACACTCGGTCGGATTGAAAGAAATATTGGACATTAAGCACGGCGGCATCGAAAGTTTTGGGATTCGCTATTACTATCTGGGTACGTCCTGCCCAGTAGATAAACTAGTGGATGCAGCGGTAGAGACGGACGCCGAAGCGATCCTTGCCTCGACGATCATCTCGCACAACAATATTCATTACCAGAATATGAAACGACTGGCAGATACGTGTATTGAAAAAGGTCTCCGTGAACGGCTGATCCTCGTCGGCGGCGGGACGCAGGTAAACCATGATCTCGCCGTTGAAGCGGGTATGGATGCCGGATTCGGTCGAGGCTCTCGCGGTATTGATGTCGCAAGTTTTCTCGTAAAACAGCGCCGTAAAAAGCGGTCGGAAGCTCAAGGCGAACAAGCTTATGAAGATTGATCTTCTTTGTGCGGAAATCGGGAGCACGACGACAGTCGTCAATGCATTCGACGATCTGGACAGCAAAAACCCTGTTTTCTTAGGTCAAGGCGTGGCGCCGACAACCGTTCAGGATGGCGATGTCACGATTGGGCTTCAGCGCGCCAAGGACGATCTTCAATCGCGATTAATGACGGATACGCTTGAAGCGGCCGATGTGCTGGCGACGAGTTCAGCAGCAGGCGGCCTTACGATGACGGTGCACGGCCTTGTTCCCGACATGACGGTGCGGGCCGCCCGCGAGGCGGCGCTCGGATCCGGCGCAGTGATCCGCGCAGTGACGGCAGGAAAATTGCGTCCATCCGACATTGAACGTTGCCTGGCAGTCCGACCGCGCATCGTCATGGTGTCAGGAGGCGTAGACCACGGAGAACGCGCGACAGCGCTTTTCAATTTCGAAGCACTTGCAAAAGCTCTTCCCGATGTGCCGATTCTCTATGCCGGCAACGTCGATAATCACGACGATATTCGCCGTTTAGCTGAACGTTTCGGCACGCCGCTTTATATAACGCAAAACGTTTATCCGACACTCGATGAGCTCAATGTGGCGCCTGCGCGAGAGGTCATTCAAACGGTGTTTGAGTCGCATATTGTGGAAGCGCCGGGCATGGCTCGCATTCGCGACACGGTGACGGGAGCGATCATGCCGACGCCGGGGGCGGTGATGGCCATGGCGGAACACCTTTATGACGCGCTGGGCGATCTTCTTGTCTTAGATGTCGGCGGCGCCACGACCGATGTCCATTCGGTGACGTGGGGAAGTGAGCGATTCCGACCGATGATAACGTCGCCTGAACCGTTTTCTAAGCGCAGTGTCGAAGGAGACCTCGGTGTCTTTTTGAACAGATCGCAGGTAATCGGCGCGATGACTTATCAGGAGCGCTGTTTACTTCCTTCGACATATGAGGAAGAGCTTTTATGCATACCGGATATGCCGCGTACGGAAGAAGAGATACAGCTCATATTGCCGCTCGTTTTTACATGCGCCAGTGAAGCGCTTAATCGACACGCAGGCCAACTTGTGGAACACTATACGCCGCGCGGTCGCGTTCAAACGGTGCGCGGACGCGATCTAAGCGCCGTAGGCACTGTTTTGGCAACAGGCGGCGCTCTGACGCGCCTTCCGTCGGTAGAATCGATGGTGCGCCGCTTAATTGACGAAGCACCTTTGGAAAAACTCTACCCGCCTTCTTCTGCAGATGTTAAGATAGATCATAACTACATCATGGCTTCTTGCGGAGTCATGACGCGAAAGTATCCCGAAGCGGCGATGCAACTCATGCGGGCGTCATGGTCGTTTCGTTCATAAGGAGTCAGTTTATGTCTTTTCCAGAACTTGTTATTGACCGCAACAAACTTGTTCACAATGTCCGGACGCTGATAGCGTTGGGCGAGCAATACGGCATTCAAATCCATTTTATTACGAAAGCGCTGTGTGCATGGCGTCCGATGGTTGAGGTGATGCACGAAGCAGGGTGTGAGTATTTTGGGGATTCTCGCGTGGACAATATCGCGAAGATCAACGACATCGGTCTTTCTCACATGCTCGTTCGCATCCCGATGATGTCTGAAGTAAAAAATGTGGTGCGGTATGCCGATTTAAGTCTCAATTCTGATCTCAATGTTATCGCTGCTCTCTCCGATGCGGCAATGGCAATAGAAGCAAAACACGGGATCATCCTCATGGTCGAAATGGGAGATCTTCGCGAAGGGTTTATGCTCGACGAGATGATGGAAGTTGTCGGACAGGTTATACAATTTCCCGGCGTCTGGCTTGCAGGCATCGGCGCCAATTTCAATTGCTACGGGGGCATTATTCCGGAGCCTTTACAACTGACGAAGCTTGTGAATCTGGCTCAGTCCATCCGCAACCAATTTTCAGTTCGTCTTCCCATCGTCTCAGGAGGCAACTCCGGTTCATTACATATGTTGATTGACGGCACGATACCGGAAGGTATCAATCATCTTCGCGTTGGTGAAGCGTTCCTGATCGGACGCGAAACTTCTTACGGCAAAGGTGTTCCCGGACTTTATGAGGATGTGTTTACGCTCAGGGCGGAAGTCGTCGAATTGAGACGAAAACCGTCGGTGCCCCGCGGTATTATCGGCGCCAATGCATTCAATGTTGTCCCTGAATTTGAAGACTATGGGAACATCTGGCGCGCCATCCTTGCCATCGGTGATCAAGACGTACCTTGTGAGCGCCTTTTTATCCGTGACAGCAACATCCGTTATCTCGGCGATTCGAGTGACCATTTACTGCTCGATGTCACACATGCGGTGCGTGATGTTGAAGTTGGTGATATCCTTGATTTTTCGCTGGATTACCGTTCACTATTGCACGCGGCTACATCACCTTACGTCACGAAGCGATTTGTTTAACGGCCGACGAAACATCAAATAAGGAGACTCTTTAAACAGAAAACATGTCTACTGTGGAAAAAACGAATCCCCGTGAAACAAAAAGAGCATGGGCTGAAATTTCTAAACATGCGCTTTTAAATAATCTACACGTAATTGCGAAACGATCGAATAAAGCCGTCGATCAGATTGTCGCTGTCGTCAAAGCGAACGCGTATGGACACGGAATGAATCTTGTCGCTCCCTTTCTTGAAAAAGCCGGCGTTAAAATCTTTACGGTCGCAACGATCGATGAAGCGGTATCCCTTCGCGCATCTTGTCCTGATGCGTCCATTCTAATCCTTGGGACGACGGATCCATATTTTACTTCGGATCTTAAAAAATATAATCTTATGCAGACAGTCGTTTCCGACGACGATATTCAGGGCTTTGCGATCGCGTCAGAAGAAGCGGGCGGTCCTCCGTTAGCCATTCATGTGAAACTTGATACCGGATTAGGGCGATTGGGTTTTCCGACGGATTCTGACCATCAGGCGTGTACAGCTGAAACGATGGTGAGGGCGGCGGCTTTCGATTCGCTCGATGTGCGTGGAGTATACACACATTTTGCATCCTCAGGTGAAGATCCTGTATATACCGGAAAACAGCGCCGCTTGTTTAATGAGACGCTGTCAAGAGCGGAGGCGCTCGGTTTTCCGCGTGTTGCGCGCCACATCTCTAACAGCAGTACGATTTTGCTGCCTCCCGATGACGATGACGATTACGTGCGTCCCGGGCTCGCCCTTTATGGAGGCAAACTTCGCTCCATGTCGGATATTGAGTGCGGTCTTTTTCCGGTAATGACGGTAAAAGCTCGTATTGAACAAATCCGCGACATCGAAAAAGGTACTCAAGTCAGCTACGGTGGCACTTGGGTTGCCCCCAAGCCTACGCGGCTTGCCATCGTCGCTATGGGCTATGCAGACGGACTTCCTCGCGCGCTGTCCAATCAGGGAAGTCTGCTTTATCGCGGTCACGACTGTCCTATTCGCGGAGCGGTCTGCATGGATCACTGCATCGTTGATATCACAGGTCTTCCGGATGTTAAGCCTGGCGATGCCATGATGTTCTTCGGGAAAGATTCTTTCACATACCGTGCCGCAAGTGATGTCGCACGCCTTTGCGGAACGATCGATTATGAACTGTTCTGCGGTATTTCCGAGCGCGTTCCGAGACTTCTTGTACCTTAACAAAATAAGATAGTCGTTTGTGTTTTACGCGGCTTGCTATCTGATAGAATGTTAAAATGAATAAATATAAGATCTTTTAGTATTATCAGCGCCTTTATTGGATGACAAAGAAAGACAGACGATCAAGAGGGGGGCAGATCGTCTGTCAAATGGAGAAGTAAAAATGTATTTTTACTTATTCAGTGAGCAAATTCTATCACCATAAAACAATCGTGTCAAGCTATAATAGTTATTAATTAAATCTGTATAGCAGAATATGAGCTAGATGTCAAATTCAATTGGGGAGTCATGTATGTCAGATGTAAATGAATCAATTTTAGAAGAGATTTACGCCGTTGTATTAGATCGGGCACACCATCCGGTTTCCGGATCGTACACGAACTATCTATTGGATCGAGGGCTCGACAAAATTGTCCAGAAATTCGGTGAGCAGGCGGTACAGGTGATTGTCGCTGCAAAGAACGGGCATACATCCGACATCGTCATCAAAAGCGCCGATCTTATCTACCACTTGATTGTGCTCTTTGCTGTCACCGGCATTCCTCTCGAAGACCTTTTGGCAGAACTTAGACGACGCCGCACACAAACGGAGTCGTATTAATCAGGCGGGGTCATTCTGAGGAGCGTTGCCACGCGATTCTTTTGTTTTCTCGATCCTTCGCTTGATCAAGAGGTGAAATGGAGCGGCAGCGCGAAGCGCGAAGCGCGTTCAGCACTGATAGAGCCATCACGCCGGTGTCGGCGAAGATCGCCGCCCACAGAGCGGACAGCCCGAGCGCGCTCAGCATTAAAAGCGATATTTTGATTAGAAGAATAAAAACGACATTCTGTCGCACAATGCGCACTGTTTTGTGTGCGATGGCCACGGCATCCGGAATACGGTTCAATTCATCGGTCATAACGACGACATCGGCCGCTTCAATAGCGGCGTCCGTACCGAGTCCGCCCATTGCGATTCCGACATCGGCCAAGCGTAAAGCCGGCGCGTCGTTGATTCCGTCGCCTACAAAAATCGTCTTACCTTTTGTGACACTGCGCTCGTTGTCAAGATGCTTTAATTTATCTTCCGGCATCATGGCGCCAAACGCCGCGTCTACACCGAGTTGACGCCCGGTCTCCAAGGTTACATTCTGTGTGTCGCCGGAGAATATAGCAATTCTAGAAACACCGAGTTCACGCAACCTTTGCACGGCTTCTTTAGCAGAAGCGCGCAATGTGTCCTCTATGTAAAAGGTGCCAATCCATATATTGTTAAGCGCGACATGTACAAGTGTCACACCGAGCGTTGCACCCGTATCATCAGGAACGAAGACACTATTTTCTTCAAGCCATGCACGATTTCCTGCAAGCACATTTTTCTCACCTATTTTAGCGCGTACCCCTTTCCCCGCCCATTCTTCTATGGAGCAGGGCATCTCTCCTAAGAGATCTGGACGAAGGTTACGAATCGCTTCGGCGATAGGATGACTGGCATATTGCTCTGCTACTGAAGCGTAATACGTCAGCTGTTCTTCAGAGATACTGTCAGCGTTCACTATTCGGCGCACAGTAAACTGACCGGTCGTCAGTGTTCCTGTTTTATCAAATACACACGTCGCCGTATCGTTAAGTGCGTCGAGCGACGTACTTCCACGGATAAGGATGCCGCGGCGCGAAGCGTTGCCCATTCCGGAAATGAATGCTAGCGGCACTGAAATGACAAGAGCACACGGACAGGAAATGACAAGAAAGTTGAGCGCTCGGTATCCCCACTCAGTCAAAGTCGCTCCGGTAATAAATAATGGCGGCAAGAAAGCAAGCAATGCAGCTAGGATGACAACGATCGGCGTGTATACGCGGGCGAAGCGCGCTGTGAAAGTTTCAATTTTCGTTTTCCTTAAACTTGCTCTTTGTGCGAGATCGAGAATACGTGTGATCGCAGAATCATGCTCATTTCTTGTGACGAGTATGTCCACTGCGTTATGCCCATTGATCGCTCCGGCGAGGATCTCGCCTTTCTCTTCAATCAGCTTAGGAATCGATTCGCCGGTCAATGCGGAATAGTCTAATTGCGCCAAATTCGATTCCAATATCCCGTCGAGCGGGACGCGCTCGCCGGCAAATACGCGAATACGGTCGCCGGGTTGAAGCTCGCACGGCGCGTGATCGACGATGGAGCCGTCCTCCTTTATGCGATGTGCGATTCGTGGCCGCAAATCGGCTAAAGCATGAATGGATCGACTCGTCTGTTGGGTCGCACGCTCTTCCAGCGATGATCCTAGCAAATAGAAAAGCATGACGGCGCTGCTTTCTGCCGGTTTGCCGATGATCAATGCGCCAATCGCAGCAATGGTCATCAGGAATTGTTCGGAGAAAAGATGTCCGGTGAAAAGGCTTTTGAACGCCGTCCACATCACATCGATACCGGCTACGAGAGCGCTTGCGATGAAGAGAACGAGTGATGCAGTGGTGTTTTTATGCGTTAAAATGCCCCCGATAAAGAAGATGGTACCGAAAATCAGTCGCGCACCGTTTGACAAAAGAAGCGCCCAAAACGGATGTCTTTTTCTTAATTTTTGTAAGAGACTATTCTCCGAATGATCGTGATCGCAATAAGAACAGCCGCATGTTGAATTCGATAATATCGCTATTTCAGGCGTTTCAGTTGTTTCAGTCAAAACTCCTTCATCGCACGAAGAGCAACAACATTCATGAGTATGCGGATTTGTCGCTACATGCGGTACACAGCAGCTCGAATGGTCTTGTGGTGCCGTCACAGAAGGTGATGCATGTCCATCCGCATGATCATGCGATGTTGACACAGACGACGGTGTACAACAGCTTTTGCCGTCACATGATGTTGTCGCGCTGTTCACGGACGGGAGGGAGTCTAAATATTTTCTATTGTTTTCAATTATTACGTTCATTTTGTGTGCGTTTCGAGTACTTGTTTTCGCATCATTGATGTTGCAGGTGTTCGACGCCGACATCAAGAATATCCTTTACGTGATCATCGTCGAGACTGTAATAAACGACTTTACCTTCGCGACGGTTTCGGACGAGGCGGGCACCCTTTAGTAGACGAAGCTGATGAGAAATAGCGGATTGCGAGATGGATAGCAGCGCGGAAAGATCGCAAACACAGAGCTCCGTATGGTGAAGCGCGTAAAGAATGCGAATACGTGTCGTGTCTCCAAACACCTTGAAGAATTCCGCGAGCTCAAAAAGCAGTTCCTCGTTGGGCAGTGCCTTTTGCGCGGATAGTACCGCGTCACGATGAATCATCGTGACCTCGCACTTCGTATCATCCGCTGTTGTTTCGTCAGGCGCTCTCTCTTCAATTATCGATCTGTCGTCCGGTATCTCCTGATGAACCGATGTGTTCTTCGCATCGTCATCTGTCGATGCATCGAGGATCTTCTCGTCAGGCGTCACTTGATCCTGTTTTTTCGCCAATGCGTCGCTCATGTCAATCTCCGTACTACGTCATTTCCACACAAATAAATGAACATATGAGCAGTCATCAATATGATTATAGATCCATCATACGTTATTTAGAGACGATGTCAAGGGTAAAAAGATCGACATCGTCTAAGCCGTGCTCCGAAGTTTATGAAGACCGGCTTCTGAATGAAAGTGAAATAAGATGCGAAGATAAAGAAGAAGATAAAGATAATAAATTTATTACGGGATTTAGAGTGCTTTTATGAAAGCAATGAATTTCAGCTAGTTTTTCAGTAAAAACAGGAGGGCAAAAGAAAGAAAAAGGGGCCGTGGAGCCCCTCGTGATCATGGGTTTTTGAAGATTACCTTGCTCTTTAAAGTCCTGTTACGGTTATCCGCGCTGCACGGCACCGCTTCTCAGGCAACGTGTGCAAACATTCATGGTTTTGGGTACGCCGTTTACCACTACGCGAACACGCTGAATATTTGCGCGCTGACGATGGAGAGCTCGCCGAGAAATCTGTGAGCGCGAAATTCTTATCTTTCTGCCAAAGAACATATCTTTTTGGCAAATCTCACATTTGGCCATATTCATTACTCCTGTTCGTTCTACTGCGCAAAAATCGCGCAATGAGTATCTTAACACAGAGGATAAGTGCGATGCAAGGTCAGTTTTTCGATTTTATACGAAGAGTTGTTACAAAACAAACAGTTTTATTTTTATCCCTGATTTTCTGCAAGTTAATCTGAATAGCTTTCTTAAAAGAATGTCTATAAGCGCAAGCGACTTCAATGAATTTCGGCCGTGCAGGTTGCTGCCATTTGCCTTCTTTCGCCGCAGTATTAAGCCGTTGCATCACCGCAACGGCAACGTAGGTATTCTCTGTGCATTATGTCGATAACGTTTTGTTTTCCATCATATCCTTTGACAATCTTGCACACAATCTCTAAACTTGCTATAGAAAGAAAAGCATTCATCGGAAGCGTTTAATCCTCGCATTCGACGAAAATCCCACATTATTTAGATCGATCGGTCTATTGATTTTAAGGGGGTAAACGATATGTCGCCTGTCTCTTATACACATCT
>LSQX01130296.1_pt1 | contig 13904 bp, 12 predicted proteins | sample 654561 | NCBI WGS metagenome assembly LSQX01 (sample SAMN04489861, study PRJNA283612) | anaerobic digester metagenome | isolation source: 4 biogas reactors fed with cattle manure at either 37C or 55C with and... | place: Denmark: Kongens Lyngby | collected 2014 | reverse complement strand
ATACTGCGTAAAGCCAGGGTACGGGGGCCAAACCGCTCTAGAACAATACCCGTCTCTTGCCACAGCTCCTTTCTTTGTTTCCATAAGGCCAACTCTGTTTCCGTAACGTCGAAAGTGTAAGGTACGAGTAAATGTTGAAGTGAAATGGCGCTTTGGTTCCAAGTTTCCCCGATTTGCTCATAAAGAACACGCTCGTGGGCGGCATGCTGATCCAACAAATAGATGCCGTTCGGGCCTTCTAGCACCAGGTATGTTTGCAGAACTTGTCCAATAAACGTGAGCTGGGGCCATATAGGGTCAGATAATGACTGTCTCGATTGCACTGTAGATAATACCTGCGAAGGCAGTATTTTGGCGGACGGCTGCAGGTCTTCAGCTGTTACAGTAATATACGAAGGGTCGGGTTCTTTCAGTTGCTGTTCGAAGCATTTTGCTGAATTGTCAGCCTGTCCAGACATTTGGGTGCTTGGGGGAAAATCAAATGTTAACCGCGGTTGCAGAACCGTTTTTACTGCTCGGTGAACAAACTGCCATATTTCTCTTTCCTTGCTCAGGCGAACCTCCAGTTTAGCCGGATGAACATTTATGTCCACCAGTTCAGGCTCAACTTCCAGCTCCAGACAAAATACTGGATGGCAATTTCGCACTAATTGTGGCTCGAATGCTGTTTCCACAGCTGAAAGAAGCAGAGGGCTTTTTACCCAGCGCCCGTTGATGATTATTATTTGGTGATTTCTACTTCGGCGGGCTAATTCCGGCGGAGCTACATATCCCGACAGGCTGCCCACGGGGGTTACTGTGTCAATCTCCAGCCACGGAATAAAAGTCCCTTTTCCTAGGATGAGCTCTACCACTTCCTTACGTTCTCCCGATCCAGAAGTAGTTATTAGTTCCCGTCCTTGGTTAAAAGCTCGAAAGGACACGTCCGGTCTCACCAAAGCCATCCTGGTTACCACTTCCGTAATATGTCTAAGCTCGGTACGTTTACTTTTTAAGAACTTGAATCGGGCTGGAGTATTGAAAAACAAGTTGCGTACTGATATCCAAGTACCAGCCACGGCCTGACATGGGCTGACTTCCAGTTGTGAACCGCCGTCGGTGATGACACGTACACCTGCTAGTGCGTCTTTGGTGGCAGTGATTAGCTCAAACTGAGAGACAGCGGCAATACTTGGTAAGGCCTCGCCTCGAAAGCCCAGGGTTCTGATAGCTAACAAGTCACTGGCGGAGCTAATTTTAGACGTGGCGTGGCGTTCAAGTGCCAGTACGGCATTATCGGCGCTCATGCCGATGCCGTCATCCCGCACTGCTATCAGTTTACAACCGGCGTCTTCCAATTCCAGCTCAATACGTCTGGCGTCGGCATCAAGAGAATTCTCTATTAGTTCTTTTACTACCGAGGCTGGCCGCTGGACCACTTCTCCAGCCGCTATTTGCTGGACTACCTGGTTTGCAAGCACTTCAATCTTACGCAAGTTGCTCCACCTCTTGTCGCAGTTGTTCCTGTAAAGCCGCCACGCGAAGCTGTAATTCAAGCGGTGGAATTTTAGTTAAATTGAGCTCGAGGAAGTCACGCAATAATCTTTTCCAGGCTGGGGCCAAAATTGTTTCAGGCTCAGTGGTTTCGTGTTGGAGGGTGAGGGAGGCTAAGATCCGTGCCGCCCTGCCCAAGACGGCTTCCGGCAAGCCGGCTAAGCGCGCTACTTGGATTCCATAACTGCGGTCACTGCCACCAGGAATGACTTTGTGCAAAAAGAGTAACTCCTGTTGTTGCTCTATCACGGCCATATTGTAGTTCTTAACACAGCCGAGCTCTTTGGCTAGGGTTGTAAGCTCGTGGTAGTGGGTGGAGAAGAGAGTCTTGCAGCCCACCTGCGTTGCCAGATGCTCGGCAATGGCCTGGGCCAAACTAAGACCGTCCAAAGTACTGGTACCGCGGCCCACCTCATCCAAAACAACCAGACTGTGCTCTGTAGCTTCACGGAGTATCACTTCGCATTCGCGCATTTCCACCATAAAGGTACTATCCCCTGCAGTCAAATCATCAGAGGCGCCTACACGGGTAAAAATCCGATCCACCACACCTATGTGCGCCTTGGAGGCCGGGACAAAACTACCTATTTGAGCTAAGAGGATGTTTAGAGCCACCTGCCGAATAAAAGTGGATTTTCCGGCCATGTTAGGTCCAGTTAGGAGGATAAAGCGATGGTTGTTACTGTCTAAATAGACATCGTTGGGCACAAACGGGCTATTAGGGCGCAGGCTCTCTACTACCGGATGGCGACTGCTCTCCAGCTGGATGATATTGCTTTCGTCTACTGTCGGCTGTACATAATTATTCCGACTTGCCACTTCGGCATACGCGGCGAGAACGTCCACACAAGCAATGGCGTTGGCAGTAGTTCGAATAGCAGCCGCCTCAGCAGCAACTCGGTGGCGTAATTGTTGAAAAGCCTCGTACTCCAGCTGGGTGAGGCGTTCCTGAGCGCCAAGAATTTCCCCTTCACGTTCTTTTAATTCCGGAGTAATAAAGCGTTCCGAGCCCACCAAGGTTTGCCGGCGAATATAATTCGGCGGAACGCTATCTAAATTGGCCTTAGTAACTTCTATGTAATAACCAAATACTCTGTTGTAACCTACCTTTAGCGACTTAATGCCGGTACGCTCTCGTTCACGGCCTTCCAGGTCTGCTACCCACTGGCGGCCTCCCTGGGTAAGTTCTCTTAAGCGATCGATCTTGGTATCATAACCGGGTCGTATTATGCCGCCCTCCCTGGCCGACACCGGCGGATCATCCACCAACGTTCGGTGCAGTATGGTAGCCAGACTAATCAGTGGATCCAAGTGGGAACACAGGCGCTGAGTGGCCGGCATATCTAAGACAAGTTGTTCAAGGTTGGGGAGCAAGTCACAGGCTGAACGCAAAGAGCCTAAGTCCTTTGGGGTAGCTGTACCATAGGCAACTTTGCCCAATAAGCGTTCCAGGTCCGGGACTTGGCGCAAAAGCTTTCTGGTTTGGGCCCGACGAGCATCTTTAGCCAATAGCTCGGCCACGGCCTCCAAGCGGCGGTTGATAGCTGAGACTGATCGTAAGGGCTGTTCCAGCCATTGGCGCAGTAACCGCCCGCCCATGGCGGTAACCGTAAGGTCCATGATTCCCAACAGGGTTCCTCGCACCTTACTGTCACGCAAGCTGCGAGTCAGTTCTAGATTCCTACGGGTAAAGGTGTCCATAAGCATATAGGAACTGACACTATAAGGAACAAGCTCCGTTACGTGGACAGGGATCGTCTGCTGCGTTTCCTCAAGATAAATCAAAGCGGCACCGGCGGCTGTAAGTCCGATACCGAGTTCTGTGCAAGTGAAGCGCTCACGATAATTGGTGCCCCAGAGGTCTCTCAGTGCTGCCTCAGTTTGGTCGGAATGCCACTTGTCAGGTGCTATTGTACCTAAGGGAAATGGGCAGACAGCGGCAATGCGGCCCCTTAAGGCCTGATTCTGTTCCAATTCCGGAGCTAGGAGTCCCTCTGCCGGTCGCAGACGGATTAGCTCGTCCAGCAGCAGCTGGGTTTCTTCCTTCGGGATTTCAGTCACTCTAAGTTCACCTGTACCTGCATCTAACACGGCAAAGCCAAAAGCATGCTTGTCAGCAGCTAGAGCAACCAGGAAATTATTGCATTTTTCCTCTAGGGTGTCGCTATCTAGGAAGGTACCGGCAGTTATGGTGCGTACCACCCGTCTTTCCACCAGACCCTGGGCTAGTTTTGGATCCTCTACCTGCTCGCAGATGGCTACCTTATAGCCACTGGTAACTAAACGGGCAATGTAGCTATCGGCAGCATGGTATGGAATGCCGCACATGGGGGCCCGCTTACCGCCACCAGCGTCACGCCCTGTTAGAGTAAGACCCAGTACTTGGGCTGCTGTTTCAGCGTCATCAAAAAACATTTCGTAGAAATCACCTAAGCGGAAAAAGAGGATAGCGTCAGGATAATTGTGTTTTATGTCCCAGTATTGCTGCATCATGGGTGTTAAATGTGCCATTAGATCCCCTCCCCTCTTTCCTCTATCTCACCTTGACCCGGTCCCGCCCACAAACTTCATGTTCCCGTGCAATGTCCACGTATAGGCGCGCTTAATAGTCACAGTCACGAGCTCACCCATCAACTGTGCTGATCCGTTAAAGTGAACCAACTTATTTGTGCGCGTGCGGCCGGACAGCATGTTGGGATTGTTTTTGCTCGGCCCTTCAACCAGTATTTCCATGTCTCGTCCCACCAGAGCCTGGTTCAGATTGCGGCTGATCTGGTTTTGAGTAGTATTAAGATAACTTAGCCGCTCCTTCTTCACCTTTTCGGGGACTTGACCGGTGAGGGTGGCGGCTTTAGTTCCCTCCCTTGGAGAAAAGATAAAGGTGTAGGCAGCGTCAAAATGCACTCTCTTCACCAGATCAATGGTGGCGGCTAAATCCTCGTCTGTTTCTCCTGGGAAGCCGACGATTAAGTCAGTGGTAATGCTCGCCTCCGGAATCAAATCCCGGATGCTCTCAACCAGACTGAAATAGTGTTCTCGGGTGTAGCCGCGGTTCATTAATGAGAGGATGCGGTTACTCCCCGACTGGATGGGCAAATGAAAATGCTCACACACAGTGCGGCTGTTCTTGACAGCCAGGATCATGTCCTTGGTAAAATCGCGGGGATGTGAGGTCATATAGCGGATTCGTTCTAATCCGGGGAGAACGTCAAGCATCTTCAACAGGCTGACAAAATCAGTTCGTCCTAGGTCTCGACCGTAAGCGTTTACGTTTTGTCCCAGCAACATGATTTCTGTATAGCCTGCGTCCAAGGCTTTCTTAACCTCACAAATAATAGCCTCCGGCTCTCTGCTCCGTTCAGGACCACGAACGTAGGGCACAATACAATAAGAACAGAAGTTGTTACAGCCATAGGTGATGTTCACATAAGCGCGCACGCCGTCAGCACGCGCCAGCGGAAGATTTTCTAGATCCCCGTCCTCGCCCACATGGATAGCACGCCGGTAACTGACAGAGAGATCACCTAGAAGCTCTGTGAGTTTCCCCAGCTGTTGAGTACCTAGAACAAAATCAACATGTGGACACAGTGTAAACACTTTCTCCTGATCTTTTTGGGCTAGACAACCGGTCAGGCCAATAATAAGATCAGGTTTATCGATCTTAAGAGCTTTTAGCTGGTTGATCTGACCGTAAATCTTGCGCTCCGCTGTCTCACGGACACAGCAGGTCTGAAAAACAATCACATCAGCTTCAACTTCGTTGTCAGCGGGGGTGTAACCCGCTTGCTGCAACTGGCCGGCCAGAGTTTCGGCATCACGAAAGCTCATCTGGCAACCAGATACCTTAAGTAAGTATTTGCCCGCTGTCATATTTCCCATCCTTCCTCAATCTTTCCCTATTATAGCAAAAAGCCAGTCAGCGTACAAAGCCACGGTTGCTGGCTGGCCTAAAGTCATGTTAACTGACAACCCGGGCAAAACTCTTGGACGAACACACAATCTGAGTTGGATTCTTAACTACTTTTATGTTGGAAACAGTTAAATCTTCGGTTCCCTGCAAATGCAACTGCTCTGTTTTGAGAATGCGGATGTAATCAATTATTTCACGGGTAAAACGTTCGCCGGGGCAAATAAGAGGAATTCCAGGAGGGTATGCCATTACCATTTCAGCACTAATTTCCCCTTCTGCGTTCTCAATAGAGACAAGCCTGGTTTCACTGTGAAAGGCTTCTGCCGGTGATAAGACCAGTTCAGGAAGCTCTGGCAGATAAGCAGGATACTTTACTATGTTACATTGTCCCCGGTTCTTACTTACGGCTTTTAGTGTATCCACCAAAGTTCGTACAGTCTGCTCATTATCACCGATAGTGACTAGGAAGAGGGTATTATATAGGTCGGAAAGCTCGGCCTGAAGACGGTAGCGTATCCGCAGGTGCCTTTCTAATTCATACCCGGACATGCCTAGTTTTCTTGTATTCACCAAGATCTTAATCGGATCCACGGCAATGCTGCCCTCATTATTCAATACCGTTTCGTCTAACAGAGTAATACCCGGTACGCTAGCTAACTCCAGGCGCACCCAGCGGGCCAGTTGCAAGGTGCGACCTATGGTTTCGTAGCCAGAAGTAGCTAACTGTTTACGAGCCATATCCAAGGAGGCTAGAAGCAAATAGGAAGGGCTAGTGGTTTGGGTCAGGTTGAGTACCGCTTTTACTCTGTTAGAATCAATGAGACCTTCGTTAACGAGGAGGAGAGAGCTTTGAGTGAGAGAGCCCCCTAACTTGTGGACACTGGTAGCTATCATGTCGGCACCTGCCTGGGCACCGCTTTGGGGCAGATCCGGGTGGAAGCCCAGATGAGCGCCATGGGCTTCGTCCACAATTACAGCTAAGCCGTGAGCATGGGCCAGGCGAACGATATCTTCTAAAGGTGAAGCAACTCCGTAGTAAGTGGGATTGATAATAAAGACAGCTTTGGCTCTTGGATGCTGCTGTATTGCGCAAGCTACCTTTTCTAAACTAACCCCCATGGCGATGCCAAAGTAGTCATCCACATCCGGTTCGATGTAAACTGGTCGTGCCCCACTGAGAATGATACCCCCGGTAGCTGACTTGTGGGCGTTACGGGGTAAGATAAGTTCGTCTCCCGGAGCGCATATGCTCATGATCATGGCTTGAATTCCGGATGTAGTGCCGTTAACTAGAAAGTGAGCGTGGTCAGCACCCCAAGCCGCTGCGGCCAACTCCTCTGCTTCTTTGATCACACCTAAGGGGTTGCAGATATTGTCCAGTCCCTCCACCGCAGTTAAGTCGATATTCATTACGTTTTGACCCACAAACTGAGTAAAGTCTGCTAAACCGCGCCCTTGTTTATGGCCGGGCACGTGGAACGGTATTGCACCGGCCTCTACATAATCTTTCAGGGCGCGGAATATTGGGGTCTCTTCTTGTGCAGGAATCACCAGTTTCACTCCTTTCACTCTTAGGAACACGTCTATTTAAGCATAGATGGGGCTGTAATGCAAGATAGTAAGGCCCCACTTAAGACAAAAAAATGCGCTTCTTTAGGTTTCACTTTTTGTTTACAAGGAGCTTGTTGTGGCCAAAAAACAAGACCTCCATCCCCTAAAGGATGAAGGTCAAAACTAGGGCTTGGGTTTCACGACCCTTGTTGTTGGTAAAAAAGCATCTTCTTAAGCTCTGCGTTATGTTTTCTTAGACTCGCCAGAGTTGACTCGTATTCATGCAATTGGGCTTGCTGAAGAACAAGTAGGTTCATGAGAATGCGCCGCCCCAAGCGCAGTTTCTCAATCCGGGCGTTAAGCTGACTAATCTTGTTATTAAGGCTCTGTTCACGCGCAGCTAAACTAATGTTGTTCTCCATTGGGTCACCGCCTGCAATATGGTAAGGCTAATCTACAATAATTTTATGCAGGCAATGAGAAAGCTATACGACAGATGGCTTTTACTGTAACAGAGTTATCATTATACCGGCTGCTACTGCTGAGCCAATAACACCGGCCACATTAGGCCCCATAGCATGCATAAGCAGGAAATTGCCTGGGTGTTCTTGTTGACCTACTACCTGAGATACACGGGCAGCCATGGGAACGGCCGATACACCAGCGGAACCGATAAGAGGATTGATTTTGCCACCGGAAAGCTTGTACATAAGCCGACCCAGGAGCACGCCGCCGGCTGTACCACCGGCAAAAGCAACTAAGCCTAGAGCAACCAGTAAAATGGTCTTGAGATTAAGGAAGTTTTCAGCACTCATGGTAGCACCAACCGAGGTTGCCAGAAAAATGGTAACAATGTTGATGAGCTCGTTTTGAGCCGTTTTGGACAATCTTTCGGTAACGCCGCTTTCGCGGAGCAGGTTACCCAGCATGAGCATGCCTAACAGAGGGGCAATGGCCGGTAACAGCAACGTTACCAGCAACGTGCAAATAATAGGGAACAGAATCTTTTCTGTTTGTGAAACCTCGCGTAGCTGCTCCATAACCACCTGACGTTCTTCTTTGGTTGTTAAGGCTCTCATAATAGGCGGCTGAATCAACGGTACTAAAGACATGTAGGAGTAGGCAGCTACAGCAACAGGTCCGACCAAGTGCGGAGCCAGCTTCATGGTTACATAAATGGCGGTTGGGCCGTCGGCCCCACCGATGATGCCGATAGATGCGGATTCACGAATAGTAAACCCCAATAAATCAGCACCGATCAAAGCAATATAGACACCAATTTGAGCTGCAGCTCCCAATAAAATGGTACTTGGGTTGGCTAGCAGCGGGCCAAAATCGGTCATGGCCCCCACACCCATAAAGATAAGAGGCGGGAAAATCTCATGTTCAACCCCAAAATACAAGTATTTTAGCAACCCGCCTTCATCCATAAGGCCGGTAAGGGGCAAATTGGCCAGAACACAGCCAAATCCAATCGGCATTAGAAGTAACGGTTCGAATTTCTTGAATATAGCTAGATAAAGCAGAACACAACCGACAATCAACATGACTACGTTACCCCAAGTCAACGCACTAAGGCCGGTGCTCTGAGCCAGGGCGGCCAGACTTTCAATTGTACTCATTTCTTCACTCCCCCGGTCCGATTCATGCCAAGTTCAGAAGCACATCACCTGTATTTACTGACTGACCTACACTGACAAATACCTCGCCCACTGTACCATCGCTGGGAGCGATAATTTCGTTTTCCATTTTCATGGCCTCTAAGGTTAGCAGGACGTCGCCTCTGCTAACAGCTTGCCCGGCAGCGACTTTTACCGATAGGATTGTACCTGGCATTGGAGCATTCACACTGCCGGCTCCAGCTGCAGGTTTAGGTGTAGGCGCAGGTTTGGGAGCAGGCTTCGCCGCCGGTGTTGGCGCCGCTGCCGCGGCTGGAGCCGGTTTGGGAGTAACCGCTGCCGGAGCTGCTACCTGGATTCCTTCGCTTGTATCTTCGACAACAACTTCATATTGCTCACCGTTTACCGTGACTACGAATTTTCTCATGTTAGAGCGACCTCCTTATAAGTGAACTGGAAGAAGTATTTTCAAGGCGCCCGGCAGCAGCCCAATTCTCTCCGGGAGCCAACCGGTAGATGGCACTGACCATAAGTTGACCCGGGCCCTGATCCAAATAAGCGGCCAGGGCAGCGGTTATGGCTGCTACAATTTCCGGGGCCACGCCAGTTTCGGTAGACTCTGCAGCCGAGGCAACGTCCATTAGGGCTTCAGGAGTCTGGTTCACCTCTTCACGTTTTCTAACCGAGAACCACTTCATTAGGTTGATTATTAACGCTAGGCCCCACAGAACCATAAACACCACAATCATGGAAAGTAAGGTTAACGACACAGCACTGATTTTAACTTCCACCTCTTACACCTACCCTTTTACACGGGTATGTTACCGTGCTTTTTGGCCGGCCGGCTTTCGCGTTTGGAAGATAGAACTTCCAAGGCACAGGCTAAGCGTGGGCGTGTCTCGGCCGGATCAATAACGTCATCAACGTAACCGCGAGCAGCGGCAATGTACGGATTGGCAAAGCGTTCGCGGTAGTCAGCAATTTTTTCTTGCCGCATGCCTTCCGGATCGTCGGCTTCGGCTATCTCTTTGCGGAAGATGATATTGGCTGCACCTTCCGGTCCCATAACGGCAATTTCTGCTCCCGGCCAGGCAAATACCTGATCAGCACCAAGATCCCGGCTGCACATGGCCAAATAGGCCCCGCCGTAAGACTTGCGAACAATAAGAGTGATCTTAGGAACTGTAGCCTCAGAATAAGCATACAGCATCTTGGCCCCATGACGAATGATGCCACCATACTCTTGGTTGGTCCCGGGAAGAAAACCAGGAACATCGACAAAATTAACAATAGGGATGTTGAAAGCATCACAGAACCGAATGAAGCGGGCAGCCTTGTCTGAGGCGTTGATATCTAGACAGCCGGCCAACACTCGGGGCTGGTTAGCAATAATACCGATACTGTAGCCGTTGAGTCGGGCAAAACCGGTAATAATATTGGTAGCATAATGCTCTTGTGCCTCGAAGAATAGGCTGTCATCCACTACCCGAGTAATAACGTCGCGCATATCGTAAGCTCTGTTAGATTCAAGCGGGACTACTTCACGTAAGGTCATGTCTACGCGCGTTACTGGATCTTGTGTTTCGGAGCGTGCCGCAACTTCCAGATTGTTATTGGGAAGGTAAGACAGTAATGTACGTACCTGCCGGAAACATTCGTCCTCGTCGGCGGCCATGTAATGGGCTACACCGCTAATGCGGTTGTGGGTAGCAGCTCCGCCCAGCTCTTCTGGGGACACTTCTTCTCCGGTTACGGCTTTGATAACCTGAGGACCGGTAATAAACATATTCGCTCCTTGAGCCATAAAAACAAAATCAGTCAGAGCAGGCGAGTATACGGCCCCACCGGCACAGGGACCCATAATAATTGAGATCTGGGGAATAACGCCGGAGGCAATAGTGTTCCGATAGAAGATCTGGCCGTAGCCGGAAAGTGAATCTACCCCTTCTTGGATACGGGCACCACCAGAGTCATTGATGCCGATCAGCGGGGCTCCTGTCTTGAGAGCCAAATCCATCACGTCGGTGATTTTCTTGGCGTGCATTTCGCCCAAAGATCCGCCCATGACGGTAAAATCCTGAGCGAAAATATAGACTAAGCGGCCGCCAACAGTTCCGTAACCAGTTACTACTCCTTCACCGGGAGTATCTACGTCAGTCATGCCGAACTCATTACAACGATGGTTAACATGCATATAAAGTTCCACAAAGCTGTTTTCATCCAAGAGTCTGTGTATGCGTTCCCTAGCAGTGTGTTTACCCATTTTGTGCTGCCTGGCAATGCGCTTCTCACCACCACCGGCCAATACTTTGGCCCGCCTGGCAGCGAGATCTGATAATAGATCCTTTGTCAAGACTGCCACCTCCTGATGCAAGCTGCTTATCTGCGCCTGTCGGCGCCGGAAATAACCACAGTGTCAAACTCACTCGTTTCGTTCACATATTTCCAGTAGTACACCCCCAGTCGCTTTGGGATGAATGAAAGCGATCTTTGTTCCGCCGGCACCGCGGCGTGGTTTCTCATCAATAAGCCGCACTCCGGCCGTTTTCAGTCGTTCCAACGCCGCGTCAATGTTATCTACTCGCAGCGCGATATGTTGAATTCCTTCGCCTCGCTTTTCAATAAAACGAGCAATAGGTCCGTCCGGAGCTGTTGATGCCAAGAGTTCGATTTCGCTATCCCCTAGTGGGAGAAAGGCAGTGATTACCTTTTGCTCCTCTACTTCTTCGGTTGCAGTGACCTTGATTCCGAGCACATCTTGGTAGAACTTTTTGGCTTTATCCAAATCAGAGACTGCTATCCCTACATGGTCGATTTTACTTATCATCTATGTTTCACTCCTTTCCAGTTAGAATACAACCTCTCTTCCAGAGTATAGGGATCCACTCTTTTTGCCGCCAAATGTTCCCAAGCTTGGCTGCCGTGTTCACTGGCCCAGCGGTCGGTAATATCATTGCGAATACGTTCTGTCAGTCGCCTAAGTACGGCTTCTTTCTCTCGGGCTAACCTCCGTTGGGCCAGAAGATTATCTTTCTTTAGAAACACCATATGATCTTGAATTGCCGTAACCAAGGTGGAAACGCCTTCACCAGTTGTAGCCACAGTAGTCAGTACCGGCGGCTTCCAGTCGCCGTGAGAGCCTAACTCCAGCATACTTTCTAGTTCAATTACCACCCGTCTGCTACCGGGCAGATCGGCTTTGTTGACGACAAACAGGTCACCAATCTCCATGATGCCAGCCTTGCTTACCTGCACGTCGTCCCCTAAGCCAGGCACCGAAATCACTACGACCGTATCGGCTACTTGTACTATATCCACTTCTGATTGGCCTACCCCCACAGTCTCGACTAGAATATAGGGAAAAGAAGCAGCGTCCAGAAGCTGAACGGCGGCGTAGACTGCCCGAGCTAGACCGCCTAGGCTGCCTCGAGTACCCATGCTGCGGATAAATACACCGGGGTCACCGGCCCAGCGTTGCATTCGGATCCGATCACCCAAAATTGCACCGCCGGTGAACGGGCTCGTGGGATCCACGGCCACAACAGCTACGCTGTGACCTCGAGTCCGTATTTCCTGAATCATCCGGTCGACCAAGCTGCTTTTGCCGGCTCCCGGAGGGCCGGTCAGGCCAATAATATGAGCCTGACCGGTTTGACGATACAAGTGTCCCAGAGTGAGGAACCCAGTTTGTTCCTGGTTTTCTAGGAAGCTAATGACTCGAGCCAAGGCCCGGCGATCGCCACTGAGGATACGTTCAGCCCAAGAAATCTTATCGTTAGCGTATGTCACCGCTGTACATGCTCCTTAATATACTCGATGGCTACAGAAGTGGAGGTGCCTGGGGTAAAGATTTCACTGACTCCGGCTTCTTTAAGAGTCGGGATATCTTCTTCCGGAATAATGCCGCCTCCGACAACCAGAATATCGTCGGCGTTCTTTTCTCTCAAAAGCCTCGTTACTTCCGGAAACAGATGGTTGTGTGCCCCGGATAAGCAAGAGAGCCCGACAGCATCCACATCTTCTTGGATGGCTGCTTCGACGATTTGTTCCGGGGTTTGCCGCAGTCCCGTATACACCACTTCCATGCCGGCATCGCGCATTGCTCGAGCCAAGACCTTGGCACCACGGTCGTGCCCGTCCAGCCCTGGCTTGGCAATCAAAACCCTAATCGGGCGTTCCATAACCAGCTACACCTCCTAAAAGATCACTGAGGGTTCGTACTCGCCGAATACTTGGCGAAGCACGTCGCAGATTTCTCCCAGAGTCGCGTAAGTGCGCACGGCGGCAATGATTGCCGGCATAAGGTTAGCATCGGTTTGAGCCGCTTCACCCAATTGCTGCAGCGCTGCTTGCACACTCACATTATCCCGCTGCTGCCGTAGTTCTTTCAGCTGAGTTCTTTGTTGTGCTTCCACTTCCGGTTTTACCTTAAGCAGCTCAGGGAGCTTTTCGTCTTCTACTTGGAACTTGTTAACACCCACCACAATCCGGTCCCCGGATTCTACCGACTTTTGGTAGGCGTAAGCGCTTTCCTGAATTTCCCGTTGGATAAAACCTTGTTCAATTGCAGCTACTGCTCCGCCGAGTTCATCAATCCTCTTAATATAATCCAGGGCCTCGTCTTCAATCCTGTTAGTCATTGATTCCACGTAGTAAGAACCGGCCAGGGGATCAACGGTGGAGGCGACACCGCTTTCGTGAGCGATAATCTGCTGCGTGCGGAGAGCAATGGTCACCGAATCTTCCGTGGGTAGCGATAAGGCCTCGTCCCGGGAGTTGGTATGGAGAGACTGAGTGCCGCCCAAGGCAGCAGCTAACGCCTGCAAAGTGACACGAACGATATTATTGTCGGGTTGTTGAGCAGTAAGAGCGCAGCCGGCAGTTTGAGTGTGGAAACGGAGCATCATTGAGCGCGGATTCTTGGCACCGAACCTTTCCTTCATGATTCGGGCCCAAAGACGCCGTGCCGCACGGAACTTGGCTACTTCTTCTAATAAGTCCATTTGCGCATTAAAGAAGAATGATAAGCGAGGAGCGAAATCATCCACGTCTAGTCCGGCCTCTACAGCAGCTTCCACATAAGCAATTCCGTCAGCCAAGGTAAAGGCGACTTCTTGAACGGCGGTGCAGCCCGCTTCGCGAATGTGATAACCGCTGATGGAAATGGTATTCCACCTGGGTACGTGGTCGGAACAATAGGCAAAAATATCCGTGATCAGGCGCATGCTGGGCTTCGGTGGAAAAATATAGGTGCCACGGGCTACGTATTCTTTCAGAATATCATTTTGAAT
>LSQX01353365.1_pt1 | contig 13907 bp, 7 predicted proteins | sample 654561 | NCBI WGS metagenome assembly LSQX01 (sample SAMN04489861, study PRJNA283612) | anaerobic digester metagenome | isolation source: 4 biogas reactors fed with cattle manure at either 37C or 55C with and... | place: Denmark: Kongens Lyngby | collected 2014 | reverse complement strand
ACGGCCCGGCGGGTTTGTTTCTGGTGCGCAAATCGATCCCCAATATGAAATACGGCACTATTCGCCTGGCCCGTTGGGTTTCCCCGCCTGAAGGCTTCCCCGTAGCCTGGCAGTTTCTCCCTTGGCAGGGAGATTGCTGCCGGCACCAACGTGCTCAATACATCTTTACCGACATTCGCCAATATGCTCTTGACTTTTTATATAGGCATCTATTATATTGATATGGTAAACTCAGCATGGTGATTTATTGTTCCTGCAAATCTCCCTGCTGTTTCTACGAGCAACATATACATGGCATCCGTTATTACGCCTATTGCGTTGAACTATATGGCAAAGCCCATCACCACATCATCAAAAAGGGGGAGCATCTTCCATGTTCCAGAACAGGCCGCGGATTCTTATTACCCTGATGCTGGTTCTATTTATTCTGGGCATCTGCAACTGTGCGTTGGCCACAAGCACCACCGTGGACAATTTGCTTGTGACTGTGAAACCGGACAAAAACCGCTACAGCGTCACAGACACCGCCATCATCACGGTGGAAGTCACCAACCAAAACGACTTCCCTGTGCTTGACGTCAATGCTGAGGCCGTTCTTGGCAAAGGGCTGGTCCTTTCCAAAGGTACTGAAGCACCCCCGAAAAAAGAAATAGTCATTCCCGGGGAAAGGGCTCAATTTGTCTTCAATGTTTCTCTCTTTGAGGTTCCCGTCATGGGGGACAGCCAGAGTATCCTCCGGGATGTTTTGCTTTTGGCGGCGGCTTTGCTGGTGCTTCTTGTGCTGGTGATCCTGTCCCGCAAACGCAACAAAAAAAGAATCCTGCCAATGCTCTTGTGCCTGATGCTGATCTCCTCTGCCGGGCCATTTGGAATGCTGGCCCAGGAGGCGGTCGCACCGTCAAACACTGTTTCCCTCAATGTGTATTTTGGCACAACCTCCTACCCCTTTACTGCCACCATCACCTATGGAGAGATCGACCGCTCACTTTCTTTGGGCACCCTTACTTCTGATGAGGAGTTTTTCTCCGCCGGCAGTGAAAACCCGGTGCTGTTCTCCCTGCCGGTCATCAGCGCCCTCACATTGAACGACCAGGACGTGGCGGTGTTTGACAGCCAGGGAAGCCGCATCGCATCCCTGAATGACGATGGCCGCAACGGCGATGCATTCGCTGGGGACTATATCTATTCCAGCATTGCCAATGTCAGCGCTCCGGTGCAAACAAGCCGGGACTATTATGCGATGGTGAGGGGCAACAAGAGCAATGAATTACGGTTTTATTACTTTGATGAGATTACCCTTGCTGAAGAAACAACCCTACAGTCTGTCAGCGACCATATTAGTGCCAGCATCGTTGCGCCGTTTGAAAAAGATGGCTACACCATCCCGGAAAAGGCTGATGAGGCGGTCCAGGCTGTTGCTTCGTATGCAGAAGAATTGCTTCAGCAAGGGCTTCTGATTATGGTTGAAAAAGACGAAGAAAGCGTTTGGATGAAATTCTCAAGCGGTATGGAATTGCAATATTTCAACATTTTTCAGGATATGCTTGGCGGAGCGGGTTCCTCTATCATCCAGGTAGCTACATTTGAGCCCTACCATCTTGAATTCGTGTCAGATGTGCCCGACAATGCCGCCATGCTGATATCCAAAACTTTTTCGAATTACACATTTGCCACAGACCTCGACGGTATGTCAGTTACCCTGGAAGCAATTAGAAATAGCTTCAAACCCAACAGCGTGATTCTATGGTTTGGACATGGAGGATACAACAAGAAAACCCATTCCAGCACCTGGACAACATTGAAGTATAAAGACCTTAGCTCTCAACAGGATAAAAACGACAAAATTCAAGGCCGAATTATTGGATCATCCGAAGGCGATGCCGGCTTAACCACCAAATTTTTCTCAAAATATGTTGACTCCCTCCAAAATTCATTCATATACCTAAACACTTGCATGGGTGGCAGGGATGATGTTCTGGCAAATGTTTTCCTGAACAAGGGAGCAACGGCTGTCATAGCGAACACTGATATTACATCTGCAAACTATGCTTTTAATATGATGGAGTCCATTATCGGATTATTGGTGAAGAAAAACCAAAGTTCTTTACAGTATTACACGCTTAATGAAGCGCTTAGTGAAGCCAGGGGCAAACATGAGTTCTTGAGGTTGTCAACAAATGCGAATAGCTCATTCTCTGACTTTAATTATTTCAGGTTTGTCAATACTAAAGTAAAAATATTCGGCGGAAATGACGCGTATCAGTTTAGGCTTTTTGAAGACACGCGCTTCGGCTCAATCTCCGGAAAGGTGCTGTTGGGTTCCTCTCTTGATGAGCCTTATATGAATCCTGCTTTGCTGAGCCCGCCTGAACCTGCCGGGGGCTTGAAGATTTCACTTTACAAGCCCGGGACAAGCACGCAGGTCATAACAGCAACCACAAACTCCTCCGGTAATTTCGAGTTATCGGCCCCGGATGGCACCTATACTTTGAAGATTGCCCCTCCAAAGCTTGGATCAAGGGATTTGTATCTTTCATTTGAAACCCTGGTCACCATTAGGAAGCGTGTGTGCACTGATCTGGGCACTTATACCCTGATTCCAAACGCACTTCTGCCAAAAAACGCCTCAGTTCTCGGGAAAGCTATCAATGCCAGCACCAGCGCAACGATTGATGGGGTGAACCTGGTTGTCCGCAAAGGGTGGAACAATCCTCAAGGAACTGTTGTGGCAAAAACAGCGACCAACAGCAAAGGGGAGTACTCGCTTGCCCTGAACCCCGGCCACTACACACTAACTGCGCAGAAAAATGGTTTTGTCGCTTCAACCAGATCAATTACAGCTACATCCCAGGACCAGATAAATGCTGATTTTTCGATGACGCCAGCTTCTATTGACGATTCATACCGCATCGTGCTGAGTTGGGGAGAGACACCCCGTGATCTGGACGCACATATTACCGGGCTTACACGCGCCGGCCAAGGGTTCCATGTCTATTACCAGAACAAGAGCGCTTCTGATAACGGGGTAACGGTATGTGCCCTGGATGTTGATGACACAAACAGTTTTGGCCCGGAAACCATCACACTCAACGCGAAGCCCCTGGAACCCTATTATTACTACATCTACAACTATTCGGACGATGATACCATTGCCAACTCCCAGGCGAAAGTTGATTTGTTCAAGGGGAACCGGCTGATTGAAAGTTTCCATGTCCCTGTCAACCAGGGCAATGGGCGGTACTGGAACCTGTTTGCCGTTGTCAATGGGGGGATCGTCACCAATAACACCGTGTCCAATGAGCGAAACATCACCTATGCCGACTGAGATATTCCCTCAATAGATGCGCTATTTCCCCCGGAAACATGAAAAGCGCCGGCGGGTTTGGCACCGCCGGCGCAGAGTACATTACGCTGTTGGAAAGCCATCACCCGAAAAACGCGGAATTATCCAATTGCGCTTGGTTTTGTTCATTGCTCTTGCCTCTTTGGCATTGGCTGCCGCGACATACGCAATAACCAATATTGTCAAAACGGCAAGGAATTATCAGTCCAGCCAGCAGGAATATGCCTCCTACCGCGCCCTTCTTGAAGAAGAGACGTCAGCGCGGGCCCAGAGGGATGCCCAGTACACTTTGGATGAGAATCAACCCAAACTGCCCAAAACAACCTCGGCACCGGTTTTATGGACGCCCGCCCCTGCGGCCACCGTTTCTCTGGACAACAATTACAGGCTGATCCGTCTGCGGAAAAAAAATGATGATTTGATTGGCTGGATCAACATCCCGGGCACCCGGATTGACTACCCCATTGTTCAGGCGAAAAACAACGATTTCTATCTGGAACACACTTTTGCAAAGAATAAAAGTCCTGGCGGCGCTATCTTCATGGATTATCGGGGAAATGGGGCGTTCCAGGAATATATCAGCGTCATCTACGGCCATCACATGAAAGACGGCAGCATGTTCAGCGACCTGCGCCAATATAAAAGTGACCAGTTTCTGCTGTCGCATCAGCAGGTGCAAATTGAGGGTATCACAAGAACATATCAATTTCAGGTGTTCGCCGCTTTTTTCAGCGACAAGAACGATGATTTTCTCTATTATAACCAGTCAAAAAAAGGCATCCGGCAGGAACTTCTCGCCTTCCTGCGGAAAAAAAGCGGGCGGCTGGCGCGGCAGGTCAGCTGGCCGGGCGAAGAACAGCCTATCCTCATCCTGACGACCTGTGATTACGGCAACCCTCAGGGTGATTTCTGGACTGTGGCAGCATTCCAGGTGAATTAGCCTGTTTTTTCTCATCAGAAACAGACATAGAATGCTCTAATTAACTGCTGGCAAAGGCGGGTTTGTCATGCTTCCCCATGCCCTTTTATGATGATCAGCTTATCCGGCAATGAGCGATTGCAGCCCCATTTTTTTCATTTGCCTCATGTGCCAGTTTGCGAACATGTCTTCTCACTGTGCCGGGGATATGTCGCGGTGATTCTGCCATAGCAGGCCTGGTATTGGCAACCCCGCAAGGATAGGACCCCACTCCCCTGGCACGTTTGGCTTCCCTGCCTGATGGGCAGCCGGCAGCCGGGCCGTTTCGTCCCTGGGCGGGGAAAGGCCAGGGCCTCAGCGGGTTCTATTGAAAATGCCGGCGATGAGATGAAAAATGGCGGCCAGCACCCCCACCAGGAGAAGCATCAGCAGCAGCATCAGGAAACCCACCAGGTAAAATGAAAAAATGCTCTGATATGCCAGGTTAAATTGCCATTGCTTTATCCTTTGGAAGAAACCTAGTTCGCCGTCTTCCAGCCTGCTGTCCGCATCAAAGGCTTTTTCCTTTGCTGTGACACGGAGATTGTCATCCACATTCAACAAGGCCGAAAAAGTCGAATGGTCCTCATAAGTGAAGGTGAGGACGGTGTATCCGGGCTGGATCCCCTTAACGGCGACCTTGTACCAAACCGGAAAACCAATGTTCACGGATGTGATGCTTTCTATTTCAACCAGGCCTCGCCGGGAAAAATGATAGGTGTCCAGGCTGCTGGCAAAAGAACCGGGTGTTCTGATGGTAAACCCCTGGCTGGAGCATGCGGTGGCTGCCAGCACGATGAGCAGCAGGGGCACCAGCATTGCCCGCCTGGCAAAGGGCTTGTTTTCTAAAAGCCTCATCACAGTTCCCCCTCCCTATTGGTTGAAACGGGCCAGGATCCTCTGGAGCATCTCCTGGCTGTCTGTTTCTGGTTCCTCCCCTTCATCCTTCAGTTCGGCACAGCCCGAGTAGTCATTCCACTTTTTCCCGATTCTTGTGAAGTCCTCTTCCGAGATGGCGCGGGGGGTGGTGGCGAAACGGATGATGATTTTACGGATCAATGCCTGGTTTTCACCGTCCTCCGCCTCGTCCAGTTTGGGCATTTTTACATCCGGGCACCACGACTGGGTGCGGTTGATACGGTCTACCTGTGTGTTGATGCTTTGGATTGTGGCATCCGCCTGTTTCTCCGCTTCCTCCTGTGAAACCTGCCTGCCATAATACTGTGCGATCAGCCCGTTGAGGCCTTCCACTTTTTTGGGATCAGGCTTGGCGCCAAGCACTTGCTGCAGGCGGGAGAAAACACCATCAAGCACGGGGTTCGCTTCCCGGTGCTTCCTGTAAAATTCCTGCGAAAAGAAGTGCGTGCGCAGGAACACGCTGGCTTCGTTATGGTCTCCCCGGTAGTGTGAATACTCATGGAACAGGACGGGAATCAGCACAAACGGATCAGCGAACAGGCGCAGGTGGAAGCCCGTGCTGTTGGGCAGTGTCATGTCCATCACTTCATGATACCTTTCCAGCACCCTCCCCTGATGAAGCGGCGGCTCATACCGCGTCCACATGCTGTGAATATAAGGCTCAAACTGATAGAAGCCCAGGGTGCCCTGATTGGCGGGATCTATGATGCGCATGGGGAATCGGGTCAACAAGCCCATCACACCGGGGATTTCTTCATTTGCACGCATGACCAGCCTGTGAAGGCCGTCATAGGACAGCTTGAAAGACGGGTTGGCACACCAGAGCACTTCCCTGAGGATGATCGCATAGTCCTCCAGGTGCAGTTCCTGGGCCTTTATTATTTTGACCTCCTTGGTTTCTGGCAAGGTGAAGCGGTCAACCGCGTATCCCCTTACCTGGAAGAACGCCATCCTGTTGTCTGAGCTTATCAGAGCCCGCCTTGCCGCAAGCACGGTGTCCGATACCTGTTTGGCATCGGGATTGCCCTGATACTTGAGGATGTAGGGGATGAAACCCATGATCACGCCCTGCTGCAGAAAACGATCGAAGCGCTGCTGGGGGTTCCCTGCTATGTTCAGCATGAGGCTGACAGGCACGCCTCCCCGCGATACCGCATAGAGCAACTGGTTGCGGCCAAATTTGCGCAGGAACCGGTCCTTTGCCACTCTGTGCGCTTTGGCTTTTTTATCGTATTCTTTGCCGGTGCGTTCCGGGATTTCCCGCTCCAGCTTGTCCACCAGCTTTTCCGCCTCTTCATATGCATTAAGGGCTTTGTCCATCCTGAGCATCCCGGCTTTCAGCCTGGCCGGGGTCATGTGTGCCAGCATGTTGCGGACACACGCGCACAGCATCCAACCCGCATCCGTGATGGTGTCCGCTCTCCGGTCTTCCAGGTTATACCTCATAAACCCGTGAAACAAGGTCCGGAATGTCATCTGCTTCCCATCGGGAAAAACGGAAAGGTATATCCAGGCATAGGTAGCGCCCAGGCGCCATTGCAGGACATTTTCCCTGAGGCGATGCCCGGGTTTTGTGCCGGGGGCACCTGCGCCGCGCTGAAGGGATTCGACAAACGCCCGGTGTACGCGATGATTCTCTTCCTGGCTGTAGGTGAATTTCTCCATCTTTTTTTCCAGCCTGTCGGCATGGATTTGCCACCGCTCATCCAGGGGGACCCAGCTGTATATCAGATTGCGGACAGCAAGGGTCAGGATGAGTATCACCAGGAGCCCCAGGCCAATGTAAGCCATCAGCCACCAGATGCTGATGGCCGGGAGGACGCGCAGATCATGAAGGGGGCCCGGCTTCGCCAACTCCTTGCTTGAGGAAATGGTTGTCAGCAGGCGGGCCTGGAACTGCTCGCCCAGCAAATCGGCCAGCTCCTTCTGCACATCCTCACTGATATCAACGAGGCTTTGATATTTCGCCATGGCCAGCACGTACAACCGGGCCCAGGCTTCGATCTGCGCATTCACATCCGTATAATCAAAGGCCTCCTGCGCCATGCCCATGTCTTCAAGGCTGACGCTGTTGAGGAGCAGGTAAGTGGAAATGACGGGGTCCTCTGTATCCGCCTGTATCAGCCATTTTCCGCCCTCATCCTGCAGGACATGAAGCGTGCCCGACACATTCAGATCCCTGTGCGTCTTGCGGAACGAAGGGTAGAACCTGTTCTCCGCCATGTTTGCCGCGATGGAGGAGGGCACCGGAAGCTGGCAGGTGTAAGCGTATGCGCCCTCCCCTTCCGGCCTCAGCTTTACCTGCATCGGGGCAAAATAGGGATGAAATCCGGCAACTTCCGGCGAGCCTGAATCCGTGGCGCCTTCCATCCTCAGGTATTGCTCCGCATCATTGCGCTGCATGGACTCCAACGCTTTATACACAAACAGGGCTTGCTGCGTGCCTGGCTGTGTATAAAGCTGCCATAAGCCTCCGCTGGCCACAACAAGAACAAGCAAGCAAACAAACAATGGCATTCTGTTGCGGAGGACGCTTTTCATAGTGTGCTCCCTTCCTTATCGTCCGGGTTCCGCTTGCAGTATCCCCAGCAGGGTTTCAAGCAGCATTCTGTAATTCTTAAGCCTTTCAAGCGACTGCCTCACCGCGGTAATGACAACATGGTGCATCGGCAAGTCCTTGATGTTCCGGATGGCTTCAACCATTCCGTTGATCTGCCCCTCATCAAGAAACACAAAACTGAACCACTCCTCCAGCGGATGCAGCGCCAGGAACTGTTCGGCCTTCGGGGCGTCATTCGCCAACAGAAGCGCGTGAAGCTCTTCCAGGCGCTTAACGGCCGCCCCGCAGTCCGCGGAATATTCATCTTCATACAGGGACAGGGCGCTGCGGTGTGCCACCGACTCGCCGGGAGCCTGCAGCTGGCGCTCGAAGAACTGGAACGGCAAATCCGCTGCCATGCCCTGGCCCAGGCCCACATCCCATATGCTGGCTCCAACCTCCACAGGGGGCCTGCCTAAAGACAAGCCCAGCGCAATGCCGCGCGCGCGCAGATATGCTTCAGACATCTGATGATTCCCTTTCTTTATCCAGTAATTCTTCTATCTTTAGCAACAGCACGGAGCTGTTTTGAAGCGCGATCGCCTGTGCCTGCAGCGCATCCGCCACAGCTTCCGCATGGCGGCCCGCGCCTTTAAGCATCACGGCCCTCCGATACAGCGCATCGCACAGATGCAATATGAGATGGCACCTGCGGCAAATCTCTATGCGCTCTTCTGAACAGGACAGCGCGGCCGGGATGCTCCCAAGCGCTTTTAAGATCTCCATTTTGTTGAGCAGAACCATTTGCAGCGACATGGCGTTGCCGCTTTTGCGGCATATATCCTCCGCCTGGGCAATCAGCCGGAGGGCTTCCTCATTGGCTCCGCCTTGAAAGGAGCATTGTGCCAGGCTGTTGAGCGCGTTTTGAAGGCCGCTCATGTTGTGCATTGAACGGGCGAGCTTTTCCTGTTCACGGCACAGGCTCGTGGCATCCTGCAACTCCCCTTTCCGCAGGGCAAGGATAGAAAGGCTGCCCAGGGCTGTCATGATGCCGTCCGTGTTTTTGCTCTCCATACACAGCGCTTTCTGCTGCAAATACCTGTCCTTGGCCAAATCGAGCTCGCCCATCGCGTAAAAACAGTGCCCTTCGTTCCCCAGCACAACCTGCAGGCCGTCATGGTAACGCAACTTCCGGCAGATGGCTTCCGCTTCCTCAAACAGCTTCAGCGCCTCACGGAATTCGCTCCGCGCATAATGGACAAGCCCCGTATTCCCAAGAGCGCGTTGCAGCTCCATTTCATTTCCATGAACGATGCACGCTTCCCTCTGCTTTTGATACATCTGCAGCGCCGTTTTCGTATCACCAGCCACATGCAGCAGGTTCCCCTTATAGCCAAGCGCCAGCTGGCAGGTACGGGATTTGGTTTCAGAGGCGGCGATGACCTTGTCCAGCAGCTCCATGGTTTCCTGGATATTCCCTGTGCTCTGGAAAAACCGCGCCAGCTTCAGCCCTGTTTCCGGCGGGATATCCGACCGGATCACACCCGCGAAAGCTTTTTCTTTTTTGATTCCCGTGTTGTTTTCAGCAAGCGTCCAGCGGCGTTTGAACTCGAAACTGTTTTGTGCCCACAGATAGTCGAAAACGGAGGCATTGCTCAGGTACTTTCCCATGGCCCCCCAATCCCGGCTCTTCTCATAGAGCGCCGGAAGTTCGTCCATCGCCCGCCTGTTTTCCGGTGCCTGCTCAAAAAACCTCCTTAGTTCCATACGAACCGAGGTTTTCCTGCCCTTCATGGGAAATATGCTGGTGACCGCAGAGAGAAAGGCTCGATTGCTGATGGAAAGCACGCCATTGACATCAAGCAAAAACGGGGATAGGGCGGCCCGCAGGGATGACCACAACAAATTCCCGGTGCCGGAAAGGCGGAGCATCTCGCTTTCCGTCAGGCCGTATCCCGCACAGGCAAACAGGGAGAGCACACGCTCCACATGCTGATGGGGAAAGCTTTCCACCAGCCGTTCCAACAGTTTTGAGAACAGGCCGGAAAGGGACCCTGCTTCCAGATACCAGTCCACCCTTGATCCCAAACCTTCAAAACTGCCGAACAGGCGGAGTTCATTGAGCAGGGTATGCAGAAACATGGCGTTGCCTGTTGCTGGTGACCGCACGATCTTCCCCAGGGTTTCTTCATCAAGCTGTTTCGCGTATCGCCCCAGATAGTCAAGGGCCAGCTGGCTGCGCTCGCCTAAGCTCATGCGCTTTACACGCAGCTCCGGATACCTCCGAATGCGAAGCATACCCAGCACAGGCCCGGTTTTTGCCGACAAATAGACATGCACATTGTTTGGAAACTCCAACGGCAGCCAGGACAGCCCGCGCTCGCTGGATGCCTGCTCCAGCCCATCCAGCAAGATGATGACCGGCTTCCCGACCCGGGCGCTGGCCATGTACAGCACGTCTGTGAAGGTGCGTATCAGGGCCTCATCCTCCGCAGGAATTTCCACCCCCAATGCGAAAGCTGCTGAAAGTTCGTCAACAAAGCGCGCAGCCATTCGCTGCCAGGAATTGTCGGCGGTTTTACCGAAAAAGTGCGCAAGCACAAAGCAGCCTGACACCATCTGCTGCCAGAGCCAACCACCCAGCAAAATGGATTTTCCGCTGCCCGGCATGCCGGAAACAATGAGCGGAGTGCCGCCTGCCTGCGCCAGGTGCGCCGACAGCTTTGCGTAAAGCGCTTTGCGCGGCATCCCCTGCTGAGCGCAGGCGCGGGAGAACTGCATATGTGCTGTGCGTTCAGCCACCAGGGGGTCCATAAGCGCGGGGGGAAAATCCCGATCTACCACCGCGCAGAGATCGCGGTCCACACAGGCGGCAAACTCGTCAATGGTGCTGTATCCGTTGAGGCAATGATAAGCCCCTTCAGTAATCTTCCTCTTCAGCAGTGAGAGTTTGCCCCTGGCGCTGGGGGGTTCCTGCTCGCCCGGATTCTGCTGTTCCGACAGCCCATCCGAGCGCAGGTATATCAGCGCACGGCTGGCATCTGCCTCCTGGCTGAAGACACCTCTTTCAAATTCCAGTTCTGTGACCGATATCGCCGACCCTGGGGGTATCCACCCATATCTGTTCCCCAGCAGCCCGATAAAGTAGGGCCGGCATTCCTCAGCCTCGCGCAGGCAGGTGGCCACGGTTTCCCCGCGCTCCGCTTGCTCCTGGGTGATTCCCCAGCGCAGATCAACAGGGAAAAAGGACACGCCGCGCTGCTGGCAATATGCTTCGACCCGCGGAAAAACTTTCTGGACCAGCACATTGCGCTCAGCATGAAAATCCTTGAATGTTGAGGAAATAAAAACGCGCACACTGTGTTGCCTGGTAGCGCAGTCACTGTCCATCTGGTGTCCCCGGATGTTTCGGGTTTCCCAAAAACCTCAGCGGAACGGGGCATCGGAAGCTGTTTGGGCCCTGCCCTTTGCGCAGCGCTGTCCCTGCGCCATCTTGCGATAAATGGCGGTGTATGGCCTTATCACCGGGGCATCCAAACATATGCCGCTCCTCAAAGACTCATTGGGAGGTACCGGAAGCTTGTCTTATGGGCCCTCTATCCGTTTCCGGTTTCCTGGTTGGCGCGGAAAATTCCGTATCCACACGCACTGACAATTTCCGGCATCTTTCTGACGGTGTTCCTGTCCAGCTCCCTGGTGCCCTCGTCCAGAAACTCATAGTCGATGATAAAGGGGTTCTTCCTTTTCTTATCGTCCCGCTCCGGCCCGTAGGTCCACCCATGCCGGATCTTGTCGCCCATCCATTCATCATGCTCGATCCTGGCCAGCATTTCGATATCCCCGGGGGAGAACACTGTAACCGGCTCACCAAATCCTTTTGTGCCTGCCGGTTTGAGCATACATGCAATGTGTGACAGCTTGTTGGGAATCCCCCTGGCCTGGCGGCGGTTGGAGTCTTTCATTTCCTCAGTTAAGCTGTCATATGCCTTAACGGATTCTCCGGGATTTCCCGCGATTTTTGCCTCACAGTAATAATGATGGATGAGCCGCGCCATCGCCTCAATCTCTTCCGGGGAAAAACTGTCCGCACGCCCCGTCTTTTTGCGATAGGCCCCAAGCCCGATAGCACCCAGGAGCCCGGGGATATCGCGCGCCGGATCGCGGTCAAACTCCTTGATGTCTTCCGGAAGGTCCTCATAGGCCACCATATACTGGTTGAGTTTCTTTTCCTTGTTGCTGGATGGGGCATACCTGTAGCCCTGTTCGGCGCGGCCCTGCATCCATCGGTCATGCTCACGTTTGGCGAGCATCTCCACTTCCTCAGGAGAAAACGCCGTCAAAACAGCCTCTTCCCCGCCGGCGGAGAGGGGCCTTATCTCACAGTCAACCGCATTGAGCATGATGGGATAATCCATCGCGGCGCGGAAGTTGTAATACTTCTTGTCCTTGGGCAAATCCGAATATTTGGGGTATTTGATGTCCTTGCCCGGATTTAGCCGCCGGGATGTATCGTTATACCGGTTGTGGATCGCAATGGCGATTTTCTCCAGCTGTTCGCGGCCAAGGTGATAACTCGCCGGCAACGCCGGCATGTCAGCAATGGCTTCACAGGAAATATGGACGCCATCCGGGAAGATGTCCCCGGCATACAGCAGCGCATTCAGCAAGCCGGTCTTCGCACCGATGAACTCCTCGGGCATCGCGTCCCGGGTGAGGATGTAGTTCATTTCCAGCTTGCTGTCGGAGAGCATCAGCTGTGCCGATTGGATGCTGATGGGTGTTTTGTCCGTGTTTCCATAAAATTCCCTGTTCCATTCCTGCAGTTCGTCACAGAGGATCAGCAGGAAAGAGATGGGGCTTTTATCTGCCGTCAGCGGCTCCAGGGAGAAGGGGTTGGGGCGGTTGGCATTCTTGACCAGCGCGATGCTGAAAAAGTTATGCAGCAGGATCGCCATGGCAACATCCAGAATTGGAACGAAGAACTCGTCCGGATCCCCCCCGTCCCGCTGAACAAGGTAGCCAAACCACTTCAGAAGGATGATTGCCGAAAAAAAGCCGTGGTCGACACGGCCGGAACGCCCGGAATCAGCAATATAGCCATCCAGCCGCTCCTTTACCTCTGTAAGGTCTATGCCCAGCGCTAAATGCAGCTTGTGGGCAAGAAGGTCAACCGGCTTGAGAAGGTCAACATAGACGCAGGTGTCATGCGCAGCGTAATACTTGCTGATGAATGCTCTTTTCGGGATGGATTCAGGAATGGAATTCACCAAGTCGAATCGGTCATATTCCACACGCGCGTTGATCCGGCGCTTGGAACATCCAATGCATGATGCGAAATTGATGAAGTCATTGACCTGATTGGTGATGATTTCTATGGGGTAACCGATGTCATGGCACAGGGATGCCAGCCCCCATCTAAAGAAAAACTCCTCGCGCGGGGTGCTTTTCCGCGCGGAATAAGGTTCCGCCTCATAAAGCCTGGACAAAAAAATGCCCCGGTAGGCGCTGTTGGCTTCGTAAATGGCAAGCCCCAGGAAAAAAACATTCACCGAGTGGATAAAATGGTCTCTCTGCTTTTTTGTCAGCACAGCGGCTTTTTCTTCATAACCGCGCATTTTTTCAGAGAAAGACAAAAAACTGAGGCCGTCGCTCGCCCCTGAATGCCCGTAGCATTCGAGGAAAACGCGGTATATGTCATATGCCAGATCTTTTGTTTCGGTTTGTTGAAAGCGAATAATGGCCTGATGAAGATACTCGCCATAATGATGCCGGTCCCCCGCATCGGCATCGATCCTGAGGCTGGAAAAGAAGGCTTGGATACACTCGCCAATCTGTCTCATCAAACATTCTCCTTCGCGTTCCGGTGTCCGCGGTTCCAAATGCAATAAAATTATGGGGTTATCGCCAAGTGCCTTAGGCAGATAGTATTCCTGATCAGCATTTAATGCAATACCAAATTGCTGTTATTTGAAATTCTTTATGGGACTGGCTTTCAGGCTGCTCAGGCAAAAACCGGTCCCGTGCTGCCTGACGGTTTGGTTCCGGGCACAAGCAGGCGCATACGCGGTCCAGGCACCTTGAAAACCCGGGCCCTGGAAGCCCCGAACACATTGCCGCAAAGTGTAAAACCGCCGCGGCATCTTGCTCCG
>LSQX01378538.1_pt1 | contig 13909 bp, 9 predicted proteins | sample 654561 | NCBI WGS metagenome assembly LSQX01 (sample SAMN04489861, study PRJNA283612) | anaerobic digester metagenome | isolation source: 4 biogas reactors fed with cattle manure at either 37C or 55C with and... | place: Denmark: Kongens Lyngby | collected 2014 | reverse complement strand
TTTCACAAGGCGGACTTCATATAGTTTTCAATAGGTATTAGTCTCAAAGGTAAAAAAGATTGTGTTAGGTTAACGGCAGCAAAGATTCAGCTTTTTTTACAGACCAGCAAAAAAAAACTTATATTATAAAACATATTTTTGGAGCATTGTTTCATGCTGCGTATTTGAATCTTGCGAAATTTGACAGTATATTTGGGACTATTTTTTGATAATATGACAGTAGCAGAAATTAACACTGAGGGCTCCAGGAAAAGCCTGAATTTTATAGAGCAGATAGTTGAAAATGACTTAAGGCAAGGGAAGAATCAGGGAAAAGTTGTGACTCGTTTCCCGCCGGAACCCAATGGTTATCTGCATATTGGACATGCCAAAGCCATTTGTCTGGATTTTGGAATTGCCCAAAAATACGGTGGTACCTGCAATTTGCGTTTTGACGATACCAACCCCATAAAAGAAGACACAGAATACGTAGATTCTATTATGGAAGATATTCGCTGGCTGGGTTTTGAATGGGATAATCTTTTTTATGCTTCAGATTATTTCGAAAAACTTTTTCAATTTGCACAAGAACTTATTAAAAGAGGCCTGGCTTATGTGGATGACCAGTCTGCCGAAGTTATTGCCCAACAAAAAGGCACTCCGACCACTCCTGGCTTAAACAGCCCTTATCGCAATAGGTCTGCCGAAGAAAACCTGGATTTATTTTTAAAGATGCAAGCCGGCGAATTTGATGAAGGCAGCCGGGTTTTGAGAGCCAAAATTGACATGGCACACTCTAATATGCATTTTCGCGATCCCCTGATGTATCGTATTTTGAAACAAAGTCATCATCGAACCGGTAATAAATGGAATATTTATCCTTTATATGATTTTGCTCACGGTCAATGTGACTTTTTTGAAGGGATCACGCATTCGCTCTGTACCCTGGAATTTGAAATACACCGGCCCCTCTACGACTGGTTTATTGAGCAATTGAAGGACAATGATTACCGTCCCAGGCAAATTGAATTCAATCGCCTGAACATGACCTATACAGTTATGAGTAAGAGAAAAATGCTGCAATTGGTCAAAGATGGTTTTGTCGGAGGCTGGGACGATCCACGTATGCCAACTCTCTGCGGCTTGCGCAGACGTGGCTACACGCCCGATTCCATACGGAATTTTGTGGACAGGATAGGCTATACGAAGTTTGACGGTGTGATAGACCAGGGATTATTGGAATTTGCCGTTCGTGAACATCTCAACAAGATTGCTCCCCGGGTAAGTGCTGTATTGAATCCGGTAAAACTGGTGATCACTAATTATCCTCAAGGCCAGGTTGAGTGGAACGAAGCAGTCAATAATCCCGAAGATGCAAGCGCTGGCAGCCGAAAAATTCCCTTTGCCCGTGATATCTTTGTGGAGAGGGATGACTTCATGGAAGAAGCACCCAAAAAATTCTACCGTTTGACCCCCGGGCAGGAAGTAAGACTGAAAAATGCCTATATTGTCCAGTGTACGGGATGCAAAAAGGACGCAGAGGGTAAAGTCGAAGAAATTTATTGTACTTACGACCCTTTGACCAAAGAGCGAGGCCCCGAAAGCAATCGTAAGGTGAAAGCCACTTTGCATTATGTCACTGTTCAACACAGTCTGCCGGCCGAAGTTCGTTTATACGACCGTTTACTGACTGTGGAAAATCCGGCCGAAGACAAAGAAAGGGATTTTATGGAAATGCTGAATCCCGATTCACTCAAGATACTGAAAGATTGCCGTGTGGAAGCTTCCTTACAGGATGCCCGCCCTCTGGATCATTTTCAGTTTCTGCGCATGGGCTATTTCAATCTGGATCCCGACTCAGGTCCCGGCAATTTGATTTTCAACCGGACAGTAGGCCTCAAAGATAACTGGGGCAAAATTGCCGGAAAAATGAAATAAACCGATTATTATAAACCGGTATGAAAGCTAGAGAGGATGACGGTATACGTGCATTGGTAAGGCGTTTTGAACAACAACGCTCCAGTGGACAATCGCTGTATTTTGATGTGGATGAATTTGATCTTATTGCAGATTATTATCTGGACAGAGGTCGTACCAATAAGCTATCTGAAGTGGTTAGCTCGGCATTGCGTATTCATCCCAACAGTACGGTTATTCATCTTAAAAGAGCCATTTTGTTTGTAGAAACCGGCAATCCGCTCAAAGCCCTGCACTTGCTCGACCGTTTACCTGAACAGGAAGAGACTGATTTTATACGTGCTGCCGCCTATTTTAAACTCAAAAGACAAACTGAAGGTCTGGCATTGCTCAAAGGTATGGTAGACAAAGAACAATACGATAAAGACCTGGCTTGCCTCGAGGCGGTGAATATTTTGAGTGCTGAAAATCTATACAAGGAAGCCCTGGATTTCGTGCAGAAAGGCTTGGAACACAATCCGAACAACACCGATTTAATGTCCGAAGGCGCTTTTTGTGCCGAACAGCTGAACGACGTACAGCTTACTGAGCAATATTACAGGATGTTACTCGTAGTGGATGTTTATTCTTACGAAAACTGGTTCAACCTGGGTCAGGTTCTGTTTGGGCAGGAACGCTACGAGGAGGCTTGCAAGGCTTACGATTTCGCTCTTGTAAGCAATCCCAGGTTTATGCCGGCAGTACTTCAGATGGGGCATGCCTGTTTTCAGATGGAACATTACGACGATGCGGCCAAGTATTATCTGGATTACCTGCTGGCCGCCATCGAAGAAAGTCTTCCTTCAGCCGAAGGCAATTCAATTGACGATTTAATGGTTTTTGTGGCCGAAGCTTTCGAAAAAGCAGAACAGTATGAATCGGCCATGGAGTGGTATGAACACGCACTTACTACTAATCCTGAGAATTTACAGGCCCACACCGGAATGGGAATTTGCTATCTGGAATTAAAAAACTATAAGCAAAGCCTCCATTTTCTGGAGAAGGCGCTGAAACTGGACAACAAACAAAGTGAGATTTGGGTCTACCTGGCCGAAGTGCTTGTAAATATGGACAAGGACGATCAGGCCATTGTGGCCTATTTGCATGCTTTAAGCCTGAATCCCTCACAAGCCGAAGTGCTTTTTGCCCTCGGTAATTTGTATTACGATCAACAAAAGTTTGAATTGGCGCTAAAATATTATTCTGATGCGGAATTATTGGACGCCACTTTTCCCAATATTCATTTATACAAAGCCCTGGCTTATGCCCGCAAAGGGGATATGCTGCAGGCCGACAGTTCTTTAAAGCTGGCTTTGCTCAGTGATGCTCATGCCAAAGAATTGTTCGATCAAATTATAGGAGAGGAACAGGAATGAAACGAGTATTTGGTCTGATCGGTTTTCCTTTGACCCATTCATTTTCCAAAGGCTATTTTAACGAGAAATTCTCCCGCGAAGGCCTGGAGGCCGTTTACGAAAATTTTCCCCTGAAAAATATAGAGGAGTTTCCTGCCTTAATAGAGTCACATCCGGCATTGGCAGGATTGAACGTCACTATTCCTTACAAACAGAGTGTTATTCCTTATCTGGACGAACTGGGAGAAGAAGCGGCCGCAATGGGGGCGGTCAACGTGATTGTTCCTGTAAAAAAAGAAGGGAAAATACGGCTTATTGGCCGCAACAGCGATTACCTGGGGTTCAGAGACAGCATCAGGCCTGAGATTGATCGTTTAAGAGCCTCAAGCGATCATGAAGCCAAGGCTTTGATACTCGGTACCGGCGGTGCCTCCAAAGCCGTTTATTATGCTTTGCAACAACTGGACATTAAAGCTTATTTTGTGTCGCGTGATACCGCTAAGGCTGGTTATACCTATGCCATGCTCAATGCGAAACTTATAGAAGAATTTAAGATAATTGTAAATACTACTCCTCTGGGGATGGCTCCCGATACGGAATCATTTCCCGATTTGCCTTATAAGGCTATCGGGCAGGGGCATTTGCTCTACGATTTAGTATACAATCCTTCGCTTACCCGCTTTCTTAGCCTGGGCCAACAGGCCGGAGCCCGTATTATGAATGGAGCCGGCATGTTGAAAATACAAGCTGAGGCAGCCTGGAAGATGTGGAACAGACAGCTTTAAAATTCTAAGATATGACTAAGACAGAAGAACAAAAACCGCTTGGCGCCTTGCCGGAAAATGCCTACAGAGAGTTGAAAGAGGGTGAATTGTATCATCCGGTAATGTCGCCCGACAAAAAATACCCCGAAGCAACTGTGTGGTCAGTTAGTTGGGGTATTTTGATGGCCATTTTATTTTCCGCTGCCGCAGCCTACCTGGGTTTGAAAATAGGCCAGGTATTTGAAGCGGCCATACCGATTGCCATTATTGCTGTCGGCTTGTCCAGTGTTAGTAAGAGAAAAAATGCCCTTGGCGAAAATGTCTTGATCCAATCTATCGGTTCTTCCTCGGGAGTGATTGTGGCAGGAGCTATTTTTACTCTTCCTGCCTTATATATTTTACAGGCAAAATATCCCGAGATGAGTGTTAATTTTATTCAGGTCTTTCTAAGTTCACTATTAGGGGGTATTTTGGGTATCTTATTTTTGATTCCTTTCCGAAAATATTTTGTAGCCGAAATGCATGGTAAATACCCTTTTCCCGAAGCAACGGCAACTACTCAGGTGCTTATTTCTGCAGAACAGGGAGCCAGTCAGGCTAAACCTCTGGTTATATCAGGTCTTATTGGTGGTTTGTATGATTTTGTTATTGCCACTTTTGGTGCCTGGACCGAAGTTTTCAGCTCCAGAGTCAGCCAGTTTGGAAGCATGATGGCAGACAAATTCAAATTGGTTTTTAGCATAAACACGGGAGCAGCTGTACTGGGACTGGGATATATCGTAGGTTTGAAGTACGCTACTATAATCTGTCTGGGTTCTGCCTTGGTCTGGTTTATTATTGTGCCTTTGTTGCCTCTGCTTGGAGATACTTTTCTGCAATTGCTCAATCCTGCCATAATTGATAATGTGGCGGGTATGTCTCCCGAGGCCATATTTACCAGTTATGCAAGGCATATAGGTATTGGTGGTATTGCCATGGCCGGTATTATCGGCATAGTGAAATCATGGTCTGTTATAAAAAGCGCTCTGGGCCTTGCTGCCCGCGAGATGAAAGGCCAGGGAGCCAAAGCAACTGAACTGAACAAGCAGGTCAGAACTGCTCGCGATTTGTCGATGAAGATTATCCTGATCGGTATTATTCTGGCCATTCTGGCAGTGTTTGCCTTCTTCTTTTTCGGTGTAATGCACTTCAATCTTTTGCACGCTATAGTAGGAATCCTGGTAGTGGGCATAATTGCTTTTTTATTTACTACGGTGGCAGCCAATGCGATTGCTATTGTCGGAACCAACCCGGTTTCCGGGATGACTCTGATGACTCTGATATTGGCTTCGGTCATTATGGTAGCAGTCGGACTCAAAGGTTCCACGGGCATAGTCTCGGCCTTGATAATGGGTGGTGTGGTTTGCACAGCCTTGTCCATGGCCGGAGGTTTTATAACCGATTTAAAGATTGGTTATTGGCTGGGATCAACTCCTGCTGTGCAGCAGCGTTGGAAATTTTTGGGAACCCTGGTATCGGCATTGACGGTAGGAGGGGTGCTAATCATTCTGAATAAAACCTATGGTTTTGTAGGCGAAAATGCCCTGGTAGCACCTCAGGCCAATGCCATGGCCGCCGTAATTGATCCTTTGATGTCGGGAACAGCAGCACCCTGGTGGCTTTATGCCATTGGAGCTTTGATTGCTTTAATCCTGAATTTCTTTGGTGTACCTTCCCTGGCTTTTGCTTTGGGAATGTTTATTCCTTTTCAGCTGAATATTCCTTTGGTAGTGGGCGGTCTGATCAATTGGTTTGTATCAGGTCGCAGTAAGGACAGCAAGCTGAATACGGCCAGAAACGAAAAGGGAACGCTGATTGCTTCCGGATTTATAGCCGGCGGCGCTTTAATGGGGGTTGTCAGTGCAGCCTTGCGTTTCGGAGGCATTGATTGGATGCTGGATTCATGGGCAGAAGGCACAGGTGCCGAAATCTTGTCCCTGCTTATGTACGCCCTGTTAATTGGCTATTTTGTTTATTCTGTGTTGAAAAAGAAAAACTAAAGCCAGAGTTTAAAAATTACGAAATACTTAAAAAGATCGCAGTTTATATTAGCTGCGATTTTTTTGTTTATCACTGTAATTCCTGTTTTTAATTCCGTATATTTGAGCATAAAATTCGTTTGAATATAAAACCTTAATCAATAGCTATGGAAATAGATCGTTTTATGGCTAACCTGGAAATGAAGCACCAGGGAGAGCGTGAATATCTGCAGGCGGTAAGAGAAGTACTGACCAGTGTTGAATCAATCTACAATGAACATCCTGAATTTGAAAAAGCCAAAATACTGGAACGCCTGGTGGAACCCGACAGGGTATTCAGCTTCAAAGTTCCATGGGTGGACGATGCCGGCAACATACAAGTAAATACTGGCTACAGAGTTCAATTCAACAATGCTATCGGTCCTTACAAAGGAGGATTGCGTTTTCATGCTTCGGTAAACTTGTCTATTTTAAAATTTCTGGGTTTTGAGCAGACTTTCAAAAATGCTCTAACGACTTTGCCCATGGGAGGAGCCAAGGGTGGTTCTGATTTCAGCACCAGAGGCAAATCTGCCTCCGAAATACAACGCTTCAGTCATAATTTTATGTTGGAGCTTTGGCGAAACATTGGTCCGGAAACCGATATACCTGCGGGTGACATAGGTGTGGGCCTGTCTCTTATAGGTTATATGTATGCCATGTACAAAAAACTGGCCAGAGAAAATACCGGTGTATTTACAGGTAAATCCATGGGTTTCGGCGGTTCTCTGGTTCGTCCCGAAGCTACAGGTTTTGGCGGTCTTTATTTTGTACGACAAATGCTGGCAACCAAAGGCCTTGGCATCGAAGGCAAGACCATAGCCATATCCGGCTTCGGCAATGTGGCCTGGGGTGCCGCCATTAAAGCAAGCCAGCTGGGAGCCAGGGTGGTTACTTTATCTGGCCCTGACGGCTATATCTACGATAAAGCCGGACTGAACGACGAAAAAATTGCTTATATGTTGGAACTTCGCGCCAGTAATAACGATGTTATAGAGCCTTACGCCAAAAAGTTCCATGCTGAGTTTGTTCCGGGCCAAAGGCCCTGGGAACGTAAGGTGGATATAGCCTTGCCTTGTGCCACCGAAAATGAGTTGCATTTGGAAGATGCCAAAAGTCTGATAGACAACGGTGTGCTTTGTGTGGGAGAAGTATCGAACATGGGTTGTACTCCTCAGGCAATTGATGCTTTTATAGAGGCAAGAATTCTTTATGGTCCGGGTAAGGCTGTCAATGCCGGAGGTGTGGCAACATCGGGCCTGGAAATGACCCAGAATGCCATGCATATTACTTGGTCATCAGAAGAAGTAGACCAGCGTCTGCACCAAATTATGGCAGAAATTCACAACCAATGTGTGGTATACGGTAAAGAAACCGATGGCTACATCAATTATATGAAAGGAGCCAATGTGGCCGGATTTATGAAGGTTGCAAAAAGTATGCTGGATCAGGGTTATCTTTGCTGATTCTTTTAGTTTCCAAGTGCATCCAGGCTGTCTTTGATGGCCTGGATTTTACTTTGGGCGTCGGCCGACTTTTTACGTTCTGCATCTATAACAGCTTCTGGAGCCCGATTGACGAAATTGGGATTTTCCAGTTTTTTGAGTATGCTTTTCAGAAATCCTTCCTGGTAGTTTAATTCGTTTTGCAGTTTCTTGCGTTCTTCGTCAATATCTATCAAATCTCCCAGTAACAGGCAATATTCTGTACTATTGACCATGAAGGAGGCTGCATCGGCAGCCTTAGTGCTAATCTTGGTGATGCTGCTGATATTGCCCATTTTGACTATCAGACTGTCAAAAGCTCCGTCATGTTCTCCCATTATTTCAAGGGCCAGAGCTTTTTTTGCAGGAAGGTTCTTTTCCAGGCGTATGGTTCGGATGCCCGAAACAATGGCCCTGACCAGGTCGAATTTGTCCAATATTTGCTGATCGTAGGCAGCCGGCCTCCTTTGTTGTTGTAACATCAGGCTATCACCGGTTTTGCGTTGTGTCAGGTGCTGCCAGAGCTCTTCGGTAATAAAAGGCATAAAGGGATGCAGCAATAGACAAAGTTGTTCAAAAAAGCCGAACACAGCCTTATGAGTGACCGCATCAATGGCTTGCTGGTAAGCGGGTTTTATGATTTCCAGGAACCAGGAAGAGAATTCGTCCCAGAAGAGTTTGTAAGCAGACATCATAGCTTCCGAAAGGCGATATTTGCTGAACAAATCATCCATTTCGGCCACTGTTTTATCCAATTGGGCTTCGAACCAATCCACAGCCAAAGCAGAAGCCTGTGGCTGAGTCAGTTTGGGATCAACTTCCCAGCCCCTGATGAGCCGGTAGGCATTCCATATCTTGTTGTTGAAGTTACGACCTTGTTCACAAAGGGCTTCATCAAACAAGACATCGTTGCCGGCAGGAGCGGCTAGCATCATCCCCATACGTACACCATCAGCACCATATTTGTTCATTAGTTCTATGGGATCAGGCGAATTGCCCAGCGACTTGGACATTTTGCGTCCCTGTTTGTCCCGGACTATACCGGTAAGGTAGACATTTTTAAAGCAGATATCGTTGCGGTATTCAAAACCGGAGATGATCATTCTGGCTACCCAGAAAAACAGAATGTCGGGTGCCGTAACCAGATCGTTGGTAGGGTAGTAGTAGTTAATGTCCTTGTTGTCAGGTTGATTAATTCCGTCAAAAACAGAAATGGGCCATAACCAGGAAGAAAACCAGGTATCCAGGCAATCTTCGTCCTGACGCAAATCTTCGGGATTTAGAGGCTTTAATCCGCTGCAACCGCAGGGACAGGCATCTTTCATGCGCAAAGCATTGGCTTTTTTAAGTGCTTCTTCGGGGCTGGCAGCTACTACAAAACCACCTTCGGGCAGGTAATAAGCCGGAATGCGATGTCCCCACCAGAGTTGACGCGATATACACCAGTCTTTGACGTTTTCCATCCAATAACGGTAGGTGTTCTTGTATTTTGGTGGTATTAGCTTTATTTCGTTGTTTTCGACGGCTTCCAGAGCCGGCTTGGCTAATTCCGACATTTTCAGAAACCATTGCATCGAAAGCTTGGGTTCAATCGCTTCATTGGTTCGTTCGGAATAGCCCACTTTATTGGTGTAGTCTTCTACTTTTTCGAGTAAACCGGCTGCTGCTAAGTCTTTTTCTATTTTGGTTCTTACCTCAAAGCGATCCATGCCGGCATACATGGCTCCGTGTTCGTTCAGAGTTCCGTCGTTGTTGAAGATATTTATGGATTCCAGCCTGTATTTTTCGCCCAGCATATAATCGTTTACGTCGTGTGCGGGGGTTACCTTGAGACAGCCGGTACCGAATTCAATATCGACGTAGTTGTCTTCGATGATGGGGACAGGACGCTCGATTAGTGGAACCAGCACTTTTTTGCCCCTGAGCCAGGCTTTGCTTTCATCGTTTGGATTGATACAGACGGCGGTATCACCCAGTATGGTTTCGGGCCTGGTGGTGGCAATCGTGGCGTAGCCTTCTTCGCCCAGCACTTGATAGCGCAGATAATACAGTTTGGATTGTACTTCTTTATAAATAACTTCTTCGTCCGATAAGGCAGTTTGAGCTTTGGGATCCCAGTTAATCATACGAACACCCCTGTAAATAAGTCCTTTTTCGAACAAATCCATGAAGACTTTAATGACGCTTTCGGAACGGGCCTGGTCCATGGTAAAACAGGTGCGGTCCCAGTCGCAGGAGGCTCCCAGTTTTTTGAGTTGTTCGAGTATGATGCCTCCGTGTTTATGAGTCCATTCCCAGGCATGCTCAAGGAAAGCTTCACGACCGATATCGGTTTTTTTGATGCCTTCGTTCCGGAGTTTCTCTACAATCTTGGCTTCGGTGGCGATGGAAGCATGGTCGGTTCCCGGTACCCAACAGGCATTTTTCCCCAACATTCTGGCCCTGCGAACAAGGATATCCTGGATGGTATTGTTTAGTATGTGTCCCATGTGTAGTACACCCGTCACATTGGGAGGAGGAATGACAATAGTATAGGCTTCGCGTTCATCAGGGACCGAATGGAAGAGCTTGTGTTCCAGCCAATATTGATACCATTTATTTTCTACCTCAGCAGGATTGTACTTTGATGGGAGTTCCATAATTGTCAGAAATCTTGTTTGGTTAAATGTCCGGGTCTGGTATAGGATACTCAGGCACAGTACTGATTTTAAGGCTGCAAAGGTAGGACTTTTTTTCTATGCAGAAGCATTTTGTTGTTCTTTTAGCCAGCTGTTTTCCTGGACATCATTTGTTAATATTGCATAACTTCTTGCTTTAGAACTTCAACAAATTGTACATTTGCCTGATAATAATTCAACTTGACTTTATGAAAATGGCTCATCTGAAGTATTATAGAGGAATTTTTGCTGTTGCTTTTTTGCTAATTTTTACAGCCTGCGCTGATGTGGGTGGATACACTATTGATGTACAAGGCCCTGGTCTTGAATTTGAGCTGGCCGTTTTTAATGCAGAGACTCAGCAAAACACCATGGATTTAATGGCTTATGAGGATCTTCGACACACAGAAGACGCCTTTGGAGACTACAGGCCTATTGCAAAAAGTGATTCCATCAAGGCCATGGATATTGAGGCCTTTCTGTCTGAAGTGGGACAAACCTATAATTCTGTTGTAGAAAAAGCAGAATTGAAAAATTCCAGAATGCGTTTATCTCAGGATACGGTAGATTTTAGTGGTGTGAATTCTTTTTTGATCAAAGTGCGCAAATTTGGCCAAAAGGAGTTTATTCCTTTTTGTTTAACAGAAATGAACACTCAGTCAAATAATAATCAGCTTTGTGTAGAAAATGTGTTTATGGAACCGGCTGAAGTTTTCAAACTGATAGAGAGCGGTTTTGAAGCTCTTCTCTATGTCAAAACTAACGAAAACGATAACGATCCGGCTTGCTTACAGGAAGGTATCCAATTTGAGTTTCTGTCTGGTACTATAATAGCCGTAAAAGTGAAAACCGGCGCACTCTTCGATTTCGACATTTAAATCCTATATGCACGACAGACAGTCAAAAATGGAAGCTTTCGGGCATTTGCTCGATATTTTAGATCAATTGCGTTTGAAATGTCCCTGGGACAAGGAGCAGACATTCGAAAGCTTACGGCCACTAAGCCTGGAAGAAAGCTACGAATTAAGTGAAGCTCTGCTGCAAAAGGATTATCCCGGGGTGTGTAAAGAAATAGGCGACATTCTGTTACATTTGGTTTTTTATTCAAAGATTGCCGAAGAACAAGAGCTCTTTGACATTAAAGATGTTTGTGATCAGCTGACAGAAAAGCTTATATTCAGGCATCCTCATGTCTTTGGCGAGGTCAAAGTGCAGGATGCAAGTGAGGTCGAAAAAAACTGGGAAAAATTAAAACTAAAAGAAAAGAACGGCAATCGTTCCGTACTGGCAGGAGTTCCTCTTGGGCTGCCTTCGTTGATAAAGGCCTTCAGAATGCAGGATAAGGCCAGGGGAGTGGGTTTTGACTGGGAAGAACCTAGCCAGGTTTGGGCTAAGGTGCAGGAAGAAATCAACGAGTTTAAACAGGAGCTGGAAAAGGAAAACACCGAGGGCATGGAAGACGAATTCGGAGATTTACTTTTCAGCCTGGTCAATGTGGCCCGTCTGTACGGAATCAACCCCGATAACGCTCTTGAACGCACCAACAAAAAGTTTCGTGAGCGCTTCAATTATCTGGAGACGGAAACATTAAAAAAAGGCATTCCGCTCAAAGAACTAAGCCTGGACCAGATGGAAGCCATCTGGCAGCAGGCCAAAAAGTACAGTCCCTGATTCAAATGAATTTAGATCCAGCCTTTGTCAGGCAGATGCGCGCGCTTCTTCCTGAGGAGTCCGATGAGTTTTTGCGTTCTCTGGAGGATGATCTTCCGGTTAGTCTGAGGCTGAATACCGCCAAATGTTCCAAAGAGGATGTTTTGAACTGTTTGCCGGCAACTGTTCAGGAAACAGTGCCGTGGTGCCCGGAGGCTTATTATCTGGAGCAACGTCCTGTCTTCACTTTTGACCCCTTGCTGCATGCCGGTATATATTATGTTCAGGAAGCTTCCTCCATGTTCAGTGCCCGGGCAATCTGTTCGGCTTTGCAGATTATGGAAATGTCCGGTCAGGCGGTGAGGATGCTGGATCTTTGTGCAGCTCCCGGAGGTAAAGCTACGCTGGCTGCTTCTCTGCTTCCCGCAGGCAGTTTGCTGTTGGCTAACGAAATCGTTCCCTCCAGAGCTAAAATACTGGACGAGAACCTGATAAAATGGGGCACGGCCGAAGTTGTTGTAACTCAGAATGAACCCTCAGACTTTGCCGGACTCAAATATGCTTTCGACCTGATTCTGGCCGATATGCCTTGTTCAGGCGAAGGGATGTTCCGCAAAGAACCCGATGCCATTACTGCCTGGTCCGAAGATTACGTGCGTAGTTGTGCAGCCCGTCAACGACAAATTCTCAGTCAATGCTGGAACAGCCTGCGGCCCGGAGGCTGCCTGATTTACAGTACCTGTACCTACAACACCCTGGAAAACGAAGAGAATGTGCTTTGGGCCGCCGAACAGCTTGGAGCCCGTATCATGCCTGTAGAATCAAATCCTGAATGGAAAATACATCCCGCCATTGATGCTGATATACCGGCCTATCGTTTTTTTCCTCACAGAACCAGGGGAGAAGGTTTCTTTTTGGCATTGCTTCAAAAAGAGGAGTCTGCTGCAACAAACTTGCAGACCAGTCGGGAAACTAATCAACAAGAAGAATTCTACGAGATTGTCAGGCCAAGGGGGAAAAAAAAGTTATTCACCCGAAAAAAATCCGGAAAGATTGTAAACGAATTAATGGACAAAAAGATAGCTGCATATTTGACCTCTTTGTTTGATGAGCCCGTTGCCTGCGAAGTAAGGCTTTTGCCACAGGGAATTTACAGCGCTTTTCCCAAACAACATTCTGAGTTTTTAGCCCAAATCAGTTCCTCATTGCACATATTACGTGCGGGGATACATATGGGAGAATATAAAGGCGATCACTTTATTCCAGATATTTCTCTGGCCTTGTCCACCTCACTTAAACCAGAGAAACACTTTCCTGCTTATGAACTGGATCGTCAACAAGCCTTGTCATATTTAAAGAGAGAGAGCCTGCTATTGAGCGAACAATGCCCCCGGGGTCAGGTCTTGATGAGCTATAAGGGAAAGGCTTTGGGTTGGGTAAACAACTTGGGAATCAGAGCCAACAACCGATATCCTCAATCCTGGAGAATACGTGCGGAACTCCCCTCCAATCGTTTACAAAAATGAAAAAAATTGGTATTTTGTCAGACACACACGACTACTGGGATAAACGTTATATTCCTTACCTGGAAGTTTGCGACGAAATCTGGCATGCCGGAGACATTGGCTCAGTTGTTCTGACTCAGCGATTGGAAGCCATCAGGCCACTAAGAGCGGTATACGGAAATTGCGACGGTTATCCTCTAAGGTATAATTACGGCTCCTACTTGTTTTTTGAGCTTGAACAGATCAAGGTTTTAATGACGCATATCGGCGGATATCCGGGTCATTACGACGCAACAGCCCTGACTCTGATTAAAAAATTCAAACCAAATCTGTTTATTTGCGGGCACTCCCACATAGCCAAGGTCATGTTTGACCGTCAACACGAAATGCTATGTGTCAATCCGGGAGCCGCCGGCAAACAAGGATTTCACACCATTCGTACGCTAATGCGCCTGGAATTGAATGCAGGAAATATCGAAAACCTTGAAGTAATTGAATTGAG
>LSQX01018576.1_pt1 | contig 13911 bp, 11 predicted proteins | sample 654561 | NCBI WGS metagenome assembly LSQX01 (sample SAMN04489861, study PRJNA283612) | anaerobic digester metagenome | isolation source: 4 biogas reactors fed with cattle manure at either 37C or 55C with and... | place: Denmark: Kongens Lyngby | collected 2014 | reverse complement strand
TGGTGAAGGTGATTATAGCGTATGGATAGGTCCTTATAGCTTTGCTACACCTCTTGTTACTCCTATTCCTTGGTATGAAGGTTTTGCTAATACAACTTTGCCTAATGGCTGGACCAACTCAAACATGACTTTGGGTTCTAGTGCTTCTTCAATAAACGATGGTGGAGCATCAGGAAATTATATTTACAAAAACTTGTGGAGTAATGCAGTTACAGGAAACTTTTCTACTATTACAATTGGTAGTATTACTGGTGCAGAAAGTTTATCTTTTGATTATAAAATAGCCGACTATGATGCTCCTTATACACCACCAGCTTCAGGTACAGGAAATTTTATTTTAGAAATTTCTACTGACTTTGGCGAAACTTGGACACAAATTGAAACTGTTGATAATAACGGTGTCGCAGGTTGGCAAAACAAATCATATCCAATGACAGCTTATGCAGATGAGTACGTAAAATTCCGTATCACATCTAACAGAACTGATGGAGATTATTATATTGCATTTGATAACTTTAATTTAGCAACTTGTTTAACACCAAGTGGTATAATAGCTAATAATATTACAACAAACTCTGCTACTATTACTTGGGAGGTTTCAAGTTCAAATCCTGCCGGATATCAAGTTTATTACTCTACAACTAATACTGCTCCGAGTGATGATGAAAGCGATATTGAAGAAACAGATAGCAACTCTATAAATTTGACCGATTTAGAACATAGTTCTACTTATTATGTTTGGGTACGTGCAAATTGTGGTGAAGGTGATTATAGCGTATGGGTTGGTCCTTATAGTTTTGCTACAGAATGTGGCGCTATTACATCACTACCTTGGCTTGAAAGTTTTGAGAATGTAAGTATTCCTGCTATTCCTAATTGTTGGTTAACTGAAGGAAGTAAATGGATTACTACAAACAATTCTTACTCAATCTATGATGCTGACGCTAGAACTGGTAATCAATTCCTAAGAATCCCTTACTCATCTACTAATGAATATATTTGGACTCTTGGATTTGACATGCAAGCTGGAGTAAGTTACGATTTCTCATTCTGGTGGGCTGGTGATACTTATAGTGGTTGGACAGGAGATGTTTTTTATAACACTTCTCAATCATCAACTGGAGCTACGCAATTAGGAGGTTCTTTTGTTACTTCAAGCACAACAACTACAAAAACTTATGTTCAAGAAAGAATAACATTTATTCCTACAAATGATGATGTATATTATTTTGCTATTAAAGTAACTTCTACAGATGCCCCTTGGTATTTAAGTTTTGATGATTTTAGACTTGAATTAACTCCTACTTGTTTTGCACCTACTAATATTCAAGCTAGTAATATTACAACAAACTCTGCTACAATTACTTGGACAGAATCTATTACTACGCCAGAATCTTATGATGTTTATTATTCTACATCTAATACTGCTCCGAGTGATGATGAAAGTGAAATTGAAACAAGTTTTACCACCTCTATTGAATTAAACGACTTACAATCTAGTTCTACTTACTATGTTTGGGTGCGTTCAAATTGTGGAGAGGGTGATTATAGCACATGGGGAGGACCTTATAGCTTTGCTACAGAATGTGACATTATTAGTGCATATCCTTATTTCGAAGGATTTAATAATAGTAATCAACCAAACTGCTGGACTATTATAGATTTAGATGATGATGGTTCTTCTTGGGAGCCACGAACTACATATTCGTCTAATAATCCTTATGAAGGTTCTCATATGATGGTTTCAGAATTTAGCTACCCAAATAACGATTGGCTAATTTCTCCTCAGTTTAAAATTATAAATAATAATTTAAAATTAGACTTTTATGCTAGAAGTTACAGTTCTAGTTACTTAGAATCCTTTAATGTTTTAGTATCAAAAACTGGAAATTCACCTGCTGATTTTACCATTGAGCTTGATGAAATAATTGAACACTCTACTGATTGGACAAATCACGAGTATATATTATCAGATTTTGGTATTGAAGAAGATGATGAAATTTATATTGCAATACAGCATGTTTCATACGACATGTATGCTTTATTTATTGATGCATTTAGTATTACAGAAATTTATATACCTAACGATGAAGCTGAAATTTTAAGCTATTCAATTCCTGAACAAGTTGGAGATACAGATATAGATCCAATAACTCATGAAATTGAACTTACTATGCCTTACGGTACAGATTTAACTGAATTAGTTGCTACATTCACTCTTTCTGAAAATGCTACAGCTAAAATTGGTGAAGTTGAGCAAGAAAGCGGTGTTACAGCAAACGACTTCACAAATAATGTAGATTACACTGTTACTGCTGAAGATGGCACTACTACTCAAAATTGGACTGTAATTGTTAATGTAGAAGAACTTATTCTTAACGATGAAGCAGAAATCTTAACTTACTCTTTTGCAGAACAATATTCACCAGCAGTTATTGATGATGTTAATCATACAGTTACTGTTGTGGTTAATGAAGGTACAAGTTTAGATGCTCTTGTTGCTACATTTACTTTATCTCCAGGTGCTAGTGCAAAAATTGGAGCAGTTGATCAAGAAAGTGGTGTTACAGAAAACAATTTCACTGATCCAGTTATATATACTGTAACTGCAGAAGATGGTACAACTACTCAACCTTGGACTGTTACTGTTAGTGTTTATGTAGGAATTGAAGATGTAGAAAATTCTGCTCTAGCAATCTATCCAAATCCTAACAATGGTAACTTTACTTTAGATTTCACTAATATCAATGGTAAAGTTAATTATCAAATTTTCGACACAAAAGGAAGCATTATATTAAATGAAAACTTTGTTGCAAACGGAAACGCAATTAAAGAAGTTTCATTAAATCTTGTTCCTGGTGTTTACTTCGTTAAATTAGTTACTGAAAATCAAAGCTTAATTGAAAAATTAATTATTGAATAAAAGTAATTTCTAAATAATTTTAAAAACCGTTCCAAATTTGGGGCGGTTTTTTTTTGTTGTAATGATTTATTATTAAGCCTGACAGCATATCAACCACGAATTTCACGAATAATAAAACAAAAATTAGTGTAAATTAGTGTAATTAGTGCTTGTTTCTCTTCGAGCATTGAGCGTAGCGAAATGCAAGAAGCCAAAACCGAAAAAGTAGTTTCAAAGTTTCTCTGTTGGCTCGCAGGTTCCCCAACTTCGAAACAACTATCAACCACGAATTTCACGAATTTTCACGAATAAAAAAAATAAAAATTAGTGTAAATTAGTGTAATTAGTGGTACACTTATCTTCGAGTTTTAAGCGTAGCGAAAAACGAAGAAGCCAAAATTAGTGTAAATTAGTGCAATTAGTGGTTGTCTATCTTCGAGCATTGAGCGAAGCGAAATGCGAGAAGCCAAAACCGAAAAAGTAGTTTCAAAGTTTCTCTGTTGGCTCGCAGGCTCCCCAACTTCGAAACAACTATCAACCACGAATTTCACGAATTTTCACGAATAAAAAAATAAAAATTAGTGTAAATTCGAGTAATTCGTGGTTGCCTCTCTTCGAGCATTGAGCGAAGCGAAATGCAAGAAGCCAAAACCGAAAAAGTAGTTTCAAAGTTTCTCTGTTGGCTCGCAGGCTCCCCAACTTCGAAACAACTATCAACCACGAATTTCACGAATTTTCACGAATAAAAAAATAAAAATTAGTGTAAATTCGTGCAATTCGTGGTTGTTTCTCTTCGAGTTTTGAGCTTAGCGAAAAACGAAGAAGCCAAAATTAGTGTAATTAGTGTAATTCGTGGTTGTTCTCCTTCGAGTTTTGAGCGTAGCGAAATGCGAGAAGCCCTTTCGACTTTGTCAAAATTTCAAAACTTCCCAGTAGCCTGTTTTTTTACTTCCAATTCTTTTAAGAACTCCCTTTTCTTTTAAGCGACTAATATTGTTCTCGATAGTACGTACAGGTTTCAGTAGTATTTGTGCTATTTCAAAAATTCTAATATTAGGTTTTTCTTTTATTAAAGAAACTATATCTTTTTCTAAAATATTTAACCCACCAAATAAACCACCAAATAAACCACCATTAGATTGTGTTTTTTGATTTTCAACGTATTCTAATAATGTTTTTTCAATAGCATCAAGCATAAAATTAATAAAAGGCTGACAATTGGAGTTTCTATGTTGGCTCGCAGGCTCCCCACCTTTAAAACAACTATCAACCACGAATTTTACGAATTTTCACGAATTGCAAAAATAAAAATTAGTGTAAATTCGTGTAATTAGTGGTTGTTTCTCTTCGAGCATTGAGCGAAGCGAAATGCGAGAAGCCCTATCAGTGTAAATTCGTGGTTGTTCTTCTTCGAGTTTTGAGCGAAGCGAAAAACGAGAAGCTAAAATCCGTGTAAATTCGTGTAATTCGTGGTCAACTCTTTCTTCGAGTTTTGAGCTTAGCGAAAAACGAGAAGCCACTTTCGACTTTACAGACTTTCCACTTTGTCAAAGTTTAATCCTAAAAGAATTTCCTTTTTAACAAAATCAAGAGCTAAATTAAGATTTTCAATAGCTTTTTCGCTAAGTTCTTCTTTAAAACCCCATTCATAACCTTTAATATGTAAGAGATAACATTTTGGGTCTTTATCATAAATTTGATTGCAAAGATTAAGAACAAAAGCAGGCGAAACAGCGTGCATAGTAAACTCAATTTTTGCATCAGAAGCTTTTACTTCATCAATATAAAAATTCTCAATTTCTTCTATTGTTGCATCAACAAATAAAACAATATCTTTAGTCGAAATTAAATCTGAATCTTCAATATTTAACTGATAATTACTTTCTACTTCAATACCTTTTATAGCTTTTTCGGTAATCCAAGTCTCAATATTTTCGGCAAAAGCATTGCCTAAACCGTCATCTTGGCGACCTGGATTACCATAAGCATATATTAGTATATTTTTAGCATCTTCCATTTATGATTTTTTTCTATCTATTAGCCTATCTTTTGAATCATATAATGAAACTTCTAAAGGCATTTTCCCAAGAGCATGAGTTGCACAACTTAAACATGGGTCATAAGCACGTATTGCAACCTCTACAGCATTCATCATACCCTCGGTAATAGTTTCCTGACCATTCATATAAGAATTGGCAACATTATTTACGGCACGATTCATTGGCTCGTTGTTATTAGTTGTAGAAACTATAAGATTAGCCATTTCTATTTGGTCATTATCATTAATCTCGTAATGATGAAATAAAGTACCACGCGGAGCCTCAATTAAGCCAACACCTCGTTTTTGTTTTGTACCTTTTGTAACAAGTTCGCCACTTAACAAATCAGGATCATTTAATAATTCTTTCATCATTTCTGCTGCATGTAATACCTCAATTAAACGTGCATGATGGGTGTGCATACACATATTATTAGGTTTACCATTAGTATAAGATTTGAAAATTTCAAACTCTTTTTGGGCTAGGGGAGTAGGAATAAAATCAGCACAATTTAAACGAGCTAAAGGACCAACTCTATACCAGCCCTTTTCTTTACCAAGATGCAACATATAAGGAAATTTCATATACGACCAATTACGTACTTCTTCGCTGATATATTTATCATAATCTTGATAATCAATATCATTCAAAACTTTATTACCATGTGCATCAACAGCTCGCAAAACTCCATGATATAAATCCATAGCACCGTCTTCACGAACCAAACTCATGTGATTAGACTCATATTTTGAAAAATTATCAATAAAATCTGTATTCTTTTTATGATAATCTTTCACAAACTCAACAGCTGCCTGAGCCCATTCTATCATTTTGTCGATATTTAATGGATCTGCACCTAATAAAAACTTATCTCTTTCATCTAAACTCAAATGTTTGTTAATACCTCCGGGGATTGCACCCGTACCGTGGATTTTCTTGCCAGCAGTGGCTGAAATTATTTCTTGACCAAATTTTCGCATCATAACGCCCATTACTGCCAAATCTTTATGCTCCATAGCTACTCCAATAACATTTCTAATTGCAGGATCCGCATCAACTCCAAAAAGCAAATCAGGAGATACTAAATGGAAAAAATGCAAAGAATGAGACTGGAAAATTTGACCATAATGCATTAATCTACGCATCTTTTCGCCTGTAGGCGTTAAACCATTACCTGTACCAGCACCAACAATTACGTCTAATGCCTTAGCAGCTGCTAAATGGTGGCTAACAGGACAAATACCACAAAGACGCTGAACTAAAACTGGAGCCTCCCAATAAGGACGACCTTGAATAAAACGCTCAAAGCCTCTAAACTCAACAATATGAAGTCGTGTTTGCTCAACTTTTCCAGCATCATCAATTTTTATAGTAACTTTTCCGTGACCTTCTACACGGGTTACTGGTTCTATTGTTATCTTTTTCGACATTTTACTAAATTTTTAAAAATTAATCAAATTTGAATACCTCATAAGGAAGTTTTAAATCATCGCCTGTTACTAAGGCAACTAAAGCATTCCAGATTAAATCTGCACGGGGTGGACAACCAGGCAAAAAATAATCAATTTTAACTATCTCATGACAAGGATAAACTTTGTCTAAAATCATAGGAAGCTCATCATCATTGGGTAAAATCTTTTCTGTATTTGTTGTTACAGTAGGACCATTTAAATAAGCCTCGTGAATACATTCCTCAACAGGAATACCATTACGCATAGCAGGCAAACCACCCATTATAGCGCACTCGCCAAGAGAAATTAAAATCTTACAATTTTTACGAAATTCCTTTAAAACATGAACATTTTCGCTATTACAACAACCTCCCTCAATAATGCCAATATCGCATTGTTTTGTAAATGTTTTAATATCGTCAATTGGAGATTTGTTAAACTCAACTAATTCGATTAAATCTAAAATCCTTTCGTCTATATCAAGAAAAGACATGTGACAGCCAAAGCAACCTGCTAAAGATGTCGTTGCAACTATAGGTTTACTCATAATAATTTCCTCCTATTATTTATTTTCGATTTCATATCCTATAGGATTATTGTCGTATTTACGAGAACCTATTGGAATACTAAAACCAACTTCTTTTTTAATTATCACTCCTACCGGACAAATATCCATAGCTTTTTGAGCCATCTCATCCGAAATGTTTGCACAAACCTCTTCATCCATTATGATTTCTGCATGAATACCACGATATTTTACTGCAAACATAGACTTGCCTTGCTCATCTTTCAAACCTCTTACACAACGCATACAAAGAATACACCTGTTTTTGTCTAATAAAAGTTTTGAATTTTCAGCCTCAATTGGACGCTGCGGAAAAGCATAAGGAAAACGAGGAACCATCATCAAATAACGATAAGCTAATGCTTGAAGTTCGCAATTACCACTTTTCTCACAAGCCGGACAAAAATGATTGCCCTCAACAAAAATAGCTTCAATAATTGCTTTGCGAATATCTGTTATTTCTGAAATATCGCTCTCAATATTCATACCTTCACCCACAGGAGTAGTACAAGCAGTCATGTATCTGCCATTAACTTTAACAGTACAAATACGACATGAAGCTTTGGGTTTTACCCCTTCATAATTGCATAATGTAGGAATATAAATCCCATTATTTGCGGCAGCTTCAAGAATCATTTGACCTTTCTTAGCTTGAATTTCTTTGCCGTCTATTGTTATATTTATTATTTCGTTCATAATTTTATTTTTTTTAGGTTAAAAATGATTAATGAATATTTGGAATACGGCCAACATAATCACAAGAAGCCTGAACTGCTTCCTCCATATTAAATCCCATATCATAATCTACGCCTTTTTGAACTAAAGCTTCATATAAAAATCTGAAATTTTTAATACTGGAAATAATAGGATTACCCGCTGCTTGTCCTAAACCACAGCGACTTACAGCAGGGATTTTTGCCCACTTTTCTAAATCGGAAATATCTGACATTACTCCTTTGCCTTCAAGGATTTTTAATAATTTATCCTTTAATAATTTTGAAAATATTCTACAACTAGTGCAAGACCCACAAGATTCTTCAATAAAAAATTCCATAAAATTAAGAACTATGTCTTTCAATAAATTTCTGGAATTATCCAAAATAATCATAGAACCGCCGGTTGCTAAATCGCCATAACAAATTTTACGACCAAAATCACTTGGTCCAATTAGCGAACCAGAAGGACCACTAATTTGAACGGCTTGAGTGTTTTTAGCTCCAACCATTTCTAACATTTCGTATATTGTCATGCCCCAGTCAATTTCATAAACACCAGGTTTTTCGCAATCACCAGAAATGCTTAGTAATTTTGTACCCGAAGACTCTTCACTACCAATTTCGCTAAACCATTGTCCACCATTTTCTATAATCTTTACTACAGAACAAAAAGTTTCTACATTATTAATTATAGTAGGATTATTTAAATAACCATGCTCAACAGGGAAAGGTGGTTTATCCCTTGGTTCGCCACGCTTACCCTCGGCTGATTCAATAAGGGCGGTTTCTTCGCCACAAACATAAGCACCGGCTCCAAACTGAATCCTAATGTCGAAATTAAAACCATTTATACCACCAATGTTTTCACCTAATCTGTTTTCTTTACGGGCAAGAGAAAGAACAGATTCTAAATAATCTTCCATATATTTATACTCATATCTTAAGTACAAAAGACCGCTATCTGAACCAATGGCATAACCCGCTATAGCCATACCTTCAAACAACATTTCAGGACGCTCGGTTAAAAGAACTCTGTCTTTAAATGTGCCAGGCTCTCCCTCATCGGCATTACATAAAACATAGCGTTTCCCGCCTGTAAATCTTGAGCAAAAATCCCATTTTAAACCAGTTGGAAAACCAGCACCACCTCTACCACGAATTTCAGATTTTTTTACCTGGGCAATAACTTCGCCCGGAGACATAGATTTTAAACTATTAGAAAGTACAAAACCAGGATTATAATCTGAAAAAAGAACTTTGCCTTTCCTAAGAATATTGTTTTGTACCATAGTCTGCATTAAAGCATTTTTACCATCCCCATATTGTTTGTGGTAAAGGTCTTCAACTTTCTTGCCCTCTTTTAATCCAATAATAATTTGTTTTGCTACAGCAGGAGTTAAATTAGTGAAAACCTGACCGTTAATAATTGCTGCAGGCTCTTGATCGTTCATGCCAATACAAGAGGTGTTAAATAATCCAATTTTACCATCAGCAGATACTTTGCCAAATTTACAATTAGCTGTCTCCTCAAAAGCTTTTTTAACCTCGTCTCTACCAAGCATACAAGCTACTGCACTGTCGTTCAGGTAAATAGTGTTTTTACCTCTAGCCGCATTGCTGAAAAAATGGTAAAAAGACAAAGTTTGTTCAACATCGATTTTTGAAATACCAAGAGATTTTGCTATACCTTGTACAGCAAGCTCTGAAACATGACCCAGTTCGTAATGAATATCCAATAAAATATCCATTAACCTATTCTTGTCTGAATCATACTTTTTTACAATCCTCAATAATTGTTCGTCCATTCTGTCAAAGATTTAATAATAGTTAGTTAATAAAATTTTGTTTCGTTCGCTTCAATTTTCAAACATTAATAGTTAATTTTTTAACAACTAATGTTCAAAAGCAAATGTAGAATTATTAATGAGCTTTACAAAGATTATCTAACATATTTTTAAAATTTATATAAATTCTAAATTACGCATATAATAGGCTGTTTATACGGTTTGTGGCATAATTATTGTTGTGCGTATAAGTTGATTAATAACAACTTTAATTTAAAACTGGTTTTTTTGCCATAGTATTAATAATATAATTATATTTGTATCTTAATTAATAAATACATTTTGACATGAATAAAAATAGAAATAAAGAGCCAAAAGTTAAAGGTTTGGGTTGTTTAGGCATGACAGTTTTTGTTTTGCCACTAATTATTGCGTTTCTAATATTACTAATTTGGGGTGGATTTTACGCCTGGTCTTCTTATAATAAATTTGTTGAAGCTACACAAAATGTAGAAAGTGTTTGGGGAAATGTGGAAAATTCATATCAAAAACGATACGACTTAATCCCTAATCTAGTCGAAACTGTTAAAGGATATGCAAATCATGAAAGCGAAACATTTATAGCTGTTACAGAAGCAAGATCTAAAGTTTCATCTATAAATATTACAGCAGACGAATTAACAGAAGAAAATTTACAAGCTTTTGAAGATGCACAGTCAGAATTAAGCGGTGCTTTATCAAGACTATTAGTTAGCGTAGAGGCATATCCGGAATTGAAAGCAAATCAAAACTTTATGCAATTGCAACAAGATTTAAAAGATGTTGAAGCTGAAATATTGCTAAGAAGAGACGATTACAATAATACTGTAAAGCCCTATAATAATTTAGTGCTGAAGTTTCCACGCAATTTATTTGCCAAAATTTTTGGCTTTAAACAAAAACCATATTTCAAAGCAAGTGAAAAAGCTAGCGAAGCGCCAAAAGTATCTTTTTAAAAATTCAAATAATATTTCTTGGTTAATTCCCGATATTCTTGGCTGTAATCATGCCTAAAATCATTCTCTATAGTTAAATGTGATATTTCAAATTTAGAAGGCTTTCTTACTATTTCAAATATTATCCTCTTGGCTTGTTTGCCTTTTTTAGGAATAATAAAAAGTTTTTCAGAAATAAATAAATCTAAATTTTTACACTCTTTAACAAAATAATCTTCTTGCAAAGCAGGATAAATTATATAAGCTTTTCCATCTTCGCTCAAAAAGCGATTAATACCTAATAATAAATCTTTTAAATCTAATTCCAAATCATGCTTTGCAATAGCCTTAGCCTTTTTGGGAGAAGGATTTCCGCTTGTAAAATATGGAGGATTTGAAACAATAATATCATATTTGATTTTTGTGTCAAAATTTTGAACTGCCTTACAAAAAACTTTTAATCTATCAGCCCATTTAGAGTTTTTAAAATTTTCTTTAGCTAAATTACAAGCCTCAATATTAATATCCAAAGCGTGAATATTTGCAATAGATTTTTGTGCCAAAATTAATGAAATAACACCGCTGCCACAACCAATATCTAAAATATATTTTGCAGATTCACAATTAATATAAGCTCCTAATAAAACAGAATCTGTTCCAATTTTAAAAACAGATGAACTTTGTTTTACATTAAATTTCTTAAAATAAAAAACATCTGTCATAGCTTAAAAGTCTTCGTTTACGCCAATACCAAAAAGTGCAAAATCATATTTTACAGGATCTTTAGAGTCAAATTTTCTAAGTTGTTTCGTTAATAAATCTACAGCTTTCCAATCGTTTTGCTTTCTTTCCAACAAACCCAACAATCTAGCAATTCTCCCCGAATGAACATCCAAAGGAATATAAAGATCTGCAGAAGAAATATTTTTCCAAATTCCAAAATCTACCCCTCTATTATCCTTTCTAATCATCCAACGTAAAAACATATTTAAACGTTTTGCGGCAGAACCCGACTCTACATTTGCTAAATGTCGCTTTGTCCTTTGTAAATGCGGAATAGAAAAAAATATTTTATGGAAATCGCTCAAATTATTAAAAATATTATCTGTTTTTGTTAAAATATTTTCTAAACCACCATAGTTTTCATAAATATTCTTTAATGAAATGATAAAAAATTTCAAATCTTCGCCATTAAAAGTTCTATGTACAGCATTTTCAAAGCGTTTTAAATCCTTTGCAGAATGAGAAATTACAAATTCATAAGGAGAATTATCCATTAAATCAATAAACTTTTTTGCAGATTTTATAATAGAATTTCGCTTGCCCCAAGCAATTGTAGAAGTAATAAAACCACTTATTTCAATGTCTTCTTTTTTATTAAATAAATGTGGAATCTGTATTGGATCATCTTCGATAAAGTTTGGATTATTGAATTTTTCATATTTTTCGTCCAAAAATCCTTTAAGTGTTTCAAAATCTAAGTCTAAATTCATAATAAAATATTTACAGCCCGAAAATATACTTTTTTTTTAAAATATTAAAAGTATTTGTTTTCTTTGCATTATGATTTTAAACAACTTATGGAAAGGAATAGTTATTGGCTTATCGGCTTCAATCCCACTTGGGCCTATAGGTGTTTTAATAATTCAAAGAACATTGAATAAAGGCCGACTTTCAGGTTTCATAAGTGGTTTAGGGGCTACTTTTGCAGATGTATTTTATGCGTTTATAGCCGGATTTAGTGTGAAAATAATTATAGATTCAATAAACGAATATGAAATATTACTAAGAAGTATAGGTGGCGCAATACTATTTTTTATGAGCTACAAGCTATTTGTTACCAATCCAGGCGTACAACTTAGAAAACAATTGAAAAAAAAACGAAGTGGACTTATTGGTGACTTTTTTTCAACATTTGCTCTAACAATATCAAACCCTATTACTTTATTCGTTTTTGCAGCGGTATTTGCAGGTTTTAACGTATTAGACAAAACTTCTGACCTACTTGAAGTACTAATATTAATTATAGGTGTATTATTTGGAGCTATAACTTGGTGGTTCACACTATCATCAATAGTAAATAAATTCCGTAAAAGAATTAAACTAAGGAAAATGCTAATTATAAACAGAATAGCCGCAATACTAATAGCATTATTCGCTATATTTATTATCACAACATTATTTTTTGACAAAACCATATAACAAGCCCCTCTAACCAACTAAAAACTAACACTAACCACTAAATACTAACCACTAAATACTAAATACTAACCACTAACCTACCTATTCCCTTTAGCTCTATTATGTGTTTTGCAAAGCATCTCGCAGTTGCTTATATCACTTGCTCCACCTTTGCTCCATGCAGTTACGTGGTCGGCATCCATATCTTTAATATTCCAAATTTTATTTTTATTTGAATCGTGCCCAATAGCACAAAGTGGGCAATTTGAAATTCCTTTTTCAATAGCTTGGGTAGTTTGTTTTGTATATACAGATTTTTTTGTTGCTTCGTCAAAAACTCTGACATCAATAAGTTTTGTGTCGATTAATCCACCAAGAATATATTCAAAAACTCCTTTGCGGTTTTTTACGTAAGGGTCGGCGTAAAGTTCTCTAACTTGTTCAGTAACTTTTGCCGGGTCGTAGGCTTGTTTTTTGTATGTTTCGTAAAGTCGCCCCCATTCTAAGCCACGCATTTCTGTTTCTACATTTTCGAAAATTCCCGAAACCCATTCAATTACAGTGTTGAAATAATTTTTTACTTCTGTAATATTGTTATCAAAGCGGTGCAGACTCATATAATCACCTATATTTCCTTTGCTAACCCAATCTAAGGCACGCTCTAAAAAATCTTGGCGGTTAGCTGATCCTGAAACATAAGCACTCCACTTTAAAATATTTGCATTTTGGGAATTTGAAAATTCTTCTTTACATTTTGTTACAAAAGGTCCTGAATATACTGCGTTTAAAAGCTCTTGATTGTTAAGCGGAACTCCTGCAATATTGATAGTTCTAAACCATTCTTTTATTTCACTTTCTGTACCCTCGCACTCGTAAATTAATAGTTTTGTTTTAAGAATTTTCTCTTGTTTGTCAGCAGCAATACCGCTGAAATATTGTTCCATTCCGTTTTCGTCTTTTACCGCAAATTTATTGCTTACAAATCTTCCAAAACTCGTAATTCTTTGCTGTCCGTCTAAAACTTCAAATTTCTCATCTTCTACTTTATTGAAATAAATTAAGCCCAAAGGATAGCCTTTTAATAATGAATCAATTACGGCAACGTCTTTCTTGCCGTCTGCATAAATATAATTGCGTTGATATTCGGGCTGTATGGTTAATTTTCCCGATAAACCAAATAAACCTTTGCCTTCTAACTCGTTATAAACAAAGCCTTTGCAAATGTCTTCTACTGTAATTTCTGTACGTAATCTTGTTTCCATATATATAATATTATTTTATTTTCTCAATTTTATTTAA
>LSQX01357900.1_pt1 | contig 13912 bp, 11 predicted proteins | sample 654561 | NCBI WGS metagenome assembly LSQX01 (sample SAMN04489861, study PRJNA283612) | anaerobic digester metagenome | isolation source: 4 biogas reactors fed with cattle manure at either 37C or 55C with and... | place: Denmark: Kongens Lyngby | collected 2014 | reverse complement strand
AGATGTGTATAAGAGACAGCATTATTGCTTACACAATTGGATTTGCTAAAAAATATTAATCATGAAGAAAAGGATAAAGATGTTTAGGGCTTGATGTCTTTGGATATATAACGCTGTACGCCCAAATTGATAATATGGTGCATTAGAACAAGGTTATATGCTAATACAGATATATTATTAATCGCCCGAAAGGGCGAAATTTGTTTATCTATTTTGATAGGAGTGATAAATTTTGACAGTAGACTACGGTAAAACACTTAACTTGCCAAAAACAGAGTTTCCAATGCGGGCTAATCTCCCTTTAAGGGAGCCTGATTTTCAAAAGGAATGGGAAGAGAAAGACTTATATAATAGTCTTATTAAAAAGAATTCAGAAAAGCCTTTATATATTTTACACGATGGTCCACCTTATGCTAATGGTGATATACATTTAGGTCATACATTAAATAAGGTTTTGAAGGATATCATTGTAAAATTTAAAAATATGGATGGTTTTAATTGTCCTTATGTACCGGGATGGGATACACATGGTCTACCTATAGAACGGCAGGCAATTAAAAAGCTTAAGTTAAACAGGCATGAGGCAGACCCGGTAGAATTTCGTAAAGCATGTAAGGAATTTGCATTAAAGTATGTTGATATACAAAAAGAACAGTTCAAAAGACTTGGGATTTTAGGTGACTGGGATAATCCATACCTAACCTTAGCTCCTGAATTTGAAGCAAAACAGGTTGAAGTTTTTGGCTCTATGGCCAAAAAGGGATATATATATAAGGGCTTAAAACCCGTTTATTGGTGTTCTGATTGTGAAACAGCTTTAGCCGAGGCTGAAATCGAATATTCCGACAGTAAAGTGGATTCAATATATGTAAAATTTGAATTAAAGGACGATAAAGGGAAGTTTGAAAAAATATTGAAGGATGTAAATAATATTTATTTTGTTATTTGGACAACAACTACTTGGACATTGCCCGGTAATATGGCTGTGTGTTTAAATCAAGATTTTAAATACAGTCTTGTAAAAACCGGAAATGATGTTTTAATAATAGCATCAGAATTAGTTGAAAGAGTGATGGAGACATCAAAAATAGAAAACTATGAAGTAATAGATAAAATATCCGGCTCTGAACTTGAATACATGGTTTGCAGGCATCCATTTCTAGACAGGGATTCTCTTGTTATATTGGGGGACCATGTTACATTAGAAGCCGGTACAGGTTGTGTTCATACTGCCCCGGGTCATGGTGCTGAAGACTTTGACATATGTAAAAAATATAATATACCCATAGTAGTTCCTGTTGATGATAAGGGCCATTTGAATGAAGAGGCAGGTAAATTTGCAGGGTTGTTTTATGCAAATGCCAACAAAGAGATTGTTAAAGAGCTTCTGGAAACAAAACACCTTTTAGCTATTGAAACGGTAGAACATTCCTATCCCCATTGCTGGAGGTGCAATGAGCCTATTCTATACAGGGCGACAGAACAGTGGTTTGCATCTGTTGAAGGATTTAAAGATGCTGCAATTGAGGAAATCAGAAATGTTCAATGGATACCTGAATGGGGAGAAGAACGAATTGCAAATATGGTTAGGGATAGGAACGATTGGTGTATATCGAGGCAGAGGATTTGGGGTGTACCTATACCAATTTTTTATTGCTCAGATTGTGGCAAAGAGCTTATTAATGATGAAACGATAAAAATTGTTTCAGAGCTGTTTAAGGAAAAAGACTCTGATGCATGGTTTTATATGGAGGCTGATGAAATCCTCCCTGAAACATTTAAATGTGATTGCGGGGGAACTAAATTTACTAAAGAAGAAGACATTATGGATGTGTGGTTTGATTCAGGTTCAAGTCATGTTGCAGTTTTAGAGACCCGTGACGATTTGAGGTGGCCTGCCGATATGTACATTGAAGGAAATGACCAATATAGAGGATGGTTCCAATCATCCTTGTTAACATCTGTTGCAACAAGACAAATAGCACCTTATAAAACAGTAGTGACTCACGGGTTTGTTGTTGACGGTGAAGGGAAGAAAATGTCAAAGTCATTGGGGAACGGAATTGACCCCCTTGATGTTATTAAGCAATACGGCGCTGATATTTTAAGGTTATGGACAATATCTGCCGATTATAAAACTGATGTAAGAATATCCAAAGATATTTTAAAACAGTTATCTGAAATATACAGAAAAATAAGAAATACAGCAAGATTTATTTTAGGAAATATTAGTGATTTTAATCCTGATAACGATGCTGTGGAATATGAAAAACTGTTTGAAATTGATAAATGGGCACTATTAAAGGTAAATAAGCTTGTTGAGAAGGTATTAAGACATTACAGGAAGCATGAATACCATATGCTATATCATGCTATTCATAATTTCTGTGTTGTAGATATGAGTAATTTCTATCTTGATATAATAAAAGATAGGCTGTATGTAGAAAATTCAGAAGATGAAAAACGTAGGGCGGCACAAACAGTGATGTATGAAATATTAGATGCAATGGTAAAATTGTTGGCGCCTGTACTTGCCTTTACTTCGGAAGAGATATGGGATTATATGCCCCATAGAAGAAGCGATGATTTGGAAAGCGTGCTGCTTAACGGGGTTCCTGAAGTAAGAGAAAAATATAACAACAATGAATTAGAAGTAAAATGGGATAAAATAATTGATATAAGAGAAGATGTATCAAAAGCTTTGGAAATTGCCCGTACAGATAAAGTAATTGGACATTCGCTGGGTGCATTTGTGACAATCTATGCTGATGATAAATACTATGATTTCTTAAAATCTATAGAAAATGACTTGGAAACCATTTTCATAGTATCGGGAGCACAAGTGAAACAAAAAGGCGTTGATGAAGCTGAAGGTAGTGGTTATAAAGGTGAAACTGTCGAGGGCATAACAATAACTGTGTCACAAGCACAAGGTGAAAAGTGTGAAAGGTGCTGGATTGTAAGTAAAACTGTAGGTAATAGCGAAGAACATCCTACGCTTTGCAGCAGATGTAGCACTGTAATAAGTGCATAATAAACATCCCCGTGGCTTTTTGTTTCTGATTTTGACCTTTGTAGGGGCTTGATTCATCAAGCCCGTGGGATGCCTTGTGTCCCCTAATAGGTGGCTGAATTCAGTTGGACAGCTGGTCAGGATGAGCTCAACCATCTTGTGCCCCCTAATAGGTGGCTGCCCGAAGGGCTGGGGGTCCCTAAAGACAAGCTACTAAGGTTTTTTTGGCAGAACGGGCTTAGGCATTGTGAACAGTCCTTCCGATTTAGCAGTCGGCGTCAATTCGCATCCATGCTCAAGACGCCTAAAAATCGCCTCCTTGCGATTTTTCCTGCTTCAATCTCCAGGATTATTCACAACACCTAAGCATTAACAATCGAGCAATAGGGAACAGTAAGTTACTGTTGCCCTTTAAGCCTAGGTTAACACGCGCTGCAGAGGCGGACCACCTCTTATAACGGTGTTATCTACATAATTATTTAGAACGGTAATATGCGCTGTAGGGGCGGACGCCCCCTGACTCCGTACTTTCCCCGACCACTGGCAACTATAAAAAAGGAGAACTTTTAATGGAACATATTATAATAGACCTAAAACACTATAAATATCCCGTATACTTTAATAACACCTTCAATGAATTACCTCAAATAATGAAGGAACAACAGCTTTCAAACAAGGTACTAATAGTAACGGATAATAATGTTGAAAAGCATTATTATAATACCATTGAAAAACTCCTTATAGATAATGAGTTCAACGTATATAAATATGTTTTTGAGGCGGGGGAAGTCAGTAAAACCCTGAACACCATATCTGGAATTTATGATTGCTGCTTAGATAACAGACTTGACCGGAATTCAACAATTATAGCGTTAGGTGGTGGAGTTGTGGGAGACATTTCGGGGTTTGCTGCGTCTACCTATATGCGTGGAATAAACTTTATGCAAGTACCCACAAGTCTTTTAGCTCAAGTTGATAGTAGCGTAGGGGGCAAGGTGGGAGTTGATTATAAAGGCAGCAAAAACATAATCGGTTCATTTTATCAGCCTCTTTTAGTGTATATCAATATTGACGTACTAAAAACCCTCGAAAAACGTCAATATATAGCAGGGCTTGCAGAAGTAATAAAACACGGTATCATATATGACGATAATTTCTTCAAATACATAGATGACAATTCGGAAAAAATATTAGAATTTGATTATGAAATACTTAAATACTTAGTAAGAAAAAATTGTGAAATTAAAGCTGATGTAGTGCAGCAAGATGAACGTGAAAAAGGGTTAAGAGCCATACTTAATTTTGGGCATACCATTGGTCATGCAATTGAAAGCATATCAAGATTTTCTTTGTTGCATGGGGAATGTGTTTCCATAGGCATTAATGCGGCATGTTTTATTGCAAACAACAAAAAGTTATTATCTGATAACGAGTATGAAAAAGTATTGGTATTACTTGAGAAAGTCGGTTTACCTATATCAATAATAAAACAGGATAAATCAATTATATACAATGAAATGCTACGTGATAAGAAGCAAGTTTCAAATCAATTAAAATTTATTCTCCCAGAAAAAATAGGTTTGGTTATTCAAACATTTGACGTAACAGAAGAAGATATAAATAAAGCAATAGCGCATGTAATGAGATAAGAATCATCCTATTCGCTTGATTGCTATTACCCCTAATCTTATCTTTTTATTTTCTTATTCTTTAAAAAATCATACATATCTTCCGTATTTTCAAAGCCCATTTGAATAGCCTGATGTTTAGCAGTACCTGATAAAATTTGCACGACCCTATTTTTTAATTATTCTTTTCGAATACTATATCAGAACAACAGAAGTTACTATTTAGGTGTATTAACATTAGACTATTTGCTTGTTATTCTGAGCGTTAATGAAGAAACTCACGCTCTATTATAGTCATGAGTACAGTTCGAACGGGAAAACCATGGGGACGGTTCGAGCGGATTGTGAGCAAAGCGAACAACCGAAGGGAATCCGATGGAACTGTCCCTCGTGGTTTTCCCGAACAGTAACCGACAAAAAAAGATAGTTAACAAGACATAGTATGTGGGTATTTACTGTAATATGAAATAATAGTATAATTAAACTACTATTTATCATAGAAAACGAGTGATTATTTTGAATTTGGAAGAAAGGGTTCTTTTAGCGCAGAAGGATGATGTTGTTAGAAATGATATTATAAAAGAATATACAAATTATATATCTTCGTGTGCAAAAAACATAGTTGGCAGATATGTTTCAAAAGAAGATGACGAAATGTCTGTTGCTATGATTGCATTTGACGAAGCAATTACTAAATATGACAGTGCAAAAGGTTCCTTTTTAAATTTCGCAAATATTGTTATTAGAAACAGGCTAATTGATTTTATTAGAAAAGATAATAAGCACTCAAAAACTATACCTTTTAGTGAGTTGTCACAGACAGATAAGGATGGTAGAGAGATAGCTTTTGATATAGAAGATAAAAAGGATAACATAGGTGATGTAAAGTATGAATTAAAAGCATTGGCAACAGAGCTTAGTAAATATGATATTTGTTTTTCTGATTTGCCAAAGGTTTCTCCAAAATCGAAAAAAACTAACGAGGCCTGTTTTAAAATAATTAAATATATTATCCAAAATCCGGTATTGGTTAATGAAATTAAACTTAAAGGACTTATTCCTATTAAAAACATATTATCGTCCGTGAAAATTCATAGAAAAGTTATCGAACGACACAGAAAGTACATTATTACTGCAATAATAATTTTAACAGGAGAGTATTATATAGTTGCGGAATACTTTAATGATCTTAAGGAGGTGGCGGGATGAAGGGCATTATTACAGATATAATAAACAATAAAGCTGTTTTATTGAATGAGAACTCAGAATTCATTTATATTAACAACAAGAATTACGAAATAGGACAACAAATATCTTATAAGAAAAACAATCATAGCAGATTACATTATATAGCGGCATGTTTGGTATTATTTATGTTTGTAAGTTTTACAGGATATGCACAATATCGTACACCCGTATCTTATATCGGTATTGATATGGATTCCGCAAGTATTCAACTTGAGGTAAATTGTTTTTCAAGGGTAATAAATGCTATAGCTTTAGATCAAAATGCAGAAGAAATACTTGATAGAACACAGATAAAAAATTGGGATTTAAACAAATCTATTGATAGAATAATTGATGAATCAAAGTCTATGGGATTTTTGGAAGAGGGAAGTAGTAGTGTTGAAATAAATATCACAACAAAAAAAGATGAGTTAATGAATGATGTTAATAATAGCATAAATAAACACCAAGATAAAAATATTAAATTTGAGGTTGAAAAAGCAAACAAGGATACATTCGAAATATCTAAGGAACTAAACTTATCAGTTGGCAGGTTCAAAGCAATTAAGGAATACACAGATGTTTTCGGTGGCAGTATCCAAGAGAACGCTGAAAAGATGTCTGATTTTTCTGTAGGAGATATTAAAAATACTGTTAAGGGAAAAGTAAATATAGTATCTGATGATACGCAAGGGAAAAATGAAAATAAAGATAAAAACAGAGTTAATAACGAACTTAAAAAAGGAAAAGAAGATGAGACGAATGAAAAGAAACCAAGAATTAAACAGGACGAAGTAAATTCAGATAAGAACGAACTTAAACGAAATACGAGGGAGACTAATAAAGCTGATAAAGAGCTTGAGAAGAAAAAAAGAGATAGAGACGAAAAGGAGCTTGAAAAAAACAAGAATAAAAATGAGGAAAGAGATAATATTACAGAGGAAAAGAATAATAACAATGAAAATTCCGGAAAAGATAGCGGTAAATCCGAACAAAATGATAGTAAAGTAAACAATAATAAAGATAATAAAAACAAAAACAAGAATCTTGAAGAAGAGAAATCCGAAAAACAAAGGGACAACAAAAACCCCAAAAATGACAATAGTAATAACAATAGCAGCAATAACAGTAACAATAGAAATAACAGCAGTAATCAAAGTGATAAAAGTGATAATAGTAGCAATAATAGTAATAACAACCGAAACAACAAAAATAGTAATAACAAAAATAGCAACGGCAACAAGAATGATTAGGTGAATAAATTTTAAGTGAGAATGTAGAGAACACCCCCTGTGGTGTTCTCACGTATGTTTTTAAATTTCAATTAGTATATTAATAGGGAGATTCTATTCGGATAAAATTAAATTTTCCAGCAAACCGAAAAGCCTTTATTACAAATAGGTTACAATACCATGTAGACCCTATTTTCATAAAACCATAATTCGAATACTATAATAAATAAAAAAAGGAGGAAGCAAAGATGAAAAAGTTTATTTCCACAATTCTAATTATGACGTTCATGTTTTCGACTCTTATGGTTGCAACAACAGCTCTTGCTGATTCGAGAAACAACAGGGGAAAAGGTTTTGTTCCGCCGGGGTTGGCTAAAAAGGAATACAATCTTCCAAGGGGAATTGCAAAAAAGATTTTTGATGATATTGATGGTATACAATGGGCAAAAGAAGCGATTGAATTAATGCAATTAAAGGGATTAATTCGTGGATATGGAGAAGGAAGGTTTGCACCCAATAATGCAGTTACTAAACTTGAAACAGTTATTATGGCACTTAGAGTAATGGGGTGGGAAAGTGAAGTAGAATACATAAGACAACTTCCTAACAACTACAGAGGTAAACAAGTGGGGGATTGGGCAAAAGGATATATTACTATTGCTTATGAAAAAGGGATTCTCGATGATATTGATATGATGTATTTTAACCCCAATGCTTCTGCCCAAAGATTTGAAGTAGCAAAATATGTTATTAGGGCGTTGGGATATGAAAAAGATGCACAAAAAAGCATGAAAGAGAGATTACCATTTGTCGATGCAGAACTTGTTCCGCAAGGTGTTGTGGGGTATGTTTATCTTGTGAATGATTTAAAGCTCATGCAAGGTGATGATAATAGAGCTTTTAATCCTATGGGAACATTGACAAGAGCTGAAATGGCAGTGCTATTCCATCGTTTGGATCAAAAAGTTGACCGCGTTATAGGTGAAAATGAATATCAAGGGGTAATAAGTCAAATTTCTGATTATGAAATAACTTTAAATATAAATAGCAGAAGTAGATCTTTTGAAGTAGCTTATGATGTGGTTGTATATGACAGTAAAGGTAGGAGTGATTATTCAAATCTTTCAAGGGGTGTTGAGGTAATTATTATGGTGATGGATGGTGAGGTTGTCTCTATAAGGGTAGTTGAAGAAAGTAATGATAGGGATAAAATAATATCAAGATTCTCAGGAGAAGTTATTGATTTATATAATAACAGAGAGTCCAAGGAGATAACTGTTCAAGTTGAAAGCATGAAGGTTACATTTGTACCCGTAGATAATGTAAAGATATATTTCCAAAAAGAATTGGGCAATTTTGAAGATATTAACCTGGGAGATGCAGTTACAATAATTGTCGATACAAAAAATAGGGCAAGAGAAATTCATGTTGACAGAAGGAGAGTGGTGGAAGTGTCTGAGATAGTAAAAGGTTACATCACCGCAATAGACTTGGGCAGAAGATATCGTCTTGAAATAGACGGTGAAACCTATCCTCTTTCCGGTGAAGCCGCTATTAATATTGAAGACATAAGAAATGCAGATTTTCTTGATCTGGAAATTGGTCATTATGTAGAGTGTGAATTAGTTGATAATATAATTGAAGTAGTTAACGCAGAAGACAGGTTTGATGTAATAAGAGGAGTTGTTCAAAGCGTTAATCGCAATTCAATCGAAGTTGCAATCGGAAGAAGGATTAGAGAATATGAATATGCGGATACTTTAAAGATATCCATTGACGGAGAAGATGGTGATTTAAAGGATATTAAAGAAGGAATGACGGTTGATTTAAAAGTATTAGACACTGTTGTATATTTAATTTGTCGATGACTACCGCACGCTAGCACCCTCGCTTCTGCAAGTGAGGGATAAGCGGCGCTACGTCCCTGAATAACGGTTTCTAAGACTCAGATGGAGTTAAAACTCCATCTGAGTCAAAAAATCCTGTTTATCAAGAAAAGGATTAGAATTGAAGTTTAAATAGGGAGGTTTCTTACTGATTATTTTATTCTTTTATAAGCATCGGTGAGAAACCTCCTCTTTAAATGTTTACTAGATTTTTTCTACCATTTTATATAAAAGTGTTTTTAGCTTATCAAGATTTTGGTCAAATACTTTTAGTACTTCATCATGTGTTACGGGCTTAATATCATTCCTTCCTAAAAGACCTACATCATAGTCAGTTATCAGGGAAATATTAACATAAGGTATTTCCATTTCAAGAGCTAAATAGGATTCCGGATATTGGGTCATATTAATAACTTCCCACCCCATTTTTTGATACCAACGGCTTTCGGCAGTTGTTGAAAACCTTGGTCCTTGGATTACAACGATTGTTCCATTTTCATGAACCGTTATTCCAAGTTCTTTACAGGTTTCTATTGCAATTCTTCTTAAATTTTCATCATAAGGATTAGCAGGACTAATATGTTTTACTTCAGGACCGTCAAAAAAAGTATCTTCTCTACCGGTTGTTCTGTTAACAAATTGATCGCATATAACAAAATCTCCGGGCTTTATATGTGATTGAAGACTTCCGCAGGCATTTGGCCCGATAATTCCCTTAACTCCAAGAGCTTTCATAGCGGCTACATTAGCCTTATAAGGTATTTTATGCGGTGGATATTGATGATTTTTACCGTGTCTGGGCAAAAAAGCAACTTTGACACCTGAAATATCTGCAATTGAGATTTTATCACTTGGCTTTCCGTATTTCGTATCGATATCAACTTCTTTGACATCATTTAATAGAGAGTAAAATCCGGAACCCCCGAATACTCCAATATCTGCATTAGCTTTCATGGCAATTGCCTCCTAAAAGATTATATTTCAATTTTCCCTTCCCTAAACTTTGTTAAATAATTAATTGAATATTCATCTTGACCTAACAAAGCTTCTGTTGCATATAAGTATGACATAAGTTTTTTATCTAAAGGATTTAAAATTGCACCATCCATGCCTGCACCCATTGCAAGTATAAGAAATGCTTGATTTATTATCTTCCGTGCGGGCATTCCAAAGGATATATTACTTAAACCACACGCAATGTGTACATCAGGATATTCTTGTTTTACTTTTCTTATGGTTTCAATAGCAAGCACACCATATTGGGGTCCTGTTCCGATTGGTCTTACCATGGGATCAATAAAAATATCGTTAAGGGGTATACCTTCTTTTGTTAATGCATTTATTAGTTTATCTGCAATTCTAACTCTTTGCTCAGTGGTTTCAGGCATACCCTCATCATCCATGCATAAAGCTATAATCCCTGTTTCATATTCCGTAATCAAATTAAGAATACTATTAAATCTATCTTTTTCATATGTAATAGAATTAATAATTGGTTTATTGCCTTTTTTATATACTTTTAATGCGGCTTTTAATGCTTCGGGTCTTGGTGAATCAAGTGAAAGAGGGGCATTAATAACATTTTGAACTGTTTTGACAAGCCATTCAAGCCTTTTAGGCTCATCATTTGTAAACATACCTGCATTAACATCAATATAAGAAGCACCTGCTTCATATTGGCTAATTACAAGGGTTTCTATTGTTTTAGTATCATAGTTTTCAATTGCAGCTTGTACAGATTTTATAGTACTGTTTATTTTCTCACCAATAATTATCATTTGGATTCCTCCATACTTTTGTATTAACATGTAGATGTTTGATATAAGTATAAACCATATTTTATTTTTTTTTCAATGATTTATTTCACTCTTCTTAGTATAATTTCATCGTGCTTATTAACTTCATTTTCAATCCTTGTGAGTTGTTCAGTGTTTTGTTTATAGCCATCAAATAGAGCTTTAATATCAGGCTTAATATCATTCACTATAACAATATTAGTTTTATTAACTTTTTTTTCAAGGCTATTAACTTCTTTTTCAAGGCTATTGAGGCTTTTATCAACCTTGTTAAACCCATCTTTCATTTCAGAATATATTTGAGACATAAAATCAAATAATTTATCATTGTCCATTATAATCATCCTCTCAGTCAATCTTATCTCTAATATCCTTGCAAAATACTAATTTAATATTTTACAACATTAATGATTAAATTATATCACTTGTAAAAACAAATTCAATCTTTTTTAATATTTGGTTCGGTTTTTTATGGTGTTTTTATAAGGTTATCCTCCATAAAGAATTACTAAAATGAATTAAGTAATGCTATATGGGTAAAATATTTTCATTAGATATTGGGAGGTAATCATTCTGGAAAATAAAGAAACTCAAAAATATAGAGATTTGCTTATGAAGGAAAAGAGACAACATGACAATATATTAAATAGTATGAAAAGAAACAATAGAGGAGAGCAAGATAGGTACTCATCAGGTGAATTGTCCAATTATGATAATCATCCTGCCGATTTAGGGAGCGAGATGTTTGAAACAGAGCATAATATGGGATTACAGGTTAATGAGGAATATAGCATAAAAGAAATTGATGAAGCACTGCGAAGGATAGAAAAGGGTTCATATGGAATATGTGAATTTTGTGGTGAAATTATTAACAAAGAAAGATTAGATATAATCCCTCATGCAAGGCTATGTAGTGAATGTGAAGATAGTAAAAAACTAGATAGTGGATATTTAAAGAACAGTAGACCGGTGGAGGAAAAGGTTTTGGATGCACCATTTGGAAGAAAGTATCTTAATAAACAAGAAGATGATGAGCATGAAGGCATGGAGCAATTAAATGATGTTTTAAAATATGGATCCGCGGATTCCCCGCAGGATATGGGAGGATACAGAACGTATAAAGAGTATTATACGAATAAAGAAGATAATCAAGGTATAGTTGAAGAAACGGATAAAGTAAGTAATCAAGGGTATAAGAAGCAGCTTGAGTAATGCATGAAAAAGTTTTGATATTGCAGAAATAAGTAATATTTAGTATACTGGGAGTATTAGTTTTGCGGATAAATATAGTTATTGTTCACGGGTTGTAGCATAGCCATGGGGACGGTTCGAGCGTCTTGTGAGCAAAGCGAACAACCGAAGAGAAGACGATGGAACCGTCCCTGTGGCGTATGAACAGTAACAGAATATATGGTCTTAAACAAAAGGAGTTGAAATAATGGTTTGGTTTTTAATAATAGTAGTATCTGTACTACTAGACCAGTATACTAAGTATCTTGCAATGAATAAATTAATTGAATATGATACTTATCCTATATTCGAAGGAGTGTTTCACTTAACATATGTAGAAAATAGGGGTGCAGCATTTGGTATGTTTCAAAACAAAAAAATACTTTTTGTCGTAATTACTTCTTTAATACTTATAGCAATAGTATATTACATATTAAAATATAAACCCAAAAGCAAATTATTATTAATCAGCCTATCAATAATTATAGGCGGAGCATTGGGCAATTTAATCGACAGGGTAAGATTCGGGTATGTAGTGGATTTTTTAGATTTTAATTTAATTAATTGGCCGGTATTTAATGTTGCAGATTCTTTAGTTGTTATAGGCACAATTCTCTTGTCTTATTATTTAATCTTTATGTATGAAGAGAAGAAGGAAAAAGAAGGAGAAGTTTAATGTTAACAAAAACAATTAAGATTTCTGAAAAAGAATCAGGTATTAGAATTGATAAATATCTTGGTAATGCAATTTCAGAATTTTCTCGTTCATATGTTCAAAAACTATTAAATGAAGGTTATGTAAAAGTTAACGGAGGTAGTATTAAGCAAAATTATAGATTAAATACCAATGATTATATAGAGATTATCGTACCGAAACCTAAACATACAGAGGTTGAAGCTGAAGATATAACCCTTGATATTATATATGAAGATGACTATTTACTTGTTATAAATAAGCCACAAGGTATGGTTGTTCATCCGGGCGCAGGAAATTTTAGCGGAACCTTGGTAAATGCGCTAATTAATTATTGTGGCGATAATCTTTCTCAAATAAATGGTGTTATTCGCCCCGGAATAGTGCATAGAATTGATAAAGACACCTCGGGACTTATATTGGTAGTTAAAAACAATGAAGCCCATATTAAGATATCGCAACAGCTTAAAGAACATAAAATGAATAGAATTTATGTAGCTATAGTTAACGGAGTACTTAAGCATGATATTGGAACCATAAATGCTCCTATTGGGAGGCATCCTGTAAACAGATTGAAGATGACAGTTACATCAAAAAACAGCCGCAATGCTGTCACTCATTTCAAAGTTATAGAGAGATTTGATAGATATACTTTGGTAGAATGCAAATTAGAAACGGGAAGAACACATCAAATAAGGGTACATATGGATTATATCGGTCATCCTATTGTCGGTGACCCTATATATGGAAATGCAAAGAGTGATTTTAGACTTAATGGTCAACTTTTACACGCAGCTACTTTGGGTTTTAATCATCCCAAAACAGGTGAGTATATGGAGTTCAAATCTGAGCTGCCCCAATATTTTAATGAAGTTATTAATTTGATGTAGAGTGCATGGGGGAACAGAGTAAAAGAAATGTCTTCCCTGTGTTCTTGTTGCGCAAACTTTCTCTTGAAATATGTGAAAACTTTTGGTATGATAGAAAAAAATTGAAGTTTTATCAAAAAGCATGTTCAGAATTTCTGCACATATCTTTACATTTTGACGGGAGGACAAAAATTATGACAAAAAAAATATCTACAATTATAACAATTCTATTTGTATTTTCTTTGATTTTTGGATTAGTTATTTATGCAGATGAGGAGAACTTGGCAATAAAAAGTGAGGAAGTTATAAAAACCAGTGGCGAAGATAACAATAATCC
>LSQX01155152.1_pt1 | contig 13912 bp, 10 predicted proteins | sample 654561 | NCBI WGS metagenome assembly LSQX01 (sample SAMN04489861, study PRJNA283612) | anaerobic digester metagenome | isolation source: 4 biogas reactors fed with cattle manure at either 37C or 55C with and... | place: Denmark: Kongens Lyngby | collected 2014 | reverse complement strand
ATGGTGGAAAAGCTTTACACGGCAGCATGCGCCCGTCAGGCAATAAAAACGCGGCTTTGCCCATGATGGCTGCAACTTTGCTCACTGCTGAACCGGTTGTGTTAAGAAACATGCCTAACATCAAAGACACACGCACGATGGGAGAACTCCTGCAAAGTCTTGGTGTAATAATTCACAAAGACCTGGAAACATCATGCTGGACCTTCCAGAGTTCAAAAATAACTCCTACTGATCTGGATCCTGACATATGCCGCCAGATTCGGGCTTCCATCCTCCTGGCCGGACCAATGACCACCAAGTACGGTGGGCTTGTTCTGCCCCCTCCTGGTGGAGACGTTATCGGAAGACGCCGTGTTGATACCCATATTTTGGCTTTGCAGAAATTAGGCGCTGACTTTAAGTATGAGGATGCTTTTGAATTTAAAGCTGAGAGATTGGTTGGCGCGGACATTTTGCTTGATGAAGCCAGTGTGACCGCCACTGAAAATACTATCATGGCCTCGGTCCTGGCTAAAGGCACAACCTACATTCGCAATGCCGCCTCTGAACCTCACATCCAGGAATTATGTCAGCTCCTGAATGCGATGGGAGCAAAAATCAAAAACATTGGCTCAAATGTGTTGATCGTAGAAGGTGTGGACAAACTTCACGGTACGGAGTTCACCATCGGACCTGATTATCTTGAAGTGATCAGCTTTGTGGGTGCCGCGGTTGTGACCGGAGGGGAAATCAGAATCCAAAAAGCTGGCACAGAACACTTGCGCATGATCCAGTTAGTGCTTAGACGCTTGGGCGTGGAAATTATCTTTGACGGAGACGATATCATCGTGCCTGCCAATCAACGCCTGACGATCGAACCGGATTTAGGCAATGCCATTCCTGAAATCAGTGTGATGCCCTGGCCTGCTTTCCCGACCGATTTGATGAGCATTGCTATCGTGATTGCTACCCAATCAAAGGGCACCATACTTTTCCATGATTGGATGTATCCAAGCCGGATGTTCTTCATCGATAAGTTGGTTTCCATGGGAGCTCAAATTGTGCTTTGCGATCCCCATCGCTGTATTGTTAACGGTCCTACCCCGCTTGACGCAGAGAAATTGGACAGCCCTGATATCAGGGCAGGCATCGCCCTGGTTTTAGCTGCCTTATCCGCTAAGGGCCAATCAACTATACGCAATGCAGGTCAAATTGACCGTGGATACGAGAATATTGAGCTGAAACTTCAAAAGCTTGGCGCGGATATTGTCCGAAAGCAAACCTTTACGAGCGAAACCACATAAATGTATAACGTTTGTTAACAACAAAAAGAGCCGTTTATAAGCGGCTCCTTTTTGTTATGATACCTGCAGTTTAATTATTGCAAACTTCCAAAAAATGATTGACAGCGTCCTTCAACATTGGCTCAGGTAAAGCACCCACCTGACGGTGAACAATTTTTCCGTCTTTCAGCATTAGCATGGTTGGGATTCCCTGCACGCCATACTTACCAGCCCACTCCTGATTTTCATCAGTGTTTACTTTGGCTACAATTAATTTGCCGGCATATTCTTTGGCGATTTTGGTCAAAATTGGGGCGACCATACGACAAGGACCACACCAGGGGGCCCAAAAGTCGACGATTACTGGCAATTCATTTTCCAAAACAGTCTTCTCAAAAGCGGCATCAGTTACATTAATTGGTTCTTCAAACATTCTTACCTCCAAAAATTTCTTTAAGTATAGGGGAAAATTCTCTTTTTTCAACCACAAAGCTTATTCAAAGCTTACTGAAAAAGGTTAAATTTATATAAGATTACCGGCCCAAGCACGATCACGCCGACAATAATCGAGAGGATGGCGGCAATCAATACCGAAGCGGCACCCACATCCTTCCCAATTTTTGCCAGAGGATGGATTTCAGGACTTGCCAGATCAACAATTACCTCAAAAGCAGTGTTGAGGAACTCAGCCATCCAAACCAAGCCTATGACCAGCAAAATTGCCAGCCATTCCATGCGGTCAAGCTGAAGATAAAAACTCAGGATCACGACTATGGATGTGGCAAGAAGATGCAACCAAGCATTCTTTTGCGTTTTTAAAACAAAAGACAATCCTTGAAAAGCTGCCAGAAATGAACTCTTCCTCCCCTTCACAAATTGTTCAGCTTCTTTGGTTGTTTTTCTTGTCATCTTTTCCGTCTAAATTAAAAAACAAGGTAAAATATTAAACTCACGCGGGTGTTGCCAAGTGGTAAGGCATTAGCTTCCCAAGCTAACATTCGTGGGTTCGAATCCCATCACCCGCTTGGAATTTTCTTTATTATACTTCTTATACGAGCAAAGCTGACCTATTCAAAGTCAGCTTTGTTTTTTTATATGTTTTGTGAAATCTTAATCGAGATGCTTTTTATAGACCCTGTGGTTCTTATAGTAGTGAACTCCCAGGTTCTCCAGGTCTCTGCGCATCTGTTTGGCTGTTTCTGCCACTTGTGTCAGTTCTGAGTGAATAAAGCGCTTGTTCGATTTGGTTGCTCTCAAAAGCGCGTCAAAAATTAAGGCGTTACCTCCCATGCCCTGGTATTCCGGCAAAATCCCAATGCCATTGAAGTCAAGCCACTCGGTGGTCTTGAGTTCACGCAGCAAGCGGAAGAGTTCGATTGGTCCCAGTTTACCTTTGTTTTTTTGCATTGCGGCGGAAACATCCGGAAACGGAAGCACAAAACCCACAATGTCGTCATCCTGGTTCAAAATGATCTGTAACAACTCAGGGATCACTACCTGGATCGCGTTATCCACAGCGTAATCAAGTTCCCGATCACTGAGCGGATAGTATTCCCAGTTATGTATGAATGCACTGTTATAGGCTTCTTTGATTTTGTATTTCCATTCCAGGATTTCTTTTTTATTGCGAAAGTTCATGATTCGCAGCGAACCTCGCTTATGCACGATTTCCACCGCCCGCTTTATTTTCTCTGGTAACTCAAAATCTTGCGGAGCCAGATAGCTGGAAATAAAGTCAACTTCCTTTTCAAATCCATAGGCTTCAACCAATTTCTGATAATACGGATAGTTATAGTTCATCATGTTCATCATCTGTCGGTGCTCAAAGCCTTCAATCTGGATCCCATATCCATCAAGGGGACCGTAACCCTTGGGTCCCACAATACGATTGAGATTTCGAGCTTTTGACCACTGCGCCACTGTATCAAACAAGGAATTGGCAACTTCCTGATCGTTGATACATTCAAACAGATAAAATTCACTGTCTTTTGTGCCATGATATTGATTGAAAGGTTTGTTTTCAAGAGCGGCTATCCGACCCACCACCTGGCCGCCTCTTTTCGCCAGGAAAAAATCAGAGTCTGAATGCTCATAGAAAGGATGTTTCTTTTTGTTCATCATGGTGTAAATATCAGACTTGAATGGTGGAACAAAATATTGGCAGTCTTTGTAATGAGAATATTGGAACTCAACGAATTCTTTTTGCAAAGACTTACTGGTTACTTCAATAATTTGGATCATAAAATCTCCAATTTCTTAGTACGGCAATAAAATTTATACTTGTTATAACCGAAAACCCTCAACATAGATACTGAAAAAATTGAAAATTATTTGTAATGTGCCCTGACTTCGGCTATAATTCGTGGGTTATGTTTCAAGGATGAAAGAGGTATTTTATGATTGACGTCAATGAACTGAGAAAAGGCGTAACTTTTCAACTCGACAGCAACCTTTACAAGGTTCTGGAATATTCACACAACAAGCCTGGACGCGGTTCAGCTACTATTCGGATCAAAGCCCGTGACTTACGCAAAGGTACAACACTCGATATGACATTTATTTCAAGTGATCGGGTTCAGGATATTCGCCTGGATTACCACAATGTACAGTACTTGTACCGGGATGAGAATTTCTTCTACTTTATGGACACGGACACGTTTGAACAACCCACAGTTCCAGCTTCTCTCGTTACTGAATATGAAGGCTTTTTGAAAGAAAATATGGATGTAAAACTGACCTTTTTTGGCAACGAACCACTGGATGTTGAACTACCAACCAGTGTGGATTTGGAAGTTGTTACAGCCGATCCTGCTGCCAGAGGTAACACCGCCACAGGTCTGACCAAGCCAGTGATCACTGACACCGGATTAAAGGTGCAGGTGCCGGCCTTTGTCAATACGGGTGATATCATCCGCGTGGATACCCGTACTGGTGAGTATCTGACCCGGGTTTAATTTTTTATGAAAATCCCAGATGGCCGCGAATGTAAATTCTTTTATGCAGATTACTATCGCGGCCGTAATTTTGAGGAATGTCGGGCTTTGAGCAATCCCGAGGATAAAAAAATTTGGAATTCCAGTTTCTGTAAAGATTGCCCCTTACCGGATTATTTAAGAAACAACTCCTGCGAGAACCTGGTTTACTCGGTATTCATTCATAAATTCCTATTCAAAAACAGAATCAAAGTGAAGGCCTACTGCTCAAAAGTCCACCAACCTGTCAGGGATCCGAATGTTGGTTGTGGACACTGCCACGAAAACGCCACTTTGGGCGATTATTAGAATTGCATCAGAAAGCACCTACAGGGTGGGTTCTCAGCAAAGCAACTCATTGCTTATTGGTATAATCTAAAGTTGGCGTTTAATTACGTCCTCAACACGGAGGTAGTATTGAAAACACGAAATCAATCTTTTTTCATCTCGGCGCTCTTGCTCTTTTCGATCGTCGCGATGGTGTTCTATGGAGTACAACAACAAGCCTTTGGGACGCAAACCATCCCTATCAACCAGCTTGCTGCTGATATTGAGGCCGACCAGGTAGCAAAAATTGAAGTCGAGGGTGACGATATTTACGTTACCTACAAAGACCTGACTGACAAAGCTGCCACTGTCTCAGCCAAGGATCCAAACAGCGGTCTGATCGATCAACTGGTCGTTCTGGGTGTTTCACCTGAAAAATTGCGTGATCCGGAACTGGATATTGACATTGTATTGCCAGGTTTTTGGACGAATGCCTTAACACTCTTGTTGAACTTTTTGCCATTCATCCTGATGGGTTTTTTGCTGTTTGTCTTCTTCAGACAGGCGCAAGGGTCAAACAATGCCGCTATGGCTTTTGGTAAATCCAAAGCCAAGATGCTCACTGGTGAGCACCCCACTGTGACTTTCGCGGATGTGGCTGGTGTGGATGAAGCCAAAGAAGAACTTCAGGAAGTGGTTGAATTCTTAAAAGAACCCCAGAAGTTCATTGCCTTGGGAGCTCGAATCCCCAAAGGCGTTTTGCTGGTGGGCTCTCCTGGTACCGGGAAAACCTTGATGGCTAAAGCAGTTTCTGGAGAAGCTGGCGTGCCATTTTTCTCCATTTCTGGTTCTGAATTTGTAGAAATGTTTGTTGGGGTCGGCGCCAGTCGGGTGAGAGATCTTTTTGATGAAGCCAAAAAACATTCTCCTTGTATCGTCTTTGTTGACGAAATTGATGCCGTCGGCCGTCACCGTGGTGCTGGTTTAGGTGGAAGTCACGATGAGCGTGAACAGACTCTTAACCAATTACTGGTTGAGATGGACGGTTTTGACACCGACACTAATGTGATCGTCATTGCCGCCACAAACCGCCCTGATATTTTGGACCCGGCGCTTTTGCGTCCTGGCCGCTTTGACCGCAGGGTCATGTTGGACCGACCTGACAAAAACGGACGGGAAGAAATATTGAAAGTTCACGCAAAAGGAAAACCGATTGATTCAAGTGTAGATTTGGGCGAAATTGCCCGTTCTACTCCGGGCTTTGTAGGCGCTGACCTTGAGAACCTGGTCAACGAGGCTGCCATTTTAGCCGCGCGCCGCAACAAAAAGATCATTACCCGCTCTGAATTTGAGGAGTCAATTGAAAGAGTCATTGCCGGACCGGAAAGGAAAAGCCGTTTGATTAATCCGAACGAAAAGAAAATCATCGCTTACCATGAGGCTGGTCACGCTATTGTGACAACTTCGCTTCCTGAAGGCGATCCGGTTCAAAAGGTTTCAATCATTTCCCGTGGTATGGCTGGTGGATTCACCATGTCCCTGCCTATTGAAGACCGGGTTTTGGAATCCAAAAAGAAAATTTTCTCTGAGATGGTGACTCTATTGGGTGGAAGGGCAGCTGAAGAGATCATGTTTGATGACATCACTTCTGGTGCCTCAAATGATATTGAAAGAGTCACAAAACTAGCTCGTAAGATGGTCACCCGCCTTGGCATGAGTGATAAATTGGGACCGATGGTGTACGGGCAAAAAGAAGAGCTCGTGTTCCTTGGCCGGGAAATCTCGGAACAAAGAGATTATTCCGAACTTGTGGCTCAAAGCATTGACAGCGAAGTGCAGGAGATCGTAAGTCAAGCCTACAACAAAGCTAAAGAGATCCTGACCCAACACCAGGACAAACTGGTAGAAGTTGCCGAAAAATTGTTGGAGGTTGAAACACTTTCAGCTGAGGAATTTGCCGCAATCTTCCCCACCCCGGTGGAAAAGAACCAGGGCATTCCTATGCTCGGTGCGTAAAATCTGAACCAAAATAGTCTTTTACAAGATCCAGCGTTTTTTCCAGAATAGCTGGATCTTGTGCGTTAAGCCAGTGAATTTTTGGATCGGTCGGTTTAAACCAATTCGCTTGTCGGCGGACAAATTTATGGGTGTTGCTTTTGATCAATCGGATAGCTTCATCCAGTGAAATTTTTCCATCAAGAAACTCAATCAAATCGCTGTAGCCAATAACGCGCATTTTGATCAGATCCTTGTGGTAGCCTTGATCGAGTAAAGTCTGGACTTCTTCTACAAATCCTTGTCCAATCATTTCTTCCACCCGTTGGTCAATTCGCTCATAAAGTAAATTGCGCGGCCACTCCAATCCAAGCGTCAAAAGATGATAGGGAGAATCATCCTTTGTTCTCAATTCCGAAAAGCGCATACCGGTGCTGAGGATCACTTCCCAAGCCCGTATAACTCGCCTGTGGTTCTGAAAATCGATGAATTTTGCCGCTTCTGGGTCCAGAATGGCTAATTCCTCAAATAGCTTCTCAAAACCGATTTGATTGCCTGTCTTTTCGATCGACTCTCTCAATTGGTGATCGGCTTCAAATTCAGGGATCTGCCAGTTCTGACTGATTGCCCGGATGTACTGGCCTGTACCGCCCGATAGAATGGGGATTTTATTTTCCTCATTCAATTGGCGAATGACTGCTTCAGCTGCTTTCTTATACTCTCCAATGCTCCAGGGTTGATCCAGATCCGCGCAATCTATCAGGTGGTGTTTTACACGTGAAAGTTCTTCGTTTGTTGGTTTCGCTGTGCCAATATTCAACTGCCGGTACAAGTAACGCGAATCGGCGGATATGATTTCGCTTGACAGTCTTTCAGCAAGCTGGATAGCCAGGCTTGTTTTACCAGACGCTGTCGGACCGATCAGCATGATCAAATTCTGCTTTAATTCACTCATTCAAATATTCCAGATTGACGTTTTCGTAATGCAAAACTACAGGTTCTTTGGAGTTGGCCGCTTCGATCACGATAACATCAAGCTGCCACTGACCGTCAAACTCAGGTTTTGATTCAAAGTAGACCTGCATCGTTTTTTGGATAGCCAGGTATTTCTTCTTTGTGATGCTAAATTCAGCTATCCCATAAGCATCAGACTTGCGGGTTTTAACTTCTATGGCTGTCAGATGCCCATCAGCTTTCATGATCAAATCAATTTCACCATAGCGGCTGTGGTAATTCTTCTCAATCAAATGGTAACCCTTGGCTGCCAACCAGCTTACGGCATAGTCCTCTCCCCAGGACCCCAATGATTTTCGATAACCGGATTTTTTACTCATTAGAACAGTATACCCTTTAGACATTCTAATATTAAATTGTCTCTGGCAACTCTTAACAGTGATTTTAAGATAAAATAATCTGAACTATCTCGGATGTATTCAACGAGAAATAATTCCATAAGGATTCATAAATGACGGTAGCAGAAATTGTTACGATCGGCACAGAACTTCTCTTAGGTGAAATACAAGACACAAATTCACGTTTCATCGCCCGCTCTTTACGAGACATAGGCGTTGATCTATATCGCCTCACCACCGTTGGCGATAATATCAAACGGATCACAACCACTTTACAAGAAGCCCTTATGCGAGCGGACATAGTCATTACAACTGGTGGCCTCGGACCCACAGTTGACGACCCCACCCGCCAGGCAGTGGCAGACACTTTTAACGTCCCATTGGAGTATAAGGAAGAACTTTGGGATCAAATTTCAGAGAGATATAAATTCTTTGACCGCGTACCTACCGAAAACAACAAACGCCAAGCTTTTTTGCCTAAAAATGCCATTGCAATCCGCAACGAAGTCGGCACAGCGCCGGCCTTCGCGGTGGAATTAGGCATCAAAACGCTGATTTCGCTTCCTGGTGTCCCACGTGAAATGGAACACCTGATGAACAATTTTGTGGTCAGTTACCTGAAGAAGCGCTACAACCTCCAGGATGAAATCATCCTGCCCTGGGTGATTCATACCATCTCTTTGGGAGAATCCAGCATTGATGAAATAATTGGTGAAATGGAAACCCTGAACAATCCAACCGTTGGATTGTTGGCTCATCCAGGTCAAACTGATGTTCGGGTCACAGCAAAAGCCCACTCAACTGAAGAAGCCCAAAAGATGATGGAGCCGGTCTTGCTCGAAATCCGCCAAAAATTAAGGAACGCGATTTTTGGAGAAAATGAAGATACGATCCAATCTGTCATTTCCCGATTATTACGGGAACACGCGCTCAAGTTATCAGTCATCGAAACCGGAACAGAAGGAATCATATTTCAGGCACTTTCTGAACATTTGGGACCGGAAAACTTGTCCGGTGAACTTTTGGATGTCAACATTGGTCATGAAACCATCAAAACCTTGATGTACGAATACCGCGAGAAAAAACAGGCAGATTTGGTTTTAGGGATCGTATTGACTCCACATAATGATCAACAAGAATTGTATATTGCTTTACTGGATGACCAAAATACAGAAGAATATCAAAGGATTTATTGGGGACCTCCCGGAGATGCCAAACGTTGGGCATTGAATGTTGGCCTGGATTTGATCCGCAATAAATTTATCTAAGCAAGTGAAAGGATTGGGATGCAAAAGGTAGACTATTTATTAAAAAACGCCGTGGTTTTGACCATGGATGCGCATTATCGCATCTTTGAACCCGGTGCTGTAGCCGTTCTCGCAGATGAAATCGTCGAGACAGGCCTTGAAGAAGATCTTCTTGGGAAGTACGAATCAGAAAACGTGATTGATTGCTCCGGGAAAGTATTGATGCCCGGATTGGTCAACACCCATACACACGTGCCGATGTCCTTACTGCGAGGTTTGGCCGATGACCTCAGGCTGGATGTCTGGCTGATGGGGTATATGATGCCTGTTGAACGTGAGTTTGTTTCTCCGGAGTTTGTAAAACTGGGCACAAAATTAGCCTGCGCTGAGCTGATCAAATCTGGTGTGACAACCTTCAATGATATGTATTACTTTGAAGATTCCGTTGCTGAAGCGGCCTCTGAAGCTGGCATGAGAGCTGTTGTCGGTCAAACCGTGATGAAGTTTCCTACGCCGGATTCCAGTTCTTACGAGGTTGCTCTGGACCTTTGCCGCAATTTGATCGATAAATGGCAAAATGACCCTTTGATCGTTCCTGCCATTGCTCCACATGCAGTTTATACCTGTCCCCCTGAAGTGTTGACCGAATGCGTCAAATTAGCACAGGATACTGACACAATCATTCATTTCCATGTTTCTGAGACCAAAGATGAAGTCGAAAACATGCGCAATGAAAACGGTATACCAGTTGTTCCTTATATCAAGAAACTGGGAATGCTGGATACCAAACTTATAGCTGCCCACTGTGTTCACATCGATCAGGGAGAGATCCGTTCTTTACAGCGCTCAAACGCTGGAATAGCCCACAACCCCTCCTCCAATCTTAAGCTGGCTTCAGGTTTTGCACCAGTTGCCAAGATGATGGAACTTGGATGTAATGTGGGTATTGGTACCGACGGCAGCGGATCGAATAACGATTTGGATTTCTTCGAGGAAATTCGCCTGGCCAGCATGATTGCCAAACCAGTAGCTGAGAACCCAACTGTCCTCCCAGCTCGCCAGGTGTTAGCAATGGCCACCATTATAGGTGCCAAAGCCATCCACTTGGATGAGATCATTGGCAGCATTGAAACTGGTAAACGCGCGGACCTGATCCTGATCGATTTGAGTCCGCTCCACAACCAACCCAGATTCCACAGAGATCCCGAAGGCGTCTATGCCCAATTGATCTACGCGGCCAAATCAACCGACGTGACTGATGTCATGGTCAATGGCCAGTGGCTTATGTCTCAGAAACAACTAACCACTCTTGACGAGAACGCTTTGATCGCAGAATCACAAATTGTTGCGAATCAAATTGACAGATTCCTCAAGGGAAGAGAAGAATCGATCCATTCAAAATTGATCGCAATCGGTGGAGCAGCAGAAGAAGAAAGCTTTGAAGTACAGGCCAAGGTTGTGATTGAAGACAGAGAGGCAATAATTGCCGCCTTGCATGAAAAAGGCATCAAGATATTGCGCAAACGTCACTATCATGAATATGACACCTATTTCAGCTTTGAAGACGATAAACAAGGCCGCTTGCGCTACCGCGAAGACGAAATTCTTGATGAAAACTTGAAAATCCAAAACGTTCGCTCAAGACTGACCTTGATCGGAGAGCGCATAGATGAGGAGAATGGCGACCTCAACAATGTACTGCTTTCACGAACGCGCTATTTTGCCCCCGCCACCCATAGTCTGCGTTTTTACACAGAATATTTCAAACCGGTCAACGCAATTGAAATTGAAAAAGACCGCATAAGATATCTGATTGAGTACAAAGACACTGAGTTTTTCCTGAACCTTGATACCATGATCAAGCCTAAATTGGGGAATTTCCTCGAATTGAAAAGCCGTACCTGGAGTCGGGAAGACGCAGACCACAAAACAGCTTTGATCCAGACCCTATTTGAAGAATTCGGTATTCAATCTGACCAGTTGGTGACCGATGATTATTTGCAGATGGTTGAAAATCGTCTAAATTTGTAATTGGAGAAAAGATGGCTGAAAAATTGAAGGTTTTGTTTGCCAGCGCGGAAGCCGCGCCCTTTGCGAAAGTCGGTGGACTTGGAGATGTCGCTGGTGCCTTACCGCCTTCGATCCTCTCCAATTTTGCTGATCAGGTTGATATCCGTATCATCATTCCTTTTCATTCTGCAGTGAAGACAAAAAACCCTCCCCACAAGAAAATTGGAGATTTTTCGTTTACAAGCAGCACAGAACCAATCGAGTGTGAACTATTTGTAGCCGAAATCGACGGCACCCCAGTCTATTTACTGGACAATCCCCAGATCAACCATGACTCACCGGTCTATCACGGAGATTGGCGCTTGGATGGCTTGAAGTATTCCAGTTTTTCTTTAGCCTTGCTTGAAGCGGCGCGTTATCTGGATTGGAAGTTTGATATCCTGCATGCCAATGACTGGCATACCGCCCTGGCTGTTTATGCCCTTTCCACAACCTATAAAGACGACCCCTTCTTTGCCGGGGTCAAGACGATTCTTTCTGTCCACAACTTGCCATATAACGGCTGGGGTTCACAAGAAGCCATGGCGTCGCTTGGATTCAAAGCCAGCGAGGATCCTGATTTACCAGATTGGGCAAAATTCACACCATTGCCGATGGGCATCTCAACGGCAGATCAAGTTCTTACTGTTTCTCCCGGTTATGCAAGAGAAATGTTGACGCCTGAATATGGCTGCGGTCTGGAAACTTATCTGCAAAAATACTCCACAAAAGTCAGCGGAATCCTCAATGGTGTTGACGAATCAAAATGGGATCCTGCCGAGGACCAGGCTATCTCACAAAACTTCTCTGTCTCCGAACTGGACAAACGCGTCAAAAATAAACTCGATTTACAAAAAGCGTTGGGTTTTGAAGCGGATGAGACTATCCCCTTGTTAACCATTGTCAGCCGGCTGGACCAACAAAAAGGTGTTCCCGCCATCCTGGAAGCTTTACCCCAACTTATCGGACATAAATGGCAATTTGCTTTGCTTGGGACAGGAAATCCGAATCTGGAAGCCCAGGCGGTTCAACTGGCGGAAAAATATCCTGATAGAGTCGCTTGCTTCATCAAATACGATGATGTAATTGCCCGGGTGCTTTATGCCTCCGGAGATATGTTTATCATGCCATCCCGTTACGAACCCTGTGGGTTATCGCAAATGTTTGCCATGCGCTACGGCAATTTGCCAGTGGCTACCGCAACTGGTGGCCTGGCAGATTCGATCGTCGATTTTTCAACAGACCCAAGCAAGGCCACAGGATTTCTTTACCAACAGAAAACAACTGAAGGCTTAATAAATGCCCTTGAACTTGCCATGCAAACCTTTGACGATAAAGCCCAATGGCTAAAAATGCAGCAAAACGCAATGACCACAGATTTTTCCTGGGCTAGCTCAGCCGCGAAGTATCTGGAACTGTACAAATCTTTATAAACCTTCTTGAAAGGTAAATTATGACCATGGAATTAGAAAGAAAATCAGGAATACTGCTCCACCCAACCAGTCTGCCAGGTAAAGATGGTATCGGGGATCTTGGTCCGGAGGCTTACAGCTGGATCGATTTCTTAAGTAAAAGCGGCACCCAGATGTGGCAGATATTGCCCTTGGGTCCTACCGGATACGCGGACTCTCCTTACCAATGTTTCTCAGCCTTTGCAGGAAATCCATACCTCGTCAGCCCGATCCTTTTGATGGAAGATGGCTTATTGAAAAGCCCAGACCTCAAAAATCGACCTGAATTTCCAATCAATGAAGTTGATTACGGACCAGCCATCAATTGGAAAACGGATTTACTAAATATTGCCTTCACAGCCTTCACTGAGAAACAAGCAGAAAAATTGAAATCAGAATTTGAAAACTTTTGTGAAGAAAAGAAAGACTGGTTAAATGACTTTGCTCTCTTTATGGCCATCAAAGAAGAGCAGGAACTGCATCCCTGGCTTGATTGGCCTGAACCTTTGAAGACGAGAGAGAAAGAAGCACTTGAACAAACACAGGACCGCTTAGCAGAAAAAATCAAGAAGCATAAATTCAATCAATTTTTGTTCTTCAGACAGTGGGCAAGATTGAAAAACTATGCCAGGCAGAAGGGCATAGAGATCATCGGAGACATGCCATTTGTGATCGCGCTGGATAGTTCAGATGTTTGGTCAAATCCGGAATTGTTCCTCCTGGATGAGCGGCTCAATCCAACGTTTGTGGCCGGAGTACCGCCAGATTATTTTTCAGCAACCGGACAATTGTGGGGCAATCCGCTTTACGATTGGGAATACCATCAAAAAACAAACTTCAAATGGTGGGTATCAAGACTGGGCGCCATCCTTGAACTGGTTGACATGGTCAGACTTGACCATTTCCGCGGTTTCGCGGCAGCCTGGCACGTACCTTACGGAAATACAACTGCCATAGAGGGAGAATGGATCAAAGGTCCTGCGATCGAGCTCTTCACAGAATTGAAAAAACAATTCCCAACTCTACCGATCATTGCTGAGGATCTTGGCGTTATTACTGAGGATGTGGAAGAACTACGTGATGGATTTAACCTTCCGGGTATGAAAATTCTACAATTTGGTTTTTCAGGCGATCCGGAAGATGACTTCTTGCCACACCATTACCCAGTCCACTGCTTCGCTTACACAGGCTCACACGACAACAACACCGCCCGCGGTTGGTATGACAGTGCCACTGCGTTTGCACCGCAGATTTGCCAGGATTATTTGAATTTTGAAGAATCCCCTGAAGATTCACAGGCAATGATCCGAGCCGTAT
>LSQX01328592.1_pt4 | contig 13914 bp, 8 predicted proteins | sample 654561 | NCBI WGS metagenome assembly LSQX01 (sample SAMN04489861, study PRJNA283612) | anaerobic digester metagenome | isolation source: 4 biogas reactors fed with cattle manure at either 37C or 55C with and... | place: Denmark: Kongens Lyngby | collected 2014 | reverse complement strand
CAACGTTGGTGCACACAACATATTTTCCGGCAAGCTGTTTTGCCTGCTGGTACTTTTCTGCCTTTAAACCGACCACAAATGCTCGGCAAGCTCGTTTTGTGTACCTTCAAAATAGGTGCTGGTTATATCGTACAAATAGACTTCCTTGTGTTTGGCTTTATGGTATAAAAACCACTTGCGCTCTATTGTTTGCTGCACATTGCTGGCTTGTCCCAGCGCAGAGTACAGATGGTCAACCTTTATGTTTCTAATGTCAATTCCAAGTTGTGAGCAAATGTTTTTGTTGCGCCCAAGCCAGTTGTAGATGCCCAGTTTGCTGCCTCTTGTAATTATTTTTCCGATAACAATTGCTTTTAAGAGTGCAGCCTGCTGCGTGGGAAGTACTTTTTCGAGGGTTTGGCTAATCCGCAATTTATCCATAAGGTGTATCAGCAGGTACGCCAACCCGAAGTCAATGGCGCTTTCTGCGACAATGTCTTTGGCTGCAGTCAATGCATCTTTGCCGTGTTTGAGCACATTCTCAATGGTCAGGACAAGTTCAACCGCCATAACGCTGTTTTCGGACGTGATGAAAGGCGTTGGCCGTAATCCCAAAGGGGATGGCAAGAAAAAGGGGGCTTGAAAGTTCACATGCTGACCGATGTACATGCAGACACGGCAGTATTTGCCAAAATCAGCGAGGCGAAAATAATAAATACGGAAATTTATCCCATTTTAAGTATAAAATAAAATAAATCAAAATTACCGGCTTATTGTCGTTTTGCGTAAACAGGTAAAATTAACAGAATGCACTAAAGAAATGAGGGATTTTGGATTAAATTTGCAGGTTAAGAATCTATTGCCTCAGAGAAGTTTTAAAAATTGCTTAACTTATTTTCATGAAACAGGACACACACATACCACATAAAAAAGATATTCGTAAAGAACTTGAGTCACGTGTACTTGTGATGGATGGCGCTATGGGTACACTGCTGCAGGGATATAAACTGACGGAGCAGCAGTTTCGCGGAGAACTGTTTGAAAGGAGTACCTACGATCAAAAAGGGAATAACGATATCCTCTCCCTGACCTGCCCTGAAATAATTTCGGAAATCCATAACAGTTATCTGGAAGCGGGTGCAGATATCATTCTTACCAATACATTTAATGCCAACACCATTTCACAGGCTGATTATAATGCAGTTGATCTGGTTTATGCCATGAATAAAGCTTCGGCAAAACTTGCCCGTGAGGCAGCAGACAAATACACAGCGCTAAATCCTGAAAAGCCGCGGTACGCCTGCGGAACACTGGGACCGACAAACAAAACCCTGTCGCTTTCTCCGGATGTTAATGATCCGGGTTATCGTGCCGTTACGTTTGATGAAGTGAAGGCAGCTTACCGCCAACAGGTGGAAGCGCTTATTGATGGTGGCGTTGAACTGCTTCTCATTGAAACGATTTTTGACACGCTGAATGCCAAAGCAGCAATTTATGCAGTTGAAGAAGCACTGGAAGCACGCCAAATCCGCTTGCCGCTGATGGTTTCGGGAACCATTACCGATGCCAGCGGACGAACCCTTTCCGGACAGACTCCTGAAGCTTTTCTCAATTCTGTTTCACATGTAGATTTGCTGAGTATTGGTTTAAATTGCTCTTTGGGTGCTTCTGATTTGCGCCCCTATGTGAAGGAGCTTTCGCAAAAAGCTCCTTTCCCTGTCAGCGTTCATCCAAATGCCGGACTGCCGAATCAGTTTGGCGAGTATGACGAAACCCCGGAGGTGATGTCCGGGTTTATAAAGGATTATCTGGACAACCGTTTTGTGAATATCATTGGCGGTTGCTGCGGCACTACACCCGAGCACATCCGGGAGTTTGCAAAACTGGCAGAACAGGCTGTGCCTCATGTTGTTCATGCAAGGGACAGGAATACCCGGCTTAGCGGACTTGAACCAGTGAAAATAACACCTGAATCCAATTTTTTAAATATCGGCGAGCGCTGCAACGTTTCCGGGTCGCGGAAATTTGCGCGGCTTATCCGGGAGCAAAAATATGAAGAAGCGCTGGTTATTGCCCGTCAACAGGTGGAAGACGGTGCGCAGGTTATTGACGTGAACATGGACGACGCCATGCTGGATGCCGAAAAGGAGATGGTTACCTTTCTAAATCTGATGATGGCTGAGCCCGATATTGCCAAACTCCCTGTGATGATAGATTCATCGAAGTGGAATGTGATTGAAGCTGGTTTGAAATGTTTGCAGGGGAAAGCCATTGTGAATTCCATCAGTCTGAAGGAAGGGGAAGAGGCTTTTATTGAGCAGGCAAGGATTGTCAGGCGCTTTGGCGCCGCTGTGGTGGTGATGGCTTTTGACGAAAAAGGACAGGCAGACAATCTCGAACGAAGAGTAGAAATCTGCAAAAGGGCATATGAAATTTTGACAGAAACGGTGAAGTTTCCCCCCGAGGACATTATTTTTGATCCCAATGTGCTCACTGTCGGAACCGGACTTGAAGAACACAACAACTATGTGGTTGATTTTATTGAATCCTTGAAATGGATTAAGAAAAATCTTCCTTATGCCAAAACAAGCGGAGGAATCAGCAACGTGTCGTTTGCCTTTCGCGGGAATGATGTGGTGCGGGAAGCTATGCATTCGGTGTTTTTGTACCATTCCATTCGTGCGGGGCTGGATATGGGTATTGTAAATCCAGGAATGTTGCAGATTTATGATGAAATTCCGGAGGAGTTACTGGAGAGAACCGAGGATTTGTTGCTGAACCGAAGGGCTGATGCAACCGATCGGCTACTTGATTTTGCAAGGCATGTGAAGCAGGAAGACAAAACAGAAGTTGAACAATACGAATGGCGAAGCCACCCTCTTGAAAAGCGTCTTGAATACGCATTGGTTAAAGGTATTCCCGATTTTGTGGATGAAGATATGGCTGAAGCTTTGGAAAAGTATCAGCCTGCGTTAAACATCATCGAAGGTCCGCTGATGGATGGAATGAATGTGGTGGGAGAACTGTTTGGCTCGGGGAAAATGTTCCTTCCGCAGGTCATTAAATCGGCAAGAGTAATGAAAAAAGCGGTAGCCTATTTGCTGCCCTACATTGAAGCCGAAAAGGCAAAACATAAAGAGGCAAGCCGGCAGAAACGGGTTTTGATGGCTACCGTGAAAGGCGACGTGCATGACATCGGGAAAAACATTGTGGGTGTGGTGCTGGGATGCAATAATTATGAAATTATTGATCTGGGCGTGATGGTTCCCACTGAAAAAATATTGGACACTGCACTAAAAGAGGAGGTGGATATCATCGGGGTTAGCGGACTGATAACTCCCTCGCTGGAAATTATGGCAGACATTGCCCGGGAGATGGAGCGCAGGAAAATGATTGTTCCGCTGCTGATTGGCGGTGCCACCACCTCAAAAATCCACACTGCCGTGAAAATTGAGCCTGAATATTCTCATCCGGTGGTTCACGTGAAGGATGCTTCACTGGCGGTGAACGTGGTTTCAAATCTCATCGCAAAAAATGAAGATTATATTCAATTGGTTAGGGAAGATTATGAAGAGATTCGCCAATTTCAAAGCCAGCGAAAACCCAAAGAATATCTCAGGTTGGAAGAGGCTCGCTCAAACAGACCACAAACCGACTGGAATACCAGTCCGGTTTATAAGCCAAATTTCACCGGCGTGAAATATCTGTTGGATTATCCACTGGAAGAGCTCCGGAAATATATTGACTGGACATTTTTCTTCATTGCCTGGGAAATGAAAGGGACTTATCCAAGAATACTGAGTGACGAAAAGCAGGGCAAAGCTGCCACAAAGCTTTATGAGGATGCAAATGCTTTGCTTGATGAAATCATTGCGAAAAAAATGGTTGTAGCTAATGCTGCAATTGGAATCTGGTCGGCAAATGCCGCCGGCGATGACATTATCCTCTATGCTGATGAAACCCGAAAGGCAGAGATCGGGCGTTTCTACCATCTGCGGCAGCAGGAGAAGAAAAAAGAGGGTTTTGCTAACTTGTGCCTTTCCGATTTTGTGGCGCCGGCAGAATCAGGAAGAACTGACTATTGCGGCGGATTTGCAACTACCGCCGGAATCGGAATTGAACCCTGGTTGGAAAAATTCAGAAAAGATCACAATGATTATAAAGCTATTATGCTGGAAGCTCTTGCCGACCGGTTGAGTGAGGCTTTTGCAGAGCTGCTGCACATGCGGGTCAGGAAAGAGTTTTGGGGATATGCACCCGGTGAAAACCTTTCGCATGATGAAATTCTGAAAGCGAAATATCAGGGAATCCGACCTGCCTTAGGCTATCCGGCTTGTCCGGAACATTCGGAAAAGGAAAATCTCTTTAACCTTTTAAGAGCTGAAAATGTGGGTATTACACTAACTGAACATTTTGCCATGTATCCCAATGCGTCGGTTTCCGGGCAATATTTTGCTCATCCCGATTCGCGCTATTTCAGCCTTGAAAAAGTTGGCTTAGATCAGGTTGCTGACTATGCACGGCGCAAAGGGAAGTCAATAGAGTATATCGAGAAATTCCTTCCGGCAAATCTGAATTATAAATAGAAAAATCTTTTAATCGTGCGGTTTTTGGAAAAATGTATCAAGCTTGGCAGCAGGTTGATCTTTTTGTCTGTCACACGCATCTTCACAATGTTAGGGGTAAGGGCAAGGTTCATTTAATGGAAAAAGTGAGTAGCTATTTTTTTGATTATTTACTCCTACAAAATTGAGCCTATGAATATACCTAAATAGGTACCAAAAGCATAACCCAAAATACCGACAGCCAGTCCGCCAATGATGATTTCCTTGTTTTTTAAAGCGCCTGCAACAGCCGGCACAAATGGCGGCGAATAGGTCAGCGCAGTGATGGTAATGATGGTGGTGTCGGTGTCAATTTTAAATAATCTGGCTAAAGACACATGGATAAACATTGAACCAAAGACTACTAAGAAAACATACAAAAACAGCTCCAGGAAATCAATCTGGAACATACTTCTCAGGTTTGCCATGGAAGAGAGGGCAAGGCAGAAAACGATAATAAAATACATTCCAAGCGGAAAACTGAGTTTTAGCTTGTTCAATGGCTTGAACAGCGAAGCCAGAAGCCCAAGGGTAGTGATGGTCAGAATAACGACAACCACCTGATCGGATTTTGGAACAAAGAGGGACAAACCACCTCCAATGGCAAAGATTATAATAGATACAAACAGTGATTTGAAAACTTCGGGCAGATTTTTTCTTTTGTATAAACCGTCATAGTTCTCAATGTGGCTGTTTTCATCTTCTTCCATTTCAACCCGCATAATATTTTCACCTTTTCTAATCAGCCCGTATTTGGGCAGAAAAGTATTGAACAGGCGTTGTGCAACAGTCATTAAAAACAGCAGTGCTACTGAGCCAATAATTAAATCATAGGTGTGGGTCAGGATAAAAATATCCGGATTCACATGCAGTGCAGTTCCGATTGCTGCCAGATTCGGTGTTCCTCCGGTATATACTCCGATAAGCATCCCGGTTACTTTACTGGCATCAGTGATGTTGTGTGCAAACAGATAATACCCGATAAAAATTGAAGCCAACAGTGAAAACATGGCTATGATAAGAGACAGGATGGTGCTGCGGGCATTTCTCAGCCACTTCTTAAGATTTAGGGAAAAGAGCAAAAGAGGCAGAGCTATTAGAATTGTGTAGTTCATAATGGAATCCTGCAGCTGGGCAATCATATTATAGGTAAAATCGGTATCCATAAAACCGGGCGAACCCATAAATTGCATAAATTCATCTTTAGGCAGAAAAGACCTTGTTCCACCAAGTAATTTCAAAAGTCCTTCGCTGGGCGTTGGGAAAATTCCGATATTCCCTGCAACCAGACCAACTGCATAGGCAAGAACAACTGCTCCAATGCGTTTTAACGTGTTTGAAATTTTACACAAATAAATCAGTAGAACCGGGGTGAGGAGGTAAAACAGGATTAATGCAATAATTATCCACATAAGGCAAAGTTTTCCGTCAAAAGTAATTAATTTTTTTATTTATTGAGGAAAAGACTTCATTGTATATTGCCAGATATATAACAACAAAAAAGCATGAACCGTACGGTTCATGCTTTTTTGTTCTCTGTAAACATTATTTTTTTAGAATTTGAAACCAAGTGTGAATACTACATTGTTTTTAATATTCTCAAATTCAGCCATTTCCGGCTTTTGGTAAAAATCTGTAGGAGGAGCAGGATATAATGAGTCAAAATAATTTTCCTTTGAATACCTGTAAGCAACATCAAAGAAAAAACCTCCTGTGCGATATCCCAATCCTGCTGAGAAAACATTCAGTTTTGCATCTGCATTTGGTTGATTAGCTCCCAGAGCCTGACTGTTGTATGGAGATGGGTAATGCTCAAACCCTGCCCTGAAACTGACATTGTCGGTTGCCATAAGTTCACCGCCGATTCTCAGATTTCCCGTTGAGCGAAAAACATCAGCAATATCATTGTTTTCATCAATGAAATTATAACCGTCGCCGCCACGTCTTAATCGGGCAGAGCCAAAATTATTGAATTCGTAATCAATGCTCAGCAATCCTTTATTTGCAAAAACCAAAGCACCACTAAGGGTAGCCTTTAATGGTGTTTCAAGGTCATAGTCATATTCTGAATAGGGAGATACTTTTTTGTAAGTTTCACTTCCGTCTTCATAAGTTACAGAAGAGTGCATGGTTGTTTCAAAAACATCGCTCATGTTAAAGAAAGTTGGTGTAGCTATTGATACACCTAACCTCACTTCATTTACAGGCTTGTATATTACCCCCAATTTTCCGTTATATCCTGTTCCGTTTGTGCGTAAGTAGGTGTCAAACTGTAGTTCATTGAAGTACTGAATATTGTTTTGTTCATCCCATTCACGCAATTCGGTAGATTCCTTGTAATATGCATCAATAATGCCTAATGAAACTCCCAGATAAAGTTTGTGATTAAGATTGAGCCCAGCCACCACTGAATATTCATTGATATATCCTTGTCTTGAAAAGCTCTTTCTCTGGCTCTGTCCGTAGCCGTCTTCTTCGATGTCGTGCCAGTAAACATCATTATCTTCATCGTATAAAAGAAGGTCTGTGTCCCATGCAAGTTGTTCGTAAAAATCACTCCATGTGCCCACAGTTGCATTGTCTGCAAAATAATCCATTATTGAGCCGTTCATGTTTTTTGCACCTGCAAGCGCAGTACTGTTAAAATCTTTCAGCCTGTTAAACCCGATGCCGACGTTTATGCTAATCAATCCGGTTTCACCCTGGTTTGATGTTGGTAATGCAGTAACATAGCTGAGATTGTTGAAAGTGAAGTTGTATTTACTGTCGCTCATCAGGTTGTTGCGGTATGTTGATTCAATGGAATTGTGTCCGAAGCTGGGTGTAAAAACCAGTTCGGAGGATCTGTAAAGCCCCATTCCGGCAGGATTGATGCTCACTGATGTGAAATCACCTCCAAGCGCCCCGAATGCATTGCCCATTCCTCCTGCGCGGGCAGTTCCCTGAACCTTGAAGTTGGAAAAACGCAATACATCGGCAAGGTCCTGAGCCTGGCTCGATATGGATACTGCAAAAAATAAAGTCAATATTGTTATTACTCTTTTCATAACTGTAATACTAATGGGTTAATAATATTGTTACATCAACTTTGCCCTTTATTCTACCTTCTGCCTGATGAAGATGATGAAGATCTTGAACCTCCTGAACTTCCTGAACCTCCTGATCTGCTGGGAGAACTGTAGCTTCCGGAAGAACCGGAGCTCCTGGGGGCGCTGTAGCTGCCACTGCTGCTGCCTCTTGACGGAGCGCTGTAAGTGCTTCCGGATTTGGTAGAGACTGAAGACGGTGTCCTATATGTGTTGGTTGAACCACTACTGCCTGAACTTCTGTTATATGTGGAATTTGTCCTGTATGTTCTGTTGTAAGTTGAAGTTGACGGAGCAGCAGCTGAACCTGATTTGCTCTGGGTAACCACTCTCGGAGTAGTCGTGGCACTGCTTGCAGGTCTTGTGTAAGTTCTTGTTGCAGATGTGCTCCCCGGGCGGGTGTATGTCTGTGTATGTGCACTGCTGCCGATATTGGCATCAGACCTTCTTTTTTCGCTGGCAACACTGTTCAATGCCGGTGTGCGCTGCCCGGAAACAGATTGTGCGCTTCGCACTCCGGAGCTTGATGAAGCTCTGCGGGAATCGTGAGTGCTTTGTTCTGTGCGAACAGAATTGTCCGTATGAGCGCTTTTTGTTTCGGTAGATGATGCCCGGACACCGGAAGAAGTTGACCTTCTGCCACTGTCGCTGCCATACATTACACTTGTATTGGTGGAGCGTCTTTGTCCGTACCGGTAATTTTCTGAATCAATATACCGAATATTGCCATATCCATACCATGAATTATAGGGATATCCCCAGCCATAATAGGAGTAATAGGGGCTATACCATGGGCTGTAATAATATGGAGAATAATAGCCTCCCCATCCCCAGCTATAGTAGGGGGAGTACCAGCGGCTTCCCCATCCCATTGAGTATGACCAGTATGGTGAATACCAGGAAGAATAATACCAGGGATCATAATAGAAAGGATCATAATACCAGCTGTCCCAGTAAAACGGATCATAGAAGTAGGGACGATGAAAACGGCGGATTCGGTATGCATAATCCAAACTCTGACCATCGTAATAATTATTAATTACATATTTCACATCATCATCATTATAATAGACAGTGGTGTCACTGTCATATAAATCATACTGATCCATGCTGTAAACAAGCGCATCAGCATCTCTTTCGGTAGCGTCGAATATGAAGTTGCTCATGGTTTGAGAGCCCTCTTCATTTTCCTTTATGTCGCTGATAATCATCCTGCGAGCTGATTTTTCAGCATCCTCTTTTTTCGAAACGCTCTCCTTCTCCATTGAAATGGGCGGCGGTATGCTCCCCGGATTGAAATATATATCATCAGTATAGGAACTGGTGATATAACTCCCCGAGGTACATGCACCCAAAAAGAGCGTAGCCATTGTTAAAATTGCGAATCCTGATTTCATAACACATCCTCCAGATTTATATATTTCCTAAAATATTTACTTTCTTTACAAACTCTAAATTAGTACAAATAAAGTGCAAAATTTGTACCAACATACACAAAATGACTAAAAAACTAACATCACGTAGTGATAATTATTCACAATGGTATCAGGATCTGGTGATTAAGGCTGATATGGCCGAAAATTCTGCAGTAAGGGGTTGTATGGTGATAAAACCCTATGGTTATGCTATTTGGGAGAAGATGCAGGCAGAGCTCGACCGGATGTTTAAAGAAACAGGGCATGTGAATGCCTATTTTCCGCTCTTTATTCCTAAATCATTTTTTAACAAGGAGGCTGATCATGTTGAAGGATTTGCCAAGGAGTGTGCGGTTGTCACCCATTATCGCCTGAAAAATGATAAAGAAACCGGCAAAATAGTAGTTGATCCGGATGCAAAGCTGGAAGAAGAACTCATAATCAGGCCTACTTCCGAGACCATAATCTGGCATACCTACCGCAACTGGATTCAGTCCCACCGAGATTTACCACTTCTTATCAACCAGTGGGCAAATGTGGTACGCTGGGAAATGCGTACCCGCCTGTTTCTGCGAACGGCAGAATTTCTCTGGCAGGAGGGGCATACTGCCCATGCTACAAAAGATGAAGCCATAGAGGAGGCAATGAAAATGATAAATGTTTATGCAGATTTTGCCGAGAATTATATGGCAATGCCGGTAGTGAAAGGGGTAAAGACCGAGAGCGAACGGTTTGCGGGCGCATTGGATACATACACCATCGAAGCATTGATGCAGGATGGAAAAGCATTGCAGTCGGGCACTTCCCACTTTTTAGGACAGAACTTTGCAAAAGCCTTTGATGTGAAATTCACCAATAAGGAAGGGGTAGAAGAATATGTCTGGGCTACTTCGTGGGGGGTTTCAACCCGGTTGATTGGCGGTTTAATAATGGCACATTCCGATGATAACGGGCTGGTTTTGCCACCTAAGCTGGCACCAATTCAGGTTGTTGTTGTGCCTATTTATAAAAAACTGGAGCAGTTAGCTATAATTTCAGAGGAAGTTGAGAAAATTGTTGACGACTTGAAAAAAGCGGGAATTTCAGTGAAATTTGACGACAGCGATCAGAAAAAACCGGGCTGGAAATTTGCCGAATATGAACTGAAAGGAGTGCCTGTTCGCCTGGCAATAGGACCCCGCGACCTTGAAAATAGAACCGTTGAAGTAGCACGTCGCGATACGCTGGAAAAATCAGTTGTGCCCATAGAGGGGATTACTGAATATGTGGAAAACCTTCTGGAAGAAATTCAGCAGAACATTTTCAGGAAGGCGCTTGACTTCCGAGCTCAAAATACAAACAAAGCAGACACCTGGGAAGAGTTTAAGGAAATCATTGAGAATAAAGGGGGATTTGTTTCTGCTCATTGGGACGGAACACCGGAAACTGAAGAGAACATAAAAATGGAAACTAAGGCAACGGTTCGTTGCATACCGCTTGATAATGAGCTGGAAGAAGGCAAATGTATCTACTCGGGCAAACCTTCAAAACAACGGGTTTTGTTTGCAATTGCCTATTAGTTTTGTTAATTTTCACCCGTGAAGCTGCCTTCACGGATAGCTTTGCCGCATTCTCCGGATTGCTTTAAGGCACCGGATCTGTTTATCATTGCTGTTGCTGATGAGATGTAACTGAAAAATTAATTTAAAAATTATGGAAAGTGTTGTTGACAGGTTTATCCGTTATGCAAAAGAACACACAACATCTGATCCGAACAGTGCTTCTTTCCCAAGCACCGAAAGACAGGTAGTCTTTATGAAAAAGCTGGAAGCAGAGTTGAAAGAAATCGGTTTGCACGAGGTTGAATTGGACAAAAATGGCTATTTGATGGCCACAATTCCGGCAAATATAACTGATCAGCTCCCCGTAATAGGTTTTATTGCCCATGTGGATACCAGTCCCGATTTTGCCGGCGAAAATGTGCAGCCCCAGATTGTTGAAAATTACAATGGAAATCCCATTAAGCTGAAAAACGGAGTAACCATCAATTCTGATGAATTTCCGGAAATTTTACAATATAAAGGGCAGGATATTATTACTGCCGATGGCACAACCTTGTTAGGCGCCGATGATAAAGCAGGAGTTGCCGAAATTGTTACAGCAGCTGAGTTATTGTTGAAAACCAGCAAGATAAGGCACGGGAAAATCCGGATTGCATTCACCCCGGATGAGGAAATCGGCAGGGGCGCAGATAAATTCGATGTGAAAAAGTTCGGTGCTGATTTTGCCTATACGCTTGACGGAAGTGAGGTTGGTGAACTGGAGTATGAAAATTTCAATGCTGCCGGTGTCAAAATTACAATTCAAGGCAGAAGCGTTCATCCCGGTTATGCAAAAAATAAAATGATAAATGCGGTATTGACGGCACAAAAGATAATTTCTATGCTTCCACCGGTACAGCGCCCTGAACACACCGACGGATATGAAGGATTTTTTCATGTGACATCGCTGAACGGAAATGTGGAAGAGGCTGAAATACGGCTGATTATCCGGGATCACGATTTTGACAAATTTGTAGCGAAGAAAAAACTGATGAGTGAAATTGTCAGGCTTGTGAATATGGGATACGGTCAGGAACTGGTTGCTATAGAGATGAATGACCAGTATTACAACATGCGTCAAAAGATTGAACCGGTTATATATGTGGTTGAGCTGGCAAAGGAGGCTATGCGAAAAGCCGGAATTTCTCCGAAAATCAAAGCGATTCGCGGAGGCACCGATGGCGCCAGGCTGTCATACGAAGGATTGCCCTGTCCCAATATTTTTACTGGAGGGCATAATTTTCACGGACCCTATGAATTCATTCCCGTTCCTTCCATGCTGAAGGCAGTAGAAGTTATTATGAACATTGCTGAACTCGCGGCAGCTAATATTATAGCGGGGATAAATAATAATTATTAAGTCAGATATTGATTTCTGCTTCAAATGCGTAACTTTGAAAAAGAAATTTCTCTTACTTTATTCAAATTCAGTTTAGAAGTTCATGTTTAACCGCTTTTTTGAGAATATAAAAAAGAACCGTCTTTTTGAACCGCACCATAAAATATTATTGGCAGTGAGCGGTGGAATTGACAGTATGGTTATGTTGAATTTGTTTGAAAAATCAAATTTCAATTACGGTGTGGTGCATTGCAATTTTCAGCTTCGCGGTGCCGATTCCGACAAAGATGAAGATTTTGTGAGACAGCACGTTCTGGTTCACGGCACACCCTTTTTTTTCAATCGTTTTGAAACGGAAGAATATGCAGATTTAAACGGCATTTCGATTGAAATGGCTGCACGGGAATTGCGTTACCGCTACTTTGAACAAATACGCGCGGAAAATAATTTTGACTTTATTGCCACAGCACACCACCTGGACGATTTGCTTGAAACTTTCTTTTTAAACTTGACCCGAAAAACCGGAATTCGAGGATTGACAGGCATTAAGGAAAAATCGGGACAACTCATTCGCCCCATGCTTTTTACAAACCGAAAAGAGATTGAAGATTTTGCCCGCGAGAGCTTTATCTCTTTTCGTGAAGACCGCACAAACAGCGAAGTAGTCTATCAGCGAAACTTTATCCGCCACCGGATTTTTCCGCTTTTTCTCTCAATGAATCCTGCCTTTGACAGCAATCTTGCAGAAACCATCAAAAATCTTAGGGAAACAGAGGAGGTTTACACTTTCTTTATTGAAAAAGAGAAAGAGAAAATCATTTCGCAAAGCGAAAATGAACTTTCTGTTGAAATTGAAGAACTACTAAAATCACCATTTCCCGATACTTTACTTTTTGAAATTCTTTCCGCTTTTAATTTTAATCCGAAGGTTTCAACACAGGTTTTTCAGAGCCTTTTAAATCCGCCCGGGAAACAGTTTTTTTCTAAAAGTCACCGGCTGGTAAAAGACAGAAAGTATCTTTTCGTCACGCCTCTGCCCGACTCCGAAAAACGTATTTTTTATATCGAAGAAGATGATTTGGAATTATTTGCCCCATTTGATTTGACTATTGAGAAAGTTGGAGCTGATAATTTTCAACTTGTTAAAGATAAGAATATTGCATGTGTCAGCTTCGATAAACTTGACTTTCCGCTACTCATCAGAAAATGGCAACAGGGTGATTACTTCAAACCGTTAGGGATGAGTGGATTTAAGAAAATCAGTGATTTTCTTATTGATGAGAAAGTGCCCATACACAAAAAAGAGAATGTCTGGCTACTCTGCAGCGGTCGCAAAGTGGTATGGATTATGGGTTACCGCATTGACGACCGGTTTAAAATTACTTCGGATACGAAAACAGTATTAAAAATTGAGATTAAAATGAACTGATGGCTTTGAAAAACGTGAAAGTTTTAGTCTATTTCTCATAAAAATATTTTTTCCTTTAAACTTTAGTTTCACTAAATGGTTTGTTTAGATGTAGAAATTAAAAAAATCAACATTTGATTTAGGAAAACTGATTTTATGAGCCACTATCATATTAAAATTGGTACTTTTTTACTAATTTTTTTAAACGCATATAGTTCTGTTTTTGGACAATCTGTCATAAATCCGGCTGCAAAAGCGGATGATGTGGAAATTGGGATTGTTGAGCATCTGGATGAATTCCTTCCTAATGATATTTTGCTTATCAATGAGCAGGGAGAAGAGGTTTTGCTGACGGAAATCATTGATAAGCCGTCTGTCATCAATTTTGTGTACTACCGTTGCCCCGGTATCTGCAGTCCGCTGATGGAGGCAGTTGCAGGGGTGATGAACAAATCTGAGCTGGTTGCCGGCAAAGATTATCAGGTGCTCACCATCAGTTTTGA
>LSQX01112946.1_pt1 | contig 13916 bp, 14 predicted proteins | sample 654561 | NCBI WGS metagenome assembly LSQX01 (sample SAMN04489861, study PRJNA283612) | anaerobic digester metagenome | isolation source: 4 biogas reactors fed with cattle manure at either 37C or 55C with and... | place: Denmark: Kongens Lyngby | collected 2014 | reverse complement strand
AGATGTGTATAAGAGACAGCGTCAAACACAGTCCGGCTATCTTTTCTTAACTTATTTTCCATTTGAGCCCTAACTGGATACCAGCGACCCTCAATTTCCTTTACTTCTTCGACAATGTATTCTTTGAGCAGGCGACCAGAACGGCCATAGAGTTCCTCTTTTAATCAGATAAATCTTTCCCTGTCTATCCAACTTTTTCTCTTGTAATATGATACATCAGCGCCGGGCATTGCAGTCCCCTCCACTATATAGGAGGCTCGTCCCCCCACTTCCTCTTCACCTACAAGTTCAAACTTATATAAGCTGGTTAACTCTTCTGATTCCATAATATCACGATAGGAGTAGTCACTTCCCATCATACCCTGATTGAGCATGTGTCCGGAAATTCGGACCACATCCTCCGCATCGGGGAAGAAAAGATAAAGATCATCATCTTTTTTGAGAAACTTGGTCCCCCTATCCCGGGGATTAGTGAACTCACTTAAAGCCTGACCCTTTTCAATAAGGGAAACTACTGTTTTTTCTATCTTCCTGCCTCGATTGATTATCAGCATCCTTGATTCGCCCCGGGCAGAATTTAGATGTTCATTTGCATCCACTCTTCTTATTATTTCCCTGGCATCCATGGCAAACACCGGATGAAAAAACCCGCTTAGGAAAAAACCTAGACCTAGTATTGTTCTAAATTTACCCATTGTTTTCTCCTTCATAGATCCCTTAAAGCTTCCGTGGGCTTGAGAGAGGCCGCCTTCCTTGCTGGTATATAAACCGCAACATATACAACGAGAAGCCCCATGAAGAAACCTACCAGCATATTACTGAAGCTAAAATGCAGATAAATTATAGGAGACATCAGAAAATCCACACTCATTCCATCAAAAGCAGCACTAAAATCTATTCCCTTATTTGATAAATAATAACTGAGACCACCGCCAAGCAGGGCCCCAATTCCGCCACCTATAATTCCCATAATCCCCCCCTCAATCATAAAAAGTCGGAGTATCCTATTTCTTCCCATACCCATAGCAGCCATCATCCCTATTTCTCGTTTTCGTTCAGAGATAATCATTACCATAGTATTAAATACCACAATACTGGCCAAAATAAGAATGAACAAATACATAAAGAAGTAAATTCTTTTTGCCAGACTTATAAATTCAAAAATTGTTCCAGACTCATACCAGGGCAAGATTTCATATTTTTCTGAAAGATTATGCTCTTCCATCAATCTCTTAAGGGCGGGCATCAAAATTTTGGCTCCGTCCTGCCCCCCCGTATCCAGAAGAATTTCAGTAGACTCCCCTTCCATATAGAGAAGTTTTTGGGCAGTATCCAGTGGCAGGTAAAAGACTTTTTCATTGAGAAATTTCAAAGGACTTTCTATCTTTCCAGTAATATCAAATGTGCTACCTCCCATAGAACCAAAGGCAGTATTGTATACTATTGTCACCCTATCTCCGACTTTAAGAGAGAGTTTTTCTAGTAGTTTAGATCCCATAAGAATGCCCCGCTCGCCCGCCAGTGGCATCCTCCCCTCTGCTATGTCATTTTCTATTTTAGTAAACTTCAGTTCTTTCTCACCATTCACACCCCAGCCGACCATATCTATAAGTTCATCTTCATAGGTCGCCAAGGCTCCGAATTTTATTCTGGGAATAGCCATTTTTACACCTTCAAGCGATTCAAGTTCACCTATCATTTCATCCAGGCCACCTCTGGAAAACCCATCAACAGGATAATTCAGAGTAAGGAGGCGCTCTCTGGTAGGATATTCCCTATCAACAATCCGGATATGCCCAGTATTATACTGGACATAAAAATCACCTATTCCTTGTGTTAGACCGATAACGTAGGCCCGGGCAAACACCATTATCAGGACGCCAGATGCTATCGAGGCAAGGGATACGAAAGTCCTTAGGCGGTATCTGGAGAGGTTTTTAATGGCAAGTTTTATATGGTAATTCATTTTTTCCTACCTCCCATAAAGGGCGTCCACCGGATCTTTTGAAGCGGCCCACCAGGCGGGGAATATACTGGAAAAAACTGACACAAAAAGGGCGAAAACAAATACGGTCAGAAAAGCCTTTGGATTCCAATTTGCATATATGGGTCCAATTAGAGGGATTCCAAATTGTCCCATATCTCCAAAAATCTTGCCATAGTCAACCCCATATTTTGCCAGAAAGGCAACAGCCAGACCGCCAAGTAGACATCCAGCAAGAGATCCCAAAAAAGCAATCCCAGCAGACTCAAAAACAAAGACCCATATAATTTCCTTATTTTCCATCCCAAGGGCTTTCATCATTCCCGTCTCATGCATCCTTTCTAAGGCAGATAGGATTACTGAATTTATTATTCCCAAGGCAGCAATAAACAGGAAAAGAGTCAGAAGTAGCTGGATAGCCATATTCTCGGCCTCCATCACAGAAATTCCTTCCTGTTCATACCAGGCTATAACTTTGAGCTTAATATTTGCTTCAGAAAACGATTCTATTAAATTAGCGGCACTGGCTTCTGTATGCTTAATGTCAGAAAATTTCAAGCTAAGATGACTGACCATTTCCGGAGCATTAAGAATAGACTGGGTCCTGTCAAGAGGATAGTAAACCAGGAAGTCATTTACCGTGGGATTTGGGGTGTAGATAAGTCCAGAAATTTCCGCTTCTATGGTATCAAAATAATTTTCGCGAGTTCTTAAAAGAAGAGTTACAAAATCCCCTATTTCAAGATTCATCAAATCCGCTAGGGTTTTACCCATAACTATCCGATTTTCTCCCGAATTAAAAAATTCTCCCTCTACTATATATTCCTTATGGCTAAAAACCTTATGGAAGCTATTGGGATTGATGCCCCTACCTATCACTGGAAGTTCATCAATTCCATCGTTCAATCTAGCCTGAAAATCTAGCTGAAGAGCATATGCTTCAATTCCTTCTAAAGAACTTATCCTCTCTCGTAAATCATCTCCTACACTAAAAAGATGTTCAAGAGGTAGTTGTTCCTTATCCTCCCAGTAATCTGAATCAATCAACTGAAGATGACCAAATTCAAAATTTACTAGATTTCTGTATGCTATCGAATCCATGCTGGCAAGGTGGGCTTCAAATCCAATATATACCAGAAGAGCTATTGTTAACACACTGGCCGTAGCCAGGGTCCTTTTTTTATGTCGCCACATATTTCTAAGAGCTAGCCTCAATAGAAATATTTTATTTTTCACAAACGGATATCTCCGCTAATAAGCCCGTCTTTTATTTCTATCCGCCGTTTAGCGTATTCCATAATTGCCGGATCATGAGTAGAGAAAATAAAGGTGGTATCAAGTTTTTCGTTCATACTTAACATTACCTCTAAGACCTCTTCTCCAGTCTTTGAGTCAAGATTTGCGGTTGGCTCATCTGCCAAGACTATTCCAGGCTTTTTCACAAGAGCACGGGCTATGGCTACCCTCTGGTTCTGGCCACCCGAAAGCTGGTCAGGCTTTCTATTTTCCAGACCCTCTAAACCTACCGCAGTAAGGATTTCCATAACTCTTTCAGAAAGTTCAGAGTCTTTTTTTCCTTCCTCAGCCAGACGGAGGGCAAACTCAACATTTTCATAGGCAGTAAGGACAGGAATAAGATTATAACTCTGAAATATAAAACCGATATTTTTTCGCCTGATAGCCGCTAAATCCTTGCCTTTTAATAGGTCCAGTTCCCTTCCTTCAAAAATGAGTTTTCCTTCTGTGGGGGTATCCAGACATCCCACCATATTTAAGAGGGTAGTCTTCCCTGAACCTGAAGGTCCGAATATTGTGGTAAACTCTCGTTTTTCCACCTTGAGATCCACTCCGCGCAAGGCATGAACTTCCCGAGCTCCCTGCCTGTAAATTTTTTTTATACCATCCAGTTCAAGAAGCAGCATATTTACCTCCCGGTAAGTAATTACTTTTTTTAGTACTTAAAATTCTGGAGAATTCACACAAGATATTTAGAGAAAAAATTACGAGCGAACTTATCCACTGTTTCAATTTTCAAATAATCAATTTCCATTATTATTCCTCCTTAAAAAATGTCTTGAATTTCCAAACTTTTAAATATTTTTTAATAGTTATCTTAATACTTTGAAATCGCAAGCCTTTGAACATGTCTTGAAATGATATTTCTTTTACCTCAAGACAATTATATACTATAATTTAATTAAAGTCAGCAACAACTACAAAACCATAGGGGGTGAAATCTATGAACGTAAAGGACAAAATTAAAACTAGCGGAGTAAAGCAATGGGAAGTTGCTGAACAGATAGGGGTGACTGAGTTTACTTTATCTAGGTGGTTAAGACGGCCTGAGAAATCAAAAAAACAATACTGGTCTTCACAATCCCTGCTATTTTAATTGCGGGCCCCCCCTGGAGTCATTTAAAATCGATTATTTTATAGACAAGCCTGTCAGTAGGAATTAAGCTGGGTTTTCGTACCGGATCCATAAGCCTGTAAAACAAGACTTAATTCATCTCCTCTATTGGATTTCCAGCGGTAACGGACCAAGCCACCAGGAACCCTTTCGCTAACCCAGAGCGCAAGCTCGCCTGAGCCATCAGGAGCAGGATATCTATAGTATTTGGTATTAAAACTCCCAGCAGGAGTCTGAAGGAATTCTTCCCTGACGAAATATCTTTCCACAGATGATGCCTGAATCTGAGAAGCTGCTAAGTTCAGGGGATAATCATTTGAAACCGGAACTTCTATTGGGGCTTCACCAGAAAATTGAGCACGAAGTCTCTCAGTTAAATAACCACTAGTATTTAATAAGGCCTCGTATATGATATCTCCGTCGTTTACCTCAAGCTGCCACCAGTTTCGTCTCGCGTCAAGACGCTTTAATAAGGCGTACTTTAAAGTGAAATCTGCCACAGAACCCCCATCAGATATTTTCCACGTGGTCCATTCTCCTTCTGAAAAATCTTTCTGCCAGGGAGAAAATCCTCCAGCAAAAACCAGAGCGAACATAGCGGACGCATTATTTAAAGCGGCACGATATTGGATTTCTTGGATATATCCCGGTTCGATACTTGAAGTATATCCAGACCCTGGCTGCGGAGAAAAACTTATCCTCGGCTTAACTAGACTACCAATATCAGGTCGAACCATAAGACTTCCACATCCAAGACTTGAAAATAAAACTACCACTACCAGAGTTTTTAATAATTTCATAAGCTATCTCCCCGCATATTTTCTCAAATTGCTACCTTTATTCTTCTTCAATGACAAATATTTCTTCCGGTAAAATCACCCGAAGAGTAACCGCATCTGAGGAATAATCAATATTTATCATATCCATATACTCCGCAAGCTCTGGAGCCTCCATAGCTGCCATCATCATCATACCCTTAAAACCATTAAGCATCCCAGCAAGCTGAGCATTTTCAAGTTCGCTTTCTCTAAGTCCATTGAGAACTAAGTGCATGGATTCTTCCTCAAATCCAATTGTAAGTTGAATCGCTTCAATCCCTTGAAGCGCGCCAACGATGGGGTTATCTGCAAGAAACTCTACCATATCCGATGAGAAGAGATTTTCATTAAGCATAATAGCAGCACTCAAAAAATAATTTTCTTTAAGATTTGCAAATTCATAAATCGGACTCTCAGAAGTAAGTTGTCCCTGACCTTTTTCTATAAGGTTGTTTATCAATTCGAAACCTTCAAGATTACCAATTACCAAATGTTTTTTATCGGGAAACCCTATCCAAACTTCAAGCTCTCCCTCTTCTCCAAGTAAAGGAAAATCATATAATTCCATATGAGAAAGCTCGTTCTTTTTGGCTGGAGGAAAATCCAACTTCCCTCTTTCATAGATGAGACTTTCTAAAAATTTTTTCTTTTCAAAATCTAATCTTACCACCACAGCCCCGGCACCCCCATCATAAGATTCGTTCAAAGATACAAAGCCGGCAAGAAAATGGATATCTTTTACTGGATCAATTCCGGAATTTTCAAAAAGTCTGCCATAAACATCATCTAAAATGTCATCTTCAGTAAATGAAGAATAAGCAAGAGCCCATTCATTAGCAGCAGCAATGTCTCCCAAAATAAGAAATTCTGAATCAGCGGGGATATACTGCATCAAGCCATCCAAATAGTCCGCAGAGTCCGCCTTTAATGGAGTAAAGGACAAACATAGGATTAGGGCAAGCGTAAAAGCCCTCTTAAGTACTTGAGTTATAATTCTTTCAAAATAAAATTTGTTCTTAATCATAGATTTGCCTCTTAAATTAATGAGCTACAAAAAGATTATATATCTAATGACGATAAAATGTCAAAAAAGTAATATTTTTGCTCAATCAAAGACAATTTGCGATAATTTCAACACTTTAAAGCTTGAGCGTCACCTACTATAACTTCCCAGTTTAAGCTAGTCTTTTTTTAAAAAAAGCTAGGAATATATTTCTATCATTTATCCAACAAAATCCCCCCACATAATAGTTTAAAACTTTTCACAAGAAAAAAGCCCAATCCTGTATTGACCTTCACGAAAAGATATGTCATAGTTTAAAACAAATTTATCAGGTATATTCAGACCAATTGAGTCTGCCCTGTTAAAACTATAAATGCTTTTGAGTTATCAAGAGCGTTTATTAATAAATTTTTGATAGTCATTAAGACTATTTGAACTTTGAAAAATAAAGAGTCCAAAGCATTAGTTAAAATCTACGGTTCTCGGAACGATTAAGACGACGCAGGGACTTTTTTTAGAAAAAGAGATTTTCGTGGTACTTCTCAGTAAATAAGTAAGGCTGATGGAAAAAAACAAACTAAAGATTCTAATGGTTTCACCTGAAGCGGTCCCCTATATTAAATCAGGAGGGCTGGCTGATGCAGTAGGTGCACTGGCGGAGACGCTTGCTAGGGCCGGTCACGAAGTTGGCGTCGTTCTTCCTCTTTATTCCGCCATTGATTACACGAAAAATAAACTCGAGCCCTTTCATTCCCCCATGGAAGTTTATACTGGAGAATCGCGGGAATTATGCGCGGTCCACCGGAGTATTTCGTCAAGCGGTGTAAACTACTATTTTATTGAGTATAATGCTTTCTACAGCCGGGACGGAATCTATCACGATCCTGATTTTAAGGATTTTACTGATAACGCAAAACGCTATGCTTTTCTCTCTGGGGCGGCCCTAAAGCTCTGCCTAGATATCGGTTTTAAGCCGGATATCGTTCACGCGCACGACTGGCAAGGGGCAGCCGCCATGGCTTACCTGAAAATTTGGTATCACAGCGATCCGATTTTATCCTCTGCCAAAGGTTTTCTTACTATTCATAATTTGGGCCATCAGGGAGTCTATCCTGTAGAAAATTACAATTACCTGGGCTTTGGTTGGGAAAATTTCACTTCAGATAAATATGAAGACCATGGACGAATCAATCTTCTTAAAGGGGGAATGTTTTTCGCTGATGCAGTCAATACAGTAAGCCCAAATTATGCAAGAGAAACTCTTTACGGAGGTATGGATGAAGGACTTGGAAATTTTCTTCACTCTAAGGGAAACAAGTACTTCGGTATATTAAATGGAGCAGACTACTCCGAATGGGACCCAAGTACAGACAAGTTCCTTCCGGCCAATTATTCAAGTGAGGATCTTGCCGGAAAAAGAATTTGCAAAGAAAAACTCCAAGATGAATTTAAGTTAAAAAGACATGCCGACGTTCCAATTATTGGAGTTGTTGGTCGGTTCGCCTATCAAAAAGGTATAGATGTTATAGCTTCCGTAATTGACGGTATACTCCAAAATATGGAAATACAATTTGTTATTCTGGGAACAGGCGACAAATCTCTTGAACATTTTTTCGGAGACCTTCCTAAAAGATGGCCCGGGAAAGCCGGTAGCTACATCGGCTACAGCAACGAACTTGCTCACCTTATAGAAGCGGGCAGCGATTTATTCCTTATGCCTTCACGCTATGAACCCTGCGGTTTAAACCAGATATATTCACTCCGTTACGGCACACTTCCAATAGTCAGAGATACGGGGGGACTGACCGATACTGTAGAGCAATACATAGAGGCCGACGGTTCCGGTACAGGTTTTTTATTCAAAGACCTGAATTCAACTTCCCTGTATTTTACCGTGGGATGGGCCATTAGCACCTACTACGATAGGAAAAACCATATGTCAAAAATGATTCAGAGTGCTATGGCTAAGAACTTTTCATGGGAAAAAGCAGCGGAAGAGTATCTCCGGGCCTACCGGGGAATATTATAAGCTCTCAAAAGACTTAAAAAACTCGACAAGCAAACTCCACCTAGTTTTTTTCAATTACCGACAATCCTAATTTAAATTTACTTGTCTCTTAGAATATTTCTAAAAACTAATAGTCTTAATTGAAATGTTAATTTCTTTACTTATTTTCAGTAGATTTCTGGAGTAGTTTATTGGGATAGTTTATAGGGTATTTATGTCCCTATAAATTATTAAAATCTTATATCCGCGCTTAGGCCACCGGTAAAAGAAATATTATCAACATCCAAAGCGGCCGCTCCGGCATATGGCTTGAGCAAAAGAAAATTGCCCAACCTCATCTCAAATCCACCGGTAATTATCACAGCATCTGATTCTTCAGGAATATCACTCCATCCAATCCTAAGAATAGGACTTAAGAAACCCGAAAATCCTGCCCCCATTTCAAGAGAGGCGGAAGAACCAAGCGTCGGAAAATATCCATATTCTAGGGATAGGGAAGCACCGTTTTGATATCCCATCCTAAGGGCGGCGCCTCCTCCAATTTTTGTATTTTTTTCAGTTACTCCCATTGAAGCCCAGGCTGATCCGGAAATGTAATCTCCAGAAAATTGTGGGCCCGCATAGACATAATAAAATTTATCAACATTATTATCTGCAAGTCCCCCACCAGCGGTAAAACCAAATACTTTTTCAGTATGACCATATCCAAGATAAAGAAGATAAATATTTTCATCCCCTGTAAAAAAAATCCCCTCAGCACTGGTAAATATACCACTGGCACCCTTGGTCTTTGATAGGGCAGTTTTCTCCAGTTCTATCTCCATACCATCTGATATCCTTGAATCAGGCAGAAGAATAACCAAGCTAGTCTTGTCGGAAGTAAGAACTCGGACATTTTTTTCGAGGAGCACCCTGCTTTTCTTCATTTTCCCAGTTACTGGATGCTTTATATTTTCAACCTCATAAACGTCAACGCTATCGCCAGCCTTAATTCCAGAGGAGGCTCCATAATCCGTATAGACCCTTCCTTCCTCTGTTTTTATTACATAATTAGCTCCGGCATAGACTCTTCCCTGAACAGCAAAGGCTATAATAGCTGCTGCAAGTAATTTTTTTATAAACATTATCAATTCCTCCGACGAGCGATTTCTACTCCGTCTCTGGAGTCCTTTGTTTCATTACGCTCTCGTCTTTCTGGTCCTTAATCAGTTTTTCCAATAGTCTGAGTTCTTGTTGATCAAAATAGAGACGATTAGGATCAAACCCACAAGCGACAAAGGCCTCATAGTCCGGTTCTAGGCTTCTTAAGACCCTTATTATTTTCGCATCAACTGGCATAAACATAAGCTCTGGGTCATTAAATGAGACCCTGCAACTTTCACCTGCAAGTAGTGTAAGATCTTCAAAGACATGCCCTGGTGCCCTAAGCCGAGCCCCAAACCCATTTTTATTTATGCCTGTGGTAAGTGCAGAAAAGGAGAATTCTCGGCTGGGAATAGTGATATCCAATTGTAGTTGTCTCTGGACCAACCTTTCAAAAATTTTACCTCTTTTTACAGGGAATCCAGCAATCTCCGCCATAGCACAAAGAGCATCCTCGATTTCATCTTTTGAGGCAATCTGGGGAATAAAGGTAACCTCTTTTATTTCAAGACCCCTGATTACCTCATCGGTAAGTTCAGGTGTCCTAATAATCAAAAAAGGACGCTCTTTGATAAGCTTAAGAAATTCATAGCGACTATCCAATCTCTCTAATACTTTCCTGTAGCTTGAATCAAAGACAACAAAGTGTGGCATAAGAGAGTAAAATGCAGATCCTAATTCCTTTACTTTTGTGACAGTTAGCAGGCGCGATTTAAATCGCTCCCGTAGTACACTCTCAATATCAGAAACAATACTTGACTCCGCGCTCCGGTCAGGCGCACAAATAATGAGCACCTTTAGTATATTATCTGCCATATTGGTTGCCCCCTTATTTTACTTACTACTTAATATTATAAGTTATGGGACTTTTTTTCAATACTCAGTCATAAAAACAAGCTTTAGACTTGCATATAAAATATTTATCTGTTAACATTTTTGTAATCTTGGAGTAACAGTTTTACACAAGCAAAGGAGTTTAAATCATGCGGGAATTAAGAAAAACAGATAAGGTTAAAATACTTTTTGTCAGGCCACCGGAACGGCTATGGCCAATAATTAACGAATCAGACAATTTTCTTCTGCCACTCACCTTCCCCACTCTGGCTGCCTATATCCGGAGAGAAATTCCCAACCTTGAAATAAAAATCATTGACTGCCTTGCCAACCGCATAGGATGGAAATCCCTCGAAAAAATCCTTGCCGAAGAAAAACCAGACATATTTTGTGCCGGTGAACAGACAATTTATATGCACGAAAGTATGAGGGCAGCTGAAATCATACGGAGAGTTAGTCCCGACACTGTAATTATAACAGGGGGATACTTTCATTCTTTTATGGTGGACTACACCTTTGAACACTTTCCCTTCGTAGATTATATTGTCCGCTTTGAGGGAGAAGTTACATTCACAGAATTAGTTAAAACCTTGATGGATGGCGGAGATGTTAGCAAGGTAAAAGGCATCGCCTATTCAGATTCTGGAAAAGTTGTTAAAACAGAAATAAGACCAGTCATTTCCGATTTAAACACCCTCCCCATGCCAGCATACGACCTTATGCCTGTAGAAAAATACTCTCCCTTCGGTTTATTGTGGCCAAACGCGATAACAATAGAGTCAAACAGGGGTTGTGTTTATAACTGCGATTTCTGTTCTTGGGCAGCTATGCAGAACCAAAGTGAGATGGTAGATGGCAAACTAACAACACAGCCGCGCTTCAGAATTAAGGACCCTGATGTCGTATTAGAGCAGATTGATTATCTTTACAATGAGCGGGGTGTCCGCTACCTCTTCTGGGTTGACGGTACTTGGAATGCCAGCCATGAGTGGTTGGATGAGTTCTGTACCAAGTTAATCAAAAGAAACTACAAGCTCGGTTGGTGGGCATTTATACGCCCCAGCCTTATGCTTGAACAAGAAGAGCTGGGAATTTTAGAAAAAATGGTAAAAGCTGGACTTCGCCACTGCCTATTTGGAGGCGAACGCGGTGAAGAAAAAGAATTTGACACTATAAAAAAGCAGGCTGATCCAAGCGATTTAATAAAAGTCACTGAAATCCTGAAAAAGAAATATCCTCAGGTATTCAGGCAGTCCACTTTTCTCGTTGGAATTCCAGGGGAAACTAAAGAGTCCATCAAACAACTGGGTCACTATACACGAAAAGCTGTAGATGTGGACTTTGCAGCCTATCATCCACTCATGCCCTACCCTGGAACAGGTCTCTGGGAAACAATGCAGGATGGCCCCAGTCTTGAAGTTAAAGATTTCGCCAAATATGATATGTTCTACCCAGTCTTCCGAACTGAGGAACTCTCTAGGGAAGAAATTTCTAAGCAAATATCAAATCTCTATTTGGCTTTCATACTGAGGCAACCCTGGAGATATGTGGCCAGAATGTTTTCGCCTCATAAAATCCGACGTCGCCTGCACTGGTGGTTTGCTTTCTCAAATACCAGAGTTTTTATAAGAGATATTTTCCTTGCCATAGTTGGCAAGAAGAAATTCTCAGGTTTTGGCGGAGTTAATGAGCTCTGGAAACCTTCCTGGTACAATAAATAATTTTCTAAGACTACCAGCTTGACACTCTGCCAACGAATAAGGATAATTAATCCTTAATTGGCGAGTTTGATATGAATATATTAAGGGGGTTTTTATAGCAATGAACGCAAAACGAGAAAGCACATTAAAGATTGAAGAGAATCTTGAGGCAGCTTTATGCTACATTTTTCTCTGGGTCACCGGAATTATTTTTTTATTACTTGAAAAAAAGAACAAGTTTGTCCGGTTTCACGCATATCAATCCACAATAGTCTTTCTGGCTATTTGCGCTCTACGGCTTATTACAAAATCTATTCCGCTCCTTGGCCCACTTTTTTCCTTAGTTATAGTTTTGCTATGGGTTTTCTTAACCTATAAGGCATTTAACGGAGAAGAGTTTGCTCTGCCAATTGTAGGAGATCTTGCCAAACAATTAGCCAATAAAAATTCCGAGCCTAAAGAAAAAGAAAACTAGATTTAAGAGACCACTCCTCTATTTTTTAATTAAGCGTAGCTATAAATAATAAAGGGCTGGACTAATTAGACAGGCACTATTTGACGCTCTATCTTTTTGATAGGTTACTGGTCGTTTCAAATCAAAGGCATTTAGTCGACTAAAACGCATATAAATAAGCCATTAAAATTTGACATTAAAGGAAAAAAAACCATTATAGTAAGGTTAATATGACAGAACAAAAACTAAAAGAACTCTTAGCGAAGTGGGAAGGTAGACGTGGAAACCTGATAATGATCTTTCATGAGATTCAGAATACCTACGGCTATGTCCCTCGAAGAATCTCACTCCGGCTCTCAGAAATGCTTGACGTTCCACTTGCGCAGATTTATGAGGTTCTTACCTTCTACCATTATTTCAAACTTGAAAAACCCGGCAAACATACCATAGCAATCTGTATGGGAACAGCCTGCTACCTTAAAGGCGCAGCAGTCGTATTAAAAGAATTTAAAGACATACTTAGAATTGATGAAGATAAGACCACAGAAGACGGCAAGTTTTATCTTACTACGGTCCGCTGTGTCGGATGTTGCGGGCTGGCCCCTGTAGTCACTGTGGATGGAAAAGTCTACTCCAAGGTTGAGAGGACTCAAGTGGCCGGAATTTTATCGGACTTTCTTGCCAAAGAAGAAGAAAAAGAAACAAATGAATAACCCTGACTTAAATAAAATAACAAAACAAGAGCAAGACCTCGATGACAATTGGATCAGAGTGGGTATGAACACTTGTGGAATCGCCGCAGGTGCTGATGATATTTATGAATATTTTAAGACAAGAATTGAGAAAGGCTCCCTTAAAGTCCGCTTAAGAAAATGTGGTTGCCTTGGTGCCTGCTATGCTGAACCTCTAGTTGAGGTAAAAGTAAAGGGAATGCCGACTATTGTTTATGGTAATGTTACGNNGTCGAATTCTCAATTCTGGAATATATGAGCTCAAAACAATAGGAATATGAAACAAATAAAAACAGTTTTTCTAAAAGATACGGGTATATCAGGAGAAGAGAAAACAGATGATTTTTTCTCCGTTTTTCTGGGCAAACTTAAAGAAAAAGACCTTCAAAAATCTGTCCAGCTAGCCAAGACAGAGTTTGTAGGTATATACGATAAAGGTATAGTTGTAAAGACTTGGCCAACAGAAGCCGTTTACTGTAATGTCACCGAAGACGATATAGATACAATTATAAATCAGACCCTTATTAAAGGCAAAGTAATAGATGAACTTCTCTATCACGAGAAATCCCGGCCTTCAAGAATCGTCCTAAGAAACTGCGGTCGAATTGACCCAGAGAATATTAGGGAGTATATAGCAAACAGAGGCTATTCGGGCCTGCAAAAAATGTTATCCAGCATGTCTCCTGATGAAGTTATCGGAGAACTAAAGAAAAGCAAGCTCCGTGGACGAGGCGGTGGTGGTTTTCCTACTTGGTTAAAATGGGATTTAACAAAAAAAGCTCAAGCAGACGAAAAATTCGTTATATGTAACGGCGACGAAGGGGATCCTGG
>LSQX01346064.1_pt1 | contig 13917 bp, 10 predicted proteins | sample 654561 | NCBI WGS metagenome assembly LSQX01 (sample SAMN04489861, study PRJNA283612) | anaerobic digester metagenome | isolation source: 4 biogas reactors fed with cattle manure at either 37C or 55C with and... | place: Denmark: Kongens Lyngby | collected 2014 | reverse complement strand
CCACGATCAGGCCGGCTGAAATAAAAAAACCGCCCAGCAGCAGATCGGGGGCGAACCATTCCAGCAGACGGAGCAGCAAACTGAACACGATCAGGACCTGGCTGGTGGCACAAAGGGTAAAAACCGTTGAACGGTTGGCGCGGATAAAGAGGACAGCAGCCAGCCAGGCGGCGAACACCAGAGCCACCAGATAAATCCAGGACACATTATGGATAAGCGTCTGCATGGGCCATCATCCTGTACCAAAATCAGATTATTTTAGCCTATCTGATTATTATAACGATAATCATGAGGCGCGTTCAAGAGCCTTCCGACCAGAGTCAGATAACCAAAAGACCCTATCTGATTAAAAGGATGGCCATCCGGTCAGCCCATCCTGGCCTTCTGAAGCTGTCGGTCTTTTCTGTTTTCTTTTATACTGAATGAAAGAATCATTTATCGCCTGTCCTTGAAGTCAGGCGCGCGGTCAGGACAGACGGCATTGCCGGTTGTCTCAGTTCGTGATTCATCAAAAGAAAGAGGTGTTTCCCAAGATGGCAAAATTCTGTTCTTCCTGTGGTAAATCGCTGGATGACAACGCCCAGTTCTGCGACGGCTGTGGCGCCACACAAGGCGCGGCAACAGCCGGCGCCGCTCCTGCAGGCGCAGCGCCAACCGATGTCCAGCAACAAGCCGCTTACCAGCAGCCGGTGCAACAGGCACCCGTCGCCGAAGGAAGCTACGACCCGCAGGATATCGAGAAGAACAAAGTCATGGCCGCGCTGGCCTACCTGCTCTTCTTCCTGCCTCTGGTCGCCTGTCCTGATTCCAAGTTCGGTCGTTTCCACGCCAACCAGGGTCTGCTCGTCCTGATCGCCTCCATTGGCGGCGGTATCGCAATCGCCATTCTGTCCGCGATCCTGACGCTCATAAGCTGGCGGCTGTTCGTCATCAGCACCCTGCTGTATACCGTCTTCTATATCGCGATCACCGTGCTTGTCGTTCTGGGCATCATCAACGCCGTCAACGGCAAAGCCAAACCCCTGCCTGTCATCGGTAAAATCAAAATCATCAAATAATCCTTTGTCTGGCGTAATGAACAAAAGACCGGCCTGCCCTTTACCCGGGCGGCCGGTCTTTTCTTTATGAGCGCAGTATGAGCGCTGTTTGCTTTGTTGGTATACCGTGTCAGGACGAGTGCAGCGTGCTTAACCAGGAGCGCAGGGTCTGCGCGTCAGCCAGCAGGGATGCCTTGCTGGCATCTTTGACAAACTCGATCATCAAGCAGCGGGTGCCTGACGCGGTAAACGGGTTTTCCGCCTCCTCATCCAGCAGCCTGGGCAGCCAGCCCAGCCAGCGGGCTGTATCGGTTGCCAGCAGCTCACTGGCTCCCTGATTGGCAAAGACATGGATATGGGCCAGCCAGGGACGGGCCGCAGCAAGTGTCTTATCCTTGGCAGCTTCATCCAGTTCATTGAGCGGCTGCCAGAAAGTGCGCACGGCCGGCGGTCCGGCCAGAGCCGCCAAAAGGCGCTCGGTCGCCTCGGCCCGATCGTTCAAGGTGTTGTTGTGGTACTCAAGGTAAATTTCGAGGCCTTCCCGGGCTGCCCGGTCACGAATCCTGGCCAGATCCTCCATGGTTCGGTCCCAATGTGCCGCGTCTGCTTCTGCTGAAGCGACACGGCCGGCCCAGACCCGGATACCTGCGGCCTGCAGGGCTACCGCCGCTGCCAGCACATCGTCAAAAGCCTTCTCCGCCTCAGGCTGAGACAGCTCGCCAGCCCGGTAATAGGAACCATAGGTCGGTACCAGGATGCCCCGCTGGCGTGTCAGATCGCCAAGCTGGCGGGCCCGGGCGATGTCTCCAGACGGTACATGGATATCACCGCCCCACTCAATGGCCTCCAGTCCTGCTTCTTCCACCCAGTCCAGCACGGTTTCGGCTTTTTGCTGGCGAAACGTGACCGACACCAGGCCTGTTTTTACATGTATCAATGCTATCACCTGCTTTCGAATAAATGATCAACCAAGACGAATAACCCCGGGCACCGGCCTTTTACCAGGCTTTGCCGGCTGAGCGGTCAGGCAGCCTGCGCAGCGAAGCTTCCCGGTTTCAGCCCAGATGTACGGTGGGCGGATCCTGTTCTTCTGCGACATACTCGAAAAAAGGCCGGGCTTTAAAGCTGAACAGAGCGGCAGCCAGGTTGCTGGGGAAAAGCTGTACCAAGCGGTTGTACAACATCACCGCATCATTATAGAACTGGCGCGACAGGGCTATTTTTTGCTCGATTTCTGTCAGCTGCTGCTGCAGCAGGCGAAAATTCCCATCCGCTTTCAGATCCGGATACTGCTCCGCGACAGCCAGCAGCCGGCTGAGCCAGTTACCCATCTCCCCGCTGCTTTCAATGGCACTGGTAGCGGTCTGGGCTGACAGGTATCGGCTTCGCGCTTCCATGACCTTGTTCAGGGTCTCCTGTTCATGTGTCGCGTAGCCTTGAACGGTTCGCACCAGATTGGGCAGCAGATCCGCACGCAGCTTCAGCTGGACGCTGACCTGGCTCCAGCTGTTCTCAACCCGGATACGGGCTTTGGTCAGGCGATTGTAGCTGAAAATCAACCAGATCCCGGCCAGTACCACCAAAACAGCCAGCAAGATAAAGGCCAGGGTACCTGTGGTTGGCTTGCCGCTCAGAGATACATCATTCAGGTTCAGAAATAAAAACATAGGGGATCTCCTCCTTTATATCGCATGCGGTTCAGCCGGCTTCAGCCGACGCCGCCACCGCTGCTGCCGCCGCCGCCACCTCCGCCGCTGCTGCCACCCCCGGAAAAGCCGCCACCGCCGCCACTGGACGAAGACTGGCTGCGCACCACTGAATGTGCAGACTGCATGATCTGGTTGAGTGATGACTGCAGACCGGACAAGCCTGTCGTCTGTGACATGAAACGGTTGCTGGTAAACGCGTTGCCGTAAAGATAGTAGTAATTCTGGTTGCGCCAGGTCCAGTTGTCCAGGTCCGGATAGCGCATCTGCAGTTGTTTCAGCACCTGATCAGCCATGGACAGGGCAGCCGCGTAAATCAGCAGGTCTTCCCAAAGGCCGATTTCCGGCAGATCTTTTTCATCGAAGGCTGAAAAATCCTGAAAAAAGCGGGCCAGAGCCTGCCAGCGGGCACGTTCGTTTTCGCCTAGCTGGGTCAGGAAAGGCCGTTTGCGGGTCAAAAAGAGATTGAGCAGGAGGAGGAAAACACTACCGCCCATCAGCAGCGCTCCCGGCAGAGCTGAAATAGCTGCGTCAACGAAGAAAAGAATGAGGAAAGCCAGTCCGGCTGCAGCCAGGCAAGCCAGCCGGTGGTGGCGCAATGGAGCCGGTGTTTCCTCCCGCTTAAGGTCCGGATAGCCAGACTGGTTCCATGCCTTTTCCAGTGCTTTATCAAAACCAAGCAGCAAGCTGGTAGACGCGGAACGGTTTTTGTAGGCGCGGCTGAATCTTTTTAATTGTGATAAACCGAGGCGATGGGCACCGGCAGCCGCATCACGGAAAAGAAAATCAAGTAAAGGCGCTTCATAACCATGGACGTTGAATGAGCCGCCTTCACTTGGCCGCAAACGCAAAAACAGCTCCTGCTTGCTGCCGTTCGGCTCCGACTCCAAGAGAAGGATACCCCGCCGGATCAGATCGAGAATTGTCAGACTGATCAGTTCCGGCTGCGCTGGATTCCTTTTATAGAAACGAAACAACCTTGCAGCGATCGGCAAGGGGATTTGTGCGGGAACATCCCGCAGATAAGGGGCAACCGGCTCAGCCCTTAACCGCTGGTAAAGCGAACGATGCAGCCGGTAGTAGCGGATCAGCAGAACCAGCAGGGCCAGCAGGACCAGTACGGCCAGCAAGGTCGCCACACGCAGCAGCAGACGGACGCGGTCGGCGTCCCTTGCCGCTTCATTCTCCTCAGCCAGCACCTGGTCATACACAGCGGTATTTTCACGGCGGGCCCCGGGTACACTGTCCTCCGGCAGGAGAAAACGGGCTTCTACATATTGGTTTTCACCCACGTCTTTGACTTCCAGCAAAACCAGGTTATCATCATCCGGGTCAAAATTGATCTGACCCTGAGCGGGACCATGACCCCAGATCAGTGTGTTGCCGGCATCGGCACCCTGGGGCAGGCGAACGGCAACCTCGATGCGCCTGACATCAGCCGTATCGGCTGTGGTGAAATACTTCTGAAAATAAACAACGGCATCCGTATGGCGTATAGCGACATCCGGCACCCGGTAGGAAATCTGGAAATGGCGTGTTTCAGGACCACGGGCTTCATAATACCATTCGACGCGATGACCTTCGTCCGCAGGCAGGACAACATACTGGTTTGGCACCCGCCGGTCGGGCTGACTGTCCAGGCGCAGGTAGGCACGGCCGTCTTCAGACACCTGGATGTCGGTCGCTTCAGCAGCCAGGTTAAACCAGCCAAACGTGAAACGCCCCCGTTCGAATGTATAGCTGCGTGTCTCCACCACCCGTGCGGAACCGTCGCTTTCCAGGGTGACGTCGTAGTCAATGCGGTCAAAGCTGAAAACCTGGCGGTCCGGATCAGTCAGATGATCGTAAAAGGCAAAGACAATGAGACTGACAATGATCAAGGCCATGAGCCAGCGGATCAGGCGACCGATGATGTTCCAGATGCGCAGTAGCATAAGTCAACTCCTCGTTATTTGATGCGAAAACTCAGCCACCGGTTGGTTCCCTCGGCATCCAGGAAAAGTTTACGGATGCTCCGGCCATAGTCACCCAGCGCGCACACCAGGTCTTCATAGTGGATCAGGGTCACCTGCAGTTCTTCTGTACAGGTGCTGAGAAGATCCCAAAGCGCGTCCAGATTGGCCCCGTAATATTCCGGGAGCCTGAGCTGCCGCCGCAAATGGCGATGGGCGTGTTCACGTGTATCCATTTTTCTGCCGTTCAACTTTACTTTACGCATTCTGTGCTCCTAATAAAGGCGTCGAAACGACTGGTAATGATCATCACTGTAATAGATCAAGCCGTCATTGGAAAAAACCAGTCGCTCCGCCCCGCGAAAGCCCCCTTGATAATTGACATCACATTCATACCAGATCCGGCCTTCGGCGTCCTGCAGCAAGCCTTCCCTGTTGCCGAAGCGGTCACCGCCGATGCTCATCTGATCCGTGACCTTCCAGAGATTGCCCAGGCTGGCTTCCCAGCCCAGCTCTGCTGCCTCTTGTTTTGTGAGGTAGTTGTCCGGCAGTCTGCCGTAAACCTGCAGGTAGGCAGCAACATCTTCTGGTGTGCTGTAACGGCCAAGGAGATCTGGTTTTTCTTCTTCGCTGGTTGGCGCGGTTGTTGCGGCACTGGAGGATACCGCTGCTGTCGGCCGGGGCGTCAGGATGTCCGGCAGCGAACCGGTGGCACCCCTACTGGTGGCGGTCGTCTGAAAGAGGGTGGTTGCGCCGGCAGGATACGGTTCTGTCAGGGTTTCCGCCGTATTGATCCAGCCCAGACAGCCGCTCAGGGTGCCCAGCAGGAACAGCAGGATCAGGAAAGCGCTGGTTTTTTTCAGCCAGACCGTTTTCAGATTTCTACGCATGGTTGACCTTCCTTGTTGCCCGGTTGCCGTTCAAGCGACCGTGCCGGCATCGTATCTGGTACGCCTAAGTCATACCACAAAAGGCACCTGCTGAAAAGCACCTGTCGGCGAAAAGCCAGGCAGGTGCCTGATCAGGATAGCTTAGCTGTTTTTTCAGGCTAGAAGCATACGGTCATTATCCAGTACCGTACCGCTGGCTTTTTCAAACTGATGCAGTAAATCCTCTACGGTCAGCGCCTGTTTTTCGCTGCCGCGGATATCCAGGATGATCTGGCCGGCATGCATCATGATCAGGCGGTTGCCGTATTGGATGGCTTCACGCATGTTGTGCGTGATCATCAGCGTGGTCAGGTTGTTTTCCTCAATTAGCTGCCGGGTCAGATCCAGTACTCGGGCACCGGTTTTCGGGTCAAGTGCCGCCGTGTGCTCATCGAGCAGCAAAATGCTGGGTTTACGCAAGGTCGCCATCAATAAGGTCAAGGCCTGGCGCTGTCCGCCGGACAAAAGGCGGACCTTGGTGCTCATGCGCCCCTCCAGTCCGAGCCCGAAATCCTGCAGCGTCTTCCGGTAGGACGCGCGTTCATCTTTCCGGATGCCCCAGCTGAGCCCGCGCCGGTTGCCGCGCCTGGCTGCCAGGGCAAGATTCTCATCGATGCCCATATCGCCGGCGGTCCCCTGCATCGGATCCTGGAACACACGGCCCAGGTAACTGGCCCGCTTGTGTTCCGGCAGCCAGGTAACATTCTGGTTTTCAATCAGGACCTGGCCGCTTTCCGGAAAATACTGGCCGGAGATGATATTGAGCATGGTCGACTTGCCGGCACCGTTGCCGCCAATGACTGTGACAAAATCGCCGTTATCGAGGTGCAGGTTCAAATGGTGCAGAACATGGTTCTCATTTGGCGTGCCCGGATAGAAGGTCATGTTGATGTTGACAAGGTCAAGCATGGCGATCCCTCCTGCGCAAGTCAAACTGTTTGGCCTGCGCACGGAGCGTAGGCAGGTAAAGGGCCAGAGCCACAAGGATGGCCGTAAAAAGCTTCATGTCTGTCGAACTTAAACCGGCACGCAGCACCAGGGCAATGACAATGCGGTAAACGACAGCGCCCACAATAACGCCGGTCAGGCGCAGATAGAACGTTGATTTTAAGAACAGCACCTCGCCGATGATGATCGCCGCCAGGCCGATGACGATAGCGCCGGTGCCCATGCCGATGTCGCCATAACCTTGCTGCTGGGCAATCAGCCCGCCGGACAAGGCCACCAGGCCGTTGCCCAGCGCGAGAGCCAGGATGGTCGTTGTATCCGTGTGGACACCCAACGCGCGGATCATGCGCGGGTTGTCCCCGGTTGCCCGGATGGCACTGCCGATCTCAGTACCGAAAAACCAGTACATGAGGGCGACAACAACGACGGTAAATAGGAAGGCCAGCAAGAGCGTGACCCAGCGGTCGGGGAACCCCAGCGCCTGAACCCGGGTAAACAGGGTCTCGATGCGCAGCAGGGAGATGTTAGGTGAACCCATGACACGCAGGTTGATGGAATAAAGGGCGATCTGGGTCAGGATGCTGGCCAGCAGGCCGGGAATGTGCAGCTTGGTATTGAGAAAGCCTGTGCACAAACCCGCCAGCATGCCACCGATGGTGGCGGCCAGAATCGCCAGCAGAGGATTCACGCCGTTCAGCACCATTAACGCGGAGAGGGCACCACCCAGGGTGAAACTACCGTCAACCGTCAGGTCGGCGAAATTCAGCACACGAAAGGTGATATAGACACCCAGGGCCATGATGCCCCAGAGTATTCCCTGTGATACAGCGCTTTGGATGATCCAGAACATGATCCAGTGTGGCTCCTTGCTTTTTTAGCTGTCCGGTCAGGCCAGGTCAGCCTTGAGGCTCAAAGGTGTTCACGGCAGCCAGGTCAGCTGGGATCGCCACACCGATTGATTCAGCGATTTCCGTGTTGATGCTTGTTGTGACATCCTGGAGGTACTCGATTGGCATATCCGCAGGCTTGGCCCCGTCTTTAAGGATACGGACGGCCATCTCACCGGTCTGGTAGCCAAGCTTGTAGTAATCGATCCCGATGGTGGCCAGCCCGCCGGACTGCACCATGCCTTCTTCACCGACGATCACAGGCATTTTAGCCGGTTCCGCCACCAGGGTCACCGTTGCCATCGCTTTGGCAAACGTGTTGTCTGTCGGTATGTAGATGGCGTCCACTTTGTCCAGGACAGACTCAACCACCTGCTGGATTTCGTTGGATGAAGAAACGGTTGCTTCGACAACCTCAAGACCGAGCGCTTCTGCCGCAGCCTTGGCCAGGTTGGCCTGGAACACGGAGTTGGATTCGCTGGATGTGTAGAGGATGGCTACCTTCTGGGCATCCGGCAGCAGCTTCTTGAGCAGGTCGAACTGCTCGCGGACCGGCGTCAGGTCAGATGTGCCGGAGACATTGCCGCCGGGCTTCTCATTGCTGTCAACCAGTTTGGCATCCTGCGGGTCGGTTACAGCAGTCACCAGGATGGGGATCTCCTTGATCACATTGGCCGCGGCCTGGGCTGCCTGTGTGGCGATCGCCAGGATCAGATCCATGTTGTCGTTGAGAAACTGGGTGGCGATGGTCTGGCAGTTGGCTTGCTCGCCCTGCCCGTTCTGATAGCTGATGCTGATGTTCTCCCCATCGATGTAGCCGGCTGCCTTGAGCGCGTCGACAAAACCCTGGTAAGAAGCATCCAGAGCAGGATGCTCAACCAGCTGCACAATGCCGATTTTAATCTTGCCGGACTGGTTGTCGCAGCCGGACAAAGACAAAAGGCTCAGTGCAAGGATCATGATCAGGGAAATGATAACTTTAAAAGACTTGTTCATGGACAATTCCTCCCGTACTACCGTATGAAATAGGATAATCCTACTGCTGCATGCCCGTGCATACAGCCCTGCAAGGGTCAATTTTAACACTGGCCGGAGGCCCTTGTCAACAAGCCTGCGAAGCCTCCAATATAGGGATTTCAGACCTGATTGCCTGATTATGGCGGTGACCTTCAAAGCCCTTTGGCAGTCTCCGTCGTAGGCTGGAAGGTTTGCATGGTCGCTTCCGCTCTCGCTGTCCCATCAGGAGACAGGAGATACGCACCGTTATCGTTTAACGTTATACCGCCTTGTTCTTCAGCATAATGAACACCGGAAACCATGGACGAAACGACATTTCCGCCCAGGCGTGCATACCCTAGTTTTTTCGCCGCTTCGCGAAGCAAATCGTCCCGGCCCATGCTGATTTGTTCATATAAAACGGTATAGATTGCATTGGCGGTTTCTTGAACAGGCACATCTTTTACATCGCGTTTGGCCGCACCGGTACCCGAAACACGGTACCCGGCATAAGCCTCGGGCTTCTGGTCTGATCGCCAATAGAAGGTATCGCCATCATGAACGGTCTTTTTGAGCATCATCCTGCGGCATACTTCATCCATTCTCGCCTGGATTCTGTTTCCTGACCTGGCTATGCCAAAACTCTGCAGCACCCGCCGTGTCAGCAACCTTTCACTTACAGGAGCTTCATGGGCAAGGACCGCGCTGACTTTTGCCTGAATGGCCTTGATCATGCCCGGGTGTAAAAACTGATCAGGATTCAAGCTTTGCCTGTACAGTTTGGCTGGCGTGTACGGTGGCGCTTCAACAATGCTCAGGGTTTTTTCGACCTTCTGCGCAGGCAGTTTAACATGATGCTCAATGGCTGTACGCTGAACGGCTACCGGCACAACAGCAGGTATGCCTTCTTCTGGAACGGATTTCTGCTTTGGCGGGTTTTCTGCCTCCTTCAGTTTTGAGACAATACGTTTTATTTCCCTGCCGCTGTTATCCCACCAGTCCATGGACCAGACGCGATGAACGCGCCAACCCAGACCTTTTAAAACAGAGATCTGCGCGATTTCCCTGTCTCGAGTGGTTTTGGCTGAACCGTATCCGGAACCATCCAGGAGAATGCCCAGCAGAAACTGACCTGGCTGTTGGGGATCGACAACACCGATATCGACACGATAAGCCGAGTGGCCAACATTTTGCTGTGTTGCGTAACCCTGCCCCTGAAGAACGGAGCAGATGCTTTGGGCGATGCCGGAAAGCGTTTCACGATCTGGCCTGGCCGTGTTTTCATCCTGGGCCAATTGACTTCCGCCAGCGTACTCGAGAAAGGCCTTCAAAGCAGCAACCCCACGGGCACTGGTGCGCGCGAGATCAATTTGATCGGGTGTCAAGGACGAGTACACAACCATTTCGTGTCTGGCTCTGGAAACCGCGACATTGAGGCGCCGCCAGCCGCCCTCCCGGTTCAACGGACCGAAATTCATCGTAACTTTGCCGTCCGCATCGGGACCATAGCCGATAGAAAACATAATGATATCCCGTTCATCACCCTGCACATTTTCAAGATTTTTAATAAACAGTGGTTCAGCGGAACTGTAGACCCACTGATCAAGTTTTTCATCCTGCTTACAAGCATCAGCCAACAGGTCATCAATCAAATTCTGTTGTGAGATGTTGAACGTGACAACGCCAACGCTGTATTTTGAGCGTTCTTCATCGTGACAGCGCCGGACCAGTTCTTGAACAACCGCTTCTGCCTCCGCGCGATTCTGGCGCGTCTTTCCTCTCTCGAAAACACCATTGACAGGGACCAGTGCAACTTTCGATTGACCAGCGTTAGCAGACGGGAACGTATAGAGCTTGTTGTCATAAAACTGACTGTTGCTAAAAGCAATCAGGCTCTCGTGCCGGCTTCGATAATGCCAGAGCAGGTGTGTCTGCGGCATATTTAAAGCCAGACAATCATCTAGAATACTTTCCAGGTCTTCCACATCAAGATTGTCTTCATCAACAGAATTTGTCGCAAAGAAGGACGTGGGTGGCATCTGCTTGGGGTCCCCTACGACGATTGCGTCCTTGCCTCTTGCCAGAGCGCCAATGGCTTTGCTTGTCGGAAGCTGCGAGGCTTCATCAAACACGACAATGTCAAAGGGCTCACGGTTTGGTTCCAGGTACTGCGCCGCCGAGATCGGGCTCATGAGCATGCAGGCACAGAGTCTGGGAATAAGGTTCGGTATCTGCTCAAAAATCTTGCGGATGCTAACGCCGCGGCCGCCACTGCGAATCGCCCTCTGCAAAATACCTAGTTCAGAACTTTGCGCCGCTTCTCTGGTGAAATCAGGCACCTTGGATGCTAAACGGCAATAAATTTCCTGCTGTGCAAGTTTGGTCAGTTCGCCATCCATGCGTCGCAACTGCTCGATCTTTTCGCTGAATACCGCACCGGAAAAATGATTCAAGGCCATGTCGGAATCAATTGCAGCCGAAGCCAACAGCTGGAAAACAGCTTTTTTATAGGCAGGCTTCACTTCATTATGGGGAAGTCCCTTTTTGTACGCTGCAACGACCGGCTGCAAGCCAAGGCCGACGGCATCAGAAGCAATGCTGTTCCAGGTGATCCATTCTTTCATATGATCGGCATGGGTAAGCATATTGCCGCAGAGTTCTTCCTGATGCTGTGCCCATGCAGAACCCGTATATTCAGTGATATCAAGCAAGGCATACAACGCCTGTTTGGCCGGAAACAAATCTGCCCAGGCGGCGTTTAAGGCCTGGATCCGGCTGCTGTGCTTTTTGTTGCCACCGTGGTTCAGGCGAACATGATCCGATCCGCAAAGGTTTTCGATCTTTTCTGCGCTCTCTTTAGCGCCCATGGCAAGACGAATGATCTTCTGCCAATCGGTGTCAGCGCCTTGATACAAATGCTCAAGATCATTACCGTAAGTGCCGAACAGCGCATCGGCGGCTGATTTTTCGGCTTGATACGCTGCAAGTACGGATAACTGCTGTCCTAAAGCGCTTTTCTCTAATTTGTTTTTTGCGTAACCCGCCACTTGCTTTTCCAGTTTATTCATGGCAAGCATTTTCCCCAGGAACCATTTGCCAGACGCTTCCTGGTGCTCAGCGTACAGCCTGTTGCCTTCCAGCTGGAAAAAAACAGATGTCCAATGCGGAAAAAGCTGCGCATACCATTCATTAGCCTTGATATAGTGCCGGGCCATGTCGCTGACATCAACCAGATAACGGTTGATGTTGCTCGAGGCAGCCCAGGCTCTTGGTAAGTCAAGCCAGACCACCAATTCATTGGCAATAAAAGCGATCCTGCCCAGATCATCAAAACGTGACGGCAGCGGTTCCCCAATGGCCAAAGCCAATGCATGGCCTGCGGCGTCGATCGCTTGAACAGCCGTTCTGAATTGAGCAACAGCACCCGGCAAGACGGTCCGGATTTGTTGTGAATACAACGTGCAGCCAATAGCCTGCAAGGGATGATTATGCGGATGACCGATCTCTTTTCCGGCAACGACCAGTCTTTCGATAACGGCTTCTTGCTGCTCAAGCAGCGCTCCTGTAGCAGTGTCCGCGAAAGCAAATGGGAAGGCGGGGATTTCGGCTGCCTCATGATAACCTTCATACTGATTGATCAGTTGATAGAGCGTACGTCCGCATTTTTGTGGTTTGTGCAGCGCATGGGCATAACGGTCCAGATCCTGTCGAAGCGCAGCTATTTGTGTCGCCTTTTGCGCATAGGCCTCCGCGGCTGTAAACTTTGTGACCTCTGTAGCCAGACGCAACTGTTCCAGCACATCTCTTTTTTTCGCTTTATTTGAGTGCAGCTCCAGGCAAAAGGTGCCCAGCCCGATTTTGTCGAGACGTTTTTCGACGACCTCAAGGGCAGCCATTTTCTCTGCAACAAACAAAACGGTCTTTCCTTGTGCCAGCGCATTGGCAATGAGCGCTGTTATCGTCTGGGATTTCCCTGTTCCAGGCGGGCCATGTAAAACATAACTCTCCCCTTTACAGGCTTGTTCAATGGCAAACAACTGTGAGGCGTCGGCAGGAAGGGGCAGGAAAGCATGATCTTCAGACACACGCCGGCCAATGGCCATGTTGTTGGCCGCCCATGCAAGTTTTCCATCAATTAAGCTACGTACGATTTTATTTCGCTCCAAATCATCGGAGCGGTTGCGTATATCGTTCCACATGACAAATTGAGAGAACGAGAAGATGCCCAAATAGGCAGATTCCAAGACATCCCACCTGGCTTGCCCCATAATGGCTTGCCGTAAAATGGTGAAAGCTCTACGGCTATCAATGCCATGTTCATCTTGAGGAAGCGGATCGAGCCCTCCCACTGTGATGCTGAAATTCTGCTTTAACATTTCCAGCAAAGTGATATTCATTTGCGGCTCATCGTCGCGCAAGCGGATAACATAGCCTTGTGATGCCGATTTGCGAACCATGTCAACAGGGATTAAAATAAGCGGAGCATATCTCGGCTTGGTGCTTTTGGCCATCTCATACCATCTGAGCAGGCCCAATGCCAAATAAAGCGTATTCGCTCCATTTTCCTCCAATGCCGCTTTGTAAGAACGATACAAAGCTTTGACCGTCCTGGTCAGTTCCATTTCGGTATAGGCGGAACGTAGACGGCGGTTCTTAAATTCAGATTTGATCAAATTTTCATAGCCAGAGAGAACGTGCATGGTTTCAAAATCGATGCCATCTGCAGACACCTGCCAGTCAACTGGCCTGGGAAGCATGGTAAAGTCACTTCCGTCTGCGAGCGCATCTTCCAGATCATCCAAAGAACTTGCAAGTAGCGGTATCATCGTTCTGGACAGGCGCATATTAATCAGTGTATTACGCAAGCCAAGGTCCAGCAGCTTTCTTTCCCACTGGATTTTTTTGGAAAATTTGTCTTCACCGGATGCAACATCAACACGGATGGTTTTGCCATAATCTTTTGGCCCGGGCGTCAAGGCGCTGTCATGCAAAGTTTTTCGTTCGATTGTCCAGCCGTTTTCCGTCTGGATGCGCATGGGAAGCGGTGTGATGCCACTCAAGCGGGCGCGGGTTACATCGATGATGTATTCGACGGGATTTTGCCCGGCAAGCTCCTGCTCCGCTACAGCCCTGGCTTCATCAAAAGAAACGCGTTTCCCGGCTACGAGCAGGGTTGTTTCCACCACGGCGATTTCACGAACGCCGCTTGCCAGGCGCTTGGTGATCAGTGAAGCGTCATCCTGCACTGATTCGGGGAAAGACAAGTCTTCAAGCCAAACCCCGCTGATGATATGATCTCTTTTTAGAATTAGAATGGAATGCAGGCCAATCGCCTCCAGGCAGGAGGCGTACAAGAGCGCCAAGTCCAGGCAGGTGCCCATTTTGCTCTGTAACACGGCATCGCACAGGCGTATCCTCTGGCCTACCTTTTCAAAGCTTGCCGGATGAACAGCATAGACGAT
>LSQX01255948.1_pt1 | contig 13917 bp, 14 predicted proteins | sample 654561 | NCBI WGS metagenome assembly LSQX01 (sample SAMN04489861, study PRJNA283612) | anaerobic digester metagenome | isolation source: 4 biogas reactors fed with cattle manure at either 37C or 55C with and... | place: Denmark: Kongens Lyngby | collected 2014 | reverse complement strand
GGATTTCGGAACCTTCCCGAAAGGCAAGAACCTTTCGGGAAGGGGAGGGGAACCCGCCCGCGCACCGCATCGTCTAGAGGGCAGAGTGCAACGCACACGAGGAAGGACGACACACCATGACGGAATCCACCGACGCAGTAGACGCCGTATCTCGGGGAACTGGCGGCCGGTTTCGCGAGAGCCTCGGCATCATCGAGACCATCTTGCGCAACCGTTACCACTATCTCCTCGCCATTCGCGACGGGGTGGGGCTCTCGGCCAAGACCCAGGCCATGCTGATCTCCAGCGTCGTGTTCCTGGCGGTCTATGGCGCGGTGCTCGGCTCCACCCACAGCGTCCTGCAGGCCATCTCCTCAGCCGTCAAGCTGCCGATCCTCTTTCTGGCCACCGCGGCCCTCACGTCGCCGACGCTGTACTTTTTCAACATCCTGTACGGCTCGAACCAGGGGCTGCGCCAGAACATCGCACTGGTGTTCACGGCGATCACGGTGACCTCGGTGATCCTCCTGGCCTTTGCCCCTATCTCGCTCTTTTTCCTGCTAACCACCAGCGGGTACCAGTTCTTCAAGCTCCTGAACGTGGCCTTTTTCGGCGTGGCGGGCGCCATCGGCGTGGGGTTCCTGGCCGAGGGGATGCGCGTCGCCGGGGCCCGCCGGCGGGTGGCGGTGTTGTGGGTGCTCATGTACGCCCTGGTGGGCAGCCAGATGGCCTGGACCCTGCGCCCCTTTATCGGCGCGCCGAGCATGCGCTTTGAGGTCTTTCGCCAGTTGGGCGGCAACTTTTACTCGAACGTCCTGACCAGCATCGGCGAGATGCTCGGCCTGTTCACGGTCGCTTAGGAGGTCGCCATGGAAGACAAAACGCCTCGCAGCGCCCCACACAAGGCCGACGAACTCCTCGACCTGCTCCTCGACGCCCTCGCCGAGCGGCAAGCAGCCCGCAGCGCACCGGTCCCCGGTCGCGCCGGGGCACCGCGGCAGGAGGCCACCCGCCAGTCACCTTCGCCCGCGCCGGCAGAGGCGGCGGAGGCGCAAGAAGCGCCCCGAGCCCCCCGCACTGCACACCCACAAGCGCCCCCGGCGGCCCGCAAGGCGCCTACCCGGCCGCCGCGCCCCGGTGAGGAGGGCTGGACACCCCCCGCCCGGGTGCCGTCCATCGGGATGGATCGCCTGCTCCTGCGCTTTCTCCTGGTCATCGCCGGGTTGGTGCTGGTGATGAACGTGCCGGTGACCACCTACGGCGCCAGCCTGGCGCGGGCCCTGCCCGATTCCGCCGCCCTCGTCATCCGCAATGGGCTGGTAGTCAAGGGCAGCGGACCGGAGATCTATGTCCTGGAGAACGACCGGCTGCGCTGGATCAGCAGCATGGATGCGTTCGAGCACCGCGGCCTCACCTGGGGCGACGTTCACATCGTCGAGGACGCGTTTCTGGCCAAGTTCGAGATCGGCAACCCGGTGCACGTGCTCCTCAAGTGCGAGGGCAGCCCGCACATCTACCGCCTGGAGGGCGGCGAGAAGCGCTGGATCCGCGACATCGACACGCTCCTCGCCGAGGGCCACGTGTGGGAGGACGTCCGCCCGGTGGACTGCGCCTACCTGCGGGGCCTCCCCGACGGTGCGCCGATCCCCGAGGACGCCGGCCCCCCGCCGCGGCCGTAGCACGCCACGTGCCCACCGGGCGCAGGCGGCGCCGTTGCGCGCCCGGTGAGGCACTTGAAGGGCACTCTGTGTTATGGTATACTCTTAGCAGTATCGCGTCGTTAGGAATGCCTGTCCGCGATCCTCCTACGCAGCCAGGCGCCGTCGACCGTATCTCCCCCCGTCTGAACCCCTTTGTGCCCGCATCGTCGCCACCCAATCGGCGCCCGTTGACTCGCTTTCCCACCCACCCCGCCCCATCGGGACAGGGTTTCCGGAAAGGAGAATCGCATGTCTACGGGTAACGTTGAACGGTCAGGTCCGGAGACCCCTTCCGGATCCCAGGCCACCGCGCGTCAGCGCATCGAGGAGGAGGCCCGCGCCGCCCAACGGCAAGCCGAGGGCACCACGGGCCGCGTACAGGAACAGGCCAAGGACATCACGCAGGAGGCCGGGCAGCGGGCCAAGTCACAGATATCCGAGCAAAAGACCCGCGCCGCCTCCAACCTGAGCGCCCTGGCCAACGCCCTGCAGCACTCTAGCCACGAACTCCGCGAGCAGGAGCACGGCACGTTCGCCGGAGTCACCGATCGCGCCGCGGATCAGATCGTGCGCCTGTCGGATTCCCTCCAGAACAAGAGCGTCGACGAGCTGATGCACGACGCCGAGCGCTACGCCCGCAGGCAGCCCGGGGTGTTCCTCGGCGCCGCCTTCCTCGCGGGCCTTTTGGCCTCGCGATTCCTCAAGGCTTCCAGCACCCGCCAGCGGACGGAGGACATGGGCCGCACCGACATGGGCTACTCGGAGGCCTATGGCGCCTCCACCTATGGAACCGGCGCCACGGGCTACGGCAGGGGCACCACCGGCTATGGCACCACCACCCCGCGCTCCACCGTGTCGCAGTATCCGGCGCCGGACGAGGACTAGCAAGCCAGACGGTAGGGAGGAAGCATGCAGCAATTCGCAACGGAGGAACGGCCTCTCGGCGACCTCTTTGCTGATCTCACCGCCGATCTGCGCACGCTGGTCCGCCAGGAGATGGCCCTCGCCAGGGCCGAGATCAGCGACAAGGTTTCCCACCTGGGTCGCGACACCGCCATGATGGTGGCCGGAGCGCTACTGCTCTTTGTCGGCTTTCAGGCGCTCGTGGCCACGGCGATCATCGCGTTGGCATACGTGCTCCCCTGGTGGCTGTCGGCCCTCATCGTCACCGCGGTGCTCCTGTTGGTCGGCGGCCTCATCGCCTGGCGCGGGTACCAGGACTTTAAGAACCGTGGCGTCGTTCCCCAGCAGACGGTCGCGTCGCTAAAGGAGGATGCCCAATGGGCGAAAGAGCAACTGAAGTAGGTCGCCCAGCCCCCCGACGGCTCGACCAGCCCGCCGGGCGACCTCAGGGAATGCAATACTCTGCCGAGGGCAAGGAGCCCGAGGAGATTCGCGCCGACATTGCGCGTACGCGGGCGGAGCTGGGTGATACCGTGGACCGCCTCCAGGAGCGCCTGAACCCCAGGCGGCTGCGCAACGACGCGCAGGAGGCAGTTCAGGAAGCAACGATAGGGAGGGCCAAGCAGATGGCTGACAAGGCAACACATCGCGCGCGAGGTTTTCGCGACGTGGCGATGGACACCGTCCGACAGAACCCCATTCCTGCCGCGATGGTGGCGCTCGGACTGGGCTGGCTGATCATGGAGGGCCCGGGCAAGGAGCGCGAGGTGCGCACCTACGACGTGGCCTACGGGCCGCCGATGCAGCGCGGTGAAGAGTATCCGCGCATCAGCAGGCCCAGCCGGGTGACGGTGGGGGGCGAGTACCACGCGGACCGGGGCGAGTCGATGACCGAGGACGCCCGCCGGCGCGCCACCGAGGCCTCCGGCGAGGTCCAGGAACGGGCAGAGCGGATGGCGGGGCAGGCCCGCGAGACGGCGAGCCGGGTCCAGGAGGGGGCCCGTGAAACGGCCGAGCGGGTTGGCGAGCAGGCCCAGCACGCCGTGGGGCAGGTGCAATCCACCGCGAGCCACGCCATCGAAGAGGGGCGTGAACAGATCGAGCACGTCGCCAGCCGGGCCCAGGAGCAGCTGCACCGCACCCAGGGCCGCGTATCGCGGATGATGGACGAGAATCCGCTGGCGGTGGGCGCCATCGCCCTGGCCGCCGGCGCCCTGGCGGGCCTCGTGATCCCCGAGACGCCCCAAGAGGATCGCCTGCTCGGCGAGCAGCGCGACCGCCTCATGGACCGCGCTCGCGATCAGGTAGAGGATACCGCCGAGCGCGTCCGCGAGGTGGCCAAGGAGGCGGGGCAAGCCGCCCAGGACACGGCCGAGGAAAAGGCCAAGGAGCAGGGGCTTTCGACCTAGCACGGCGGACGCCGTGGGTGGCGAACACGCCTTCCGAGGGTACGCCTGGAAGGCGTGTTCGCTCTGCTGGAAGAGGGACAGGATTGGCAGGATTCGGCTGAGGATTGGCGGGCTGTAGAGGGGCTTGCGGAGCCCTGCGTCCCCGTCGATCGGCGCAGCGCGTATCGCCCAGCGCGTCAGTGATCGCGCCCGACGCGGTGCCTGCGCAACCTGCCCCACACCCCCCACGCCCAACACCCCAGCCCTTCCTGCCCACCACACGCCCCCATACCCCCGTCATCCTGAGGTCCGCCGAAGGACCTCCGCCGTGCTGCCTCCCGAGTCTCTCTGCCGAGGACGACCCTTTGGCAGGATGATGGACTGGGGGTGTGTTGCCGGCAGGGGAGTTTCGGGTGCAGTGCGGCGGAGGTCCTTCGCTTCGCTCAGGATGACGGGGTTTGGGGGGCGTGTTGCTGGATGGGAGGCTTTGGGCATTGGGCGTTGGGGCGTGTTGTTGGTAGGGAGTGTTAGGGCATTGGCCGGCGGGGCCATGCCTTTCCGGCGGCAGCGGGAGGTGGTATGATCGGCCTGCCCCCGGACCCACCTGAGGCCGCGGGCACCCGGCATCCCCCAACCGCCAGCGGAGAGGCCCATGACCCACCGGACTGCCCGCGCCCTGCTCATCGTCTCCCTCGCCCTGTGGAGCGCCTGGATCGGCGCCGGCTGCGTGGCGCCCGGCCCGCCGTCCGCCCCAGCCGCGCCCATCGCGCCGGCGACGGCCGCCGGGGTCCCCGCCGGGCCTTTGGCTGCGTCGACCACAGACGGCGCTGAAGACGCCGCCGCGCCGACGGCCGCCATGGAGGTCTACCGTCAGGTGGCCCCCAGCCTGGCCATGGTCGAGATCCCCACCGGCACCGGCAGTGGCATCGTGATCGCCGGGGGCTATGTGCTGACCAACGCCCACGTCCTGTGGCCCTACGACCAGGCGCGGGTGGTGCTTCCCGATGGCTCCGCCTGGGACGCCGCCCCCGTCGCTGCCTGGGACCTCCTCGTGGACCTGGCCCTCATCGGCCCCCTGGAGACCACCGCGCCCGCCGTGGCCCTCGCCTCGGGCGAGGAGTTGCCCGTGGGCAGCAGCGTGTACCTCCTCGGCTACCCCGGGGAGGTGGAGCGCTACCCCCAGCCGGCCATCGCCGGGGGGATGATCTCGCGCACCCGCCAGTGGGAGCGGATGGACATCACCTACCTGCAGGTGGATGCCACGATCGCCGGGGGCCAGAGCGGCGGCGCCCTGGTCTCCGAGGACGGCCGGGTCATCGGCGTCTCGGGGTTCATGTTCGCCAACGCCTACGGCCTGGTGGCCTCGGCTGCCGACCTGGCGCCCCACGTCGAGCGCCTGCTGGCCGAGAGCCAGGACCCCGCGAGCCGGCGCGTCTGGCTGCCCCGCGAGGAGGCGCTGACGCGCCAATCGCTCCTCCTGGGCAACCTGTGGGATACCCAGATGTACGTCCTGTCGGAACCCCCGGGTACCCCGGTGGAGTGCGAGGTGGATGGCGCCAACGACGCGTTTCTCCTGCTGGTGGATCCTTACGGCGAGGCCCTCATCTCGGTGGACGACTATTACTCCGGCCCCGAGACCGGCGCGGCCACCCTGGAATTGGTCGGCGACCACTTTGTGATCGTCGGCCAATCCGCCGAGAGCCCTGGCCGCTACCGGCTGCGCTGCAGCCACCCGGTGACGGCCTACCAGGATCCCCTCGACGGCCAACCCCTGACCATCGGCGAGACGGTCGTGGGCACCATCGAGTACCCCTGGGACATGGACTTTTTCCTCTTGGGTCTGGAGGCCGGCCAGACGGTCGAGATCCTGGTGGATTCCGCCATGATCGATCCCTACCTCACGGTGGATTTCATCGGCGCCAGCGATGCGGAGGTCGCCACCGATGACGACGGGGGCGGCGGGCTCTTTGGGCTGAACGCCCGGCTGACCTACACGGCTCCCCACCGCGGGGACTATTTTGTGGTCGTCGAGGACGCCGAGTACGAGGTGGGGGGCTATCTCCTCACCGTCACAGAGGCCGCGCCCTGAGGGCGCGGAGGAGGGCTCCATGGCCGATGGACCGCTAGGGGGCAAGGTTGCCCTGGTCGCCGGCGCCACCCGGGGCGCGGGACGGGGGATCGCCGTCGAACTGGGCGCCGCCGGCGCTACGGTGTACGTCACCGGCCGCTCCACGCGCGGGCAGCGCTCCGAGTACGACCGCCCGGAGACCATCGAGGACACGGCGGACCTGGTGTCGCAGGCCGGCGGGCGGGGGATCGCCGTGCCGACCGACCACCTGGAGGTGGAGCAGGTCCGCGCCCTGGTATCTCGCATCGAACGGGAGCAGGGACGCCTGGACGTGCTGGTGAACGACATCTGGGGCGGCGAGCGCCTGGCCGAGTGGTACGCGCCGGTGTGGAAGCACTCCCTGGAGGACGGCCTGCACCTCCTCAGGCTGGCCATCGACACCCACATCATCACCAGCCACGTGGCGCTGCCCCTCCTGATCCGCCGGCCCGGTGGGCTCCTGGTAGAGATGACCGACGGCACCGCCGAGTACAACGCCGCGCACTATCGCCTGAACCTCTACTATGACCTCGCCAAGACCTCGGTGATCCGCATGGCCTGGGGGCTGGCCCAGGAGTTGGAGCCCCACGGCTGCACGGCCGTGTCGCTCACGCCGGGCTGGATGCGCTCGGAGATGATGCTGGACCATTTCGGGGTGACCGAGGCGAACTGGCGCGACGCCATCCCCCAGAACCCGGGCTTTGAGCGCTCGGAGACGCCCCATTTCGTCGGGCGGGCCGTGGCGGCCCTGGCAGCGGATCCCGAGGCGCACCGCTGGAGCGGCCAGTCGCTCTCCAGCGTCGGGCTGGCCCGGGTGTACGGGTTCACCGATCTGGACGGCACGCAGCCCGACGCATGGGCGGCCATCGAGTAGCTGGCTCAGGGGCGCCTCTACAGCGCCCCCGAGTCGGAGTGACCGACGACCAGGATCTTTAAGAAGTTGGTCGGCCCGCCCTGGGCGATGGGGTGCCCGCCGGTCACCACCACCGTGTCGCCCTCCCGCGCATAGCCCTTGGCCAGGAGGATGCTCTCCACCTGGGCATAGTAGTCGTCCTCGCTGTCGGCAAAGCGGGTGGGGATGGGCTGCACCCCCCACAGGAGGCTGAGGCGCCGGTAGGTCTCCGGCAGCGGGGTAAAGGCCAGGATGGGCGTCTCCGGCCGGTAGTGGGTCACCATCCGGGCGCTGGAGCCCGTGCGGGTCACCACGCACAGCGCCGTGACGGGCAGGGTGCGGCCGATGGCGCTCACCGCCGCGCCGATCGCCTGGGGGATGGAGCGCGCCTCGGCGAACAGCCAGGCAGGCACCTCCTCGGGGGGGCGCTCCCCGGTGTTGGCGTCCACCGTCGCGGCGATGCGGGCCATCATCTCCACGGCGCGCACCGGGTACTGGCCGATGGCCGTCTCGCCGCTGAGCATCACCGCGTCGCTGCCGTCCAGGATGGCGTTTGCCACGTCGCTGACCTCCGCGCGGGTGGGGCGCGGGTTGCCGATCATCGACTCGAGCATCTGGGTGGCCGTGATCACCGGGATGGCCGCCCGGTTTGCCGCCCGGATGATCTCCTTTTGCGCATAAGGCACCCGCTCCGGCGGCATCTCCACGCCGAGGTCGCCCCGGGCCACCATCATCCCGTCGGAGGCCGCCACGATGGCCTCCAGGTGGTCGAGGGCCTCGGGCTTTTCCAGCTTGGTGATGACCGGCACGCTGGCGCCGGCCTCGGCGATCAGGCGCTGCATTCGCTCCACGTCGGCGGCCTGCCGCACAAAGGAGATGGCCACGTAATCCACCCCCCGGGCCAGCCCAAAGCGCAGGTCCTCGATGTCCTTGTCCGTCACCGAGGGGGCGCTCACCCGCACGCCGGGGAGGTTGATTCCCTGGTGGGCGCGGAGCCGGCCGCCGTGGACGATCTCGCCGTGGACCTCCGTCCCCGTGGTGCGGGTGACGCGCACCTCGATGAGGCCGTCGGAGATCAGGATGCGATCGCCCGGGTGCACGTCTTGGGCAAGGTGCTCATAGGTGGTGCTCACCCGCTCGGCGGTGCCCGCGACGGGCTCGGTGGTGATGACCAGGCCCTGCCCGGGCTGCAAGTCCAGCGGCTCGTCGCCGGCTACGGGGCCTGTGCGAATCTTGGGCCCCTGCAGGTCCAGGAGCGCGGCCACCGGGCGGCCGGCCCGCTCGGCCTCGGCGCGCACCGTGTCCAGCCGCCGGGCGTGCTCCTCCTGGGTGCCGTGGGACATGTTCAGCCGCGCGACGTCCATCCCCGCCTCGATGAGCGCCCGGATCGTCTCCGGGCTATCGGTGGCCGGGCCCAACGTGGCCACGATCTTGGTCCGGCGTTCCCGGTGTTCGTCCATCACATCCCCCTTTTCTACCCGTTTCGCGCGCCGCGACGTCCGGCGTACTATAGGCACAATCCAACCGCTGCCACCCGGAGAAGCGATCGCCGATGACCCCCCTGCCCCCCTACACTATCCGCCAGAGCCCCCGGGCTCGGCACGTTTCCCTGCGCATCACCCCGGCCGGCGAACTCGAGGTGGTGGTGCCCGAGGGGTTCGACCCCCGCCAGGTGCCGGCCATCGTCCGCGCCCAGGAGGGCTGGATCGCCCGGCACCTGGCGCGCGCCGCCGAGCGCCGCGCCGCCTGGCGCGAACAGCCCGCCCTCCCCGGCGAGATCGCCCTGCGGGCCGTCGGCGAGCGCTGGCGGGTCGAGTACGCCGCCTCCAGCGGCCGCCTGACCCTGGCCGAGCGGCCGGGGCGCCGACTGCTGCTGCGTGGCGCAGTGGACGATGTAGCGGCCTGCCGGCGGCTCCTGCGCCGCTGGCTGACCGCCCAGGCGCGCACCCACCTGCCGCCCTGGTTGGAGGATTTGGCCCGCGAGCACGCGCTGTCGTATGAGCGGGTGGCGTTGCGCGCCCAAAAGACGCGCTGGGGGAGTTGCTCGTCGCGGGGCACGATCAGCCTGAATATCAAGCTGCTCTTTCTCCCGGAGGCCCTGGTGCGCTCGGTGTTGCTCCACGAGCTATGCCACACCCGGGAGATGAACCATTCCTCCGCCTTCTGGGCCCGGCTGGCAACCCTGGATCCCGAATGCCGGCGATCGCGGGCGGCGCTGCGGGCGGCCTGGCGGTACGTGCCCCGTTGGGTGCAGGAGGAGGGAGGCGCGCGGCGGTAGCACGAGGGTAGTATGCCCGAGGGGCATTATACCCGAGGGGTATTATGCCCGATCGGCGGCGAACACTCAAGGCGGAGAAACGACACAGGGGGAGGGGGCGCCGGTGCGACGCCCCCTCCCCCTTGGGTCCTGAAACTGAGCGAGCCTATAAGCCGAATTCTGTCGCCCCCACCCGGTTGCCCGGGGAAAGCGGACGGTCATCTATCTGGGACGCCGATTGCTCGACGCCTCCTGCGGCCTACCCGGGGCTCGGGCGAGCCACCCGTGACGGCGCCGCCTTGCGGCGACCCGCCTGCCCCATGCTTGGCCTTGCTCCCGGTGGGGTTTGCCTAGCCGGCCCGGTCACCCGGACCGCTGGTGGTCTCTTACGCCACCCTTTCACTCTTGCCCCCGCCTCCCCCTCGCAGGGGATGCCGGGGCGACCTGCTCTCTGTTGCACTTGCCGTCGAGTCGCCTCGCCTGGGCGTTACCCAGCACCGTGCTCTACGGAGTTCGGACTTTCCTCGAGGCGGCGTTGCCGCCCCGCGACCGTCCGGCCCACTCAGCCCATTTATGGTACCATCCAGCGTGGCCCCTGTCAAAATGGGGCTGCGTCCCACTCGCTTGCTCTGGCTTCTATACCTACATCCTGTGTTACATTATCCTGGTGACCCTTTTCCTTAGAACTACATCGGTCGGGAGGCGGCTGCTTTTGACAGGGACCCCGGGGTACGATATCATGAGGCGAACGAGAGCGTCGAGAGCCCCTGCACGGGGTTCTCTCTCTATATTCGCGCCGCGAGGAGCGTCCGTGCAGCGTATCGAGAGCCCCGGCCAACCCCCACACTACCGTTTTGAGGCTCTCGACTGTGAGGCCCTCGACGGGCCGGAGCCCTCCGCCGGGCTGCTCCAGGCGGTCACCACCCGGCTCGGCGGCGTGAGCCGCGAGCCCTGGGCCAGCCTGAACCTGGGGCAAACGGTCGGCGACGACCCCCGGGCCGTGGCCGCCAACGAGCAGCGGGCCTACGCGGCCCTCGGGGTGGCCGCGGGCCAGGTGATCACCGCCCGGCAGGTACATGGGGCGGACGTCGCCCGGGTGGGCGCCGCCGAGGCCGGCCGGGTGGCGGGCGCGGCCGACGCCCTGGTGACCGACGCGCCGGGCGTGGTGCTCCTGATGCGCTTTGCCGATTGCACCCCTGTCCTGTTCCACGCACCGGATCGCGGGGTGGTGGCCATCGCTCACGCCGGGTGGCGGGGCGCCCTCGCGGGGGTAGCGGCGCACACCGCCCGGGCGATGATCGAGCACTATGGCTGCGACCCCCACACGCTGCGCGTCGGGATCGGGCCCTCCATCGGCCCCTGCTGCTACGAGGTGGGCGCCGAGGTCTATGGGCCGATGGCCGACCGTTGGGGGGCGGACGTCGTGGACCGCACGGCCGGCGCCCCGGGCAAGGCCCACCTGAACCTGCCCGAGTGCAGCGCCCGGGCCCTGGGCGAGGTGGGGGTGGAGCACATCGAGATGGCCGCGGTCTGCACGTGCTGTCGCCGGGAGGAGTTTTTCTCGCACCGCGGCGATGGCGGCCACACCGGGCGCTTTGCCGCCCTGATCGGCCTACGCTAGGAGGACAGGATGCCCGCCGCAGGAGAGGAGCCCTACGCCCAGCAATTTGCCACCCGCCTCGCCGCGGTGGAGGCGCGCATCGCCGCCGCCTGCCGGGCTGCGGGTCGCCCGCGAGGGGACGTCACCCTGGTGGCCGTCACCAAGACCCGCACCCTCGATGAGGTGCGGGCCGCCATCCGTTGCGGCCTCGGCGACCTCGGCGAGAACCGCATCGAGGAGCTCGAGGAGCGCCTGGATGCCCTGACTCCGGGGGAGGCGGAGAGCCGTGGGGACGTGCGCTGGCACATGATCGGCCACGTCCAGAGCCGCAAGGCCGCCCGGGTGGCCGCGGTCGCGGCCCTGGTGCACTCGGTGGATAGCGTGCGCCTGGCCGAGCGACTGGACCGCGCCGCGGGCGCCGCCGGGCGCGTGTTGCCCGTACTGCTGGAGGTCAACGTCTCCGGCGAGGAGAGCAAGTTCGGCCTGAGCGCCTGGGACGCCGCGTCGCGAGACGCCCTCCCCGGTACCCTGGAGGGCCTCGGAAGCCTCGAGCACCTGGAGGTCCGCGGCCTGATGACCATGGCGCCGCTGGGCGCCTCGCCCGAGGAGGCCCGGGCGGTGTTCGCCGCCCTGCGCGCCCTCCGGGAGACGCTCTGTCGCTGCCTGCCGTGGAGCGACTGGGGGGAACTCTCCATGGGCATGACCGACGACTTTGAACCCGCCATCGCCGAGGGGGCCACGATGGTCCGCATCGGCCGAGCCCTCTTTGGGCCCCGCACGGCATAAGGAGAGACACGTGGCCAGCCTGGGGAACGCACACGTCACCTTCATCGGCGGCGGCACGATGGCCGAGGCCCTCGCCCGGGGGATCCTGGGCCGCCGACTAGCCGCCCCGGGCCAGATCACCGTTAGCGAGCCCCTCGCCGAGCGGCGGGCGCAGCTGGCCGAGGCCCTCGGCGTCGTGGTGGCGGAGGAGAACGCCGAGGCCGCCCGCGGGGCGGATATCGTGGTGCTGGCCGTCAAGCCCCAGGTGGCGGGGGCGGCCGTGCCCCCCCTGCGGGAGGCACTCCGCCGCGAGGCGCTGGTGCTCTCCATCATGGCCGGCGTTCGCATCGGCACCCTGGAAGGCATGTTGGGGCCGATCGCCCTCGTCCGGGCCATGCCAAACACGCCCGGCCAGGTGGGCGAGGGGATTACGGCCTGGACCCGGACGCCGGCGGTGACCGACGCGCAGGCCGAGCAGGCGCGGACGCTCCTGAGTGCCCTCGGCGACGAGGTGGAGGTGGCCGGCGAGGATTACGTGGATATGGCCACCGCCCTGAGCGGGTCGGGGCCGGCGTACGTGTTCCTCTTTCTCGAGGCCCTCGTCGACGCCGGGGTGCAGATGGGCCTCGCCCGGCCGGTGGCCGAGCGGCTGGCGCTGCAGACCGTGCGCGGCGCGGCCGTCTACGCACAGCAATCGCCCCTGCACCTCGCCGTGCTGCGGAACATGGTGACCTCCCCCGGGGGCACCACCGCGGAGGGGCTGTTCGCCCTGGAACAGGGAGGCCTGCGGGCCTCCGTCACGCAAGCCGTGCTGGCTTCCTACCGGAAGGCCAGGAAACTGGGAGGCATGGATACCGCATGAGTATGCTCGCGCAGTTTGTCGCCTTTTTGGCGAGTTTCTTCAATATCCTGATCTTGGTCCGCGTGCTGTTGACGTGGATCCCCATGGGCAGCGGCGAGACCATGCGCACCATCGTGGGACTCATCTTTGCCGCCACCGAGCCGATCCTGGCTCCCATCCGCCGGATCCTGCCGCCCATGAGCGGGCTGGACCTATCGCCGATCGTGGCGATGATCCTGCTGCAGGTCATCGGCCGGATGTTCGCCCGCCTGGTGATCTAGGGGCTGCTGGGCACCGGGCGCCCGCCGGTGTCATCCCAGCGGGGCAAGAGACAGGATTCGCAGCAGTGATTCCCGAGGGCGTCCATCGAGGGTCTCCGCGTCAAGTCTCTGAGCAGGGAGGCCTGCCCTGAGGCTTGCCCGGAGGTCCGCCGAAGGGCCTGCCGACCAAAGGACCTCTACCGCCCAACACCCCAAGCCTCAGGATGACGGGCTGGGGGCGCGTAATCGGAAGGGAGGCTTGGGAGACAGAAGCCGCGCGGCTCCTATCATCCTTTGCGCCTTGGCCCCCTTGCGTCTTTGCCTTGGGTTCTCCGGATGGCGGGCGAGGGCCGGCTCAGGGGCCCCAGTTCGGGGCGCTCTCCAGCGCCTGGCTGCCGGTCAGGTTGCTGCGAGAGCCCGTCTCCAGGTCCAGCGTCATGATGTCCCAGCCCCCTTGGGCGTTCGAATAGTAGGCGATCCGGTCGCCCCAGGGCGACCACGCCGGCCCGCGGTCGTCGGCATAGGCGTCGCGGGTGAGGGGCTGGGCGTTCTCCCCGTCGTGATCGGCGACATAGATCTCCATGTTGTCGTCGCGGTAGCTCTCCCACGCCAACTCCTCGCCATCGGGCGACCAGGCAGGGGCCTGGTCGGTTGCCGGATGGTCGGTGAAGCGGCGCAGCCCGCTCCCGTCGAGCGGGTTCAGCGTATAGATCTCCAGGTTGCCGTCCCGGTCCGAGACAAAAGCCAGCAGATCGCCCGAGGGCGACCAGGCCGGCGCATAGTCCGCCGAGGGGCTCTCGGTGAGACGGGTCTGCTCGGAGCCGTCGGCCCGCATCGTATAGAGTTCCCAGTTCCCGTCGCGGAAGGAGGCAAAGGCCAGCGACTGCCCGTCCGGCGACCAGGTGGGCGTCCAGTCGTCCGCGGCGTTCTGCGACACGTTGCGCGGCTCCTTGCCGTCGGCGTTCATCACATAGATCTCGCGGTTGCCGTCCCGGTCGGAGACGAACGCGATCCGCCTGCCGTCCGGCGACCAGACGGGCGCCGTGTCGTGCCACTCCCCGCCGCTCAGGCGCAGGGGGTCGGAGCCGTCCGAGCGCATGGCCCAGATCTCCGACCGGCCCTCGGGGCCGTCCTTGGCCTCATAGACGATGGTCCCCGGGGCCACGCCCGTCTCGACGGCGGGCAGCGCGGCGGTGGGACCGCGCTCCGGGCCGGGGGTGCTCGC
>LSQX01157635.1_pt4 | contig 13917 bp, 16 predicted proteins | sample 654561 | NCBI WGS metagenome assembly LSQX01 (sample SAMN04489861, study PRJNA283612) | anaerobic digester metagenome | isolation source: 4 biogas reactors fed with cattle manure at either 37C or 55C with and... | place: Denmark: Kongens Lyngby | collected 2014 | reverse complement strand
AGCCCCCGCCCCGGGGGCGAAGGGGCGCGTGGTAGACACGCTTTGATACAGAGTGGGCATTGAATCCGGCCCACGCAACCCCAACTATAAGCGCAGCTTTCCAGTTCTTTAGGAGTTTCATCTACATGATGCGCATTCTGCTTTTCCTGGCGACCAACCTGGCCGTGGTGCTGGTCGCCAGTATCACCCTGAGCCTGCTGGGCGTGGGCAGTATCCATGACGGTCAGGGCGGCATGAACCTGCAGGCCCTGCTGATCTTCTGTGCAGTGATCGGCTTTGCCGGTTCCTTCATCTCCCTGTTCATGTCCAAGTGGATGGCCAAGCGCAGTACCGGTACCCGGGTGATCACCCAGCCGCAGACCCGCCAGGAGCAGTGGCTGGTGGACACCGTGGCCGAGCTGGCGCGCGATGCCGGTATCGGCATGCCCGAGGTGGGCATCTTCCCCTCCCGGGCGTCCAACGCCTTTGCCACCGGCTGGAACAGGAATGCTTCGCTGGTAGCGGTATCCGAGGGGATGCTGCAACGCTTCAGCCCCAACGAGATCCGCGCGGTCATGGCCCACGAGATCGGCCACGTGGCCAATGGCGACATGGTGACCCTGACGCTTATCCAGGGCGTGGTGAACACCTTCGTCATGTTCTTTGCCCGCATCATCGGCAACTTCGTTGACCGTGCGGTGTTCAAGAACGAGAGCGANNAGCATCATCGTCATGTGGTTCTCCCGTCAGCGGGAATTCCGCGCCGATGCCGCCGCCGCGCAGCTGACCGGCTCCGGCAACATGATCGCCGCCCTCGAGCGCCTGCGTGCCGAGCAGGGCATCCCGGTGGAAATGCCCGGGGAGATGACCGCCTTCGGCATCAACGGCAACCTGAAGAACGGTCTGGCCGGCCTGCTGATGACCCATCCGCCGCTGGAGCAGCGCATTGCTGCACTGCGTGCCGGCAACTATCGCTGAAGCAGTTTCCATCGGTCTCCGAACCCCCGCGCTGCGGGGGTTTTTCGTTCAAGGACGCATGTCTGTGCAACCGCTGGGGATACTTTCTGCAATCCCGCAGTCACAACCCATGTCTATGCTTTCCATGGCCAGGCATCGCAGAGTTGCCAACGCCTTACCGATGAGAACTGATTTGGAGAAAATCCATGCGTCAACAGGTACAGCAGAAGCCACGTTTACTGAGTGACAACCTGCCCCGCCCTTCTCTGCAGGCACGGGGCTATCTGGTGGATGAGCAGGGTCGGGAAATCGCCATCACCGAGCGCATGATCCAGCAGGCCTGCATGGAGCTGGAACAGCAGTGGGTCGCACCGCAATCGCTGAAGGCGGTCTAGCCCCCGAGATCGAACCCTGCCGCCAGCAGTCTCCGGGCCAGTTGCGGCTCGGAAGCGGCGGTCACCACCCGTAACAGGTTGCACTCGCGCCGCAGCGGATATTCCTTGCGCAATCTGTCGAACCCCTCCCGACTCTCCTGCTCATCCTGCACCCTGTTCAACATGGCGCGCAGGCGGGCATCATCATCGCGCACGTCATAGACCAGCCGTAACGCTCGCGTCAGCGCCCAATCCGGCGGAGTGCCCGGCTCCAGCTGCCATTGTCCGGCGCCGCTGCGGGGCGCCAGCTGCTCCAGAGCCAGGCTGGCCGGCCGGTCGAGGAAGCGGCACAGGGCCTGGTAGATCTGAGCGGTGCCACGCAGCTTGCCGTCCAGGCTGTAGCCGGCAATATGCGGGGTAGCCAGGCGGCAGCGGGCGGCGAGCGCCGGATCCACCAGAGGTTCGGTTTCCCATACGTCGAGCGCCACCAGCAAGTCGGGACGCTGCCCGAGCACGGCACTCAGCGCCTGATTGTCGATCACCGGGCCGCGGCTGCTGTTGATCAGCCAGGTCCCCGGTCGCAGCCTCTCCAGACGCCGGCCATCAAGCAGGTGCCAGGTCGGATGCGGACCCTCGCGGGTAAGCGGAACGTGGCAACTGATGACATCACTGTGCGCTATCAGCTCATCCAGCTCGATCAACCCCTCTCGACCCTGCTCGGCCAGGGGTGGATCACACAGCAGGGTCTTGACCCCGAGCGCCTGCAGCACCGCGGCCAGCCTGCCGCCGACCTCGCCTACGCCGATGATGCCGACCGTCCTGTCCTGCCAGGGCGTGGCCGACTGCTCGGCGAAAGTCAGCAGGCAGCTCAGCACGTATTCCACCACGCCCCGGGCGTTGCAGCCGGGCGCACTGGCCACCTCGATCCCCGCCGCCGCAAGACCGGGCAGATCCAGATGGTCGGTGCCTATGGTGCAGGTACCGACGAAACGTACCGGCGTACCCGCCAGCATCGCCGCGCTGACCCGGGTCACCGAACGTACCAGCAGCACATCGGCATCCCCCAGGGCGGTCTGGTCGATCAGTCGCCCGGGCAGGCGGGTGAGGCGACCGAACTCGCCGAAGAACTCGTCGAGCAGCGGTATGTTTTCATCGGCAACGATGTGCATGGCAATCCCCGTGACAGTGTTGGGTTCATTGTTGAGGGCGCTGGCGATTCTGTCCACCTGCGCCGGGCCGCAGCTCAGAGCCGATCCAGAGTGAAGGCAGCCGGGTCCAGGCCACCGTCCGGCCGGTAATGGTTGAGCAGGCATCAATGAAGCAGGCGGGGCGCTCGGGAATGCCCTCGCGTAGATAGGTCTGCACCTGCTCCACCACCCGGCGCTTGAAGGGAGCGGGGTCGGTGGTCTCGCCACTGAGATTGTCCAGACTGACGCAGAAGGCGTGGTCGGCCGCCGCGCAGAACAGCCATTCCAGCGCCTGCGGCTTGACTTCTACCTGCTCGAAGGCGGCCTGCTGCTCGGCCGTTCGACCATCCGGCGCATACCAGTAACCGAAATCCACCCGTTTCCGACGCTCGGCGCCTGCCACACACCAGTGGGCAATCTCGTGCAACGCGCTGCGGAAGTAATCGCGGGTGAAGACGATACGGTGCATCGGATCTTCCGCGTCCGCCGGCAGGTAGATGGGCTCGGCGCCCCCGCCCACCAGCCGGGTGTTGTAGCGGTCGGCAAAGCAATGTTCGAACAGCTGAACCAGATCCTGGCTATCGTGCTTCATTGGGCAGGTAGACAATTAACGGCAAATTGATAGGATGGGTCGCTTTTCCCTCAGAAGTACTCTTCATGACAAGCAGCGAAACCCCCACCCGGTGGCGGCGCAGTGTAACAGAATTGCGGGCGCTGATCTGGCTCGCGCTGCCCATTCTCGCCGCCCAGCTGTCCCACACCCTGCTCGGGTTCGTGGATACGGCCATGGCCGGCCGGGTCAGTGCCGTCGACCTGGCCGCGGTGGCCCTGGGCAATTCCTTCTGGGTGCCGACCTTCCTGTTCGTCACCGGGGTGCTGCTGATCGTCACCTCCAAGGTAGCGGCCCTCAACGGGGCGGGACGCCTCGAGCAGACCGGCGCACTGATGCGCCAGGCCGCCTGGCTAGGTCTCGCACTGGGCAGCCTCGCCGGCCTGTTGCTGTGCGCGGTGGAGCCCGTGTTGCATTGGGCCGGCGTCGATCCGGCGCTGATCCCCAAGAGTGTGGGTTATATCCGTGCAGTAGCCCTGGGCTTCCCCGCCATCGGCCTCTATCAGGCCCTCCGCGGCATGACCGACGGGCTGTCCCGCACCAAACCGGCGATGGTCATAGGTTTTCTCGGTCTGATTCTCAATGTGCCGGCCAACTACGTGCTGGTCTACGGCAAGCTCGGCCTGCCCGCCATGGGTGGTGTCGGCTGTGGTGTGGCCACTACCCTGGTCATGTGGTTCATGCTGGCCTGCATGGTCCTCCACCTGAAACGCGCCAGCCTGTACCGGGCCTGTGGTCTGTTCGACCGATTCGAGTGGCCGAACTGGCCGGTGCAGCGGAGCCTGCTCGGTCTGGGTCTGCCGATCGGTATCTCCCTGTTCGCCGAGACCAGCATGTTCGCCCTCATCGCTGTGCTCATCGGCAGCCTGGGCGCTGTGGTGGTGGCCAGCCATCAGGTCACCCTGAGCCTGAGCTCCCTGGTGTTCATGGTGCCCTTCAGCCTGGGCTTGGCGATCACCGTCCGGGTCGGCCACAATCTCGGCATGCATGGTGCCAGGACGGCCCTGTTCTCCGCCAAGGTGGGCATTGCCGTGGCCCTGTTCTGCGCCACGGTGTCAGCCACCGCCCTGCTCCTGCTGGCCGAGCAACTGCCGCATATCTACACCCGCGACCCGGCTGTTCTGGCGCTGTCTGCCAGCCTGCTGGCCTACGCGGCGCTCTATCAGTTTTCAGACTCGATCCAGGTGGCCTGCGCCGGTGCCCTGCGGGGCTATCAGGACACCCGGGTGCCCATGTTGCTGACCATGATTGCCTACTGGCTGATCGGGCTGCCCAGCGGGTATGTGCTGGGGCTGACCGACCTGCTTGGCGCGCCCCGGGGCCCGGCGGGGTTCTGGCAGGGTCTGATCCTCGGCCTGACTGCTGCGGCGTTGTTTCTCTCGCTGCGCCTGGCAGTGATCGGCGGGCGCCGCAAGCGGGTGCTCGGCGCTCCCATGGGATTGCCGGCGGGTACGCAGCACCCTCTCCCCGGCCCCCTCCCGCAAAGCAAGCAGGACTGAGTCGCCGATATCGCGTCTATCGCCGGGCGCCTCCCCCGGCGAACGAGTGGCTGTCCGGTTCGCGCCGAGGGCGACGCTCCCACAAAATCCATCCGACCCATTGAGCAGCCGCCGTCCCGGGCCCGCGTCGGCGGTATCGTCACCGCAAAAAAGCTTTCTGACTCAGCGGATCACCCGGCCTTGCGGATCAGGTAATGGAACTCGCCATCCAGTTCCTGCTGGCGCAGCAGCTGGTGACCGAGGAAACTGCAGAAGCGCGGAATATCCCGCTGGGTGGAGGGATCGGTGGCCAGCACCTCGAGACACTGGCCGACTTCCAGATCCCGCACGGCGTTGTGCAGCATCATGACCGGCTCCGGGCAGAACAGGCCGCGGGCGTCGAGCTGGGCATCGGGGGTAGGCAGGGTGTCGGACATGTACTGGGGATTTCCTGTATTGCGGAGCCGGGATTATCGGTAAATCCCGAAAGGGATGCCAGCGGGATGGACGAGCTGTTGCCCGTCCACCCGGAGACGCGTCGCTACTGCACCTTGTAGCTCCCCGCATGCAGCACGCGGACGTGGCAGGTCACTTCCTCCCGGTCGGTATACAGCTGCTTGCAGGCGATGCTGGCGCGGATATTGGCGGCGTCCAGCGCATCCTGAACGTGCGCCAGACACTGCATGACCTCCCGGTAACGCTGCTTCATCGGCAACTTGAAGTTGATGATCGCCTCCCGGCACCAGCCCCGGGTCAGCCAGCGCGCCAGCAACGCGCTGCTGCGGGCCGGCTTGTCGACAATGTCGCAGACCATCCACTGCACCGGCCGCGCCGGCTTGAACAGGTAACCATCCGCCTGCACATGCTCGACCTGCCCGCTGTCCATCAGGCTGCGAGCCATGGGACCGTTGTCCACCGCAGTGACCTTCATGTGCCGATTGACCAGCTGCCAGGTCCAGCCGCCCGGCGCCGCGCCGAGGTCGACGGCGGTCATGCCCGGTGCCAGACGGCTGTCCCACTCCTCCCGGGGGATGAAATGGTGCCAGGCCTCCTCCAGTTTCAGCGTCGAGCGGCTGGGTGCTTCCCGGGGAAACTTGAGCCGGGGGATACCCATGGGCCAGGCGGCGGCGTTGTCCGGCCAGGACCAGCCGACGAAGATCCGCTGGCCGCTTTCCAGGAACACGTGCAGACGCGGCGCATCGACCTGCTTGGGTCGCACGAAGCGGGTCTTGAGCAGGGCACTCTCCAGTGGCCGCTCGAGTTTGCGGATCAGCGCGGCCAGAGCCTTGCCGTCATTGGTGTCGGCAGTTTCCAGCCAGAGTCTGGAAGCAATGGGACCGCTGGCGCAGGCGGTGATGATCGGCGAGATACGGTCCTCGGTGGATACGTCCAGCCAGCTGCCCAGGGCCCACTGACGGGCAAAGATCAGCTCGCGGAAATCTATCGCCCCCATCAGCCGTTCGGCGTCACCGGCGGCGGGGCAGACGAAGCGCACCACGGCGGCACCATCGCGGGTGACGACGTAGCCATTGATGCCCCGCTCCGCGGCCAGCGTCTGTATTTCCGTGGCGGCTTCACCTTCGAAACCCGGACGGCAGTGCAATAGCAATTCCTGCATGTTCAACCCCTGCGTGACAAGGGCGCTACTCTACCGCCGCCATGCGGCTGACACCAGCACCCTTGGTAACTGAACCAGACTCACCGACCAACGTGTTAAACTTCAATCCCACTCATACACAAGGACAACCGTCATGCTCGAGCTCCGTCATCTGCGCACCCTGGTTACCCTGCGTGAGGCGGACAGCCTGGTGGAAGCCTCCGAGCGCCTGCACCTGACCCAGTCTGCGCTGTCCCACCAGCTCAAGGATCTGGAGCAGCGCCTGGGTACTCCGCTGTTCCTGCGCAAGACCCGACCGGTGCAGTTCACCAGCGCCGGCCTGAGGCTGCTGCGGCTGGCCGACAATGTGCTGCCGCAGATCCGCCAGGCGGAACGGGATCTGCAACGACTCGCTGGGGGCCAGGCTGGACGACTGCACATGGCCATCGAGTGCCACAGCTGTTTCCAGTGGCTGATGCCGACCATAGACCAATTCCGCAATGTCTGGCCGGAGGTGGAGGTGGATTTTGCCTCCGGGCACTTCTTCGCCCCCCTGCCCGCGCTGGCCCGCGGTGAGCTGGACCTGGTCATTACCTCCGACCCACAGGACATCAGCGGCCTGACCTATGTCCCGCTGTTCACCTACGAGGCCGTCCTGGCCATCAGCAACCAGCATCCGCTGGGCAGCCGCAGCTTTGTCGAGCCCGGGGACCTGGCCGGGGAAACCCTCATCTGCTATCCGGTCGAGCGTGACCGGCTGGACATCTTCAGCCGCTTTCTCGATCCCGCCGGCATAGAGCCGGCCGCCGTGCGCAATGCCGAGCTCACCATCATGATGATGCAGCTGGTGGCCTCGGGTCGTGGCGTCTGCTGCCTGCCGAACTGGGCCATCACCGAATATCTGCAACGCGGCTATGTCAGCGCCCGACGTCTGGGACGTGATGGCCTGTTCGGTACCCTGTATGCCGCAGTCCGGGAGGACATGCTGGAAATGCCCTACATGCAGGACTTCCTGCTCACGGCCAAGGATATCTCCTTCGCCACCCTCGAAGGGGTGAGTGCCCGTTCGCCGGCACAAGGCTGAGCCGAGGCTGATGCCAGAGGGGTTTCTCGTCTCATATATGGCACTATGACAGCAAACGATACGATTTTATGTGATGCCCTTCACATACAGATATGTCTCGAAAACCACCCTTATAGGCGAGTGTCTCGCATAAAAAATCTGTTCAGGATGTGTCTCACCCCGGCGCTGTAGCGGTGGGTCTGCTGCCGGGGGCTATCCCTACAAGACAAACAAGAAGAGAGATCCCACAGATGAAAGCACCTGCAATCAAGCTGACCGGCATCGCCATGGGTATGCTGCTGTCTGCCAGCGCCCTTGCCGTCAACCCCGGCAACCCGGACCCGGGCACACCGCCAGGCACCGGCTTCCCGGCAGTATCCGATTTCGCCGCCAGCGGCCCGTTCTCGGTCACCAACAGCAACGTCAACACCACCTGCGCGGTCTATCGGCCCCGCACCCTGGGTGAGAATGGCCTCAAGCATCCGATCATTCTCTGGGGCAACGGCACCGGTGGCTCGCCGAGCACCTACGGCCGGTTGCTGGAACACTGGGCCAGCCACGGTTTCGTGGTCGCCGCCGCACGAACCTCCAACGCCGGCACCGGCGAGGAAATGATCTCCTGCCTGAATTACCTGATCACCGAGAACGGTCGCAGCACCGGCACCTTCGCCGGCAAGCTGGACGTCAACCGCGTAGCCACTGCCGGACACTCGCAGGGTGGCGGCGGCAGCATCATGGCCGGCCAGGACAGTCGGGTGACCGTCTCCGCTCCCTTCCAGCCCTATACCCTGGGCCTGGGGCATGACCGCTCCTCGCAGCGTAACCAGAGCGGCCCCATGTTCCTGATGACCGGCGGCAGCGACACCATCGCCTCACCGACGCTCAACGCCCTGCCGGTCTACAACAACGCCAACGTTCCCGTGTTCTGGGGCGAGCTGGGTGGTGCCGGGCATTTCGAGCCCGTGGGTAATGCCGGTGGCTACCGCGGTCCTTCGACTGCCTGGCTGCGTTACCACCTCATGGAAGACCAGAACGCCGAAAGCACCTTCTATGGCAGCAACTGCGGTCTGTGCTCCGACAGGAACTGGGACGTTCGCCGCAAAGGCATCAACTAGACACCTGCGCGTGCCTGAAAAGGGCCGACTGCTCCCGGGCAGTCGGCCCTTTTGCGTTCGGCTGAAGGCATTGCTTCACCGTTTCGCTGTTTACAATTCTGACTCACTGATTAAACTGCCGCAGTGACCGTACAGTCGTTGTCGCCCTTGCCAATGCACGGGACACTTTCCACCTCGGTATCATTTCGCTACTATGCCATGAGAATACAATATTGAAGGCCTAATCAGATGAGTACTCAACAAACCCCCCTGTCCATGGCCCTGTCCAAAAGCAAGGCCGAGGAGCGCGCTACTCCGCTCACCGCCTTTCGCATGGCACGCCGTTGGTGGCTCGAAGGTCGCCGACTGAATCTGTCGCTGCTGGCAGAGGAGCTGGGCATCGGCCGTGCCACGCTGATGCGATGGGTAGGCAACAAGGATCTGTTGATGGGGGAGATTCTCTGGTCGCTGTACAAGGGAATCTACGATCAGGCGATAGAGAAGGCCCGGCAGGATCACCCTGAGCGGGGCATCGACTTTCTCGGGCAGATCTACAACGACGTCAACGTCGCTCTGATCAATGCCAGGCCCATGCACGACTTCCTCGCCGCCGAACCCCAGTGGGGGCTGCAACTGCTGACCTCCAACGTGTCGGGTCTGCAGCAGCGGCTGATCGATGAATGGGAAGCCCTGTTCAACGAGGAGATCAAGGCCGGTCGCATCAATCCGGAGATGGATGCCAACAGTCTGGCCTACTACATCATCCGTATCGGTGAGGGCGCCATCTACTGCGACCTGATCTGTGGTCGCACGCCGGAACCGGAGCGGGCTGCTCAGGCCTTCCGCCTGCTGGTCAACGGCCACAGCCGCTGACGATCAGCGCCGTCGCAAAGGCCACTCGAGGACGAAGCAGGCCCCGCCCAGGGCCTGCGAGTCCTCGATCCGGGCCCGGCCACTGTGCCAGAACATGATCCGCCGTACGATCGACAACCCCAGTCCGTAACCCCCCGAGGCCCGGGTCCGGCTCACATCCATGCGCATGAAGGGTGTGAACACCTTTTCCCGGTAGGCTTCGGGGATCCCCGGTCCGTCGTCCTCCACCGATATCCGACACATGCCGTGCTGCACCCGAGTGGTCACCCGCACCTGGCTTTCGGCATGTCGCATGGCATTGCTGATGAGGTTGGTGAGTGCACGCTGCAGGTAGCGCGGCTCAGCATCCACGTGCCGGCCCAGGCCCCATGAATGATCCACATGCTCCAGCTTGAGGCGCGCATTGAGCGGAGCCAGTTCGCTGATCACCTGCTCCACCATGCGCGGAACATTGGTGCCCTTCATGATGATGGCCGGCGCACCCTGCTCCAGTCGTGCATAGGTGAGAATCTCGTCCACCAGTCGATCCAGTTCGGTGAGATCGCCATCCATGCCTTCGATGAAGCGTTTCCTGTCCTCCGGCGACCCGGCCGTCTCGACCATCTCCAGTCCGAACCGCAGGCGCGCCACCGGCGTACGCAGCTCGTGTGATACCGCGCCCAGGGTTTCACGCTGGATGCGCATCAGACGCTGCAGGTGCCCGGCCATCTCGTTGAATGCCCGCGCCAGACGGCCCACCGAGTCCTGGCTGTCGATGCCGACCCGGTAATCCAGATTGCCGTTGCTGATATTGACGGCGGCCGTCTCCAGCGTCATCAGACGCTGCTCGAGCTGGCGGACCAGCAGATAGATGAGCATGCCGATCAGCATCAGCGCCAGCAGTCCCACCGCCAGCAGCAACTGCGGCGGGTACAGGCTCATCTGATACAGGGGGCCGAGCTGCAGGATCCATTGGGTACCGGGAATCTTCAGGTACAGCAGGATGGCATCGCCATCCGGCCCCAGTGCCATGACCGTATCGCTTTCATCGAGCCGACGCAGCTGGTCCTGGTCCAGACCGGACTCGCGCACCCGCGTCAGCTGCAGGGGGTAACCGAAGCCCTTCTCCCGACGCAGCTGCTGCAGCCGTGCCGGCATGTCGACTTCGGGGTGACGCACCAGCTCATCGGAAATCAGGTAGAGGGTCGCCCGCCCCAGCTGCTCGGAGACCCGCTGGATATCGGCCACCAGTACCGCCTCGCTGCGTGGATCCACCAGGGCCATCACCCGCACCTCGTCCGGCTCGGTGGGCCTGACCAGAACGGCGCCCTGCAGCAGACGCGACCAGCTGGAGGAGTCCAGCTGCAGCGCTCCCAGCTCATGGATTTCCAGGGGTACACCGAGCAGGCGCTGCCAGACATTCATCACCTGGCGCCGTTCGGAGACCTCCATCGGCCGCAGATTGTCGGCCATCAGCCGGAAGGTGCCGCTGGCGATGCGCTCCCGGTAATCCTCGGCACGTATGCCGTTGACCTGCTGGATGACCAGCAGCGCCCCAACCAGGACTGCCACCAGAACCAGCAACATACCGCCATAAATACGTAGAAAAATCGAGTTCACGCGTCGTCCTGCTCGGGCGCGACGAACAGATAGCCCTTGCTGCGTACGGTCTTGATCAGCCGCGGCATGTCCGGGTCATCGCCGATCTTGGGCCGGATTCGGGAAATGCGTACGTCGATGGAACGGTCCTGGCCGTCGTATTCGATACCGCGCAGGGCAACGAAGGTTTCCTCGCGACTGAGAATCCGTCCGGCATTGCTGGCCAGCAGCCAGAGCAGATCGAATTCGGCCCCGGTCAGGTCGATGAGCTGACCGCTGAGCCAGGCCTCGCGGCGGCTGTTGTCGATCACCAGGTCGCCGAAGGTGAGGCGCGTCGCCGGTCGTTCGCTGCTGTCGCTCTCCACGCGCCGCAACAGGGCGCGTATCCGCGCCAGCAGCACCTGGGGGCGTACCGGCTTGTTGACGAAATCGTCCGCCCCCAGCTCCAGTCCGCGAATGTGATCCTGATCGTCGCTGCGGGCGGTGAGCATCAGGATCGGCCGGCTGAAACCCGCCTCGCGCAACTTGCGGCAGACCGACAATCCGTCCACGCCGGGGAGCATGAGGTCCAGCACCACCAGTGCCGGGGGGTTGGCCAGAATGGTGCCGACCGCACGGCTGCCATCTTCGATGAGTTCGACATCCAGGTCCTGAGACCGCAGGAACTCACCGATCAGTGCCGCCAGTTTGGCATCATCTTCGACAATGACTATACGTTCTTTCTCTGCGTGCATTCCGTTACCCATGGGTTACAGCCGGAGGTGAACGCGGATTGTATCACTGCCATAAAAAAAGGCCGGCTGAACGCCGGCCTTTTGTCACCCCTGGATCAGGCTTTGTCTATCCGATCCTTGAGGCTGTCCTTTACCTTGCCCTTCACCTGCTGGGCTTCACCCTTGCGCTCCTGCATACGCCCTTCGGCGCGGGTGCTGGGTTTGCTGCTGGCCTGCTTGACTCGACCGGCAACTTCGTTGGCCTTGCCTTTCACCTTGTCTTTGGTGCTGCTCATGATTCTGCCTCCTCTTTGTCGGTTGCAGAAAATCTGACCAGGCGAGGCGCGAAATGTTGCATTTATTCAGCGGGTCACTTCACCAGCAGCACCGGTACCGGCACATCGTGCACCACACGGGTAGCCACCGAGCCCATCACCAGATTGCCCAGGCTGCCCATGCCGCGGGTACCCATCACCACGGTGTTGCAGCCGAGCCGCTTGACCGCCGCCACCACCTCTGTCACCACGTCGCCCACCGCCACATGGCTCTGGTGACTGATGCCGGCCTGCTCGAGCAGCAGCGCGGCTTCCCGGTTGACCTTCTCCGCGTGTTGTATGGCCCCCTTGCGCAGATCATCCAGCATGCTGGCGGGCACATAGTTGCCATACAGATTCGGTTCCCGCTGAACGTTCAGCAGATGCACCTGAATGTCCGGATAGACCTTGGAAAAGTCGACCAGATACTGCACTGCCCGCTTGGCCGACGCCGACCCATCGAATGGAACCAGTACGTTGTGCATAGCCACTCCCTTATGTTCGTTGAGGTTCGTATTGAGCATAGCCCTTAACCGCCCCGGCTGCATTTGACCTGCATCAATACAGTGCACCGCCCGAGCGAAGCGCGAACCGAGCGCACCGGAAACAGGCATGGGTTTTCGCCCCTGACCGCATTTGCACCTTCAACCAATTGAATATAAAGGACTTTCAGACTTGGCAAGCTGTATGCATAGGGTGTTGTGCCAACCAACAGAATGGAGTCACCCCATGAAGAAATCGTTTCTGATCCCCGCTGCCTGCGGCCTCGCTCTGTGCGCTCAGACTCAGGCCGAGTCCTTCGATACAGCCATCGGCACGATAGAAACCAGCATGAACGTGACCCTCGCCACCGACTACATCTGGCGGGGTCAATCGCAGACCGATGGTGCCGGCGCCATCCAGGGCGGTCTGGATATCGCCCACGAGAGCGGTCTGTACATCGGCACCTGGGCCTCGAACGTGGATTCGGAGGACTTCGGCGGGTCGAGCGTCGAGGTCGACTACTACGTCGGTTTCGGCAATGCCATCACCGATGATCTGAGCTACGACCTGCAATGGGCAACCTATACCTACCCGAAAAACAGCGACGCGACTGTCGAGGAACTGCTGGCCAGCCTCAGCTACAAGGCTCTGACCGTGGGCGCCAAGTACGCCTATGATCCGGGTGTGGGCCTGTACACCTACATCGACTACGGCTTCGACCTGCCGCTGGAGATGGTTCTGGGCCTGCACTACGGCCTGACCGATACCAAGGATCCGCTGGACGGCGTGAGCGGGGATGAAAAGTACGCTGACTGGGCGGTGACCCTGAGCAAGACCGTGCTGGGTCTCGACCTGGCCCTGATGTACAGCGATACCGATCTGGGCAGCGACTGCCCCTACCAGAGCCGCAGCTCCTGCGACTCCAATTTGACCTTCTCGGTATCCCGCTCGTTCTGATCAGCCGGCCGTACCCGCCCGGGTACGGCCTGATCATCAGGCCCGCGGCAGGGTGACGCCGCGCTGGCCCTGATACTTGCCACCCCGATCCTTGTACGACACCTCGCACTGCTCGTCGGATTCGAAGAACAGCATCTGTGCCACACCCTCGTTGGCGTAGATCTTGGCCGGCAGCGTGGTGGTGTTGGAGAACTCCAGGGTCACATGGCCTTCCCACTCGGGTTCCAGCGGGGTGACGTTGACAATGATACCGCAGCGGGCGTAGGTGCTCTTGCCCAGGCAGATGGTCAGCACATTGCGCGGGATGCGGAAGTATTCCACCGTGCGCGCCAGGGCGAAGGAATTCGGCGGAATGATGCAGACGTCGCTCTTGACGTCGACAAAGCTCTTCTCGTCGAAGTGCTTGGGATCCACGGTGGCCGAGTGAATGTTGGTGAACACCTTGAACTCGTCAGCACAGCGCACATCGTAGCCGTAGCTGGATACCCCGTAGGAAATTACCCGCTGGTTCTCGCTGCCCCGTATCTGGCGCTCGACAAAGGGTTCGATCATGCCGTGATCCTGCGACATCTGACGTATCCAGCGGTCCGATTTGATAGCCATGGGTGAATCCTGATCCAGGGGGTTGAAAAAGACCCAGCATATTACCGGTTATTGGCG